>Ga0187844_10000823_pt1 | contig 24169 bp, 21 predicted proteins | sample SpaLakP09_SKY_50_FD_134517 | JGI IMG/M metagenome (GOLD analysis project Ga0187844, IMG submission 134517) | Oligotrophic lake water microbial communities from Sparkling Lake, Wisconsin, USA - SP09_SKY_50 | ecosystem: Environmental > Aquatic > Freshwater > Lake | place: USA: Sparkling Lake...
ATATTATATTATTTAATTTTCTAAAATATTAATAACCTTGTTTATTGTTGGTATACACACGTTTACTATCTGGGATATTCTTGATTTTGATGGTTGTTTTAGTCCGAGTTTAAACTTTACAACGTAAAATAAAATCCCAGCCGTTATCGATTTAGGAGCTACAGACTCTAACTTTTCTATATTTGCTGTATATACTTCATTACAAAGATTATAAGTAATATACGGAAGGCCAAGTTGTCCACAAAATTTTATAAATGTGTCATTTTCTTTTATGTCTATTTTTTCTTTACCCAGATGTCCGTATGTCTTATTATTATCCATTATTTCCATAAATATTTTTTCTCCTTTGAGAAAGCCCTTTTGATTTCCATCCGTGATATCTATAATTTGTTTACGATCTACAGGTGTATTATTAAATACACATGAATAATATAAACACGCAGAAATCAAACCATTTCTAACTGATGCACGAGTGAGTTTACCAGATTCCATACAGATGTGCCACATTTTTTTAGCGGTCGGGAGGACCGCTAGATTTATTCCCATATTGATACAATAATTATGTAATCTTTCGGATATCATCCAAAAAGTTCTTTGCTTATGACTAAACGTCTGTTGATAGTGTATTCTCATCATAAGACTATTTTTATTTATACCTGGGATTGTACCAGCTATATCATAAGGATTATCAGAAACATGAGTATCAGCACGCTGTACACTCCCTTGGTAAGTTCCATCATCATTTTTATATGAATTCCATTCATTACTTTCAAAAATAGACGTATTAAAAACAACACCACAATCCTGACATATTTCTGATTTTTCTTTGTCGTCCATAAATTTTTTGTTATGTTTGCATAAACCACTAGTCTCATTTTCACATTTGTATTTATATTCGTACAAATCTTCACTAAATATCTTTTCAACGTCTTTCCAAATCTGGTCTACATCAGAGTACATTAAAAAGTCAATCGATATAATAAAATGCACTATCTTTAATATTATTTTAAAAACGCAATTTAAATTATGCGCTATTTTAAATTTTTAATTTAAAATTATAATAAATAAATGAGTAAAAACACCAAAATAGATAAGAATAAAACAAATAGCTTTAATATATTTGTAGATCGTGAACAATGTACTGTAAATATTACATTTCAAAAGTCAAATTATAAAGAAGACGACTTCGACGAATTTTTAATTCTTTTTGAATCTACTTGGTTTTTAATTAAAAGAGATAATATAATTTGTCATCTATTTATAAATCTTGAAAATTTACAGGGAACTCATAATTTTCCTTTACATGTATACATTAAACTAGCAAATTGTTTAACAACTCTCAATGAAATATTCAATTCACATTGTCACGGTATTTCTATTTTAACACGAGAGCATGAACTTTGGACTGGAATTTATAATATTATTATAAAATTATGGCATCCACCTGTAACGAGACCTATACTTCTAACAGATAAAATAGCGGAGATAAAATTATTTATGAAAACTAATAAATTAATAAATTAATTAATTAATTAATAAACTAATAAACTAATAAATTAATTACTAAAGAATTTATACCCAGAGATATAGTATTTATTGTACGACAATTTTATTATTTTTTGGCGAAGATTTATAATTTATTTCATTTTTTAATTTACGATAAGAATTTAAAAAATGAAATAAATTGACAGAACAGAACAATATGACGACCCTTGATGAAAAAATTATTCATCCACTTAAAGTGATTTCGTGGAACGTAAACGGAATCCGCTCGCGTATTTTTAACGATAAGATTGCTTCAAAATTAAAGAAAGGTGCTGTAATGGATATTCAAGAAAAAAGTCCTATCGATATTCTTATCAAGGAACAAGATCCAGATATAATCTGCCTTCAAGAAACTCGTTGCAGTATTTTAATTTCTGAAAATTTTAAACTCCCTGGTTATAAGTCTTATTTTAATCAATCTAAATCTAGTGGAGCTAGAGCTGCAGAGAGATACTCTGGTACTTGTATTTTTTATAAAGAGCATCTCATTTTAAAAGCGGTTCGGGAGCAGATTCCTGGATATGAAGACGAAGAGGGAAGAATTATAGTGGCCGAATTCGAAAATTTCATACTCATTAATGTATATGCACCCAACTCAGGATCCAATTATGATAAAAAAATAATTTTTATCGAAACTATGCTAAGCTATTTAAATTCGCTGGAATGTAAAGTTATTTTTTGTGGAGATTTGAATATAGCAGTTTCTACACATTTTGACATCAAGAGTACTATTGCAATGCCGGGGATTTATAAACACGAACTTGAGTTCTATGATAGACTCATTAAAATTAATTACCGAGACTGCATCGAAGATGACGACATCGTTTTTACTTGGTGGGATACTCGTAGAGCAAAAGAAAATGGTATGTCTATTGCAAGAAATAGAAACGAAGGGTGGAGACTTGATTATTTCTTCACTAAGAATATTAATCAAGGTTCCAGTAAATGTCTGAAACATATTGGAGAAAATAATGAAAATATACCGCTAGCTAGCGATCATGCCCCAGTGGTGTTAATTGCATTTATTTAATCACTTATTTAATCACTTATTTAATCACTTATTTAATCGCCTTTTCTATCTTTAAAAAAATAATAAACCGAAGCAGCTAAAACAAGCGTCATAATAACGGCGATTGTTAAAGTCATTCTGTACATTATAATATCAACCGGGGCTTCACCACATTTATTAGTTGAACAGCAACCACCCAAACTTGGAATATTAGCGACTCTTAGTGCGTTAAGGGATGAAAATACAGTCCATAACCACGCGACTATTACTAATGTTATAAATAAAAAGATAGGATTATTTGCGGGCATATAAGTAAATGGAGACATTTATATTATAATATATATTTTATTTTAATAATTTTAAATTTTAAACGTCGTTCCAAAAATCTTTCAGTTTCATATTCGAAATTTTGATGTACTCTTCTTTTAGAGCATTCATTTTATCCGTTAATATGTCTGTGGTGTCTTTACTAAATGTGTGTATTTTCATGTCGGTGAGATATCTGTAACTGTTTTCAACTTTATAGTATTTTTTAGTCTCAAGTTGATGATTTATAAATTCTAACGTTTGTCTAAAAACTTTAACATTTTCATATATGACGTCGTTAATAAATGTAATTTTTGAGGTGATTATATCTAGTTCACATTTTATTTTATTAATTAGGTATTTTTGTCTTTTGAGGTAGTACTCATTTCTAATTTTCCAAAATCTAAAAATTATTTCTTCGGCACTTTCCATCTTTACTATTTTATCATTTTCATCAAAAACATACATGTTTTTTCCAGATATGTGGGAGATCAATTTTAATTTCTTTTCAATTTCTCGATTGTTAGTCCATTGTATAATATTTTCCAATGAGAGACTTATTTCAAAAAAGACGGTTGTATCGGTTGAATTATTTTTATAAGAATAAATTATTTCATCTGTTTCAAGTCTATCTAAAAATATTTTATAGTCTTCTGTCCAAGTTCCAATTGGTAGTTCTGTAATTATTATCTTATTACTTTTAACTTCATAAGATCCGTGTGATGTCCATTTATTATTTTCCACTTTAACGATTTTTCCAGTAAATCCCTTGTACCATGGGGTAAGTTCTTCAATTTCACTATCTTCATTTTCCACCAATTTGAGTAATCTATCTCGTATGTCTTTTGGATTAAAACATGGAATATCCGTCGAAAATCCAGTTCCAATTCCTCTTGCACCGTTTATTAAAATTAGCGGTAAATTTGGAATGTAGTATCTAGGTTCAATAGAAAATCCGTCGTCGTCAAGATAATCCAACAAATTAAAATCTTCTTGGTTAAATAGTTCTTTAAAACTTTTAGACAAATTCGTAAAGATGTATCTTGGACTTGCGGAATCTTTACCACCGAAAAGTCTGGATCCAAATTGTCCAATCGGTTCTAAAAGATTAATGTTGTTAGATCCGATAAAATTTTGTGCCAAGTTTATAATTGTATCTTGTAGACTAGCCTCTCCGTGGTGATAACTAGAAACTTCTGATACATATCCGGAAAGTTGAGAAACTTTTATCTCAGTATTTAAATTTTTCTTAATACAAGCAAAAATCACCTTTCTTTGCGATGGTTTCATTCCATCTATTAAATTTGGAATAGATCTCACGTTGTCGGCAATTGAAAATAAAACTAACTCTTTATTTATTAGAGAAGTTATAGTCACTTTACTAACTGTATAATCGATTGTTTCTGGATTTTTAATATTATCTAAGATCCATTTTTTTCTTGCATCTGATTCTGTTTTACTAAAAGCTAAATTAAGATTCTTGTCATCTTCTTCTGAGCAATTTTTATAATCAAGAGTCTTCATTTCTTTAAAATATTCCTTCGCTTCTATTGTAGTACTTGTACCAAGTCCCTTATAATATTTAATTTTGAATCGCGAGGGATCGTTTTTAACTTTCCACAAATTGTAATCACTGATATTATAAAATGGTATCACAGAATTTTTATTAGAAACTTTAACAATTGGGGTAATCAAAGAAGATATGAAATCTGTTTTTAGTAATTCTGGCCACCCATCGCCTATAAAATTAACGATGAGACTTTTGATGTGGAATCCGTCTGTATCCGCGTCAGTCATTATAAGAATTTTTCCATATCTTAATTCTGATACAGATTTGTATTTTTTACCAGTTTGAAGTCCAATAATTTTTTTAATATTATTAATTTCTTCGTTATTGGCAAGTTGAGTGTAAGTTGCTGTTTTCGTATTTAAAAGTTTACCACGAAGGGGGAAAACCCCATATGTATCTCTTCCAACAATAGAAAGTCCGGCGATAGCAGTTGCTTTGGCGGAATCTCCTTCTGTAAAAATGATAGTGCAATTTTTCGAATCCTTTGTTCCTGCTTTATTCGCATCGTCGAGTTTGGGGATTAGAATTCTCCCTATTTTTTTGCCATCTGTCTTTTGAAGAGATTTTTTCTCTTTAGCCTCTGCTAGCGCTAAAATACTGTCAATTATTCCCAACTTTAAAACTTGGGATATAAAATCTTCGGAATGTGTAAATCTAGTTCCAAAGTCTGACATCTTGGTTATATGTTTTTCTTTGGTTTGTGAGGAATAAGTTGCATTATCGATGAAGCAGTTAATAAAAACGAATAGGTGATCTTTAATGTATTGAGGTTTTATAGTTAAATTTTTGTGTTTTTCTTGAATTAGTTCTGTTAATTTTTTAATAATTGGATTAATTACGTGATCTACATGTGTTCCTCCATCAGAAGTGCATATTCCATTAACGAATGAGATACATTGAAACCCATTTTGAGAAACTGATATAGATACTTTCCATCTTTCGTTTTCTTGAATTACTCTTGGGCTGGTTTTGACAGATCCGATATAAACAGAAATGTAATCGGAAAAATTTTTAATAGGCAATTTTTTACCGTTCAGATAAACGTCTACACATTTCGGAGTTATAGCACATATATCAAAAACTCTTTTGATTAGAACTTCGGTTGTTTCATCTGTTATACACTCGACCCCAAATTTTTCAAAATCGGGGTAAAAAGTGATTTTAGTGTATTCCTTTGTAGTCGCAGATATCACTGGTTTACCAATGATACTTAGATTTTTTTCGTAAGTTTGTACATATTTTTTACCAGCCTTGGCCGTTTCAACAATAAATTTTGTAGAAAATATCGCCGTAAGTTTAGCTCCAAGACCATTTAGACCACCTGTAGTTCTTTTAACGGTGTCGTCGTAATTACTAGAAGTTAGAAGATTTGCAAAGATTAGCTCCGGAATATAAATATTATATTCCGGATGAATTTCAATTGGTATTCCAGAATCGTTGTAGACTGAAATAAATTTATCGTTAATTTCAATTTTAATAGATTTAACAAGTTTGTTTCTCTGCACTTCATCAGCGGCGTTTACCAAAATTTCGTCAAATATTTTAAAAATCCCGGGGTTCCATTTACACGGTTTAATCTCAGCTGTATTAGTTTCTACATTTACAGTCCAACATTCGGTAGATGTACATTTTGTATCCCCTATATACATCCCAGGTCTTGCGAGTATGTGTTCTATTTGTGTATATTTTTTATAAGTTTCCGTCATCGTATCCCAATATTATTATTTTTAATTTTTTTAAACTATTTTTTTTTTAGCAATAATTAAATTACATTTTAAGTTCCTCGATGTATCTGTTGATTTGATCAACTGTTTGTGTACCAAATGTTTTTTTAATTTTTTTACCGTATTTGATAAATGTGTATGGAAATGTGTACATTCTATTTTCCATTAAATACGGTTCAAAATTTTCATTATCCACAAATATATGATAGATCATTGAATTTGGAATATTCACCAAAATTTTATCGATTTCAGAAGAAGGAATACACCAGTCTGTTCCAAATTTAAAAAATACGATTTTATTTCCATAATCTTCTTCTATTAAATTTTTAAATGCAGACAAATTAGTTATAGTAATTCCCATTATATTATATTATAATTTAATAATATTTAAAATATTAATTTAGTTTAATTTAGTTTAATTTAGTTTAATTTTATACTTTATTTTATAAATAAAATGTAATACAATGGCATTTCTAGATTTTTACACACTAGATTTGGTACATGTTATCACGATTGTTTTTGCGAGTGTTGTGTTTTATATGATATTTAATAAATTTGATAAAGAAGAAAAATATAAAAAGATATTTATCGGAATATCTTGCATTTCTGGTATAATAGTTAGTATTATAATTTCTTATTTTACCCTCGAACCGGACATACCCTTAACTTCAAATTATTTTGATGCGTAAATATAGTATTTTGTGGTGTTTTTTCCTTTTAAAAATGTTATTAATTTAATAATGTCTATTAGTTTATCAAAATTTAAACCAAGAACTATAGAAGCAAGAAGAACTACCGGTGCAGGTCCTCCGACTATTGTATTTATAGGAAAACGTGGAACAGGAAAGAGTACGTTAGTTGCCGATATATTATATTACATGAGGCATATTAAAGCGGGAGTGGCTATATCTGCGACTGAGGACGGAAATGCGTATTATTCTAAATTTATTCCAGAAATACTGATCCACTCTGAATACAAACCTGAAATAATTCAACAAGTTATAACTAGGCAAAAAAAAGTAATTAATTCAGATACTAAGACTCCAGATGGGGATGTTTTTGTTCTATTGGACGATTGTATGTACGATAAACGAATGATCAGGGATGTTAATATAAGAGGGATATTCATGAATGGAAGACACTGGAGAATATCTTTCATGTTAACTATGCAATACTGTATGGATTTACCACCAGATTTAAGATCAAATATAGACTACGTTTTTATTTTAAGAGAAAATATTATTCAAAATCAAGAAAAAATATATAAAAATTTCTTCGGAATTTTTCCACATTTTAGCATATTTCAAGACGTTCTAAATAGTTGTACAGAAGGTTACGACTGTTTGGTATTAGATAATACATCTAAAAGTAATAATATCCAAGATTGTGTATTTTGGTATAGAGCAAAACCAACCAGAAATTTCAAGGTTGGTACCAAAGAACTTTGGAAATATTGTAAAAAAAATTACGACGAGAAAAAAGCTAAAATTATACCTGAATATGATAAAAAACAAATGAAGAAAAAAAATACACCGACAATCTTAGTTAAAAAGATAAAATAATATAATTGTATTTAAAACTTATTCAGATTAAAAAATAAGTTAATGGATAAAATTGAAAAATTACTTAAAATACCTCAATATGAACAAAGGAGTCCAGAATGGTTTAAACAGCGTGAAAATAAATTAACTAGTTCAGATGCCGCAACCGCATTAGGTATTAATCCGTATCAAAAATCGCACGAAGTTCTTTTTAAGAAATGTGGTCACGATTTAAATCCATTTGTGGGAAACGTGGCTACTTTACATGGCCAAAAATACGAAGACGAAGCAATTAAAAAATATTGTGAAATTACAAAACAGGAAAATTATAATTATGGATTAATAGCTCATGAAGATGTATATAACAATAAAGAATATTATTGGTTAGCCGGTTCTCCAGATGGAATTGCTATATCTAAAACGGATATTAATGCTAAACCAGTGTTACTAGAGGTTAAGTGCCCGTACAGGCGAGTTATAAAACAAGGTATAATCCCAGATTATTATGTACCGCAGGTTCAATTAAATATGTTTATATGCGACTTAGATGTTGCAGATTTTATTGAATATAGACCACCAAACGAGATTAATATCGTTCGTATAAATAGAGATGATATCTGGTTAAAAGAAAATTTAACAAAACTAGAAAAATTCTGGAAAGAAGTTGAATTTTACAGGAACACTGATATTAAACTACATCCAAAATTTCCAAAATCAAAAAATATAATCGATTTAACGGATAATTCACTTAATTTATGCGACGACATGGAGACACTTGTTTTAAATTCATATAGTATTAAAGACGCGGATTCGAATAAAACCAAGAGCGTTAAAACCAAAGGCGTTAAAACCAAAGGCGTTAAAACTGAATGTATTGCAAAAGCATCCGGGTATTTAATTTTAGATAAATATTGTATCAGTGATATTTAATAATTTAAATATTATTGTTAAAAATAATAAGATTTAAAAGATTGATTAATATAATTAATAAGATATGGGTATCCGCGGAATGAACGCGCTTATCAAAAAATTTTCGCCAGATGCAGAGAAGCTCGTGGATATTAATAATTACAGAGGATCTATTTTTGGAATAGATTGTAGTATACTTTTATATAAATTTAAATACGCATCAAAGTGCGAAAATTCTCATTTAGTAGGTTTAGTAAATAGAGCTAAATATTACATATCTAACGGAATTCTTCCCGTGTTTGTTTTTGATGGGCACCCCCCGGACGCTAAAAAAAATACTATTCAAAAAAGACACGATAATAAAGAAAAACTTTATGTTAGAATTGAAGAACTAAGAGTTTTAGAAAAAGATGCTAACAATGAAGAGGATAAAAAAGCATTAATAAATGAGATTGATAGATTATCTTCTCAAATAATTAGAATCAAAAAATCTCATATAACCGAGTGTAAAGAACTTTTAGAAAAATCGGGAATACCATATTGTACCGCCCCCGATGATGCAGAAAAATATTGCGCATTTTTGCAAAAAAACGGTCTTATAGATTACACGGTTACCGATGATACAGACGCTATAACATTTGGGTGCGATAAAATCATAAAAACTTCCATAAATAAAATAATTGAAATAGATACTAATAAAGTTCTCCAAAATTTTGGGATGACACGGGAGATGTTTGTAGATTTTTGTATTTTATCCGGTTGCGACTACTGCGATACAATCGCCAGTGTCGGTCCGGTAACTTCTTTTAATATGATTAAACAGTACAAAACCATCGATAATTTTATCGAAAGCACGACTATCAAACCTGATAATTTTAATTTTAATTTTAATTTTCAAACTGCCCGGAAAATATTTTCCGAGTTTGATTACACCGTTCCTGAAAAATTTACTTTAAATTCTTGCAATAAAAAAGATCTTCTCAAATTTCTAGAAGACAATAATTTTAAAGAAAACGTAATCGTTAAATTTTTCAAAATTTTAATTTAATTTTAATTTTAATTTTAATTTAATTTTAATTTAATTTTAATTTTAATTTAATTTTAATTTATTTTCTTTTGTTATTATAAAATAAAATGTATGGTGAAGATTATATGATGGATTTCGGTAAGCGTCGTGTCGGGCGTCCCCGCGGAAAAGGTCGTAAATCTATGCGTGGCAAATTTATAGTTGTAAGAGGTCGTAAGCGCAAGGTTTATAGAGGCAAGACCGGAGCGTTATATTATCGCTCCCGGTCCGGAAAGGTGTACCTTTCGGGTCGCAGGGGTCGCAAGGGTCGCAAAGGTCGCAAGGGACGCAAAGGTCGCAAGGCTCGCAGAGGTGGTCGCCGCCTAAAGATGACTAAGTCCGCTATTGCGGCTCGCCGTGCGTACCGCCGGCGCAAGGCGCGCATGAGCTTCTATGGATCGTGGTAAAATGTAAAATGTAAAATGTAAAATGTAAAATGTAAAATGTAAAATGTAAAATGTAAAATGTAAAAATATTCTAATTTAAAATAATTAGAATATTTTTATATTAGTTATTGGTTAAAATTTTGATTTATTGATTTATTGATTTATTGATTTATTGATTTATTGACTTATCGACTTATTGATTTATCGCATTAATTATTGTGCCATGTCGTGTATGGTTATGTTTTCATTTTTAATATAAAGTAGTTTTTCTATACATCTAATAGAAGCCTTATAATTGTTACTGACTCGTAAAAATTTAATTTTATTATCAATCTTATTTTCATTCTCAGAATTTTTTTCATTTTCATTTTCATTTTCATTTTCAATGGAATTTTCATTAAAACATACATCTATTACACACCCGTTTTTATAATCGCTTAATTGTTTAATGTAATTAATATATTTTTTCCCACAAGAATTTGAAGAATGTATCTTCGAAAAAATAACATCTCTTTTATTATCAGAAGCATATAATAATAAATCGTCGCCGTTTTCCTCAACCTTTAGACTAATATAAGTGTGTTCAGAAGGTCGCCATTTGAAACACCCTCGGTTTATTCCTGATAAAATTGGAAAGTTATTAGATATAATAAATATCTCTTCTTCATAAGGAATTAAAGTGTCATTTAATTCAAAAATTTCTTGTAAATACTCGCATATATTAATATGTGAGTAGTTAGTATTTGTTTTAAAAATTTCTGCCTCATATATTCTTTCTATAAATTTATAATTATTTATCTTTATTCCAGATATATAAATAGTATCATAAATAATTATCTTATCATCTAGCAATGATACATCAAATATGCTATTTTTATAATACTCCGGTTTACAATCTATATCAATTGAATATATACTAAAGTCTCGCATAATCAACACGGCTCTTTGTTCTAAAGAGCTGTCTGTAAATAAAAATAAAAGAGCTTTTTTTTCTTTTTTTGTATTTTTTTTATAATAATAATACAAAAAAGATTTTAGCTTGAATAGGTCTTTTCTTTCAATATATTCACAAATTTGATGTGGAAACAAATGTTCTTGGTTTGCACACCACAAATTCTTTAATAAAAATTTAATAGTTGTTTTAACATTTTCATCTGTAATCTCTAACATATTTAAATAATAATTTAAATATTCTTTATATAAATTAAAATTACATAAAGAATATTTAAATTATTATTTAAATATGGGTTTAACAAAAAAAGAAGAAACTCTTATAGATTATTTGATAAATTTTTATAAAGACAAGGTCGACATTTTAAAAGATATAATTTATCAAAATAATCCATTAAGTTTGCGTTTAATAGATTGGTTAGTAACTAATTATTCTAAAAAATATAATATAATATACCCGTTATTTAAAAATAACGGGGATGTTATATATTTCAATATATATTTAGATTATAAGAATCAATTAAAAGCTTATTCAAAAAAATTTTTTGACCCATTTTGTAGACAAAAACGAATAATTATAGAATGTAAGACTTTCGAGTGGAAAGAATATTTTAGCGACTCTGTAATTTCAGATAAAAACGACTATATAATAACTACCGTTGGACAGCTTAATTTTTTTAGGTGGTTTTTAGAAAATAAAATTTTTGAATATGCTATAGCAAATATAAAATTAATCGATTTTGATATGAGCAGTGTTTTTATTAATAAGAAAAAAGGAAAAAGAATAGTTTTATCACAAAATGCTGTTAAAGGCGTTTTTACGAGTTCTCAAGTTGTCACGCTGAAATTTTAAAATGTTTACATTGTATAAATGAGAAATAAATGTTCAAAATTCGGTAAGTATCCCTTTGAAAAACCATCTCCGATACCAATAGCAAATGAAAGAAATCTTGAATTTGCTCGATTACAACGAGAAGTTCGAGAAGTTCAACGAATTAATGCTATTCATGACAGTTCCTTGGCTCTTGCTAGACAGGTTATTAAACGTATAAGAGACAATGTTAATACAGAAATGTCTGGACATCGCATAATTCCAGCAACCGATCCAGTGTCTTTCGAAGTAAGGGTTATTTTACACAATTTACGTATTACTTTTGAAACTTTTGAAAATATAAAAGCAGAAAAAGCGGCAAAAGATTTACTTTTACAAAATCAAATTGTACAGCGAAGACTTCATAATCTTCGAATTCGTGACGAAGGAGTTGCAGAAAAGGCTAGAATTATGTTCGAAACTTTTTATAATTTAGTTTTTCCCGTTTTTGATATTTATTTAATGGATACTGTACTAATGGAGGGAATTCAAAAGCCGAACCTTTTGATGGCGCGTTCCAAAGAAATTGCTAAATATCTTGAATTGCTTGTTGGATTTCAAGAGGATTTACGTAGAGCAGAACGTGGAGTATTCACTAATATTAATACATCTTCATTCGGCATGCCCGGTGGTGGTAGTCTTTCATTCACCGATAATTACGAACTACCTTTGCAGAAAATTAAACAGGACAATAAATTTTTAAAGTTTATTTATAAAAAATTTGAATCCGCGTCAAGTAAATTTTCAGATAAAATTTCTACTCTTAATCTACCTAACATGCGAGATAAACTTATTCTTGAAGTGCTGATATATATAAGAGTTTTACGTAATTTGTATTTTGATTTAAGAGACCGAACCGCGTTGGGTTACGGATATGAAATGAGAAAATACCAGATAGAATTGCGTAGACGTAGTATGGGTGTACTAGGCGCAGTTATAGATATTTACCGTACTCGGCTTATTCAATTCGCTTTTGGAATCGTAGAAATAACGGAACAAGACCCTAGCATTGTGGAATTTCACACAACTCAAAAAACTATTGTGGATATATCTGAACTTGTAACTTATTACATAAGAAAATTCAAACAACACAGCGATGACACTAGAGATCCCGGTAGTTGGGTTAAAATTACGCATTCTATTAATAGATTTATCGGCGAAATGTTGGAACTTTTTGGTCTGCCTCAAGAAATTATTATGCAGATTTAAATAATGTAAATAATGTAAATAATGTAAATAATGTAAATAATGTAATTAATTAAATCTTCATTTATAAAAAAATCTTTCGGTATTTATAAATGAGAGGTTATGCTAGAACTGTGCAACTAGCTTTAAGTATAATATCAGAATTTGCTTCGGACATTGTGGATGCGTCTACACCTAATAAGATTTACGAAGCATATATTAAGGCAACTAGGGGAAATCTCGTTCAAAGTTTACCAGAACCAATTAAAGGTCGAACTATTCGTCAAATAGAAAAACTTTGGGCGGAGAAATCACCGGAGTTTGCTTCTGAGATAATATCTTCATTTACTTCATCTATGAGTGGATTGTCAACTGGAGTAGATTTATATAATGAATATTCTCGGATTGTACTTGGGGAATATATAGCCAGTTTACCGGATCCACTAAGGGGCGAAACTATTGATAGATTAGCAAATATCTGGTTGGCCGAAACTCAGCGTCGGCGAGGAAGTACATCGTTTGGTACAAATTATTTACATTTGCTTCAAAGGTTAGCTAAACGTAACGGGATTTCTATTTTTAAAATGAGAAAAGACAAAAAAGGTTACACTAGAACTTTATTGACTATACCTCAACTAAAGTCTAGATTAACAAGAAACGGAATAAGTTACAAAATGAAAATGAAAATGAAAATGAAAATGAATAAGTTTGGAATGCCAGAGTCTTCAGAACCCGTTAGATCTTATGCTCAGGTTGCTCGCGAAGCAGTTGAAACAGAAAGCTTAGGTGCTCCAGTTAGAGTATTACTAGATCGGGTACTTGCGAGAATAGAAGTTCCTGCTCCAGCTACTAATCGTGCAGATTTACTTGAAGCATACAGACTAATTAGAATGTTTCCACAAGCCTCGTTAGAATCGACACGAGCTCAGCGCAACTTAGACGATGCAGAGAGACGTAGCCGTATTGCGTGGCGCACAGGAATAGGTGGCAGCGGAGACATTGAAACTACAACGTTTACAGAAGGTTTTGTAGGTAATGATAGAGATATCGTTCTTCCTCGAATTACATCTGGAAGACTTCCTAGATGGGAGATGCTTCGATACATTCAAAATAATTCAAATCCCCGCGACAGGACGCCAACTGGAGACACTTATGAAAATTATACAACTGGGTATAATATTAGCGTTTAATCTATTATTTTTATATATATATACCTTATATTATATAATTATGAATTGTATTTTTTGTTGCGTATTTAATCAAGAAAAATATGTTGATATGTTTTTTCTTCTTTTAGAAAGTATCTTTATTTATGGAAATTTAGATTGTAATACACATGTATTAGTATATACATCTACATCATTTATGAATAAAATTAAACAAAGTCATTTGTTTAATAATGAAAAAATTAAATTTGAAATAAACGATAATTATAATGACATAGATAAAGCTTGTAAAGCAAGATTAGATGTATTTAAATTTGCTTCAATAATAAATTATAACAAAATACTTTATCTGGATACTGATATATTAGTTAAAGATTCTATAAATAAAGTGTTCGATGTATGCAAAGATGATATATTATATGTGCTCGAAGAAGGTAATATTGCCAATTTTCACTTTAATAATATTCAGCCGTTAAGCGTTGTAGGCGATCATTGGGGGAGGACGCTATTTGGAGATGAACTAGTTAATTACAATGATACATCGGGATTTACAACTGGTATGTTATTATTTAATAATTGTGAAAAAATAAAAAATTTATTTGATAAAATAAATGAGGATATTATTAAAAGACCATATTCTTTTGATTGTTTTGACCAACCATATATTGTATACAATGCTTTCAAATATAATTTATACAATAATAAAATTTTAAAGAATTTTGCTGTAAATTGCGATAAAAATATATACAGCGATAAAGTTATACATCATTTTCCAGGAGGACCTGGAAATTATGGACATAAAATAGAGAATATGAAAATTTTTTTGGATAGTATTAAAGATTTTACTATATGTAATGCTATTAATGATGCAAAAAATTATATTAACATGAATTTATTGCCAATTATTAATAATTGTGGAGAATTATTAGAAGGAAACATTTTTATGTCGCATCATACAACTACTTATACAGATACATTTTTAAACAAAACAAAAAATATAAGTAATATAGTTTTAAATAAAAACTTAAAAGATGTAATGGAAATTGGATTTAATGCTGGATTTTCTACCTTGTTAATGCTTTTATCTAATCCAAATATTAATATAACTTGTTTTGACTTAGGAGAGCACACATATACAATGCCTTGTTATGAAAAAATGAAAGAAACATTTGGTGATAGAATAAATATAATAATTGGAGATAGTACAAAAACATTGCAAAATGTTAATACTATTTATGATTTAATACATATAGATGGAGGACATTCGACAGAAGTTGCCAATAGCGATATTATAAATTCTTATAGATTGTCTAGACGAGGAACAATATTAATCATGGACGACTACGACTTTCCTAATTTACATAATTTATGGGATAATTATATAATAAAATATAATTTAAAAAATTTACATATAAATGTTTACAACACTGTATATCATGATATTAAATATGTAGATGCGATTAACGCTCCAATTTCAAAAGTATTATTCCAAACACATAAAAAACCCCCTGACAAATATGTTTTAGATATGATAAAAAATATTTTACCATGTGATTGGAAATACGAGTTTTATAACGATGAAAATATAATACAGTTTTTTATAGATAATCCAATAACAGAATTACCTTATATAATTAATAAATTTAATTCTTTTAATAATGGAGCACATAAGGCTGATTTGTTTAGATATTATTATATATATGTAAGAGGTGGGTTTTTTATGGATTCCGATGTTATGTTATATACTAATATAGACACAATAGTAAAAAATTACGATTTTATATCCGTTAATTCTTCTATTAATCCGGGTGCAATTTTCCAGGGCGTTATTGGTGCTTCGCCTGGTAATAAAATTATTAAAGAAGCATTATTTCATGCCTATAACATAAGTACACAGATTTTAGATAAAGAGTATCACTCTTTATGTAGAGAGTTATATAATATTATAACGCGTGATGATTTTGGATATAATATAAAATTATACGAAGAAAAGATTATAAATAATTCAGTAGCTGGTGTATATAATGGAGAAATTCTGTTATTTAAACACTATTGGCGAGATAAAATAATACCTTATTTATATACTGATTGGAATAATTACAACAAATATGAATTAGACATGTTTGATTTTAGGGTTTTAACTACATATACAATACCAAATAATATGGTTAGACTAGGATCAAAACATGATGGTGGATATATTATTGCCGATGGATTTGACTATGATTTATTTATTTCATGTGGAATTGGACAAGATATTAAATTTGAAGAGAGTTTCTTAGATATTCATAAAATTAAATGTGTCGCGGTTGACGGAACAATAGAAACATTTCCTTATAATAGAAATGATATAGAATGGATTCCCAAAAATGTTGGATATTTCAATACAGAAAAAACAACAAATTTGAAAGAATATATGCAAGGAAGTAAAAAAATATTTTTAAAAATGGATATTGAAGGTTCTGAATTCAATTGGATAGAATCTATGAAAGAAACTGAATTAGATAATATTAGTCAGATAGCTATAGAAATTTATTGGCCATTCGATATTTATCGTATGAATATGCTTAAAAAACTTAATAACACACATTATATTATACATATCCATGGTAATAATTACTGTGATAGAGATATACCAAAGGGTATGAAATCTGGTAGAACTTATGATGGGACAGTTACAATTAATAATCCCGGATTACCGACAATTAAATTACCTGAAGTATTAGAACTAACGTATATTAATAAAAAATTAATCGATAATTTATTAGTTCAAATAAAAGAAATACAATTTCCTACATATTTGGATTTTCCTAATAATCCATCCGCACCTGATATTCAATTTTCAATCGCGGTACTACCAGTTTTAGAAAATAAAACCTATAGCTGGGGAAATTCATATATAAAATTTTTAGATAATTTTAAAATGAGTGCTTTTGGACAAGGTGAGTATAAAATTATAGATAAAGATAATATTATAGCAATTTTTGGAGGAAGAATACATAAAATAAATTTTAATAATAATTACACAGAATTTTCATCTATAAGAGAAGATGATTTACTTATTGTAACTGGAAAATTAATAACTGAGAATAACATTTCCGAATTTAATTAAAATATTTACATTTTAATAAATGAGTAGGCGTAAATTAAAATACGGTAGTCAAGATTGGTTTGATACTATCTATTCTGAAATAAGAGTTCCGCAAGAACCATTATTTCCTCGAGAACAAATGAATGTAAACGTGATGTATCCCCAGATGGCCCCGTGCCCACCTGGTTATAGGTACAGACCAAAGCGCAAACCTGGTCAGCGAAAATGTACTAAAGAAACCATTAAATCCGTTCTTAGTTTTCTTCAGATGTTAGCAACACAAAATAGAATTTCAATTTTTAAACCAAGAAAAGACAAAAAGGGCTACACAAGAACTTTATTGACTATACCTCAACTAAAGTCTAGATTAACAAGACATGGAATAAGTTACAAAAACAGTCAATTCGGAATGCAATCTCTAGATGCTACATCCAGGGCTATGAGAAGATCAGCATTAAGGTCGGGAAACGCTCCTTATACAAATGTATATTCAGAAATTTCAGATTTGACTTCAAGGAATCCAGGAAGGACATCTGAAGCAGCAAGGGGATCGGCGATTTTGGTTTCAGCAGTGAGGGCAGCACAAATTGCAGAGATGAGGGCAGCAGCTGCGAGAATGAGAGAAATGTTAGAAGCACGTCGCGCAGCTGCGAGGGCACGATATAGAGAGCAGCAGTTAACTGGAAGAGGTGGTAGCGGAGACTTCGAAGACACTACTTCTACCCGGGCAATAGAATACGATTACGATTGAGAGAAAGGGTAGAAGCACATCGCACAGCTACAATTTAAAATATTTTTAAAATATTTATAATATAATAAAATGAGTTATAGACGCGGAGCGCCGTATAGTTACAATGATTGGTTGCGAGATATTCGCGTAGAACTAAATATTCCCCCAGGTGGGAGTGAAGCATATCTTAGAGATAAAGCAAAATACGATAAAATTAAATCTAAAAATGTAAGATGCCCACCTGGTTACAAATACAGACCAAACCGCAAACCTGGTCAAAGAAAGTGCATCAAAGAAAAAGTTAGAATATATCTCAGGTTTCTTCAAGGGTTAGCAACACAAAACGACATTTCTATTTTTAAAATGAGAAAAGACAAAAAGGGATACACAAGAACTTTATTGACTATACCACAACTAAAGTCTAGATTAACTCGTAATGGAATAAGTTATAAAATGAAAACATATAAGTTCGGAGTTTTACAACCAACAAGGAGCACATCCGATTCAAGAAATATCCGTAGAGATACTGAAGACGCACTCCGTGAGATGTGGAATCAACGCCGAAACCGTGTGCGGGAACGTATGCGTAGAGAAATTGCCGGAGATATTATTTTTCCAGACCGCCCGTGGCATAGAGTAGCACCCCCTTATGCGACTACTATACAAAGATATGCCCGCGGAATGATTGCGAGAAATCCACCAGGTGCTGGAGCAGCATTCGGAGTTTTACCAATGGGAGGAGGTAAGGGTCCAGAAGAACCGGAAGATCCTAGAATAGCTGCATATGCAATTGAGAAGAAACGAAAAATTGCTGAACAAAATAGAAAATGGCGTGCAGCAAAAGCCGTAGAAACTGCTGACAAATATGAAGCAATAAGAGAAGCCGGAATGGATAGAGCAGCAGCAGACGCTATTCGCTACATGGGTATGACTCCTAGAGAGATAGCAACGGAACAGGCAAGACAGCGCAGAAAACTCGCTAAACAAGCAAAAGAATACATGGCAGCACAAGCGGCAGCACAAGCTTTACTTGCTTCAGCATCTGGCGCAGGTTCGAGTTCGAGCGGCGCGGGACCTAGTTCGGCTGGATTAGATTTTACAATACCGGATGTCGATTTTGGTAGAACGAGATATAATTATAATTATGGATATAGTTATCCACGAAATTATTACGGAATACGCGAAGTGTGGCAGTAAATTACACTTACACTTACACTTACATTTAAAATAAATTAATGAAATGAATTGAATTGAAATGAATTGAATTTAGCGTAATTATTTAAAATTATATATAGACATAAGATATATATAATTAATAATAATGGATAATCCACTAAAACTCTGGTTTTATTCAACTGGAAAAATTGTAACAGACACATCACTAACCACGCATTATTCTATGGAAGGTTTTAAACTTAATTTATCTGACGACTACACTACATTTCAAGAACTTTACGCTAAACATATAAAATGTAAAAATTGTTTAGTTGAGAAAAAAACTGAAAAATTTCCACTTTTTATAGATTTTGATGTACTTTCTGAAATTATTATAGATGAAGAACCGTATTTGAAATGTATTCAAGATGTAATCTTTAATATATATAATATAAAAGATCTTAAATGTATTTCAACTATTCCGAATAAAAATATTGAGATTGTGAAAGAAGATAAAACTTTTATAAAACAGGGTTATCACTTTCACTGGCCAGATTTAATTGTAGACGTAGAGACTGCTATTAAAATTCGCAGTAATATATTAACTAGTATTAAGACTATATTTGGAAAAGTTGATCATTTCGATAATGATTGGGAAAAAATTATCGATAAATGTGTATACAAGAAAAATGGACTTAGATTAATAGGATCTGATAAATGTACTATCGCAGATAATACTCGAGTATACGAAGATCGTGTATACATTTTAAAAAACGTATACATCGGTAAAAATTTAAATAAAGAATTGATAGAATATTATACAAACAATATTCTTGAACTTGTTAAAGATACAAGTGTAAGAAGCAATAAAACTGAAATAACACAATATATCAATTTAACAGAATATGAAGAGGAGGAAAATTTAATTTCTAATTCTGAAATTGTTCCCCTATCCAAAAATAGTGTAGTATATTCTGAAATAAAAAAATTTTTCAAAAATCATGCAACGGGATATAACGTAGAAGATCTAGGTAATATCTCGAAGGTAAATGGTAAAGATATGTACTTAATATATACAAAATCTAAGTATTGCCAAAATATAAAAGGATCTCATAAAAATAACCACGTATTTTTTAAGCTTGACAGATCGGGGTTGTGTCAAAAATGCATGTCTCAGAGTACAGGTCTACATGGATGTTGCAGAGACTATCAGAGTTCATATGTACCATTGAGCACAGGTGTAACTTCAGCTTTGAATTGGAAAAAACCTAAATTTACAGAAACAAATATTCAGGAATCATTCAGTTTAAATAGTCTTTTAGAAAGACTTGAAAATAGAATAGTTTCCAAGGATTCGTTCAGGGGTCCCGGAAAAAGAAGGAGCTCACAATAAAAACAATTCCAATTAATAAACCAAATGTTAGTTTACCAGCGCTGTTCAACACTGAGTTGCAACTTAACGACGGAATTCGTGTGTTTATAAATTCTAAAACCTGATCTGAATGTAAGAAAAAGTAAAAAACAGTGATTAATAATACTAATTTTAAATTTTTTTCAGTTAAAAGTTTATCGATAAAATTATTTGTTTTAGAATCTGTATTCGTATTCGTATCTTTATCTGGTTTACCCGATACTGTATTTTTTTCAAAAGAGGCAGTATTTCCAGTCTTAGATACGTTATCTTTTTTATCTTTATCGATTACATTTAATTCTGAATTTTTATTTAATTCATCAACTCTACATTCAAATTCGGACATTTATAATTATCTTACATTTTAATACTTTTTATTTAAACGAACTCTATTTTATATTTACATTTACATTTACATTTACATTTACATTTACATTTAATTAATTTAATTAGATTTTTTTAAAAAATTAATTTGTTTTATAATATTAAACAATGGGTATCAATAATCTAGCAGTTCAGACATTTAGTTCGTCTGGGTCTCAGTCTGTAACGCGTGCAAATAAAGCAGACAGTTCTAGACAAATAACTTCAGAATTTATATCTAGAGCCCCGGTTCAATATATTCACGGTTCTGGAATGTCTGTAATCAACGGTTCTTTAAAACAGTTGCCAGTGAATAATGCTAAAACGGAAACTTTTAGTATACCAAATAACATAGATGCCATAAGCGACATGATTTTAAATTTAACTTTATCAATTGGCGCTCCATCCACGGGGGGTTTTGATTGTTCCGGTATATTCTATTCAAAAACTTTTCTAGTAGATATAATCGACAGAATAGAAATTAAAATGGGTGGACTTTTAATTCAGACAATTTATAACGGCGATATATATATAAGAAATTATTCAGAATTGGGAACTCTTACTACTAATGAAAATTCTTTTAAAAATAAAATTAACGCGTCTTATCTTGACACTGGTAGCATAATAGGTTACAGTACCGGCAGTGCTCAAGAAATATCTTTTTCACTATCTATTCCATTCATAGGTAGATGTGAAACTAAAGATAGAAGCTTTCTTCAAACTGGTTCCTTCACAAAAAATTTGACAGTAACAATTATTTATCATGAGTGTGCCTCTACCGCTGATGAAGCTAACACGGGTCTTAAATCAATTCCTTTTTTGCAAAATGGATTATCTTCGTCAACTAGAATTGATACAAAATTGTGTATATTGAGTCACATTATAACCGATACTGAGAAAAATTTCATGAAACAAAATATAGTAAATAGAGTAATGAATACGTCTACGGGAATGCGTATTGAAAAAGTTAATCGTTCAGTTGGAACGGGAACGGTAACAACAGACATCGAAATAGATCTAGATGCTATAGATATAAATGTAACGCATATAGGATTTTGTTTAAACGTTGATGTATTTAATCAGGGTGCATCATTAACAGATACTACTGGGTATCCAAACCAAACAATTTCTACAGCATCAACCCCCCTGGGCAACGCCGACAACAACGCCGGTGCTAAAAGAATTACAGTTGAAACTTTAAAAGCTATTAGTGGATATGAAACAAGTCAAAATAGAATAAGTTCTTCGTGGGGAGAAGCGGTTAACGATTCTACTAGCGCGGTGTTAACTTCTGGTACTAATACAATTTATAGACCAGATGTTTTAGGTGTATTCAGGGGATGGTTAGTATCTGCTGAACTTATTTTAGGAAATGAAACAACTGGGGAAATTCCACAAGCTATTTTAGCTTCAAATATCGAAGAATTTAGTTTGAAAGATACACACAAAAATTTTTATATAATTAAATTGGCGGATAAAGCTTTTAGCACAGCTGGAGTACCATTTTCTCGAATTAAAAATAAGAGACTAGTATTAACTGTAAGAAATAATTTTTTTACTAGTGGCATAGGAACGTATGTTGCTGACAGAACCAGGGATGCAAATATTAGCGTTTGTGCATGCGGTACCACATTGCAGATAATTAGTAATAACACTGTTTCCTTTTCTTATATTTAAAATTATGAATTTGTCAGCTAAATTAACTACAACTCATTTTAAACAAATAATTTTAAATTAAATACGTATTTAATTTAAAATTATTTTCTTTTATATTATTAAATAATATAATATGTCTGGAGCAACGGCTGCCCATGCTTCCTATAACGGCTCCGGAACTCAAGGTTTAGCTGTAACTAATAAGATTAATGATACCGGAGACATCACTTCAGTTTTTTGGACAAAAGATAAAACTACAAAGCAGTTGTTACACGGTAATGCGTTAATCGAAATTCCCGCATCTGGAAATGCAGAAACCGCTGGATCAAATATAATATTTACACTGAACAGCGACATGGACGTTATAGGGGATTTATATCTATACTGTGTTTTATCGTCGTCTGCGAATTATACAATCACAAAGGAATATGGACTTCTTAATTTGTTTGAACGTATTGAATTTCAGTGTGGTACTCAGATTTGGCAAACTCTAGAATTTGCAGATATTTTAGCATTAAATACTACAGAACTTTCCGAGGGAGCATATGAAAAATTTATACTCGGTACTCATGGTTATTATAACGATACAGGTGCTCGATTTGCATCACCCACCACTACTATAACTTCTCCTGCTAATCGCGCATTTTCATTTAGGCTTCCATTATTAACTAGAAATATATCTCCGATACTAACTAATTTTTCAAATATTTCCGAAACTGGATTTTTAACGGCCGCTGCACCAAATCAAACAGTTAAAATAAAAATTTTCACCAATAAATTGACTACGATGAGCGCAAACAGTATGCTCTCTGCCACTCCAGGAAACGGTACAATTGACATACGTCTATACGGTAAACACATGATAATGTGCAACGATGAGCGCGAAAAAATAAGAAATATTCCAGGTGGAATAGCGAAAAGATTAAAATTAACACAATACAGAGACCAAACTACATTCACTATTCCAACTTCGCGCATTGTTACTACGGAGATAGATTGTGATCACTTTTCTCTTTATGCATCTCATTTAATAATTCAAATTTTTGATTCGTCCGTTCTAGGTACTTCGCTAAGTTCTTCAGACGCATGTACTTCACTTGTAGATGCAGATTTAAGATTGAATTCAACATCGTTTTGTGGAAAATTAACGGGTGGAATGATGTCTTCTATACTACCAGAAACTATGGGGCTTCGTTCTAACGTTCTTTATACAAGAACAGATCCACATATTAGAACCATTGCTTATGTGTTTCCTTTAGCAAGTAGAGCATTTTCCGGTTCAGGGGTTCCTTTAAACAGATTCGACAATATTCGTTTATCTCTAAATTTGTTCGTACCAGGGTCGTTAACTATTAACAGGGTTACCGTTACATGCGTAGGGGAGACAACTGCTCTCTACAAACAGGGTGCGGCGTCTATTTCTATGTATTAAATAATAACGAATATCTATTTTTAAACAAATAATTTTAAATTAAATACGTATTTAATTTAAAATTATTTTCTTTTATATTATTAAATAATATAATATGTCTGG
>Ga0187844_10000824_pt1 | contig 24165 bp, 16 predicted proteins | sample SpaLakP09_SKY_50_FD_134517 | JGI IMG/M metagenome (GOLD analysis project Ga0187844, IMG submission 134517) | Oligotrophic lake water microbial communities from Sparkling Lake, Wisconsin, USA - SP09_SKY_50 | ecosystem: Environmental > Aquatic > Freshwater > Lake | place: USA: Sparkling Lake...
GCGCCGGACAGGCCGCTCAGACGTCCGGACTCGGCACCGATGCCGTCGCTCGGCAGCAGGCTCATCCAGGGCGCGAGGTCGGCAAGGTTCAGATACGAGGCCTCGGCTTCGACGTGCGGAAGCACGCCGGTCTCGCTGCCCTCGGGCGCGATCTCGCGGCTGTAGCGCACGCGGGCCTGCGTCGTGGGCCAGGCGCCCTGCGCGCCCGAAACCTCGAGCCGTCCGATGTCGAGCATCCAGCCTTGCGCCTGCGGAGCGAGTCGCGCCGCCAGGCTGATGTCCTCGAGGTTCGCCTCGCGCGTGCCGCGCCGGCCGTTCACGGCGTCCGCGTCCAGGCGCACGTTGATCGCGCCGACCTGTCCGCGTTCGAGCACGCCGTCGAGAACCATCTCGGTGTCGCGGAAATGCACCGAGGCGTCTTCGGCCAGAACCGAGTCCAGCCAGGGCAGCGCGGTCAGACCCTCGAGCTTTGCGGTCCAGCGGCCGAACCAGGTCTCCGGCTTTTCGAGGTCGCCTTCCATGTCCGCCTCGAAGACCACGCTCGAGCCCATCGCCGGAGGCAGCGACAGCTCCGCCGAGGCCTCGCCACGCCCGTTCGTGAAACGGATCTCGGCGTCCACGAGCCTGAAGCGCGGGTTGGGGCCGCGCAGGCGCGCATCGTCGAGCAGGAGCTCGCAACGGCTGAGCCGCACGCTCTGGAAGCGACCGAGCTGACGCAGCCAGGCCTGGGTTCCGCGCGCGGGCATGCCGGTGGTATCGAGCCCGCGAAGGCTGAACTTGCCGTGCTCGTCGATCTGCGCGAACAGTTCGACGCCGGACAGCTCGACGCGATTGGGCGTCGTGTCGCCGTGCAGCAGACGCGACAGGCCGAAGCCGATGCGCAGACGTTCGGCCGACAGCGCCGGTGATTCCTCGTCGTCGCCGTAGAGCGTGATGTCGGTCAGATCCAGCCGCGGTGCGAGACCGCGCCAGCCCAGGCTCACACCGCCGATCTCGACCGGCTGACCCGCGACGTGGGACACGTAGTCGGCAAGGTCCTCGCGATACCCGGGCGCGACCAGCATCACCAGCTGGAAGGTCGCCGTGATCAGCGCGCCGAGCACGAGCACGAGCGCCACCAGCGTGACGGCCGCGGTCCACCAACGACGCCTTATGCGCTCCATGCGAGCGGAGCGCGGACCGGTTCCGGCACGGAAGGGGTGGAAGGGGAAGTCATCGGTACGGCAAGTTTACGGGCGCGAGTCGGGGCCATCAGCAAAGCAGCGCCGGATGAATCCGAAAGGACGGCGGCATCCGGCACTCGGCGCCCGCTGCGCGCGCGTGCGCGGTCCGGAATTCAGAGCGGCACGACGTCGAAGCTTTCGGGGTGGTAGGAGCCCTCGGCCTGCAGGCGGATCGGCCGGTTGAGCGTGGATTCGAGTTCGGCCAGCCCCATCGCCGCATCTTCCGTCAGGCGCTGGACAACGGCCGGCGCCGCCAGGACCAGGAAATGCCGGGCCTCGAACTGGCGCGAGGCGCGGCTGACCTCGCGCACGATGTCGTGGCACAGGGTCTCCACGGTCTTGATGCTGCCGCGGCCCTCGCAGGTGGGACAGGGCATGCACAGGATGTGGCCGAGCGACTCGCGCGAGCGCTTGCGCGTCATCTCGACCAGGCCCAGCGGCGAGAAGTCGTAGACGTGCGTGCGCGCAGGGTCGCGCTTCAATTCCTTCTCCAGCGCGCGCATGACCTGCACGCGGTGGTCGGAATTCCGCATGTCGATGAAGTCCAGCACGATGATGCCGCCGAGGTTGCGCAGCCGCAGCTGGCGCGCAATCGACTGCGCCGCCTCGAGGTTGGTCTTGAGGATGGTCTCCTCGAGGTTGCGATGGCCGGTGAACGCACCGGTGTTCACGTCGACCGTGGTCATCGCCTCGGTCTGGTCGATGACCAGGTGGCCGCCGGACTTCAGGTCCACCTTGCGGCCGAGTGCACGGTCGATGTCGTCCTCGACGCCGTACAGGTCGAAGATCGGTGCAGCGCCCTCGTAATGGTCGATGCGCGCGGCCGCCTCCGGCACGAACACGCGCGCGAACTGCTGCACGCGCTTGAACTCGTCGGCGTTGTCGATGCGCACGCGCTCGACGTCGGTGCCCAGCAGGTCGCGCAGGATGCGCATCGACAGCGGCAGATCGCCGTGCACCATGCTGCGCGGCCCGGCGCGACGCGCCTGCTCGCTGATGCCGGTCCACAGCCGCAGCAGGAATCGCAGGTCGGCGGCCAGCGGCCCCTCTTCCACGCCCTCGGCGGCGGTCCGCGCGATGACGCCGAACTTGGGCGCCAGCTCGCCCGAGATCTTGGCCACCACCTGCTTGAGTCGCGCGCGCTCGGTCTCGTCCTCGATGCGCGCGGAAGCGCCGCAGTGCGGCTCGTAGGGCAGCAGCACGAGGTAGCGCGAAGGCACCGACAGCAAGGTCGTCAGGCGCGCGCCCTTGCTGCCGAGCGGATCCTTCAGCACCTGCACCAGCACGTCCTGGCCTTCATGCAGCAAGGTCTGGATCGGTGGCAGCTGGCGCGGCGTATCGACCCGCGTGGTCTCGCCGTCGCCGTGCCCGTTGGCCGGCAGCGCGAGCATGTCGGCCACGTGCAGGAAGGCGGTGCGTTCCAGTCCGATCTCGATGAACGCCGCCTGCATGCCGGGCAGCACGCGCTGCACCGTGCCCTTGTAGATGTTGCCGACCAGGCCGTGGCGCGAGGTGCGCTGCAGGTAGATTTCCTGGGCCGCGCCGCCTTCGACCAGCGCGACACGCGTCTCCTGCTGGCCGATGTTGACGAGGATTTCGGTGCTCATGCGGACACCCCGCGAAGCTCCGCCAGCGGGCAGGCCGCGTGAGCAAGGCGCCCGCTCGGGTCACGGCATGCCTGAACCTTCGAGATCGACCGGGCGCTCATCGCGGCATTCCCGGCTCGACGCCGAAGCGGCGCAGCAGCTCCATCGTCTCGAACACCGGGAGTCCGACGACACCGCTGTAGCTGCCGCGGATCTCGCGCACCCAGCGGCCGGCCAGTCCCTGGATCGCGTAGGCACCGGCCTTGTCGGCGGGCTCGCCACTGTCCCAGTAGGCCTCTGCCTCTGCGCGCGTGATGCGGCCGAAGAACACGTCCGTGCAGGTCCCGTCGATGGCCTGCTCGTCGCCGCGTCGCACGGCGACGGCCGTGTGCACCTGGTGGGCGCGGCCGGACAGGCGCAACAGCATGTCAACGGCATCGGCGCGGTCCTGCGGCTTGCCCAGGATCTGTCCGTCGATCGAGACGTCGGTGTCGGCGCCGATCACCGGCAGCAGGGCAGCGGCGTCGAGCCGCTGGCTGACCGCCCCGGCCTTGTCCATCGCCAGACGGCGCGCAAAATCCGCAGGCGACTCGCCTGCGAGGGCGACCTCGGGCACGTCGGCGGGCAGACAATGAAAGCGATAGCCCGCATCGCGCAGCAGCTGCACGCGGCGCGGGGAGCGCGAAGCCAGGTAGAAGTCGTAGTCCATTGGGGGCAAGTCGAATGGCCGCGCGGTCTTGCTCCAATTGCTCGCCCCGGGCCTTCGAGGACTATGGTACGCGGGCCGCCGGTCTTGCCTATCGCATTTACAGAACTACTCGGTACACTAATTTCCCCGCGACTCGACTGAGCCCATGAGCACGCACCCGAACTCCGCGTTTTCTCGGCCGAGAAGGGCCTCGATCATCGCCATCCAGCGCCTGCTGTTCGCGGTCACGCTGAGCGCATTCAGCACCGTTGCTCCCGCCAACGACCTGGGCCGCGTGTACGAGCGGGCGCTCGATCAGGACATGCAGTTCCAGGCGGCGCGCTACGGCCGCGACGCGGCCGTCGAAGCACGTCCGCAGGCGCGCGCGGCGCTGCTGCCCCAGCTCAACGGCACCTACGGCTACCAGGACCAGCACGAAGAGGGCACCGAGGGATTCGGCGGCGGCCCCGAGGCCGACGTCGATCGCGACAGCACGCTCAAGGCGCTGACGGTCACGCTCGACCAGACGCTGTTCGACTGGTCCGCCTTCAAGCGCTACGACCAGGCCGGCGACCAGGTCGCGCTGGCGCAGGCGCGCTACCAGGCCGCGGCGCAGGGGCTGATCCTGCGCACGACCGAGATCTACTTCGGCGTGCTGTCCGCCGACGACAACCTGCGATTCGCGCGCACCGAGAAATCCGCGCTCGAACGCCAGCTCGACCAGGCCCAGCGCCGCTTCGATGTCGGCCTGTCGGCGATCACCGACGTGCAGGAGGCGCAGGCGCGCTACGACCTGACGGTGGCGCAGGAGATCGCGTTCGAACAGCAGCTCTCCTCGGCGCGCGAGGCGCTGCGCGAGATCACCGGTCCGGGCGAGTTCGGCACGGCCACGCTGCAGGACGAGATTCCGCTACGGCTGCCCAATCCTGCTTCCGTCGATCCCTGGCTCGCCACCGCGCGCAACAGCAATCTGGATCTCGTCGCTGCACGCCTTCAGGCGGACATCGCCGCCAAGGGCGTGGACGTGGCCCGCGCCGGGCATCTGCCCACCGTCGGTGCGCAGGCGCAGTACCAGAACAGCGATGCGGAGGGCGCGCGCTTCACCGGCGACCTGGATACCGAAACACTAGGCGTGCAGGTGAAGCTGCCGATCTTCGCGGGACTGGCGACGCGCTCGCGCGTCAACGAGGCGCAGGCCACGCGGGAGCAGGTCAAGGCGCAGCAGGAAGGCACGCTGCGCGCCGTCGAGCGCAGCGTGCGCGACACCTGGCTCGGCGTGCAGTCCGGCGCCGCGCGCGTCAAGGCGCTCAAGCAGGCCGTCGTGTCGAGCACCACGGCCCTCGAGGCCAGCGAAACCGGACTGGAAGTGGGCACGCGCACCTCGGTCGACGTGCTCAATGCACAGAGTGCGCTGTACAGCGCGCAGCGCGATCACGCCCGCGCTCGCTACGACTATCTGCTGGCCATTCTGCGGCTCAAGGCCGCAGCCGGAACCCTGGGCGGCGACGACCTGGCGGAGATCGACGCGCTGCTGGTGTCGTCGTCCGGATCCCCTGCTCCGGCGCCCGTCTCGACGCCGCCGGCCGCTGCGCCCGCGACGTCGGCGGCACCGCTACCGGCACTGCGGCTGAGCTCCTCGCTGCGTCCGAATTAGCCGCGCAGTCCAGGCGACGTTCGGCGCGACGTCGTCGACCGCAGCAGCGCGTATTCCGGCAACGTCGCCACGTCGTTTCGCCCTTGCGTCCGGTTGCCCGCATCACCGCTGATCGTCTGCCGACTTCGTACGATTTCCGAACGGCGCGGAGACGCCGATTGCCGGCATCCGACGCTTGAACCGCTCGTCTATAGTCGCTTCGCCGCAAGCCACGAGTCAGGTCATGTTGCGAATCGTCGTTCCGATTTTGTTTCTGCTGGCCGCGTCCCACGCCACCCTCTCCTCGGCCACCGCGCTGGAGCCGGGTCAGCTCGACGCGATCCCTCGACTGACGGTACCGACCGCCGATATAGAACGCGCTCGCGCGGCGCTTCCTGCCCGCAATGAAAAAGACCCGGTTCGCCTGACCGTCGGCGTGCCGGTTTCACTGTCGCTCGCAGATGGCCTGTGGACATTGGAGGGCGGCCAGGCGGTGTGGCGGGCTCGCGTGTACGCCGCCGGAGCGCCGCTGCTGGTCGCGGCCTTCGATCGTTTCGAGCTGCCCGAGGGCGCGCAACTTCGATTCTCGGACGTGGCCGGTAGCGTGGTGCTGGGTCCGTACACGCGTGAGCATCGCGCCGGCAACGGCACGCTGGTGACTGCGATGGTGCCCGGCGCAGAGGGCTTGATCGAACTGCGCCTGCCGTCCGAGCAAAGAGATGCGGTGAAGCTGCATCTGGGCGGCCTGGGCTACGGCATCGAGGATTCCGCCAACGGCGGTGTCGTCGCCAAATCGGGGAGCTGCAACGTCGACGTCGCCTGCCCGGCGGGAAATGCCTGGCGCAGCCAGATCCGTTCGGTGGTCTATCTACAGATCCCGTCCGGCAGTCTCGGCTCGACCGTGAAGTGCACGGGACAGCTCGTCAACAACACGGCCGGAAACGTGGCTCGTCCCTTCCTGCTGACGGCGAATCACTGCGGCGCAAATGCCTCCAACGCCGGCAACATCACGGCTTACTTCAATTACCAGACGGCGACCTGCAACGGCAGCCGCACGGAGAGCCCGATCGGCTTTCCAAGCCAGACTGGCATGACGTATCGCGCCAACCACCCGCGCGCCGACCACACGCTGCTCGAGCTCAATGCCATCCCGGCCTCTTCGCTGAACGTGTTCTATACGGGCTTCAACGCCAGCACGACCGCGACGCCCGACAGCGGCGCTTCCATCCACCATCCCGCCGGCCACGAAAAGCGCATCAGCCTCTACAGCCAGGCGCGTCGCGTCAGCAACCAGTCGGTCGGCCTGTTCACGGTCGACGCGTTCGAGATCTTCTGGGACAGCGGCGTGACCGAAGGGGGATCCTCCGGTAGCGGCTTGTGGAATCAGAATGGTCTGCTCGTCGGCGTCCTGTCCGGCGGGGCCTCCTCGTGTGCGGCGCAGAACGACGCCGATTACTACGGTCGTCTGGACCTGGCCTGGGACAACCTCGGATCGTTCCTCGATACCTCGGGCACTGGCAGCCGAAGCGCGGCGGGCCGTGAGGGCAACGCCGTCGGCAACCGTGCCCCGGTAGCGGTGGACGACATCGCCACGACCGCGGAAGACACGCCTCTGGTGCGGACGTCGGCTTCACTGGTGAGCAACGACACCGACGCCGACAACAACACGCTGACGGTCACGGCCGTGAGCAACGCGGTCAACGGCACGGTGAGCCTGGCGTCCGGCACCATCACCTTCACGCCGACAGCGAATTTCTTCGGCGCCGCGAGCTTCGACTACACGGTCAGCGACGGCGCCGGAGGAACGGACACGGGTCGGGTCAACGTCACGGTAACCAGCGTCAACGATGCGCCGGTGGCAGCGGACGACACGCGATCGACAACGCGGGACACGGCTCTGACCGTGACGTCGGCCGCGCTGGTGAGCAACGACACCGACGTCGAGAACAACACGCTGACGATCACCGCTGTGAGCAACGCCGTCAACGGGGTGGTGACGCTGGTGTCGGGCACCATCACGTTCACGCCGACCGCGAACGTCACCGGCTCCGCGAGCTTCGATTACACCGTCAGCGACGGTAACGGCGGTACGGATGTGGGCCGGGTCAACATCACCGTGACCAGCCCGGGCGGCGGTGGCAGCGGAGGGGGTGGTGGCGGCGGCGGCTCGTTCGGCGCCGGCCTTGCGCTCCTCGCCCTGGGCTGGGCACGCCGCGCGATGCGCGCACGCCCAGGTTCTATTTGACGCCGTGCATCCCGCGCCGCATCAGCGGCGATAGCAGCAGCACCAGCGCGCCGAAGCCCAGACCGATCCAGGTCATCAGCTGGAAGAGTTCGGCGTACTTCGACGCCGCTGCGATGGTGTCGAGCATGCCGTCCTGAGGAATCTCGATCGAGGCGATCTTGCCGAAGGCCGCGGCGAGCACTTCGGAATAGGCGGTGGCCAGGAACCACGCGCCCATCATCAGGCTCACGACCCGCGCCACCGACAATTCCGTCACCGCGGACAGTCCGATCGGCGACAGCATGACCTCGCCCACTTCCAGGACCAGATAGGCCAGTACCAGCCACCAGACGCTCGCCAGTCCGGCGTCGCCCACGGATTGCGAAGCGGCCACCATCGGAAGAAACGCGAGCCCTCCCACGGCGAGGCCCATCGCGCTCTTGATCGGCTTGGATGGATTCAGTCCACGCCGCTCCAGGAACGGCCACAGCCACGCGAAGATCGGCGCCAGCACGACGATGAAGAACGCACCGAGGAAGGTCAGTGAACCGGCCGTCATCTCGAACCCGAGCAGGTTATGGGTCATCAGACGATCGCTGAAGGCCACCCAAGAGCCATAGGTCTGCTCGTACATCGTGAAGAACACCAGGCAGCACAGGATCAGACCGATCAGCGAGAGCATCTGCCCGCGCTCGCGCGCACTGCATTGTTTCGCGAGAAACCAGACGAACCACGCCACGAAGCCGGCGAAGACCAGGTGCATCGCGCCGTGGACCGTCCAGGTCCGCTGGATCAGCTGCCAGATCACCAGGACGCCGAGCAGGCTGCCCAGGTAGATGCGCCGCTCGAGGCTCAGCCCCGCCTTGCGCTGCGCCAGCAGCGTCGGGTCATGGGGTTCGGCATACCCGCGCAGGTGCTTCTGCCCGCGCAGGAACACGACCAGCCCCAGCACCATCCCGAGACCTGCCGAACCGAACCCGTAACGCCAGCCGTAGGTTTCGCCCAGCCACGCGCAGATCAGGGCGGAGAACAAGGCGCCCAGGTTGATGCCGGCGTAGAACAGCGTGAACCCGGAATCCCGGCGCGGATCGTTCGCGCCGTAGAGCTTGCCCACGATGGTGGAGATGTTCGGCTTCAGGAATCCGACGCCTACCACGATCAGCGCGAGCGACAGATAGAACACCTGCAGCGCAAACGCGTCCTGCACCACGGCGCCGCCGACGCGGCTCGCCTGCACGCCCTCGTAGGCCATGCCGAAGTGGCCCAGCACCAGCAGCACGGCGCCGAAGACCACCGACTTGCGCATGCCCAGGTATCGGTCCGCGAGCAGGCCGCCGAGCACCGGGATCGCGTAGGCCAGCCCGCCGTAGGCCCCCAGCAGGTCGTAACCCGCGTCGTCGGTGAACAGGTGGTACTTGGTGATGTAGAGGAAGAGCAGCGCCTTCATCCCGTAGTAGGAGAAGCGTTCCCACATCTCGGTGAAGAAGCAGACGTAAAGACCCTTGGGATGGCCGAGGAAGTCCTGCGCGGAGGCGTCGGCGACAAGGGGGGCGGACGTCACGGGGGCTGGGCTCGAAGGCAGTGGGGTTCCCGAGCATCCGGTGCGGCGGCCCGGTGCGCAAATCCGGTCGTGCTTCGGCGGAAACGGGCCGGCCTGGAACCAAAGCCCGGAAGCCGCTCAACGCAAAGGCGCAAAGGTCGCAAAGAAGACCGAAGGTGGATCGTCCTGGCTTTGCGCCCTTTGCGCCTCTGCGTTGATATTTCAGATCTTCAGATCGTTCAATCGACTCATCCCGACCCCGGAAACGACTCCCCCCGCCGGAGCGGGGGGAGCGTTGAAACCAAGCGGTGAGTCCGAAAAGCTAGCGACGACCGCCGGCGTAGCGACCGCCCTTGCCGTTCTTCTCGTCCTTTCGCTCTTCGTTCACGCGGATCAGGTTCCCGCGGATTTCCTTGCCGTTCAGACCGGCGATGGCGGCACGCGCCTCGTGGCCTTCCATTTCGAGGAAGCCGAAGCCCTTGCACTTGCCGGAGAACACGTCCTGCATGAGCTTGATCGAACGAACCTTGCCGTGCGTGGAGAACAGCTCGGTCAGTTCTTTCTCGGTGGTGTCGGGCGGCAGATTGCCGGCATAGATGCGAAGCATGGGGATCTCCTTACTGGGTTGCTCGAAACTGGGGTCGGTCCGACGTTCCGCAAGCGGTCACGCGGTAAACCCCGAAAAGGGTTAAAAGTTCAGCGCGGCCGGTTGGACGCGCCCTGTTGCGGGGTGCGGCTCTGCGGCTTGCGCGCGCCTTGCGCGTGCCGCTGGCCCCCTCCTCCGCCACCGCCGCCGCCCGGCTTGCCGCCACGCGGCGCCGAATGGTTGCGCCCGCCACCGTTGCCGGCACCGCCACTCGGGCGACGACCCTGCTGCTGGCGCTGTTGGGGCGGCCGGTCGGCCGGCTGGCTGGCGCGCACCGCCATCTCGGCGGCGCTGGGCTGCGAGCCCGGCTCGAAGCCCGCGACGACCGACGACGGAATCTCGCGCTTGAGCAGCTTCTGGATGTCGCGCAGATATTCGCGCTCGTCACCGCTGACCAGCGACACGGCCTCACCCTCGCATCCGGCGCGACCGGTGCGGCCGATGCGGTGCACGTAGTCCTCCGGCACGTTGGGCAGCTCGTGGTTGATCACGTGCGGCAGCTGGTCGATGTCGATGCCGCGGGCGGCGATGTCTGTTGCCACCAGCACGCGGATGTCACCGGCCTTGAAGTCGGCCAGCGCCTTGGTGCGCGCGTTCTGCGACTTGTTGCCGTGGATCGCCCCGGTCGTGATGCCTTCGCGCGCAAGCTGGTCGGACAGGCGGTTGGCGCCGTGCTTGGTGCGCGTGAAAACGAGCACCTGCTTCCAGTCGCCTTCCTTGACCAAGTGGGCGATCAGCGCGGTCTTGCGCGCCTTGTCCACCGGGTGCACGCGCTGCGCGACCAGTTCGGTGGGCGTGTTGCGCGGCGCCACGTCGACGCTGACCGGATCCTTCAGGAAGGTCTGCGCGAGGCTGCGGATGTCGGGATTGAACGTGGCCGAGAACATCAGGTTCTGGCGCTTCTTGGGCAGCGCGGCGACAACGCGGCGGATGTCGTGGATGAAGCCCATGTCCAGCATGCGGTCGGCCTCGTCCAGCACCAGCGTCTCGATGCCCGACAGGTTGGCGACGCGCTGGTTCATCAGGTCCAGCAGGCGGCCCGGCGTGGCCACGACGATGTCGAGACCGCGGCGGAACTGGTCGATCTGCGGGTTCATGCCGACGCCGCCGAAGATCACGGCGGTCTTGAAGCCCGGCAAGTGACGTCCGTAGGTGCGGATCGACTCGCAGACCTGGGCGGCCAGTTCGCGGGTCGGCACCAGCACCAGGACGCGCGGAAGCGGACGCGGCGCGGTGCCGGACAGCTTGTGGAGGATCGGCAAGGTGAACGCGGCCGTCTTGCCCGTGCCCGTCTGGGCGGCAGCCAGCAGATCGTGCCCGGCGAGAACCAGCGGGATGGATTTGCCCTGGATGGGGGTGGGCTGCGTGTAACCCTCGGCTTCGAGGGCGCGCAACAGCTCGGGCGCAAGGCCCAGCTCGGAAAAACTCATGAAAAACAACTCCTGCAACCGCCACGCCGCGGCATTGCGCGGGCCCGGTTCAGGCGAATGAAAATTGGCAGACGCCGGATGGCGCCAACGGGTTTGTTCTGCGAAAGGTCACTGGCCCCGGCGAGGGTCGACTCGATGTCGATCCGGGTTGAGCCAACGACGATCTACGGCAGGGGCGCAACCGGAGCGCCGCGTCAAACGGTGCGCAGTATAGCGGAAGGTCCGGCCTTGCTGCGATGCGATCAGCCTTTGCGAGCGCGGTCGACGCCCTCCAAGCGCGCCGCGAGCGGCCTCTCGATGCGTCGATGCGCCTGCCTCGCGCGTACCGGTGGGGATCGACCTGCGGAACGCGGTTGCCGTCCGATGCGCCCGCGATACGATGCCCCTTCGAGCCGAAAGCAACCGCCCCTTCATGACGATTCCATTCCGCCTGCCGCTCGCGGCCGCCCTGCTCGCCACCTCGCATATCGCGCACGCCGCGACCTTCACGCCCATGGACCTGGTGACGATGAAGCGGGTCTCCGACCCGCAGATCGCGCCGGACGGCGAGCAGATCGCCTACACGCTTCGCACGACGGACCTCGACGGCAACAAGGGCGTCCGCCAGATCTGGCTGATCGACCGCAAGACCGGCAAGACGCGCCAGGTCACCAGTGGCAACGGCAATTCGGACACGCCTCGCTGGAATGCGGACGGCCAGCTCTATTTCCTGTCGACCCGTTCGGGCAGCTCGCAGGTATGGCGGCTGGACCCGTCGGGAGGCGAGGCCCAGGCCGTGACCAGCCTGCCCCTCGACGTCGGCGCCTTCGGCTTGGCGCCCACCGGCGATCGCATCGCGCTGGCACTCGAGACCTTCCCCGACTGCGCCGCCGACCTCGACTGCAGCGCCAGGAAACTCAAGGAGCAGGCTGCCAGCAAGGAGACGGGCCATCGCTACGATCGCCTGTTCGTCCGCCACTGGGACACATGGAAGGATGGAACGCGCTCGCAGCTCTTCGCCGCGACGCTCAAGGACGGCAAGGCCGGCCTCCCGGCCTGGGTCAGCCGGGGTCTGGACGGCGACGTGCCGACCAAGCCCTTCGGCGACGACACCGATTTCTCGTTCACGCCGGACGGCCGCAGCCTGGTCTTCGTGCTGCGCGTCGCCGGCCGCACCGAGGCCTGGAGCACGAATCTCGACCTGTGGCGCGCGCCGGCCGATGGCTCCGCGGCACCCGAGAACCTGACGGCGGACAACCTCGCCGCCGACTTCCGCCCGCTGCTCACGCCCGACGGTCGGCAGCTCGTGTGGCTCGCGCAGAAGCGACCCGGTTTCGAATCCGACCGCGCGTGGATCCGCCTGCGCGATCTCAAGACCGGCGTCACCCGCGATATCGCGCCCAAGTGGGACCGCTCGCCGACGTCGATCGCGCTGTCCAGCGATGGACGCACGCTCTACGCGGTGGCCGATGACCTCGGGCAGACGCCGCTGTTCGCGATCCAGCTCTCGAGCGGCATCGTGCGCAAGCTCACCGGCCCGGGCAGCGTCAGCAGTTTCAGCGTCGCCGAGGCGGGCGTCGTCTACGCGCACAACCGGCTCGATGTACCGGACGATCTCTACCTGCTGGGCTGGAACGGCGGGCAGAAGCGCCTGACGCAGCACAACGCCGACCGCCTCAACGGCATCGCGCTGAGCCCCTACGAGACCTTCACGTTCCGCGGCTGGAACGACGAGCCGGTGCAGGGCTACGTGATGAAGCCCGCCGGCTTCTCGCCGAACGGGCGGTACCCGATCGCGTTCCTGATCCACGGCGGCCCGCAGACCTCGATGGGCAACGATTTCCACTACCGCTGGAACCCGCAGGTCTACGCGGGCCGCGGCTACGCGGTGGTCGCGATCGACTTCCACGGGTCCACCGGTTACGGGCAGGCGTTCACCGATTCCATCTCCGGCGATTGGGGCGGCAAGCCACTCGTCGATCTGCAGAAGGGCCTCGCACACGCGCTCGCGCAGTACACCTGGCTCGATGGCTCGCGCGCCTGCGCGCTGGGCGCGAGCTACGGCGGCTACATGGTCAACTGGATCGAAGGAAACTGGCCGGGCGCGTTCAAGTGCCTGGTCAACCACGATGGCGTTTTCGACAACCGTTCGATGGCCTATTCGACCGAGGAACTGTGGTTCGACGAGTGGGAGCTGGGCGGTACGCCTTACGACAAGCCCGAGAATTTCGAACGCCACAACCCGGTTAACCACGTGGCCAAGTGGACGACGCCGATGCTGGTGATCCACGGCGGGCGGGACTTCCGGGTCCCACTCGAGCAGGGCCTGGGTGCGTTCACGGCGCTGCAGCGGCGCGGCATCGAATCCCAGTTCCTGCACTTCCCCGACGAGAACCACTGGGTTCTGGCGCCGAAGAACAGCTTGCAGTGGCACGACACCGTGCTGAGCTGGCTCGACAAACATCTGAAGGACGCCAAATAACCCGTAACCCGGGCGAAGCCCGGGGTTCCCCTCGCATACGGAACGCAATCCCGGGTTGCACCCGGGCTACGGTGGCTCACGCGCTCATCGCGGCTCGACTCTCTTCGAAGCGCTCCTGCACGCCGTCGATCTCGAAGACGTCCACCTCGGGACTGATGTCGAGCTTCAGGAAGGCCGGGACGCGGTGGCGATCGATGCCTGCGAGTCGGCCCTCGCGGTTCTGGTGACTCTGCAGCGCCGCGACCGTCACCACGTCCACGTAATCCGCCGGTCCTTCGTGCGTGCGGCCGAAGTCCATCCAGCGGCTCGGCACCTCGACCAGTTCGTCCGGAAAATCCCAGGCCTGCAGCACCATGCGGCCCACGCGCGGTTGCAGGTTGCGGATCACGCGATCCAGCGCCGCGATGTCGGTGACGTCCTCGCCGAACGACTCCGCCATGCGGATCACCGGCAGCGCGCCGATCTCGTGCGACAGGCCCGCGAGCATCGCCAGCTCCGGTCGCAGCACCGTGCAGTGCGAGGCCAGCACCTGGGCCAGCGCGGCCACTTCCAGGCTGTTCGCCCAGGTCTTGCGCAGGCGCTCCTTGAGCGCCGGCGCTCGCGAAAAGAACAGCTGCTCCAGCGCCAGGCCGGTCACCAGGCTGCGCACCAGGCCCATGCCCAGCCGCGTCACCGCCTGCTGGATGTTGTCGACCTTGCGGCCCGCACTTAGCGCACTACTGTTGGCGACACGCAGCAGGCGCACCGCGATGGCCGGATCGCGTCCGATCTCGATGGCGAGCTGCGATGCGGTGGCGCGCTCGTCCTGCGTGGCCTGCCCGATGCGCATGGCGACCTCGGGCAACGTCGGCAAGGTGAGGCGGTCCTGCGTGAGCGCGTCGACCACTGCGCGGAACAACCGGTCTTCCTGGATCATCTGAGGCCTGCGAGCGAGGGGTCGTAATGACCCATCGATCGCCGGCGCCAGAACTTGAGCGTCCGCGGACAGCCGGTCGGCCGCAGCCCTCGAACGGCGTCAGGCCGGGACGGCGACGCCCGATTCGTGCGCCTGGTTGAGCATCAGGCGACCGAAGCGCTTCTGACCGAACTCCGGCGTGTATGCGCCGTCCTGCCAGGCCATGCGTCCGCCGATCATCACGCCGCTGACGACGCCGTCGGGACGATTCACCAGCTGCTTCGCCTCGAAGCAATCGCGCCAGATGAACTGGTAGGTCTTCTCGGGATTCCAGGCCTTCAGCTGCTCCGGGTCGATCAGCACCAGGTCCGCCGCCGCACCGGGCTCGAGGCGACCCGCATCGATGCCGAGGAATTCCGCCGGCTCGCGCGTGAGACGACGTACCGCCTGCCCCACCCGCTCGACACCATCTTCCTGCGCGATCTTCAGCGTGCGCAGGTTGCCGTCGAAGAAGGCCATGTTCGTCAGGTGCGCGCCGCTGTCGTTGAAGCCCGGCAGCAGCAGCGGGTTGAACAGCAGGCGCTTGACCACGCGCGGATCGCGATTGGCGGTCACCGTGGACCAGCGCAGCTGCGTGTCGAAGCGTCGCAGCAGATTGAGCATGAAGTCGGCCTCATCGCAGTCCCTGGGCATCGCGGCAAAGGCCTCGGCCTCCATGCCCGGCGAAGCGCCGGCGCCCGAGGCCTGCCAGGCGAGCAGGCGCTCGTAGACCCACTGCAGCGAATGACCGTTCCATTCCGCCACCGCGCAATCGTCGAGCGTCATGTCGCCCAGATCGCGCGAGAGCACGTTGTTGTCGATGCGCAGCCAGCGCTTGAGGCGCGCAAGGTTGAAGCCGCGCTTGCCGTGCCACCACATGCGACGGAACTCGGCCTGCCAGGCCGGATCGTTCATCAACTTCTCGCGGCCGGTGCGGTCCTCGAGATCCAGCTCGTTCAACTTGCGCAGCACCGGCACTTCCTCGGCCAGCGGCGTGATCGCACCGTCGGCCCAGGTGCGGAACGGCGCGCCGAGCGCCTGCAGCCGGAAGCGGCCGTCGTAGAGCTTCGAGTTGAGCAGCCGCGTCATGACCAGCGCCGCCTTGAGCAGCAGTCGGTTCATGTGCAGATCCAGCGCCGCCACGGCCGCGAGCTTCAGCGGCTTTCCGTGCAGGCGTCCCGATGTCAGCGAGAAGGTCTTGAATACCGCGGCCGGGCTGTCCTTGGGCGGCGTGGCCTGCCAGACGCGTTCCCAGCGTCGCACGATGTTCGTCAGGAACTTGAGTTCCGAGAACGGCGCGAACTGCGTGGGGATCTGCTTGTGCGTGTTCGGCTGGTTGGCGAGGTAGTGGAACGGCAGCGCATCGGTGGAGAAGCCGACGTAACCCTCCTTCATGCCCTTCTCGAGCAGGCCGCCCATCGTCTCCAGCTCGGCATTCGTGGGTTCGCGCGACACCGAATTCTGCAGGCCCATCACCTCGATGCGCAGCATCGAGTGCGGAATCATCGGCACGATGTTGGGGCCCAGCGCCTGGGCCTCGAAGTGATCGAGATAGGCCTTGGAGTCGTTCCAGGTCGCCTGGTCGGCGACCTTGGAGAGCACATGCTTGGGCACGTTCTCCACGCGCGCGAAGCAGTCGACGATCGGATCGGCGCCGTCGCGCCGCTGGTTGCCGAAGGCCAGACCCAGCGAGCAGTTGGCGACGAGCACCGTCGTGGTGCCGTGGCGCACGGCCTCCGGGAGCTGCGGCTCGATCTCCACTTCCAGATCGAAGTGCGTATGGATGTCGAGCAGTCCGGGCGTGAGCCAGCGGCCCCTGGCCTCGATCACGATGTCCGCGTTGGCGCTCGACAGGCCGGGCGCGATCGACACCACGCGCCCGCCGGCCACCGCCACGTCGGCCCGTTGCGGGGCGCCGCCCTTGCCGTCGAAAACCAGTGCATCGCGAATCAGCGCATCCCAGCGCGTCGTGCTGCCGCCACCGTCCATCACACTCTCCCGCCGTTCGGATCCGCGGCGAAGAGCGCGCGGAGCTTCGGCAGATTATTCCCGCCCACCCGGTTAGTCAGGTAGCAAGAACGGCCCAAGGGACAAGCCGCCAGCTCCGTAGCCCGGACGAAGTCCGGGAAGTTCTCCTCGCAGATCGAGCGGCAATCCCGGACTTCGTCCGGGCTACGGGTTCGACGCGCCGCGACCCAGCATCGAAGTCGTGGAATACCCCTCGTGGAAATCGAGCACCACGACATCGCCGCCATTGGCCTTGACCGCGGCATAGCCTGCGATCTGTTCGGGCTTGTAGTCGCCGCCCTTGACGAGCAGGTCCGGCAGCACGCGGCCGATCAGTCGCTCGGGCGTGTCTTCCGAAAACGGCACGACGTAATCGACGCACTTGAGCGCGCCGAGTACGCGCATGCGATCCGCGCAGCTGTTCACCGGTCGCGTCGGGCCCTTGAGGCGGCTCACCGATGCGTCCTCGTTGACGGCCACGATCAGCAGATCGCCCCGCTGGCGCGCGGCCTCGAGATAGCGCACGTGGCCCACGTGCAGCAGATCGAACACGCCATTGGTCATGACGATGGTGTTGCCCCGCGAGCGTGCCGTGACGAGCTTCGCGAGCAACTGCTCCTCGGTGAGCAGGCTCTCCTCGCCCGCCGCGGGACGATGCAGCGCGAGTTCCAGTTCCGCGCGACTCGCGGTGGCCGTGCCCAGCTTGGCCACGACGATGCCGGCCGCGACGTTCGCCAGCCGCACGGCGTCGCCAAGGTCCTGGCCCGCGGCGAGCCCGGCCGCGAGCGCGGCCACCACCGTGTCGCCCGCGCCGGTGACGTCGAACACCTCGCGCGCCTCGGTGGGCAGGTGCAGCGGCGGTTTTCCCGGACGCAGCAGCGTCATGCCCTTCTCGCTGCGCGTGACCAGCAGGGCCTCGAGATGAAGATCGTTGATCAGGCGCGCGCCCTTGCCGATCAGCGTCGCGTCGTCGGAGCAGGCGCCGACGATGGCCTCGAGTTCGCCCATGTTGGGCGTCAGCACCGTGGCCCCGCGATAGCGCGTGAAGTCGTTGCCTTTGGGATCGATCACGACCGGCTTCTTCATGGCCTGGCACTGCGCGATCAGCGCGGCCACGTCGATCAGCGTGCCCTTCGCGTAGTCCGACAGCACCGCGACCTGCGCGTTGGCCATGCCGATGGTGAAGCGCTCGATCAGTTTGGCGCGATCGAACGCGCCTTCGCTCGCATACGACTCTTCGAAATCGAGCCGGATCACCTGCTGGTTGCGCGAGAGCACGCGCAGCTTGGTGATCGTCGGCAGCCGGGGCGATTCGAGGAAGGAAGGCTCGATGGCGTGAAGGCGCAGCAGCGCGGCGAGCGAGGCTGCCGGCGAGTCGCGGCCCACGACGCCGAGCAACGACGCATGCGCGCCGAGCGCCGCAAGGTTCAAGGCCACGTTGGCGGCACCGCCGGGTCGCGACTCGTCGCGACCGACGCGCACCACCGGGACCGGAGCTTCGGGCGAGATACGGTGGGTAGGACCCGACCAGTAGCGGTCGAGCATCACGTCGCCCGCCACGAGCAGGCGGGTCTTCGAGAAGTCAGGGATTCCGTACATGGGCGAAAGCTTACCGCTCCCGCCCACGCGTAGCCCTGGCAAAGCCCGGGTTGCGCTCCGTATTCGAGCGGAATCCCCGGACTTCGTCCGGGCTACGGGTGAATCAGGTGTGGCTGAGCCATTCCGGATACTTCGGGCTCTGTCCCTTCACCAGCGCCAGATAGTTGGCCTGAAGCTGGGTCGTGATCGGGCCGCGCGAGCCGCTGCCGATGATGCGGTTGTCCATCTCGCGGATCGGCGTCACTTCAGCCGCCGTGCCGGTGAAGAAGGCCTCGTCGCAGCAATACATCTCGTCGCGCGAGATGCGCCGCTCGGTGACCTTCAGACCCAGGTCTTGCGCGAGCTGGATCAAGGTGCGGCGCGTGATGCCGTCGAGGCAGGCGCTGAGGTCCGGCGTATGCAGCTCGCCACGGTTGACGATGAAGATGTTCTCGGCGCTTCCCTCGGCGACGAAGCCGTTGGTGTCGAGCGTGATCGCCTCGTCGTAGCCCTCGCGCAGCACTTCGTTGAGCGCCAGCATCGAATTGATGTACTGCCCGTTGGCCTTGGCCCGGTGCATGTTCGAATTCGGATGACCGCGCGTGAACGAGCTGGTCTTCACGCGGATGCCGCGTTCCATGTTGTCCGCGCCCAGGTACGAACCCCAGGTCCATGCGGCGACGATCACGTGCGTCTTGAGATTGTCCGCGCGCAGGCCCATGCCCTCGGCGCCGTAGAACACCATCGGGCGCAGGTAGGCTTCCTTCAGGTTGTTCTTGCGGAGCACCTCGAGCTGCGCCTCGCTGACCTGCTCCGGCGAGAACGGCATCTTCATGCCGAGGATCTTCGCGGAGTTGAACAGGCGCTTGGTGTGCTCGTCGAGACGGAAGATCGCCGTGCCCTTCGGCGTCTGGTACGCGCGCACGCCCTCGAAGCAGCCGACGCCGTAGTGGAGCGTGTAGGTCAGGACATGGGTCGTGCAGTCGCGCCAGGGGCGCATCTCGCCGTCGTACCAGATCCAGCCGTCGCGGTCGGCCATCGTCGTCATTGCAGGAATTCCTTGTCGCGGGGTGGGGAATACAAAACCCGCCTGAGCGGCGGGCGGACTTTATTATAGGCCGATGAGCAACCGCCCCCAGCCACCGCGCCGCATTCTGATCGTGCGGATCTCGGCGCTGGGGGACATGGTGTTCTGCACGTCCCTGCTCGAAGGCCTGCGCCGCGCCTATCCCAATGCCTACATCGCGTGGCTGGCCCAGCCCACGCTGGCCGGGCTGCTCGAGGGCGATCCCCGGCTCAACGAACTGATCCGCCTTCCTTCCGGTGCGCTCGAAAGCCTGTCCGGCGTGCTGGAAACGCGTCGGTTGCTGGCGAAGGAAACGAAGTTCGACTGGGTCATCGACGCGCAGGGCCTGTTCAAGACGCGCCTGCTTTCCCGCATGGTTCAGGCCCGCCGCAGGTACGGCTTCGAATCCAAGGAACCCGGCGGGTTCCTGATGCACGAGTTGGTGCCCAAGGACGGCGAGCCCCTGACCATCGGCCGCGAATATCGCCACCTCGCACGCCACCTCACCGCCGGCCCCGATCCGGGTGCGCCGCGCCTGGTGCCGTCGCTGCTCGCACGCGAGCGCGCCGCCGACATCATGCGAAGCACGCATCTGGACGAGGGCTACATCGCGCTGTGTCCGTTCACGACGCGACCGCAGAAGCACTGGATGGAGCCGTACTGGGGCGAGCTGGCGTGCCGCCTGCGCGACTTGGGCCTGGGGCCGTTCGCGGTGTTCGGCAGCCCGGCGGACCGGGATGCCGCGCGTCGCATCCTGGCCGGCATGCCCGAGAACACCATCGACCTCGTCGGCGCCACGCGCGTCTCCGACCTGCCGGCGATGCTGGATCGCGCCAGGCTCGTCATCGGCGTGGATACCGGACTGACCCACATCGGCAGCGCGGTGCGCAAACCCACGATCGCGCTGTTCGGCTCCACCTGCCCCTACACCGGCGGCGCCGACTCTCCGCTCAAGGTGATGTACCAGGCGCTGCCCTGCGCGCCGTGCAAGCGCAATCCCACCTGCGGCGGCGTGTTCATGTGCATGCGGGATCTCAAGCCCGAACGGGTCGCCGCCGAGGCCCAGAAACTGTTGCTGGAAGCGGTGTGAAGGTTCTTCACGTCGAGACCGGCATGCACCTCTACGGCGGTGCGCAGCAGGTCGCCTTCCTGCTCGGCGGCCTGACCGATCGCGGTGTACAGAACCTGCTGGTCTGCACACCCGACGCCGCCATCGGCCAGCACTTCGCCGGCTCCGCCGTGAAGGTGCTGGAGGTGCCCTGCGGCGGCGACGCGGACCTGGGCTTCCTGTTCCGGCTGCGCCGCGTGCTGCGCGAGCAGCAACCCGATCTCGTGCACCTGCATTCGCGTCGCGGTGCCGACGTATTGGGCGCCCTCGCCGCGCAGTCCGCGGATCTGCCGGTGGTCCTTTCGCGCCGCGTGGACAACCCCGAGTCGCGCCACTGGGTCGGCCTCAAGTACCGCCTGCACGACCGCATCATCGCGATCTCGCAGGGCATCGCCGACGTGCTCGCCGCCGAAGGCGTGCCGCCCGGCAAGCTGCGCGTCGTGCGATCGAGCCTGGACCCGAAGCCCTGGCAGCAGCCCGAGCCGCGCGCCGTGTTCCTCGCCGAGTTCGGCCTGCCGACGGACGTCGTCACGATCGGCGTGGTGGCGCAGCTGATCGAACGCAAGGGTCATCGCATCCTGTTCGATGCGCTGCGCGCCCTGCCCGACCGCGCGAGGCTGCGCGTGATCTGTTTCGGCCAGGGCCCGCTCGCCGAAACGCTGCGGCGCGAGGCCGCGGACCTGGGCGACATCGTGCGCTTCGCCGGCTTTCGCAAGGACCTCGCGCGTTGGGTCGGCGCGCTCGACCTGCTGGTCCACCCGGCGCTGATGGAAGGCCTCGGGATCTCCCTGCTGCAGGCCTCCGCGGCCGGCGTACCGATCATCGCGTGCCGGGCGGGCGGCATGCCGGAAGCGGTGTCGGACGGTGTGAGCGGCGTGCTGGTCGAACCCGGCGACGTGGCCGGCCTGGCGTCGGCCCTTCGTACGCTGACCGACGATCCGGCGCTGCGCGCGCGTCTGGGAACCCAGGGCCGTGCGCGCATCGAGCGCGAGTTCTCGGTGGAGAACATGGTCGACGGCAATCTCGCGGTGTACCGGGAGCTGCTTACGTAGCAGCCTGCGCCTTCGGAGGGGTTTTCACCGCAAAGGCGCAAAGGAAAAGAAAGGACGCAGAGAAAAGCTCAAAAGATCATCCGGAGAATTCTTTGCGCCCTTTCTTTTCCTTTGCGCCCTTTGCGTCAGACGATTTTGATGGAAGACCCCGCAGCGCTACAGCGTCGTGCCCTTCTTGCCCAGACGCCGAATCATCCGCCGATAGAACTCCAGCGTCGCATCCAAGGTCTTCTGCTCGCTGTAGCGATGCCGGAAATGATTCAGCCCATGCCCCGCGAGTTCCGCGCGCAAGGCCGGTTCACGCAGCACGCGCTCGATCGAATGCGCCAGACGCGCCACGTCCTGCGCGGGTGTCAGCAGGCCGGTGTCGCCGCTCTGGATCAGTTCGGTGCCGCCGTCGGTCTCGGTACACACCACCGGCACCCCCTGGCTCCAGGCTTCGAGCACGACGTTGCCCAGCGGCTCGATCCGCGACGGACAGACGAACACGTCGGCCATCGCGAGCAGCGGCAGCGGCTGGTCCAGCCAGCCGGTGAAGTGGACGCGCGATCCCAGCGGTGCCGCAGCCGAGCGCAGCGCCTCGAGCAGCACGCCGTCGCCGATCAGGATCAGATGCAGCGGTCGATCGCCGATGTGCGTGGGCAGCGATGCGAACGCCTCGATCAGATCCTTGAAGCCCTTCTTCTCGATGAAGCGGCCCAGACCCAGGACGATCAGCGCCTCCGGCGGCACGCCGAGCTGTTCGCGGGTCACGGCCGGCATCGTGCCGGGCGGCAGCGGTGGCACGAAGTTGGGAACCCATTCCACGCGATCCGCGGGGAATCCCTTGGCCACCATCCATTCGCGCATGCGCCGCGTGTTCACGATCCAGGCATCGGCATGCCGGAAATAACGCAGCTTGTAGTAGCCGCCGAGCCTCGCGATGTGGACCGCGCCTTCGGGCGCGCGCGTCAGCCAGCTCGCGCGCGAAGCCCAGGACTGGACGATATCCGCGCCGTGACGCTCCGCCGCCTGGCGGATCTGCACGATCGAACCCAGGTCCACGTAGTTGCGCATCGGGAAGACTTCCGCGGCGATCCGGTCGACGAGGTGGCGCTGGATCTCGGCGCCGCGGCGCACACCGGCCAGCACCGGATGACCGGCCGCTTCAAGGGCGCCCGCCAGTCGCAGGTAAGTGCTCTCCGCGCCGCCCATGCGCGGGCTGGCGATCACCTGGAGGCTGCGGATGCTGGACGGCATCGGGAAGGATCAGTCGTTGGTTCGGGGAATCAGATTCATCAACTGCAGGTAGCGCTGTGCGCTCAGGTCGGAACGATACTCCGCAACCGCGGCGCGTAGACGATCGGCCGGCTGCGGCGATCGCAGGGTTGCAAGCATCGCGCCCGACATCGCCGCCGAATCGCCTACCGGCACCAGCGCTCCGAACTCGCCGCCCGCCAGGATTTCCATCGGTCCGCTCGGACAATCGGTGGACACGCTCGGAATGCCGAGCGCGAGCGCTTCGGTGAGCGCATTGGGCGAGCCTTCCCAGGCCGAAGACAGGACGAACAGGTCGGCACGCGCGAGCCAGGCGTAGGGATTCTTCTGGAACCCCGGCAACAGAAGGCGGCCCTCGACGCCCAGCGATCGCGCGAGGTGCTCCAGCCGCTGGCGATCGCCGGGTTGCGGCGCCTCGCCGAGGATGATCAGCCGCGACGGCTGTTCGGCCTGCATCGCGGCGAACGCGCGCAGCAGCGTGTCGAAATCCTTCTGCCGCGTCAGCCGCCCCATGCCGATGACCACCGGCAGCGACTTGTCGACCAGCCAGTCGTGCGGCGCCGGTTCCGCCGCCTGCTCCGCCAGCCGCGGTGTGATCACCGGATTGCGGATGACGTGCACCCGCTCCAGAAGAATGCCGGTGACGCGTACCGTGTCCTCGCGCACACCCTCGGAGACCGCGATGACGCCGTCGACCTCGGGATAGCGGCGGCGCATCGGCGAGGTGCGCAGCCAGCGGCTGAACGGATCCTTGCGCTCGAGCGCGGCGGACAGGTTGGTGCCCAGACGGATGTAGATCGGCGTGTTCGTTCCGGCCTTGCGGCGGGCCGACAAGGCCGCGCGCCCGGCACGGTCCTTCGCCACCAGCAGCGCGTCGGGCTTCTGTTCGCGCAGGTAGCGCGCAACTTCGGGCACGCTGGTCCAGGCGTGACGGGCATCGAGGCGCATCAGGTTCACGCTCGGCGGAATGCGCGCCGCGTGGCCGCCATCGAGCTTGAGCGCGAGCAGATCCACCTGCACATGCTCCGCGAATTCCGCGCAGAGGTTGGTGACCATGCGCTCCACGCCGCCGTCGCCGGAGAAGGCGATGAACACACCCAGGCGCTTCGGCTTCGGATTCATGCCCGCTCCGACGGCGTGGGCGGCAGGCCCATCGCCTGCAGGTAACCGGTGGTCGCGGCCTCGATCTCATAACGTCGTGCGGCCGCGCGGTTGCGCTCGGCCTGCTTGGGCTGGCCCAGCAGCGACTCGAGCGCCGCGGCGAGTCCGTCGACATCGCCGATCGGCACCAGCGGCCCGAGCGCGCCGTCTTCCAGCAGTTCGCGCGAACCGCCAGGACAATCGGTCGCCACCACCGGCGTGCCGCAGCCCAGCGCCTCGATCAGCACCACCGGCATGCCTTCCCAGTGCGAACACAGCGCGAAAACCGCCGCGTGCGTCATGTACGCGAACACCTCCGAGCTGAAGCCCGGCAACGCGACGTCGTCGGCCACGCCCAGTGCGGCGGCCTCCGCCAGCAGCGCATCACGCTGCCCGCCGCGACCCAGGATCAGCAGGCGGCACGCGCGACCGTGCTGCCGCAACTTCGCGAAGGCGCGAAGCAAGGTCGCGAAATCCTTGCGCGGAGAAAGCTCGCCAACGCCCAGGATCACCGGCGGCTCGCCGGGTTGCAGCCAGGGATGATCGGGACGCGCGGCCTCGTGTTCGAACAGCGGCGCCGGCACCACGGGAC
>Ga0187844_10000828_pt1 | contig 24130 bp, 24 predicted proteins | sample SpaLakP09_SKY_50_FD_134517 | JGI IMG/M metagenome (GOLD analysis project Ga0187844, IMG submission 134517) | Oligotrophic lake water microbial communities from Sparkling Lake, Wisconsin, USA - SP09_SKY_50 | ecosystem: Environmental > Aquatic > Freshwater > Lake | place: USA: Sparkling Lake...
GCTCTGACTGTTATTATTTCACTTTTTGTTTGCGATATTGAGTATTCTACTGACTTGACAAATGCCTTTACTTCTTTTCCGCAATAATCAAAAGTTATCGCTCCTTTTAATTTTGCAATATCTATGCCACAAGTATCAAGTTCTATATTATAAATGAATTTTCCAAGTATTGATTCGCTATTTATGTCTTGATTTTCATCTACTTCTGATGGTTCATTTACGCACCCACAACTTAATGTATCAGTAGAAGAAAAATTATAATTACCACTTCCACCAGCAAACCTTAAATTAGACAATATAAATTTTCTCCACCTATATAAATTTCTTGTAGGAGTAATCCTTAGATTTATAGCACGGTCATTTTGATAAATATTTGCGTTAATATATTCATCTGTTTCAGCAAACTTAACCCCACTAATCGCATCTTTAACAATTATCCAATGAATCTCTTCTTTTTCTTTTTTTGTTCCAATCTGCTCAGATATAATAGACGAGGAGCTGCTCCAATCATTTAACAAAGAAAGCGAATTGGATGAGATAGTAAAAGTTGTTTGATAGTCTCTTGCAGAGTTATATTCTAAAGAGCCAAACTTACCTTCTGGCTTCCAGTTATTATATCCTATCTTTACATCTGAGTATAATAATTCTGTGTTCACCTCTCTTGTTACATCTGTTGGCTCTATTCTATAAGGTGTTTGAAATGTTAAAAAATCACATCTTGATATAACACGAACACTATTGCCAGCAATGTCTATTGAAGCGGGAAACTTATTATTCAACTCTTCAAACAATTTCAATAGGGTTACATTTATCGTACTTTTAACATTCTGTAAACCATCATTATTTGTTAAGTATCCATCAAACTCACAATCATCAAATATATATTCAACAAGTGAAGATGTTTGATTTGTTGCATTTTTAATTATTGTAGCAAAAGCGTTTCTTACACTTATTGCTTTTACAGTTTTAAATACAATTGGAGCAGTTGAACACTTTTCAATGCTTATTCCAATTGACCCAGCATCGTATTGAAATTCAATAGAAGTTGTAGTTATTTGAGATTCAATATATAAATATACCTTATCTCCATTAACTACATTTATTTGCCTACTAATTGTAATTGTTTGCTCAACAGGTGTAGTTGTAATTGGATACGTATCAATCAAATATGGAGTCGAATTGACCTTTAGATAGGCTTTAAATGTTCCACTATTCGAGGCACTTACACTTAATTTAATAGAGCCTTCTATATTGATACAGTTTGCTACGTTAAACGTAACGAACTCTTTTTGTTCAGTATATAAGACGTTATTACGTACTCCATCTTCAAAAGTATTCTCTCCAACTAATAAAGGAATAGAATGATTTTTGTAAGCTAGGTCATTAACGGTAATTCCTTGAATAGAAAAGTTTGCTCTATCTGGCAAGTCTCTAATTGGAACTTGAATATCCTCTGTTAATTGAAGTGCATAGTTTACCTTTTCCCTACTTGCCAATAAGCTACCTCCACCCTTTGGTGCAAAAGAGCATTGAACAAAGCAACAGTCAATCTCAGCGTAGTCAGCAAAGTCTACTAATAAGTCAACTTTTTGTCCAGTTTCTTCATTAATAATCTGGACATCTATGTTAGCAGAGAACCCATCCCTCTCAAACACTTTACGAATATAAGCAGAAGCTAACTCATCCATGATGGTAACTTTAGTTCCACCTTCAGTGCCAAAGCCAAATCCGTCTTCATTCCAATAACCCCAATATACATCCTTGAGGTCTTTTTGAACCTTTATAGAATCAAATCCGTCAATCAGACGTTCTTGCACCTCAAAGTTAGCTATGTATATTCTATATGCCATATACAAATATAAATAAAAAAACTCATAAATAAAAATCAACATAGAGTTGCATTTGTAAATCAAATATAATAACTTTGTCAAATAAATGACTTTATAAATAACTTTAAAATAAACTATGATATTATCATGATTTTAGCTAACTACGAAAAAACAGTAGAGTCTATAACCACATTCTTAGAAGATAATATCCTTTGGGGTAGAACTAATGAGATTTTTATGGGATTCGCTACGGACGAGATGCTTGATGCAGAAGAGAGTCTTATGGCTGATTTGGCTGAGTGTTTTCTTGCAAAAAAAGACGTAATAAGGATAGAAAAGGGTCTTCTAAGCCTTGTTAAAGAGCTAGAGAATGGTAATGATAGTTTAGGATTTTACAATGGCTTAGAGAAGATGTTTTTTAATCCTTTTACTTCCAGACCACTTTGTGTTATTTATTCCGATTGGGAGCATTTGATAGAACAATCTATCGTATATGATAAAATAAAAAAAGATGCTATGGCTGAGGCTAATGGGATTGGGGTAGAGTTCCCAGAAAATACATTATTTTCAATAGAACTTGAAAATGAAATATCTTCTTATTTAGAAAGAATTGACCGTGTATTCAATATGATTTTAGAGAAAAAAGACAGAATAGACATTTTAATTTACCTAAAAAATAATATCCTATAATAATATTATGATGGACAAAAAAGAAGCGAAACAGTATAGAGATTCGCTAATCGAAGAACACATTGGCATTGAGAAAGAAGCCATCCTTTATGACATCACAATTCAAGAAGCAATTCTTATTGGTCAAATAAAGTGTTTAACTCATTTAATTGGAGATGGGTACTATGACCCAATAATAAGGAATATGACCGAAATAACAAGTTTTGAAGAGTAATATTAAAGCCTACTATCTCAATGATGGTAGGCTTTTTACTTTAGTCCTTTTTGTATTTTGTATTACAACCGTAATTGTAACAATCTCTACATAATGCTCTAGTTGAATACTTGTTGATATTGAACACATTGTCACAGGTCTTACACTTTCTATCCTCCATATCTAATCCTGTCTCTTTTGATATTTTCCTTCTATTAGCTGACTTGCAATTATTAGAGCAGAACTTAGATACTATAGCATTCGTTTCATACTCTTTGTTACAAAAGCCACAAGTTATTTTCCTAAAAGGCTTGTTTGCAAATGCTTTCTTTGCGTGTTCTGAATGCCATTTGCTGCCTTCTTCTGACTTATGCCATTCTTTTGCTGCTTCCATACCAAGAGGCTGTACAAGTCTTAATCTATCTTGATACTCTTTAGTCCTTCCATGAAATCTAAAGTGGTCAGTCATTGTTAAGCACTCTAAATTAGATATGTCGTTATTTAACTTGTTTCCATCTCTGTGATGTATGTGATGCTTTTCGGGTATCTCTCCTACTTCACACATATAAATATATCTATGAAGTAAAATCTCTCTCTTCTTTCCATCAATCACAACAGTTCCTCTGTAATAACTACCACTATAATAAAACTTAAATCCATTGTACTCAATCGCTTCCATATTTGATATCTTTTTAAGTGAATACAAATATAGTCAAAGTACCTTATGATGTCAAGTATTCTGTTTAAATTATTTTAAGAAATTAATCCAGTATCCTTTCCAAGTATGTCTTTTGCGTAATATCCGTTGTTTTTTATGAAATTTGCACCATCTGTAAGTACGTCTAAATATCTACTCCCATCCATCACATGGCCAATGTTATGTCTTACACAATCATTCTTATCAATGTTTCCAAATTCATCAACTCTAACTTGCTGCAAGTCATTAATGAGAATCTCACACTTTGCATCTATCACATAGTTATCGCCATAGCTATAAAAGCACCAATTTGATATTGCTCTGTTTCCTTTGTGCCTTAATTTTATCCTGTAAGGAAATCTAATACCGCCACCAGTGTATCCATTTACACCACAATCCTCCAAGTAATTTCTTATCTCAGCAAACTTAGAAAACTCATCTGAGCCTCCCGAAGTATCACCATAGACAATATAGTCATTATCACTTCCAAACTCTGCTACAACGTCTTGAATGATGGCTCTAAGGTCTCTGCTTCGATAATCTTTTAATCGTGTGTTAGCTGGCTTGTTTGGTGAGAAATAAGAGTATAATGCTCCATCACTTCCAATCTCGTAATCTTCAAAATGTTGCCCAACTACACAACTATCATACTTTCCAAAGTCAAGTCCTAAATAGATTGGATAGTCTTTGAAGTAAGGTACATCTTTCTTCACATGGATGTTAAATACAAAACGGTCTAAGAATGGATTATCAACATTTACTGTTCCCCACTTTCCTAGTCTTTGTACTCCATACTGATTTATGTCAACTCCCTTCAATGCTTCGAGCATCAGGTAGTCCATTTCCGTAGCGAACTTATTATCTTCGATTGTATAATGAAATCTATTAGATAGGTCTCTAAAAGAAACATCAATATCTTTTGCATTTTCTTCAAAGAAAACCTTTTTGAGCCAATGTTTGTCAGATACTGGGTTAAACATTATAATGAATCTAATTCTATCATCTGCTCTAAATGAAGTTACAATCCCCATAAAGTCATTTATTGTCAATTGGTCAATCTCATCAATTATTACATATCTTATGTTTGAGTAACCCTTAGACTTTCCACCATCGTCACAGAAGTCATATTTTAGAGTATTTCCTTTTGGGAATTTAATCTCTTTAGCTAAGTTATGAAATGTAAAATTCATATAACTTACTAAGCCTTTCTTCTCAATAATGTTCTTCATTGGTTCATAAGCCTTTGACTTTAATACTGATTGTTCCTTTCGATACCAAACCGCATTTGAGTCTGCTTCATTCCATAATGTCTTTGCTAACCACTGCATGGCTGAGTGAGACTTCGCTGCATTTCTTCCGCCATATAAAACCGTAAATGGTTTTGTCTTTATAGACTCTACTATGTCGTAATATGCTCTATTTAATTCTTTTGGGTTGAACATAGTATTACTATTACTTTCCTTTTAAATATTTAGGGCTATTGGGAGACCATAAGGCTTTACACGCCCAATATCCTGCGGTCATTTTATCTGTTGCATTCTTACAATCGTGCCTTGCTCTGAACCTTTCACGAGCTTTATCTGAATAGTTTGACTTGTATCCGTCTGCCCCGAAATGTATTAGTTTTTCTTTCCCATCTTTACAAGCCTTTACCATCTTTTTCTTGCCTTTCCTATCAGATGTAACAACTACGTTGCACTTCATTTTAGATTTATCTGCCATTAATTTAGTGGTTTAATCTTAGTTGGTTTTTCTTTTTGCTCTACATACCAAGATGAGAAACATCCTTTTACAAAGTACCTCATATTGCCACTTTCTTCCATACACTTTATATATTGCTCTGATTTTAAGTATTCAGACTTAAAGCTATCTCTTTCTTTTTTTAGTTGAGCAATTACTGATTGGAACTCTTGGGCATTATTCTTAGTCGCATCAACTGTTTGAGTTAAATCAAAAACGTTATGCTCGCAATTTGCGATTTGCAAACTGTCCTTACTAGCTTTTACTTTTAAGATACTAATCGTTTTTTCAAGTCTGTTAATTTCTCTCTTAGAAGAAAATTTAACAATGCTTCTTGTGATAAAAAATACTCCAATGCAAGCGAGTACTGTAATGATACTTTGTGGGTTTAGGAACTTCATCATAATAGTGCGTTTTTAAATGTTTGTGTATATTCTGCAATTTTTTCTGCTTTGTCGAGTCCATTAACAACTTTTCTGGCATTAATAAAATCATTTTTCTGTAAATCGTTTTGTTGAATAAATGTGGATAACTTCTTCCCAGTAAACAATCCGTTCTTCATTCCATATACCATTGCCCATGCAGATGGTACTAATTCTAATAGTAGGCTTGGGTTGGAAAAGAAATCCCAACCTTTATCATTTGCCTTTGTTAATTTCTTATAATTCTCGTACCAAGTTACTTGAACAAAACCTCTGCCATAGAATATTTCAGTTGAATCAAAGTATGGTTTACGATTCATCTTTAATCTTAATCCATAATCATAATTCTTTCCTTTTCCTACTTCTTCTATTGGTTGCATAGTTGTCCATGTCTCATGGTATGCTGTTGCTAATACATAGGCGATTTCTGATTCATTTAGTTCAAACTCTTTACAAGTTTCTAAAATGACATTGACTCCATCTACTTGAGCTTGGGTTAATCCATTAAAGAGAGGTCTTATTCCATCAAAAAACTTTTTCATAATTTTATTCTAACTACCGAAGTATAAGTTCCGTATGTTTTTATTGGATAATATTTTCCATTTATCTGTACACTCAACTCTTGTTTTGCATCTGCTTCACAAAATCCATCATAAGCTAATACTAAGGCTTCATTGTTCATAACCTTGTAGGCAATTAATGGCTTCCTTGTATAGTAAGATTGTGTTGGCAATATTTGAAACTTCCATTCGCTATTGTTTTCGATAATATCTTTATTTTGACTCATCGCCCATACTCCTGCCATTGTCCAATCTATATTTTTCATTGGTTGGCTTGGATATTTAGAGCCAAATTCATCAAACTTATTTGGAAGGTCATTTCCGTTAGAATCTGTTGCACCCCATCCCCAATATTCCTTCTTATCTGTCCAATAATTAGGGTCGCTCCACACATCTATTCCATCTCCCAATAAACTCCATACTCCCATATTAAAAGCTACGCTTGGAAATACCTTTGGCTTAATTTGTGCAAAATATGTACCGTCTTTTGATTCTACTTTTACTCTTTCTATATTAAAATTATTAATCAATTCTTGGTCAAACCAAAATGTAGATAACACTTGCTTTTGAGTATATTTTTTATTTAAAAGTAGTTCAAATAAGTAGTGATGAATAACTCCATCGTCAACTGGAAAGTTCATATAAAAACCTACTTGTGAAACTTCTACATACTTAGCATAAGAATCATCTATAGCTAATACTGAGTTGTATTTATTGTTTAAATCTTCAAGTGAGCCATTAAAATTTAATATTTCAGAAAAATCAACATTGTATCCTTGAAAAATAGGTCTTCCCATCCCTATGGTATGAACTGTCCAAAGTGACATTTTAGCAGTATGTGGATTATTTTTCCAATATTCTAAGCATCTAATAATCTTGTCTTTTCTTACATTCCATCTATAACCAACGTGTTCCCAATTCAACATTACATATCCGTTGTCTCTGTTAGGATAATAAACATTTGAGATGAATGATTGTAGTAATCTATCCCCATCAACATCTTCACACCACTTATCAAATATAGCTTTAGCATCAGGTCTGCTGTCATAGGCTGGAGGGCATCCTAGGTCTATTAGCCAGCCATCAGATACAAAAGAATATCCTTTACTTCCTTGAACATTCTTTGCATAAGATACCCCTTTGTTTAAGTAGTTATAAACACCTATTTCTCTTGTAGGAGTTGCTTGCATAACTACAATCTTACCTTTAGGCAAAGAAAAGTTTGGAAATCTCAAATCAAAATCCATCAAGTTACTTGACAAATCTGTATAATATCCTTTAGGTTTTAAGAAATATGTTCCTTTATCTTCCCATATATCTCTTCCTTTGCTTGCAGTATAATTTTGTTTCCAATCTGTATATTTATATTTACTTTCTTGATTTGCTACCATTGGAGCAAAATCATATCCATTCATATTTGATACAGTTGGCTTATTGTGCTTTACATATTCCCATTTCAAAGGTTCTAAGAAGTATGTATTCTTTGAGTAATTTACATTAGGAAATAAATCCTTTGGAGGTTCTATTGGAATTATTGGGTCTATTGGAATAATAGGTATAATTGGTGGAACAATTACAATTGGAGGGTTGATTACAATTGGCTTATCTCCATGTACATTATCGTTTCCTTTGATTATAAATCTTGAGAATCCTTTAAATTTTAAATTAAATGCAGCTAAATCTTTTGCAAAAATGCCATCAGAAGTAAATGTTGTATGATTACCTTGATATACTTGTGCAGTAGAATCATTTACCATGAATATTACAAAAACATTTCCAGTAGTATCTACCGTATAAGGTTTGTCTTGTGCAAAAGATAAAAAGGGTAATAATAATAGAATAAACTTTTTCATGCTAAATTAAAGGAAACTCCTGTTTTTAAGCAGGGGTTATTAAAAATAATTAATAAATTTTACTTGCTATTTTCAAATGTATGAATTATCTTTGTATATGAAGTTAACATTAAAGATAAAACTTTTACCAAGTGAATTGCAAAAAGCTACTCTCAAATATACTTTGATTGAAGCCAACACTGCTTGTAATGAAATTTCTAACATTGCATGGGATAAAAGGTTATTTAACCAATTTAAACTTCACCATGCTTGCTATCATCCTATTAAAAACAGTTTCAAACTAGGTGCACAAATGGTAGTAAGGTGCATATCAAAAGTTGCTGATAGTTACAAATTAGATAAGAAATCTAAAAGAACTTTTAATCAATTTGGAGCAATAACTTATGATAGCAGAATACTAACTTATAATACAAATAACATATCATTATCAACTGTTAATGGTAGAATAAAGATACCATTTATTTGTCATAATTCCAAATACTTACCTTTTGTAAAAGGTGAAGCAGATTTAGTATTAAACAAAGATAAATTCTATATATTTCAAACTGTTGAAGTCCCAGAGGAAGAGGTTGAAGATATAGAAGAATTTATAGGCATTGATATGGGTATTACAGATTTAGCTGTCACTTCTGAAGGTAAAAACTATTCTGCAAAATTTCTAACTCAATACAGAATTAAAAAACAAAAAATTAGGAGTTCTATTCAATCCAAAGGCACTAAAGGTTGTAAAACCTTATTGAAACGGCTTAGTGGGAAAGGAAGAACTACTGCAACTATTCAAAATCATACTATTAGCAAAAATATTGTATTGCTTGCTAAGAAAGAAAACAAAGGTATATCTATTGAAGATTTAACAAACATTAGATTTACAACAAAAAGGAGAAACAAAGCATTCAATACGAAAATGGGTAATTGGAACTTTGGTCAACTTAGGTCTTTCTTAACTTACAAATCTCAGCTATATGGCGTTAAATTAGTTGTAGTTAAACCACATTACACTTCACAAACTTGCAGTTCTTGTAACCATATCGGGAAAAGAACTAATAAAGTCTTTAAGTGTATAAATACAAATTGTGTTATTGATACAATAGATGCTGATTATAATGCTTCTAAAAATATCTCTTCACTTGGGGGTGCTATAAATCACCCTGAAAAATCTACTATGTTTTGCTCTTTGCATTATTAAGTAAGGTTTAAAACTCATTACCTTTAGGTGTGAGTAGTTTATAAAGAATTTATAATTTGTTTTTTTTCATCCATCCTAATGTTCTAACTACTGCATACATTATATATGCTTGCCACTTCGGTACAGATTTGATTAATAGTTCTAAGAATATCTTATCACATTGTTTCCTACTAAATAAACTGCTTCTCCAAATATAGTCGTGTACTATTGATGCGTTTGAAGAAAGTCCGTGCGGTGGTATTATAAACCAAAATAAGCGTGTAGAGCTTACTAAATCAGTTTTAAAACCCTTTTTTATTATAATATTGTACTCGATTAACAAGCAATCTTCTGTTACTTGCCAATCGAGTTTTTCTGATTTTTGTATCCTTATTTCGGGATAGCTTGTCATTCTTGTTGCTCTGCTAATGGTCTTAGCGTATATCCGTATCCTCCTGCTAATTGTCCAGCAGCTGAATATTTCTCTGAAATTGTACCGTACTCAAGTTTTTTGCAAATATCCATAATTAGTGCTTTTGCATTAGCCAAAGGAATATTCAAGTTTGTAGATAATTCGCTTGACATCTTGCCTGTATCGCTGTTTAAACCTCTAAAATTTTCAGCGGTTGTTGTTTTAAAGTCGATGTAAAATTGGCGATAGAAGGTGCTATCACTTAGATTACAATCTATATTAGAAATCATTTTTGCACGAATACCAGAAACAGTTATTAACTTACGTGTTTCATCTTCAAAGGTAAACGGTTCAACTTTAAAGTAGAAACTCTGTGCATTAGAAACTAATGCTAAAAAAAGGATTGAAATGATTAAAATAGTAGTTTTCATTTTTTATTTTTTTTATTATATTAAGATATTTTACATTGCTAAATGAACAACTCTTTTCCATCCTGTTCCGTCATAAAAGCACAAGACTGCTAATGTCGTATTATAAACTGTCAATCCGTTATCAGGAGATGCTATATTGGTAATTTGTGTTGTTGTTAGTCGAGGAAATAATACTCCTTTTGTAGTTGATGTTATGTCTAATATTGCTGATGCAACAGGTGCTGTTGTTCCTATTCCTACATTTCCATTATCTGTAATTGTAAGTCTTTTATATGTCTCCATTGTTGAAGGAGATGTTGTTAATTCTGATGTACCACTTGATGCTTGTGTATAAAACCCAATACCATCTTGGTCTGTTACTAATAATCTTATACCATTACTACCAAGTGCTGATGTAATCCAATTTGTTCCATTAAAATAACTCGTACCAATTGTTGCTGTTTTAAATCGAGTTGCAATAGCAAAAGCATCAGATAAATAACCTAAACCTGTACTACCAAGTTTTATATTACCAATTACATCAAGTTTTTGTGAAGGTATTGTTGTTCCTATTCCTACTTTTCCGTTTGTAAAACTCCAATTACCAGCACCAGATGTAAATGTAAAATTTCCAATAGAATATGGACTATACTGCATACCACTACTTATTCCTTGTATAAAATAATTTACAGCATCTGCATTAAAACCTATTTTATTATTTGTGCCAGCACCACCACTTAATAAAATATTATCGCCAAAGTTAGATACACCACCAATGACATTTAACTTATATCCTCCATCACTTGGAGTACCTATTAATACATTTCCATTGCTTAATATTTTCATTCTTTCTGTTGCTGCACCATTACGAAATATATGAGCATCACTATCGTAATAATTTTCAGTTCCATTTGCAAATCCAATTCTCAATCCTGCCCCATTAGATGGAGAAGCTACTCTAAGTGTTGCATCAGCAGTTGTTGTTCCTATTCCTACATTTCCATTATAATTTAATGATAAAAGATTTGCTCCTCCTGCATTTAAGAATGAAAATGCTTGTGCAGTTGCAGAGTTGCTATTTTCATTTAGTATCTCTGACCTATACCCACCATCTACTGCTCTAATTCCAATTCTTCCTACTACATCTAACTTAGCAGCAGGTGCTTTTGTTCCTATTCCTACTTTACCTTCAAAATAAGATTGTGCAGGCGAATCAGAATAAAGAGAATAATTAGTTGATGTTGCTGTTACACCATTAATTCTCAATCCAAGATTACTTGTACCTCCACTTGCAGTAAAGAAACCACCCATATTTAGAGATGCTCCAATACCATTTGAATAACTGCTAATTGCAATATTGTTTCCTGTTGTTCTACTATTTACTGTTTCAAGATTAATTTCATTTGTTGTTGTGGAAACTGTTAATGTTCTTGCATTAGATGCTGTTCCAATACTTACATTATTTGAAAATCTTGCTGTACCATTCACATCAAGCAAATACCCTGCATCTAAATTTGTTCCTATTCCCACTCTGCCGTTTGCGAATATTCGCATTCTTTCAACTTCATTTGGAGCAAATACTAAAGGGTAAGCTCCAACAGTAGCTACACGAGGTATGCTATTGTTATTCTGTAATCTAAGTGTACTTGTACCATTTGTTAAATCGATTAGTCCATAATCCGCAGTTGTAAATATTGCACCTGCTGTACCTGTTGTCGTAACAGATAATTTTGCAGTAGGTGTAGTTGTTCCTATTCCTACATTACCTGTACTTTTTATTTGTAATGCTGTTGTTAAAAAAGTGTTAGCTGTATTAGGTCTAACTTGAAAAGATAAATCACCTTTTGAAAATGCTGTTCCATCTGTTAATTCATATTTTATTGCAGAACCAACTCCTTGTAATGCACCAAATACTACTGAACCACCGTTATATGCTGCATTTTCACTATCTTGAATATATAATGATGCTCCTTTTGCCCCTGCATTTGTTATACCTCCAATTATTGCTTCACCTGCACCATAAATATGAGTTTTATAAGCTGGTGCTGTTGTTCCTATACCTACATTTCCTGAAGTAGTAGCAAAAGTAGCCCCTAAACTATTAGAAATAGTAGGTGCTGTTAATGTTCCTGTTGCAGTAGGATTAGAGATAGGTAAGTAAGTTGAAGCAGCAGTAGAGGTTGTTAAATACGTACTATTGTCGTAACTAATAGTCGTGCCTGATGCTTTTACAAATCCTGTGCCATTTAATTGTGGTTGTTTATTGCCCAACTGTGTCTGTATAGATGATGTAACTCCATCTAAATAGCTTAATTCAGTAGGACTTACTACTCCTATTCTTGTACTATCTGGCAATGTTACTTTAGAATCAAAAATATGACTACCAGCAGATGTATAATTTAAGTTACCAGTACTATTAGATATAGTTCCTCCAGTAGCTCCACTTAATTCAATCGTAGCACCTCCACTTTGTGATACTATTCTTTGACTAACTGACCCTGTCGCCCCGACTTGAAATTTTCTTGTAGGGCTTATTATTCCATCTAATATTTGATTACCTATATTTACTTGTCCATAATTATTTATAGACATCGCTTCACTAAGACCAGCGTATGTAGAACCTGTAAAAAAATAATGACCATAAGCTCTATAGTTACCTAAATTCATTGTAGTTCCAGTAGTTCTGCGAAACATTATTTGAGTTTGGTCTATTTCAATATTATTTACTCCAGAGTTTACTTTAACTACTCCTGTAAAAGTAGGATTTGCAATAGGTGCATAAGTACTTGAAGCATCAGAAGTAGTAAGATATGTGCTATTGTCATAGCTAATAGTAGTGCCACTTACTTTTACAAATCCTGTGCCATTTAATTGAGGTTGTTTATTACCTAATTGTGTTTGTATAGACGATGTAACTCCATCTAAATAACTTAATTCAGTAGCATCTACACTTCCTATTGATGTAGTGGAGGGCAATGCAACATTACCTGTAAATGTAGGACTTGCAATAGGTGCTTTTAAATTCAATGCATCTTGTGTAAGAGTTGAGATTGGCTTATTCACATCTGAAGTATTATCTACATCTGAAAGACCAACGTCATTCTTGGTCAAAGAAAAGTTCCCTAATTTTACCCAAGTTCCACTGGCAAGAGCAATATATGTCAATCCAGTAGGGAAAGATAAATTTGTTTTCTTATAAACAGCTTTGGATGTAGTATTTATGTATAAGTCTCCTATATTTGCAGTTAATGATACTGCGTTAGTTACATTAACCGTTCCATAAAATACTTTATTGCCTCCAATACTATTTATTTGCGTTTGAATAGGACTCGTAACGCCATCTAAATATCCTAATTCAGTAGCACTTACGTTTCCAATAGTTGTGTTTGATGGCAATACAGTTGTGCCTGTAAATACAGCACTATCTGTATTCGCTACCTTTTTAGAAAGTCCAAAGAAGTTTCTAAAGAAGAGATTTTTCCCATCCGTACTAATCCTATGAGTTCCATTTATAGCAGGATTCTTAGTAGTTTTTGTGTCAATAATTCCCAAATCTTGTCCAAGAACAGATAATGGAAGTATTAAAAGTAGTATTAGCTTAATTTTGTGCATATTAAATATCCAGAAAAGACACCAGTAACTGGTGTTCTAAAGATTGAATTATTGTTGTTTAGTTTTTCGCCCTTAAAACCTCCTTGTATTTCTAAGTCATAAACATATTGAACTAATACGTTTCCATTTAGATTGTGGTTTATAATCTCTCCATCTGAAATATTAGTTATTTCAATGATGAGAGTTGGTTTTATTGAAGCTAACATTGCAGGAGACATTAGTCCCGCATTAGTACTATTAACAAGAGGAATAGTAGCATCGTCACCTGCTGTATTAGTAACGATGCCACCATAAGGAAGTGCTGTATATGCAAGATTGAATTGACCGAAGCTATCGACCCCGCCATCGCAATCTATTAATATAGGTATTTTTTTTTGAACCTTACAAATCATTGTGGGTCTTAGTTCATTGCAGTCATAGAAACTTTTTTCCATGATACTGTATCATAGAAACAATATACGTGTAATGTTGTGTTATAAACAAGCATACCATCAGTTGGTGATGCGATTGCATTAATCTGAGTTGTAGTCATTGATGGAGCAGGTATAGAGCCTTTAGTTCCAAATACTTGGAAAGGAACAGTTGCCGTGCCTCCAACTCCTACGTTACCATCTTTAAATTTTAGTACTGTTGAGTATGTTATAGTATCACTAGGGATTGCTTTTACATAACTCAATACTAATGATTGACCTAAACCTGTTCCATTATTAGAGAAGCCAAAGCTATATGTATCAAAGTTCAAGGTATCTTTTTTATTAAAAAGAGCAAATGTAGAAGCTCTGTTCATCTGAACTTCTGCCATAGGCTTGTTTTGAGCCTTTACATATAACTTACTACCTTGTGGATAAAAGTTGGTTTTTGTTGGCATCGCTTTGTCAGTATTAAATGCCTGTGCAAATGCTCCAAAAGAAATAAACGACAATAATAAGATTAAATATTTCATTGTTTTTTTTGTTAAATATACTAATTATTTTTTGATTTTCCTAATTTTTCAAGCTCATCAAGCCTTGTTTTTATATTTGTAACTTCATCTTTAATTTGAAACCATCTGATTATTTTAAGCACATAATAAATAGAAAATAATATAGCCATAAATATTCTTATTATTTCTTCCATTTCATGAGAAGTTAATATAGTGAAAAGGCTTCCTTTAAATATGCTAATTGTAAGCAAGAATGCAAAAGGCTCGAAAGTTCCAAATATAGATTTGATTGATGTTTCCATTTAAAGTGTGTGAAAATAATTAAACTTCTTTGTTTTCTGTTGTGTCTTCTTTGTTTTCTACTGTTTCCTTTGTGTCTTTCTGTGAAAGAGTATAAGCGTATTTTATTAATCTCTTCAATCCGAGTTCATAAAATGCACCAATAAATGTAGAAACTGCTATTATTGATATATTTTGCTCTCCCATATAATTAGATAATAATGGTGTAAAAAATATTCCAAAGGTAAATGCTAACACATTGTTACATAAGAATCTTATAACACAAGTAATAACACCTACATTATCTTGTACTGGAAAGAATTTTGGATATAAATATCTTGCAATATATATAAATGTTTGACCAAAAACTGCAAATAGCCCATAGTCTGCATTTAATCCATATTCTACAAATAAATCTAAAATAGGCTTTAGCCATGCAGTTGCAAATATTGTCATAGCGATTATTTGTTTTCCATCTATAAGGAAATCAGAATTATCAGCAAACATTTTTCCTAATTTGAATAAGAATATTTTCATGATTATAATAGAAAGCCTCGCACCAAGTTTTAATCAGTACGAGGCTTTTTTAGGTGTGTGGAATTATTAAGGAGCAGTAATCTCAGTAATCGCATCAACTAACTTACCGTAGTAAATACCAGTAGTAGGATTCATATTGCTACATCCGAATGCTGGACGAGTAAACACTTCATATCTAGCGTTAGCTTGGATATTGAATGAAGGGTTAGTAATACAAGTCAAAGTAGAAATGTGTGGAGTATGAATAAACATATCCATTGGAAGCGTAATGTTTCCGTTACGACAGTTGCCTACTGTGATTGGCAACAAACCTACGTCTCTAAATCCTTTGATTTTCTCTACTAAAGTACCAGTTGCACCCCAATAATATTCGCTCTCATTGTTGTAACGTTCGTCTCCGTATAAAGTCATCCAAAACATTGTAGCAACGTTATCTTCTAATAAGAAGAATGAGCCATCACCATATTTTGCGTCAATTTGGTCGTCTTGAACATAATCTCCTAGGAAGCCTAAAGCACGTTGTAATACTGCTTCTGTGTTTGTACCATTTAGGTCAAATCCAGATTGGATACCAACTTCTGCTACTAACTTTCTAAAGATAGAACCACCAATCATTGTCATACCCAAACCACAACGAGGGTGTCTGCGGATAAAGTCTTCCATGTACATACGGAATGCGTTTGCATCAATACGCTTTAATCCGTAAGGAACAACAGCTGGACTAGTTGCAGAAACACTTGAAGTTAAAACAGGAAGTTCCCAAGTAGCAGAACCGATAGGGTCGCCAGTAATAGGGTCTAATGCCCAATTGTAACCTGCACCAGCTTTTAATTTTACAAGAGCGTGGTCGTTTGCCTTATAAAGGATACCAGTTGTTGGTGCGTTTACAGTATTGTAGATTCTTTCAGAAAGCAATTTTAAGTTGTACAATCTGTCAAAAGAACCAACATTTGACATCAATTGGTCGATTGAACGTTGCATAACAACAGCAGCAGCCTGTGAACCACCAGTCGCACGAGCAGCTAATACAGCTTCGTAGTAAGGCTCTACATCACAACAAGTATCAGACCAATCTTTCTTGGTAGCAGTTACTTTAAATGCAGCACCATGATTGATTTCAAATTCTACTGTATCTGATGTTTGAACAGCATCTTCACCAGCTGCACAAGAAAATTCAGCAAAAGTTGTGTCAATTTCCTCGCAATCTGGTAAGAAATACTCTAGTGTAACACCAAATTTATTACCGTTGGTTTTCCAAATCTTATTTGTACAGTCACGAGGGTCAAGTGCAGCTACAACATTGTCTTGTCTCTGCGAAAGAACTGCGTTTAATGCACCATAAGCACTTGCATCTCCTTGCAATGAACCCATCGCAGTAGCAAGTTGTAAATTTACTGTCAACGCTTCTGGACAAATTTCTGGAACGTTTCTAATAGCCATGTTTAATTTTTATTAAGTTATGTGTTTTTTAAAAATACTTAGAGTCAAAAGTTTGCACCTTTTTATTTTGTGTTGGAATTGGTGGTACAACTATTGTTGGCTGTTGTTGTTGTGATTTTTTATTAAGGTTTGATTTAACAATTACATCCTCAACTAACTTATCAATTGTCAAAATTTGACCGTTTGATGTTACCGCTAAAGTTTCATCAGAAGCGTTTCTAATCACTACCTGCTTTGTCTTAGGGTCTATAACAATTTTAGCCTTTACCGCTTGTCCTCCAACGTTAAATTCTTCATTCTCAAGATACTTTTTAGTTGCTGCATACACTATGTCGTCTGCAAACTCTGCTGGAATGTCAGTCAAAATGCCTGTATTCTTTGCAGCTAAAATGATTGTATCTTTTACTTTTGCTTTTTTAAACGCTTCAATCTCCCTCTTATAATCTGCAACTTGATTTTCATATTCTTTTACAGAATCTTTTGGAATGTATGTGGTCTTTAATGTATTGACCTCATCTTCTTTAGCCTTTAAAAGGGCTTTTAATTCTGCATCAGAAAATCCTTCTTTTGCTTTTTGCGTTAAATCAGCATTCTCTCTCTGTAATGATTCGTATTTTGTTTTATACGATTTCAATACTTCTTTAACCTTATCCTTTGTATTTGTCGGCATTACTTCAATGATACCTTCGTGACCTTGTAGGCTTGAATCAAAAGAGTCTAAAACGCTTTTAAATTCTGCTTTGTGCCAAGCATCTTTGTTCTTACCGATAATAGTTGGATTGTTTTCTGCTTCCGTGATTCCGAGTAGTTTTGAAGAAATTTCTGTAAATTGCTCGTCACTTAGTGCCAATTCTGAAAGTTTTGTGAGTGTGTCCTCACCAAGTTTTGTGATGTCTGAGCCTATTTTAGACTCCAAGATTGTTTTGAAATTACTCATTTTTTGGATTTATATTTTTCGATTGCCTTATAGCCTCTCTTAGAAATATATCCATATTGACCAATTCTTAATTCACCCTTATTATTAAAGAAAGTAACCAAATCTTTGTCTCCGAACACTTCTTCAACTGATGGCTTCTTTAAAACCTCAACAACTTCTTTAACTTCTTCTTTAGTTTCCAAAGTCTCTGTAACTTCTGAAGTTTCAACTTCTGTTACTGTGGCTTCTGATTCCTCAGCTCCTTGTTCTTCGATTGCTTCTTGGATTTCATTAAGTAATTGAACATCTGCCAATACTTCAATATCTTTTACTTCTTTTTTCTTTGCCATTTTATAAATTATTTTGATTATCTGTCGCAATATTAGGTAATTTTTGCGACGAAACATCTTGTTTCAAATTTGATTCGGCTTGTAATAAATATTCTTCAGCCTTCTTATATACTAATTCTTTTTGAACCTTGTATTCTCTAATTAAAAACTCTTTATCTTCTTGAATTAATTCTTTTAAAATTGAGTCAATATTTATTGTAAGAATGTACTTTAAATCACTTACCGCATCACGAACTGAAATCTTTTGTTGTAATGTATATGTCGGAAATGGGTCAAAGTCTTCTTTTGCTTTTACAAATAAATATTCTTCTGAATTTAAACCGTTCTCCTTTTCTACAAGTTGCTTCATGTATTTTAGCTTCATAAAGTCTGGTAAACCTTGATTTGAAGCATCCTTTAGCTTGTTGTAAAGTGATTCTGCCGAACTTAAATTAAAACGCTTAGGAACGGTTATACTTGGGTATTCTAAAGCTCTTCTTTCACTTGGTAATGACTTATATCTTATAGATACTATTCCATTAATCAAGAAGTTAATCAAGTCTTCTACATGGCTTGCCATTGATGTGATGAAGGCATATCCTTCTTGCATATCATAAGACTTAGCATCTCCACTTTGATTATAAGGTGTTAGGATAGCGTTTTCAAGTCCAAATGGTCTCAAAGCCAATTTGATGTTTTTCTCATAAGCCTCAGAAAATACTCTTACACCTGTTTCGGGTCTTGTAATGAATCCTCCAAATTCAGTAGGCATCTTTTCAGAACGACCTAATGAGTTTAAATCCATTGGGATTACCATCTTATTCAATCCACTTCCAGTATAAACAGGAGTAGTTTTAGAGCCACTACAAGTAGGACAAGATTCTGAAACACCTTTTCCTCTTACCTTACCCATACCTTTACAGGTTGAACATTCTACTGTACCTAATACCCACTCTTGAGATGCAACGTGAAAGTTATGCTCAACAGTTAAGTCTCCGTGGTTCATTTGTGCTTCTCTAAGGAATACTAATGAATCGGTTAGGTCTGATGTTCTGAGTTCGTGACCGTCTTGTGTTTGCTTTACAACTCTTCTACCAATCTTTTTTGCTGGCAAGAAATCGCAACCGTGATTTAAAAATTCACCATTGGCTGCTTGATTTGTTTCAAACACCTTCTGACCAGAGTCATTGAATGCAACATGAGTGGCAATACAATATTTTTCTGAGTCAAAAAAGTAAAAAATGTCCCCATAATTTTCTAAGATTCTTCCATCGTAGTTTTTTACGTCAGACTTCATCTCAGATTTTACAAGAGCAAACTCATTTGCTTTAAAATAAAGAACGTTCTCAGAATCTACAATAAGATAATATGGTTTTGGATATCCATCTTCACCTTCATTCGGAACTAAGACCATTAAACTATTAGGTTTTAATAAAGAATCTTTTTTAATTGATTCAGAAAAAGCCTTTAATAAATCTGTTCCGTTGTAGTATCCTTTTGTGAAATACCACTGAGCAGTATCTTGCTCACGAGGTAATTTCGATTTGTGATTAAAGCGTATTTTGAAATCATCAGATGTAAAAACCTTATCAATCTGCTTTTCTATTAAACCTAGAAAGCCTGATACTGGATTTCCGATACTTTCAAAATACGCCTTTCTGTATGCTTTCTGACTTTCAGATTCATTAGGTCTTTGAAATTCCATATATTCGGGATACTCAGAGCCAAATACCTCAAGAAATTGCTCGTCTATTTCTTCCGATTCTTCTTGGTATGGGTCTTCGAGTTTTATCTCATCATATAAAAATCTTCTAACTAAATCGTCTGTAATCTTCATATTAATCTACTTGTACTTCAATCAAATAACACTGTGTTCCTGTGATTCCACAATCGTTTGTAACCTCAACTGTCAATTTGTAAGTGCCATCAGCTAAAGTTGATGCTACTGTAACTACGCCAGTATTAGGATTGATTGAGATAGAACCGCTCAACATTCCTAACTCATCAGAACAGTTCAAATAAACATTCCAATTTGGACAAGATGTCAATTCATTTACATCTGGTGTAATTGTGATTTGAGTTCCTTCTGTTCCAGTATAAGCTAAACAACCACCTTTGCTTCCACAAGCCTTTGCTGTTGCACCTGTAACTGTTGGCGTTCCAAAAGTAAATTCTGTTTTCTTCTTCAACTCTTTGATGAAATTGCTTGGATTTGCAACAAAGTAGAAGTCATCATATTCTGATTGCTCAGTCAATGTGATAGTTCCTTTGATATAACCCGACTCTCCACCTGTTACTTCAAAACCTGCATCAGAGATATAAACAGTTGAATCACCATTAGCATCTTTTACCAAACAACCTTGTTTGAAGAAATAGATTACTGAAATGCTTGAAGCACGTTTCTGAATACCTTGAATTACGTCAATGTTTGGCAAATAATGCTCTGCTAACATTAATTCAGCAGTTGTTGATTGACCTAATTTTACAGGAGCAATGTAACGAGACATTACGTCTGAATTAGTTGTACTTGGCTTCGCTCTTGAACTTGCTTTTAACAAGCCAGTGTGCAAGAAGTGCCAATATTCACCGCCACCTTCACACTCGAATTGCTTATCACGGATATACTGTAAAATATTTACTGTATAATTACCTCGTGTTAATACAATTGGAGTCATTGATGTAGAAATAGAGATAGTGTCACCTACTTTTGGGAGCGATGCGTTCTCAATGATAGCTACTGCTGCGATTTGGTCATCTACCTGCAAGTTTTCACCGCAAAACTGCTTGAAATATTTTGAGCCTTCTTCTCCACAGCAAACTGTTGCTAAGTTGTCTAATGCCATTTTGTTATATATAAGTTATATGGATATTAAAATTTTATACTAATATACTTGTTTTTTAAATCAAATACTATAAACTACAAAAGATTGTAGTTTGCTATACTATTGTGAAATATTTTATGATATCTTTTCAATCACTAACATTGGGAACTCTATTTTGCAACTTGGATTTGCCTTACTTTTTATTTGAAGATTAACTCCTACATTTAAAGGAAATTTTCCAAGTTGTGTCCATGAGTCATACCAGTCTCCATTATTGATTCTGTATTTTAAGTCTCCATAAGAAGAAACATTTAATGATTTTATCTTTCCAAATAATAATTCAACCGTCTCCACTTTTATTTCAAGAACTTTAATGTAACAAGGTGTTTGTTGTATGAAATCACAGTCCTCTGGTCTTGACTTAACTATGTAAGATTCAGAATATGTATCACAACCACTTACAAATAATCTTACTACTTGACCTTTTACTAGTGGGGTTGATACTTCAATTAATCCTTTTTGTTGATAAGTACCAGATTGACTTATTGTTCCATCTAGTATAACAATTGAACCATCTACCATATTAAGATTATATGGAATACAAGTGTCTCCTTCATAAAGCTCTGATATAAAAATTGGATTATTACAATTTTCACAACAAGATTCTATTGTAAACTCTTGACTTTCTAAGCTCTTTTCAATATTGAAGAAAGGTGTAAGCCCTTGACCAATTATAAGAGAACCGTTGCCTGCAAAAAGTTCAGCCGAATAAGGTACCCCTCCTACATAAAAATAAGGAGTATAATTTGTACCAGCAATTGTAAGTGTAGATGTAATAATACCAGCAGGGCTAGTTTCTATTGAGTATGTAAAAGAACCATATCCTTCTGAAAATTCTGCAAGTATATCGTTAATACCAATTGTGTCTGTGTCTTCTAAGTTAATGTCACAAGTTACTGATGACCCATCATCGAGAAGTACAAGAAGTTTATTTACTATTGCCATTAATATTCTAATTTTAAAGTGTAAAACACATAATCTCCATTTGTATCCTGTGGAATTTTAATAGAAAACTTTCCATTATTTATAGGTGCTGATAGTATTGGCATATCTGTTTGTGTAAAATCTGACTCATACATTAACAATATGCCTTTATCAACTGAGCTAACATATCCTTCAATATATCCAACTTGTTGAACTACTCTGTTACAACTAAAAGAAGTTATAGTAATTGGATATATATTTAGTAAAGAAGGAAATGGAATAAGACCACCTGGTTCTCCTATAAATTCTCCCAATCCTACTGATATAGTTTTAAACTTAGATTTAAAGTCTAAGTTTCTATCATATACATAAGCTGGTGAAAGAAAACTACCATCTCCAATTTGTGCAACTGCAATAGATGTAGCTACAATTTCTTTTGTTTTAGTATCTATAACTGCAATTGCACATTTTCTATTGGAAACACAAGTAAAAGAATTAATATTTACAGTTGAGACTAAACACGTTTCTTTCTTTGTTATAACAGGCTTTAGGAATGTTACACAATTACCATCTGTTCCAATATTTACAAAAACAAAATCAGATGGAGTATCTAATGGACTTTCTAGCCTTATTTTTAGTTGCCTTCCACTAAAATTAGTTAAATCTAAATTAGTGAATTTAAAAGTTGAGTTGTAAGTTCCACCGACTATTCCTACTGTGGTAGATGCTATCTTTTCATTTCCATTATAAAGCGTTGCCGTAACATTACTTGGAACAAACAATCCCTTACCCTCGATAATTGTAGTAGAGCAGTTTATTCCTGTTGTAACTATGGTAGGAGTAGGTAGTTTTGTATATACTACATTTACAGTTACTTCTAAAGCAGTATCATCACAGAAAGGATTAGAATCATCTCCAACATCTACTATGAAATCTAACACATCCCCTTGAATTGCTGATGTTGTAGTTATTATTTCAGAAGGTGTACTTGATTTAGGAATTAAGGTTCTTGTTTGAACTTCTATTCCATTTCTAAGTATTCTATATCCAATCCCATCTCCGCAGTTAGCATCCGACTTTTGTATTTTACTTACTATAGAAAGGTTTGCAGTTACTGGACAATTAAATCTAACGCCTACATCTTCTCTTACACTACTATAAAATGGATGAAGATAAATGCCAAATTCTGGGAATGGTTGTGGAGTAATCGAAGAGTTACCTTGAAGATTCTCAAAACCTAAGTGCGGATATTCAGAAACAACTACACTACTACCTACTAATGTATCCTTCCATACCAGAGGTTTAGTTTTATCAAAAGTTGGTAAACTTAAAGGTGGATTAGAATTAGTTTCTTCTGCATAAGCATAATTCTTAAAAATCTTAAATACATTAGATGAAGAGTATTTTCCATAGGAGAACAAACCGTCTGCGGATGGGTTATCTACTCTATTTATTGCATTTTTTAATGAAAAACTTAGTACAGACATCTATAATACATTTTTTTATAAATTTAGCAAAAATAAATTGCTTATTACTTGACAAGTGTGTGCAAAATATTGTAACTTTGTATATCATATAAAGAATGATGGAATTAATAGAATACCTTCGAGATAGCAAATACCTAATTAATCTTTCTGAGCTTGAACGGCAATGTGGATTAAAAGAATATACAATCAGTAATTGTGTTAGAGGTTGTGCTTGTAAAGGATTCAATAGAAATAAGAGTATTATAGTCGCTTTTTTAAAGAGCAAACATATAAGTTTATAGAGATTTGATGCAATTGGCAGCATCCCTCTTGGAGAGGATATATAGGTTCGAGTCCTTTAGTCTTTACAGATTTGCACGATAAGCAGATAACAGGTGCAATGTGATTGGAGTTCTGTTGCTCACGAATCGCAGGTTGGTTTATCATTAGTGTGAACCTCAAGCATCCGTACCTAAATGCTTTCTCGCAGAAAAGCGGATGTTATTTTTAGTAAAGTGGAAATGTAGCTCAATGGTAGAGTAGTTTTTAAGAGGTTAAAAACAGGTTTTGAGTTCGAGTCTCACCATGTTCCGCAAATAGTTTCATAGTTGTTTGTTTAAAGTTGATAAATTTGATTCATACTCAGCGGTGCATCTTGATTCCGCTGAGTATTTTTAAAAGGTCTTATAGTCAAGTGGTTAGGCATAGCTCTGCAAAAGCTCGTACATCGGTTCGAATCCGATTAAGACCTCAAAAATATTAAGATTGCGAGGTGGTAGCAGATGGAAGCTCGTTAGCCTCATAAGCTAAAGGTCGTTGGTTCGAATCCAACTCTCGCAACTATTATTGCCC
>Ga0187844_10000829_pt1 | contig 24129 bp, 24 predicted proteins | sample SpaLakP09_SKY_50_FD_134517 | JGI IMG/M metagenome (GOLD analysis project Ga0187844, IMG submission 134517) | Oligotrophic lake water microbial communities from Sparkling Lake, Wisconsin, USA - SP09_SKY_50 | ecosystem: Environmental > Aquatic > Freshwater > Lake | place: USA: Sparkling Lake...
GGGGGGGAAAGCCGGCAATCGGCTGCGCGTGCCAAAGCCCAGCAGGCAGCAGGCGGTGAAACCGGCCTGAGTGGCTCGGAGCAGGCCAGCAAAGGCGCCAGCCGCCAAAGCAGCAAGGCAGCCAGCCAGTGAGGCTCAGCTGTCCGGCATAAGGGCTGGGCGACGTTTACGTACCCAGTATGACCGCAGAGGCTTTGAAGATGGCAGTCGCAGGCATGCCCACCGCTAGCCCCAGCGCTGTGCCGCTTTCGCGCGTAACGATGGCGGCAATGGTGGCGCCACCTGCCAGCGTAATGCTGACATCTGTATTTACAGCACCTTCCTGCACGCGGCTGACAGTGCCGCTCAGCTGATTGCGCGCCGAAAAGCGGGCCCCTGCCAGTTCCGTAACGATAATCACGGAGCTGGCCTTGATCAGAGCCCAGGCGGCAACACCGGGGGCCAGCGCCAGACTATCGCTGCTGTCGCGTGTGACGGTAGCGACGATCTGCTGGCCGCCGTTGATCTCCAGCGTAACTTCGTCATTCACTGCACCCTGCTGTACCGAAACGACTTTGCCGCTGAACTGATTCCGTGCACTGGTCTTCATGGTGAGATTCCTTATCAATAGTAAATCGTCCGCCAGCGCGTGCGACTGTTGACTCAGTGCAGCAATAAAGTGCTGGTGCGCTTCATCGATCTTGGCAAAATTATCCACCAGCTGCTGCCCGCGTGCCGTCAATCGTGTGCCGCCCCCACCCTTGCCCCCAGCCAGCCGTTCCAGCAGGGGTTCGCCAGCCAGATTATGCATCGCCTCGATGGCATCCCATGCACCCTTGTAGCTCAGTCCGACGGCTTTCGCCGCCGCCGTGATGGAACCATGTCTGCCGATCGCTGCCAGCAAATCCATGCGCTCGCGCCCGCCCAGCTTCTCGCCACCTATGGTCATCCATAGATTGCCCTGCAAAGCCATGCCGGCGCTTTGCGCAGCTATTTCATTTTTCATGCACCACCCCTTTCAGTTCCAGCGCCGTATCAACCAATACGCCCTGCTCCATACGCAACAGGTGATCGCCGAACGCTTCCACATCGTCTTTGTCATGGGTGATCAGCAGCATGGGAATACCTTGCTGCCGCTGTAGTTTATCAAGTTCAATCCGCATCCGCTGGCGCAAGCCGGGATCAAGCGCAGCAAACGGTTCGTCCAGCAGCAAGGCGCGCGGCGAGGCCGCCAGCGCACGCGCCAGAGCCACCCGCTGCCGCTGTCCACCCGATAGCTGATGCGGCATCTGCCCAGCCACCAGCTCCAGTTCGAGCGCAGCCAGCCAGTGGCGAACCGTCGCATGTTCTATTCTGCTGGCAGGATTAAACCAGCCGCGCTGCAAGCCGAAGGCAATATTCTGCCGTACATTCAAATGGGGGAACAAGGCATAGTCCTGAAACAGATAGGCCAGTTCACGCTGCTGCGGCGGCAGATTGATGCCCTGCTCCTGCGCATACAGACAACGCCCGCCCAGTTCGATGCGCCCTTGGTCGGGCGTCACCAGTCCGGCCAGTGCTTTCAGCAACATGCTCTTCCCTGCGCCCGACTCGCCATAGATCACTACACGCTGGCTGTCCGACTGGAAGCGGGCCCTTAGTGTGAAGCGGCGTCCGGCCGCTTCCAGTGTCTTGCTTATATCTACGTCAAGTGTCATATCAGGCCTGCACGCTGCGATTCGGCGTAAGTTTATTGGCACTGACCAGTACTGTCACGCACACCAGCGAAGTTATCAGCACCAGCAGATTGGCCGTATCATCCTGTCCAGCCTGCACGGCCTCGTACACGGCGATCGACAGTGTCTGGGTTTTGCCGGGTATGCTGCCCGCGACCATCAGCGTGGCGCCGAACTCGCCCATGGAACGGGCGAAGGCCAGCAGAGTCCCGCCCAGCACCCCACGCCAGGCCAGCGGCAAGGTCACCCGCAGGAATACGGCAAGCGGCGACAACCCCAGCACGTAAGCAGCCTGCTCCAGTTGCGTATCGACCGCTTCGAAGGCAGCACGCGCCCCCTTCAGCACCAGCGGAAACGCCACCACCGCTGCAGCGATGACGGCCGCCTGCCAGGTAAAGATCAGCTGTATCCCCAGCACCTGCTGTAACCACGCTCCTAGCGGGCCATGCCGGCCGATCAGCACCAGCAGATAGTAGCCCAGCACCGTGGGCGGCATCACCATCGGCAAGGTGAGCAGCGCGTCCAGCAATTCGCGCCCCGCAAAACGCTTGCGCGCCAGCAGATAGCCGAATGCAATGCCGAGCACGAGGTCAATCAGGGTGGCCCACAGTGCCACCTTGAGCGACAGCCGTAGGGCTATCCAGGCCGGTTCGGCCAGCCAAGTCGGCGGCATTTACGGGCGACCGAAACCGTAGCGGGCCAGTATCGCCTGCCCTGCTGCCGATTGCACAAACTCGGCAAACTGGCGTGCGGCCTGCGGCTGCGCGCTGGTGCCGATCAGCGCAATCGGATAGCTGACCGGTGTTTCCGTCGGCACCGTGGCCACCACCTGCACCTTGTCCTTGAACAGCGCCGCATCCGTGGCGTAGACAAACCCGGCATCGACTTCGCCGCGGACCACATAATCAAGACACTGGCGTACCGAAGTGCCATAGATCAGCTTACTGCTGATCCCGTTCCACAGGCCAGCCTGCTCCATGGCATGCTGCGTATAACGGCCAGCCGGCACACTGGCCGGATTGCCCATGGTAATACGCTGTACTGCGGCCTGCGCCAGATCGCGCGCCCCAGCGAGTGCCAGCTTGCTTTCTGCGGGCTTAATCAGCACCAGCGTATTGCTGGCAAAATTACGCCGGCTACCTGCCGCCAGCAGCTTCAGGTTTTCGGCCTTATCCATCGCATCCTGATCGGCCGACGCAAACACATCGACCGGCGCGCCCTTGGCGATCTGCTGCACCAGCGGATCCGACGCAGCAAAGTTGAACTGGACCTTGTCGCCGGCATGCTGTTTCTCGTAGGCGGCGCCAATTTCCTTGAAAGCATTACTCAGGCTGGCAGCAGCCGATACCGTCACCTCCGCCGCCCAGACCGGCATCAAAGCCATGCTGAGCAAGATTGCACCGGACAATTTCACTGTAAGTCGGGACATTTGTTCTCCTATAGCAAGATCCGCAATATAAACGATTATATAGCGGTTAAAAAAACCGTGCTTTTAGGGCCAGTTGGTCCGGCTGTGGTACATTCACGCCTCGATTATTTTCCGCCTTATCCCATGTCCCGCCTGAAGTACCTGAGTGCCTACTCCGAACAAACCCAGACTCAGGTCGCGCAATTGATGGCCCAGGACAAACTGGCCGCCGTGCTGAACAGCCGCTACGGCAAGGCGCATGAATACCGCACTGACAAGGCGCTGTACCAGTACGTGCAGGAGCTGAAGAGTACCTATCTGCGCAACGCGGAGCCTATCAACAAGGTCGAGTACGACAGCAAGATCCACGTCATCAACCACGCACTGGGGCTGCATACTTCGATTGCGCGGGTTCAGGGCGGCAAGCTCAAAGCCAAACACGAAATCCGCGTCGCCACCATGTTCAAGGCCGTGCCGATGGAGTTCCTCACCATGATCGCCGTGCACGAACTGGCCCACCTGAAAGAAAAGCAGCACGACAAGGCGTTCTATCAGCTCTGCACGCACATGGAGCCGAACTACCACCAGTACGAATTCGACCTGCGCCTCTACCTGACGCATCTGGACTGCAACGGCGAAAAATTGTGGGCCTGATCGCCGCCTAAGGGCAGCGCAAGTCTGAAAAAGGCCTAGGCAGCGCGGTTTTTCAGCCGCTGCAGCAGGCGCTCCGGTTCGGCTTCTAGCTGCATCAGCGCCACATGTTCGGCACGGATAAAGCCTTGCGCGCTGGCGTGCTGGATGAAGCCGGCCAACTGGTCGTAAAAGCCCGCCACGTTCAGCAGGCCCACCGGCTTGCGGTGTATGCCCAGCTGCGACCATGTCAGCATTTCGAACAGCTCTTCCAGCGTGCCCATGCCACCGGGCATGGCGATGAAGCCGTCGGCCAGACTGGCCATCATGGCTTTGCGTTCATGCATATCCTTGACGATGAACTGGCGCGTCAGGCCATTGTGGCCTACTTCGCGTTCCACCAGCGCAGTCGGAATCACCCCCGTCACTTCGCCGCCGTGCTTGAGCACTTCGTCGGCAATCACGCCCATCAGGCCGACGTTGCCACCGCCGTACACCAGCGCCAGATTCTGCGCTACCAGGGCGCGGCCCAGCGCACGCGCTGCCTCGGCATACTGTGGATCATGGCCGGGATTGGCACCGCAATACACGCAAATCGCTTTCAAATCTGTTCTTCCTCTTCCAGTTGACGCCTGACCAGATCGGCATCCAGCCGCTCCAGCGCGTCCAGTGCGACACAGCGCGCAGCGGCCTGATACAGGGCGCGCGCCTCGTTTTGCTTACGTTTCCCGTCCAGCATCTGCATGGCGCGCGCATAGCGCACCTTGACGATGGCCGAATCAGGGGTCAATGCCAGCGCTTTTTCAAACGCCGCATAGCTTGCTTCCTTTCTAACGCCGTAGGTCAGGCCGCCCAGCAGCGCGCCCACCTTGTCGAGTATCTCCGCATGGTAGATGCCCAGCGCGACCTGCGCGTCGGCCCGCTCCGGTGCCAGACTGAGCGTGGTTTCCAGACTGCCACGCACCTTGGCGCCCAGTCCCTGCGCCAGCGCCTTGACCACAGAAATACCTTGCGAATACTGGCCCAGCGCATACGCATGCCAGTAGAAACCGGCCGGATTGTCAGGCTGCTCCCGCTGCTGGCGTTCGCAGCGCTCGGCCACGCATTCGAAGGTGGCCAGCTTTTTCAGCGGACTGGGTTCCAGATACTGGGCGTAGATGCAGATGGCCTTATGCGCCACCGAATAACCGGGCACACCGACATCGAGACCGATGCGCGCTGCATGTTCGAACTCGCCCGCGTGGAAGGCGATCCAGGCCTGCACCAGCTTGGGATTGTCGGGCCATGGCTCGCGGTCGCCGGCATGCAGGCGCGGCCACAGGCGCGCCAGAGTTTCCGGCGTCTGCACATAGGCGGGATCAGGATACGGGAAAGGAGTCCACGCCATAGCGGTCGGCCTACTTGAGCTTCTTCAGATATTCTTCAGACAGTTTCTGGAACAGCAAACTGGTCTCGTTGCGCAGATACGGCCCGATCTGCGACAGTACCTGATAGCAGCCGCGCGCCAGCGCATCGGCCATCGACTGCTGCTCGCTGTATTTGCGCGGGTTGCGCACGTATTCATAGGACAGCCAGTAGGTCGCCACCACCACCATATTGGTGGCCATGGCGTCGATGGCCGTATCCGAGGCTTCCAGCGACTTTTCGCTGCGCCGGTCTTCGCACAGCTGCTTGGCCACCTTGATCTTGTGCGCCAGAATCTGCTTGAAGTGCAGCTCCAGCTTGCGGTTGCGCGACAGCAGGTCGTTGAGGTCGCGGTAGAAGAAGCGGTAGCGCCAGATCAGTTCGAACATCAGATGCAAATACAGCCACACGTCTTCGATATTCGAACGGCGGCCATCGGGTACGGTCAGGATACGGTTGATCTCCGCCTCGAACTGCACGAAGATGGAATTGACGATGTCGTCCTTGTTGCGGAAATGGTAGTACAGATTCCCCGGCGAGATATTCATTTCTTCGGCAATCACCGTGGTCGTAATGTTCGGCTCGCCAAATTCATTAAATAAGCGCAGCGACAGCTCTAATATGCGTTCGCGGGTACGGCGGGGTGCTTTTTGTAGCATAGCAAGGAAACCTCTGTTTATTCTCCTGCAAGCATAACACCGTTACCGCGAAGTTAGAACTATTGTCAACGCACAGCCGTAGCTTCGCCCTGCTGCGCCTTGAGCGCCGCCAGTTCGCCGCTCAGCTCCTCGACCCGCGCATGCAGGCGCGCCACTTCAGCTGCCGTCGGCACGCCAATGGCGCTGAGGGCGCGCAGCACGCGCTCCTCAAAAACTTGCATGGAAAACATTTTTCCGCCCTCTTCCTGCGCTTTGGCGAAGGCATGCAGGCCGGCCTGCCAGATTTCCTGCGACGACATGTGCATGGCCTCGGCCATGCGCTGGTCGTCGTCTTCCGGCTTCAACTTCTTGATCATGGATGGTCCCCATATTGTTTTGCGTTATTATTTTTTTATTGTAATGAGCAAAACTAGAGCCTTGGGTCTAATGCGCTGCCAGCAGCACGCTGCCATGCTGCTGGGTCTGCAGGCGGAAGCCCTCGCGTATGTTCTCGCGCAGGACGGAACCCTGCCACGGCTTGGTATAGAAGCGGTCGATGGCGCCGTGGTTGATGGCTTCCATGATAGGCGACAGGTCGGTATAGGCCGACAGCATGATGCGGAAAGTATCGGGCGCCAGATTTTTCACCCGCTCCATGAATTCCGTGCCGCTCATGGACGGCATGCACTGGTCGCACAGGATGACGTGCACCTGATTGTGCGCCAGCAGGTCGAAGCCTTCGTCCGCGGTCTGCGCGGTCAGGATGCGGTAGCCATCCTGCGCCAGAAAATCGGACAGCATGTCGAGCATGAACACATCGTCGTCCACAATCAGCAGGGTGGGCTGGCCCGTCAGCCCTGTCTCCTGCGGCGCCTGCAGGAACTGGCCCTGGCGCAGCATTTCCTCGAATTCATCCTCCGGCAGCGGGCGGCTGAACAGGTAGCCCTGCATCTCGTCGCAGTTATGCCGGCGCAGATAGGCCAGCTGGGCCTCCTTCTCCACCCCTTCCGCAATCACTTCCAGCTGCATGCTGTGCGCCATGTTGATGATCGCCAGCACAATGGCGGCATCGTCGGGATTGCTGGTCACCTCGCGCACAAAGGCAATGTCGATCTTGAGCTTGTCGATAGGGAAGCGCTTCAGGTAAGCCAGCGAGGAATAGCCGGTGCCGAAATCGTCGATGGAGATCTGTATGCCCAGCGCCTTCAGGTGCTGCAGCACCGTGATGGTTTCCTCGGCATTGGACATCAGCGAGCTTTCCGTCAGCTCCAGTTCCAGCAGCTCCGGCGCGATGTCGAACTCGCGCATCACCTTCAGCACCTCCTCTTCCAGCCCGCCCACGAAGAACTGTATGCCCGACACGTTCACCGACAGGTGTACCGCACCCACGCCCGACCTGCCCCACTCGGCGATCTTGCGGCAGGCTTCGCGCAGCACCCAGTTCCCCACCCGCACGATCAGCCCGGTCTCTTCCAGCAGCGGGATGAACAGGGCTGGCGACACCATGCCGTGTCCGGGCCGGCGCCAGCGGATCAGCGCCTCGGCCCCGCTGATGCGGCCCGTGGCGATATTCGCCTTGGGCTGGAAGTGCAGCACGAATTCCTCGTTTTCGATGGCGCGGCGCAGGGCAATTTCCAGATCCAGCCGGGCAATCGACTGGGCATTCATTTCCGCCGTGAAGAAGCGGAAGGCGTCGCGCCCGGCCTCCTTGGCGCGGTACATGGCCGTGTCGGCATACTGGATCAGGGTATCGGGATCATCGCCGTCGTCGGGATAGACGGCAATCCCTATGCTCGATGTCAGCGTCACTTCATGGCCGCGCAGATCGAACGGCCGGCGCATCGATTCGCGGATCTTGTCGACCACCGTCACCGCCGCCTGCGGCCCTTCCGGCAGGATCAGGATGGCGGCAAACTCGTCGCCGCCGAAGCGGCCTATGGTATCGCGCACGCGCAGACAATCGACCAGCCGGCTGGAGAACTGGCGCAGCAGCTCGTCGCCTATGGTGTGGCCCAGCGTATCGTTGACGTTCTTGAAGCGGTCCACGTCGAGGAACAGCACCGCCAGCGACCAGCCATGTTCGGCCGCCTGATGCAGCGAGTGGCCCAGCGAATCGTAGAACTGGCTGCGGTTGGGCAGGCCCGTCAGGGTATCAAAGTGGGCCAGTTTGAGCAGGCGCTGTTCGGCTTCCTTGCGCTCCGTGATATCGCGCGCCACCGCCACCATGATCCAGGTCGAACCGGAGCGCAGCGTACGGCGCTGCACCTCCACCGACAGCAGCGCGCCGTTCTGGCAGTGCAGCTGCAGCTCGCTCATGGCGCCGCCCTGCTCGCCCGAGAGCAGCTTGCGGAACAGGTCTTCCAGCGGTTCCAGTTCACCGATGCCGCTGCCGTCCGGATGCACCCGCAAAAAGTCCTCGCGCGTATAGCCCAGCATGCGGCAGGCCGTCGCATTCACATCGACAAAGCACATGGCGCTGCGGTCAAGCAGGAAGATGGCGTCGGCGGTGGCATCCATGGCCAGCCGGAAGCGGCGCAGATCTTCGTCCAGCCGGATGCGGGCATTCATGTCAGCAGTCAGCTGGGCATGGTGCTGCTTGATTTCTTCGTACAGCGAGAGATTTTCGTAGGCCACCGAAATCTGCGCCGCAACCGTGATGGCCACCCTTTCATCGACTTCGGAAAAACCTTCGGAACCGAGTTTATCGACCAGATACAGCCAGCCATGCACACGCTCGCGCGCAGCGATCGGCACGCCGAGGAAGGAATGCACGGCCGGATGCTCGGACGGCAAACCGATACTGGCCGGATCACCGTTGACATCGTTGAGGCGGCAGATCTGACGCTGCTCCAGCAAGCCGCGCAGCACGCCGGCGCGCGGCGCAGCGGCCAGCGCGCGCGCCGGCACGCCGGCTCCGCAGCTGGCGAAGTAACTGAGTTCGCTGGATTCATTTTCGAGCATGCCGATGCAGGCATACTTCGAGACGCAGATGTTCTGCGCCACCCGGCAGCCGATTTCGATCAGCGCGTCCGGGTCGCGTTCGGCACCCAGCTCTATGTCCAGTTCGATCAGCGCCGTCAGGCGCAAGCTCACCGCCTGCAGGCTGGAGAGCGAACTGGTGAGGCGCTGCGTCATGCGTTCCAGATGTTCGCTGGCCGCGCTGTCGGTTTCCCCCGTCTGGTCGGCAATGCGCGACAGCTGGCGGCTGCTGCTTTCCAGTTCATCGAGATATTCGGCCACCTTGTCGTCAAAGTGGTGGAAGCGGCTATCGAGCGGCGGCTCCGGCACATGGTGCACGGGTGCCAGTTCGGACTGCATGCCCAGCGCATCCTGCACCGTACGGCGTATCGCTTCCGGGTCGGACGGCTTGGGCAGCACCCAGCGCACGCCGCAGCTCTGGGCCAGCGCCATGGCTTCGCGTTCGCGGTAAATGGCAGTGTAGAAGATCACCGGCACCTGCGCCGTGGCCGGATTGGCATGCAGGCGGGTGACGAATTCATAGCCGTCCATGCTGGGCATGAGGATGTCCGAAATCACCAGGTCGGGCGGCTCGGCTTCCACCATGCGCAGCGCCTCGGCGCCATTCCCCGCTTCCAGCAAACGGTGGCCGTCGTAGCCCAGCAGCGTCATCAGGAATTCGCGGTTAAGCACATGGTCGTCCACGATCAGGATGGTGGCAGCGGTCATCTCGCGCGGTTTCAGGTAGGCTTCGATCTGGCCGACAAAGCGCTCGGGCTCCACCGGCTTGCCGATATAGCCGTCGAAGCCGGCAGCCAGCAGCTTTTCGCGGTCGCCCAGCATGGCCAGCGCCGTCACGGCCAGCAGCGGAATATGGCGCATGGTGGCGTCGGCCTTGAGCGCAGCGACCACGCCATAGCCATCAAGTTTGGGCAGATGCACATCGCACAGGATCAGGTCAGGCCGGTGCTGGCGTGCCAGCGTCACCCCGCTTTCGCCGTCGCTGGCGCTGACGGTGCCGTGGCCATAGGCGCGCAGCAGGTAGACCATCAGCTCCAGATTGGTCGCGTTATCTTCGATGATGAGGATACGTGCCGCCACAGTGCGCCCTCCAGGCTTATTCTCTCGGCAGGGCCAGCGTGAACGTGCTGCCAACCCCGTATTCGCTATCGAACAGTATCTCGCCCTGCAGCAGCGAGGCCAGACGCTGGCTCAGGTGCAGGCCCAGCCCGGTGCCTTCGAACTGGCGCACATTGCCCGCATCGAGCTGGGAAAAGGCCTGGAACAAAGCACCACGGTCTTCGGCTTCGATGCCGATGCCGGTATCGCGGATGCTGATGGTGACGCAAGCGCGCTCGCTCACCTGCGCCGTATCGAGATTGACCTGCACCTTGCCATGCTCGGTGAACTTGATGGCGTTATGCACCAGATTCATCAGGATCTGCTGCAGGGCGCGGCGGTCGGCCATCACCGTCAGGTCGTCCTCGGCGCTGAAAAATTCCAGTTCCAGCCCCTTCTGACGGGCCTGCGGCCGGAACAGCAGCAGCACTTCGTCGATCAGCTGGCGGCACTGCAGCGGCGCCAGTTCCAGCTCCAGCTTGCCCGCTTCGATCTTGGTCAGATCGAGTAGATCGTTGATCAGCGAGAGCAGGTGGCGCGCACTGCTCTGCACCGTGCGCAGATGCTTTTCCTGCTCTTCGTTGATCGGCCCCGGCAGCTTCATCAGCATGGTGCCGGTAAAGCCGATGATGGCATTGAGGGGCGTGCGCAATTCATGCGACATCCCTGCTAGAAACCGGTCCTTGGCGGCGCTGGCGCGGGCCAGTTCCGTGTTCTGCTCCTGCAGCGTACGTTCGATGCGCTTGCGCTCCGTGTTATCGCGGATGGCACTCATAATCAGCGTGCCTTCTTCCGTCGTGATCGGGCTCAGGCTGATCTCGACCGGAAACTCCATGCCGTCGCTGCGCAGACCATACAGATCGCGTCCCGTTCCCATCGGCCGCACAGCCGGCTGCTTCATGTATTCGCTGCGGTGCTGCAGATGGGGGCCACGGAAGCGCTGCGGCATCAGCTGCTCCAGCGGCAGCCCGCGCATCGCGCCTTGCGGATAGCCGAACAGCGCATGGGCCTGGCGGTTGGCCAGCACTACCCGTCCGCCCGAATTGGCCAGCAGGATGGCATCGGGCAGCGATTCCAGCAGACCATCAAAACGTGCTTCCACCAGCTTGGCATCACGCAGCACCTTGAGCGCCGTGACATCCTTTTTGCTCCACAGGATGTGCTCGGGCTGGCCTCTGGCATCGCGCACCAGCTTGGAACTGCTGTCGACATACACCAACGCGCCGTCTTTGGACTGGCGCATCGATTCATAATTGGCCGAGCCGCTACTGAGCGTCTGGGCAATCACGGCGGCTTCTTCCTCCAGCAAGCCGGCCGGGACTATCAGCTCGTCCAGGCGGCGTCCTAGCGCTTCTTCGCGGGTATAGCCGAATACTGCCTGCGCACCATTGGTCCAGCACTCCACCACGCCTTCCAGCGTGGTGACGATGACGGCATCCGGTGTTTCATTGAGTATCAGGCTACCAAAATCAGTGGGCATGGTGGCACCTTGCTTTGTCTGCTAGCTATAGCTTAACCAACATACAGCAACCGTCAACGAAAATACTCACACAATGTCACGCACGCGTCGCGGCCAGAATTTCGTCCATGACACATGGCAATGTTGCCGCATGGCGGCCAAGCGCCACATGGCCGATTCCCTCGAATGCCAGCTGGCGGGCGCCTGCCAGTTGCGCCGACTGTGCAGGCGCAACGATATTGTCATGCAAGGTATAGATTGTACTAAACAGTCCCCGTTGCATATTCGCCTCACCTGCTGCCAGTCCACGCAGCCATTCGCTGTCATACAGCATCTGCCGTACGTTCTGTCCTATGCCGAACTTCGCCAGCGACAATGCCGTGCCCTGATGCGGCGTACCCAGCGTAATCACGCGCGCGACTGCCGCCGCACCATAACGGCGCAAATAGGCACGCGCCACCAGGCCGCCCATGCTATGGCCGACAATCACCACGCGCTGCTGGCCGGTAGCCGCGCACAGCTGCTCGATGGCAGCGCGCACCTGCGGCGCAAAATCGTCGATCGAAGCGCCAGGCGGTTCCAGATCCACGCCCAGATGGGCGATGCCGGCCTGATGCAGCAGGCCGCTCAAGGGATGCCAGTAGCCGCTATTGCAGCCATAACCATGGATCAGCAGCACCGGCAGGCCATGCTGCCCGGCCGGCAGTTGCAGGCCGACCGGATGCAGCATATCGTAGCTGGTGGTTTTCAGATTGGAGCAGTATTCATGCGCCAGCAGCGTGCAAAGCTGCGGCAGCGACAGTGCCGGTGCATCAGGCTGGCCGCGCAGGCTGAGGCGGAAGTTATTGGCTGAGATCAGCAGGCGCAGCGTCAATACCAGCAGCACGCCGCACAGCAGATAGAACAGCTCCAGCAGCAGCTGCCAGTACAGCGGGCCGGCCGGCTGCCAGTAGCGATGCAGGGTGGCGGCCACGATCAGCGCCGTAGCCAGCTGCAAACCCAGTAAGAGAAAGACGACGCGTCGGATCATGCAGCCATCATAACCCGACTAAAAAATTTGCGTAGCGTCAGCTTCGCACAGGCCGCGCCGCAGGCTGGCCCGTCAGCTGCTCGGCCAGCGTGCTGGCCAGCCGCGCCACAATGCCGTAGATGGACAGCTGGGGATTGGCGCCTATCGAAGTAGGGAACAGCGAGCCATCATGTACCGATACGTTGCTTAGACCATGATAGCGGCCGTCGGCCGCCGTCACGCCCTGACGCGCGTCGTCGGCCATGGCGCAGCCGCCCATCACGTTGGCCGACACCACCCGCATGGCCAGCTGTTGCATCGGCAGTGCCTTGATGCCGGCCTGTGCTTCGGCCCAGCTGCGGTACAGCGGTGTGGCTTCATGCACCGGCGCGACATCCTTGGCGCCAGCGGCGAACTGGATTTCGGCCATGGTCAGCAGCGCACGGCGTGCGCCATCCCAGAGGTAATCGCTGATTGGATAGTCGAGCACCGGCGCGCCGTCGCTGCCGAGGATCACACTGCCACCCGGCGCATCGGCATGGAAGCCATCGCGCAGCAGCGCCAGCGTGGCCTGCTTGTAGGGGAACTGCGCCATATCCGCAGCGTGGGCTGCGCCGAAGCCGGCCTTGGTGGTGGCCAGCAGCAGCGGGTGCAAAGGCGGCACTTCCAGCTTGTAGCCTATCGGGCCATCAATCGCCTGGGTGTGCAGGAAGTGGTCGGAATACACCGTCTGGGGCGCGCCGGAAAAACTGTTCACCGGCTGCTCGAAAGTGGCGGCGGACACCACCACCGGATGCAGGAAAGTACGCTTGCCCAGCAGGCCGTGCGGGTCCGGTGCGCCCGAGCGCATCAGCAGGGCTGGCGAATTGATGGCGCCGCCGGCCACGACGAAATGGCGTGCCTTCAGCGTCAGTTTGCGGCCGGTGGGTGCGAGGCCCGCCGCATCGAGTGCAAGGCAGTCCAGCTGCATCACCTTATCGCCTTGCAGTACCAGCCGTTCCGCACGGGCGCGCGTGAGCAGCGTAGCGCCATGGTTGAGTGCAGACGGAATGGTGGTAATCAGCATCGACTGCTTGGCATTGGTAGGACAGCCCATGCCGCAATAGCCGAGGTTCCAGCAGCCGTTGACGTTACGCCGGATCAGCGCAGTGGGAATGCCGAGCTTGCTGGCGCCGCGCCGCAGGATGTCGTTGTTCTCGTTGGGCGGCACATTCCATTCGCTGATATTCAGGCGCTGCTCCATCAGCTCGAACCATGGCGCCAGCGCCGCCGTATTGTAGCTGTGCAGGCCGAACTTGCTCTGCCAGTAGGCTAGCGTGCTTTCGGGCGTGCGGAAGCTGCTGGTCCAGTTGACGGTGGTGCTGCCGCCTACCGTGCGCCCTTGCAGAATATTGATGGCTTTATCGCGGGTTTTGCGGGCCGCCGATTCCTGATACAGCTGAGGATAGGCTTGCGCCTCCTGCATGTTGAAATCGTTGGAAGAATGCAACGCTCCCTCTTCCACGATCAGCACGCGCAGGCCGGACAGGGCCAGAATTTCCGCCGTCACGCCGCCACCGGCGCCGCTGCCCACCACCACTACGTCCGCTTCCAGCGTCAGGTCGGCGCTCAGGCGGCTGGCATCGGTGACCTGCCAGCCAGCGGCAAGGCCGGCCTGAACCGGATCGGGAATCAGCGCCTTGGTCTGATTGAGAGGGATATTCGTGCGGCTCATTTCAGCAACTCCTTGCGCGGACCGGGATAGCCAATGGCAGCCCAGGAAGAGGGATCGGCATACCAGGAACCTAGCACCAGATCATGCAGCGCCAGATAGGCGGTCTGCAGCATGGCCAGCCGGTGGTTGCGCCAGCTTTGCAGGAAATCCGCCACTTCGGCCGGCTGGGCCTGCTCCCAGCGGTCGCTCACGCCGGCCAGCAGGCGCCGCGCTGGCGCCAGTTCCAGCAGGCCGAACAGGTCCTGGATTTCTTTCTGGGTGTTCAGGGGCAGTCCCAGTATCGCGCCATGGGTACGCGCCAGCGTGGCTGCCAGTGCCTGTGCGCGCTCTGCGGCCGGCGCCGGCAGCAACGGCCCCAGCAGCACGGGGATGATGGCGTTCAGGGCTGCTCGCGCCTGGCCGTCCAGGGCAAAGGGATGGGGCAATGGTGTCGGGGTCACCATGCGATAGATGGCCCCGCCCGCCGCCAAGGTAATGGCCGCGGCAGCGCCTATCTTCAGAAAAGATCTGCGGTTGCTCATGTCTCCGTCCTACTGGTTATTTTTTTATCCAGATAGTGTACGTGAATCAACTAACCGCAGAGTCAGCAAAAATAGAGTGATCGTTCTACTTATCGCCAGCGCCATGGCGCCGGCCAGCCATGTGGCGCGCAATGCCGCGCAGAATATTCACTTCTTCCTGTTCCAGATGGGCGCGGGCAAACATGCGCTTGAGGCGCGGCATCAGCTTGCGTGGGTTGCCAGCATCGAGGAAGCCGATGTCGACCAGCGCCTGCTCCAGATGCTGGTACATGCCTTCGATCTGGGCCACGCTGGCCGCCTCGCCCTGAAAACCGATGTCGTTGGCATCGCCGCCCGGCTGGCGCACGCTGGGTGCGCCGTCCAGTGCTGCCATGCGGCATTCGTAGGCCAGCACCTGCGCGGCCTGGGACAGGTTGAGCGAGGAGTAGTCGGGATTGGCGGGAATATTGATGAGCACATTGCACATTTCCACGATCTGGTTGGGCAAGCCAAAGCGCTCATTGCCAAATATCAAGGCCGCATGCAGTTCGGGCTGGGCCAGCAACTGCGCTGCCAGCGTGCGCGGGGTCAGCACGGGCGGCGAATACTCGCGCAGGCGGGCCGACACGGCGGCAGCAAAATTGATGCCTTCCAGCGCTTCGGCCATGCTGTCCACTACCCGCGCCGAAGCCAGTATATCGCCCGCGCCACTGGCAAAGGAGATGGCTTCGGGGTCGACCAGTGCGCCTTCGAAACGGGGACTAACCACTACCAGATCGGTGAAACCCATGGTTTTCATGGCTCTTGCCACGGCACCAATATTGCCTGCACGGCTAGTTTCTACCAGAATAAATCGCAGCCGTTTGAAAAGATTCGTGTTGATTTCGGGCAGGTTCATTTAAAATAGCGCTATTACGCAGTGTCGATACTAAGATTTTCCGGAATTTTACCCTGTCGGCGCCGCTCCGCTCTTTAATTCACTCTTGTACTCTATCGTGCTGCCGGGCAGGCTAAGGCCCCCGCTGGGCGTTAGCGTTCTTTTAACGGAAAAAGCTTACATGCACCCTATGCTCAACACGGCGGTGAAGGCCGCCCGCCGCGCCGCCGCGGTCATCAACCGCGCTTCGTTCGATCTGGATCGTCTGATCGTCAACGAGAAAAACCACAAGGATTTCGTCACCGATGTCGATCAGGCCGCCGAGCAGGCGATCATCGAAGTGCTGTCCAAAGCCTATCCTGACCACGCTTTCCTGGCCGAAGAGTCGGGCGCTTCCGCCAACGCCCACGACGAGAGTGAATACACCTGGATCATCGACCCGCTCGATGGCACCACCAACTTCATGCACGGTTTCCCGCAGTACTCGATCTCGATCGCGCTGGCCCAGCGCGGCGTGGTGACGCAGGCCGTGATCTACGACCCGGTGCGCAACGACCTGTTCACCGCCACCAAAGGCGGCGGCGCCTACCTGAATGACAAGCGTATCCGCGTCACCAAACTCGACCGCATCGCCAACGCCCTGTTGTCGACCGGCTACGTGGCCGGCAACGCCCGCGCACTGGACGAATACCTGAAGATGTACGGCATCATGGCCGAACGCTGCCACGGCGTGCGCCGTCCGGGCAGTGCTGCACTGGATCTGGCCTACGTGGCCTCGGGCCGTCTGGACGGTTTCTATGAAAAAGGCCTGAAGCCTTGGGACATCGCTGCCGGTTCGCTGATGGTAACGGAAGCCGGCGGCATCGTTGGCGAGTTCAACGGCGAGTCGGACTACCTGTACAAAGGCGACATCATTGCCGCCAGTCCGAAGATCTTCGGCCAGATGGTCGGTCTGCTGACCCCGTTCCACGCTGCACCTGTCGCACCAGCAGCGGAATAAGCCTGCGGGCAGGACATTCCTGCCCAAATGTTTCACTACTGAACTTTGTTACAAAAAAGAGAGCACACGCTCTCTTTTTAATTTCCGTATTGAAACAATTTACGGATGAAGCTGTTATACTCTGTACTGCGGCTCCCTTGACCAGTCCTCTGCCGCAGTATCATCCACCAAGATTGCCTGCGACTGGCGCCAGCAACTGGCGACAGGCCTATCCTCACTTAGAGTTACCATATCCTTTACTTCCCTCGGTTTGTCCGATGCCATCGTCCGCGCTGTTACCGAAGCGTGCTACACCTCGCCCACGCCCATCCAGCAGCAGGCCATTCCGGCCGTGCTCAATGGCGGCGACCTGCTGGCAGGCGCGCAGACCGGTACCGGCAAGACGGCCGGCTTTACCCTGCCCGTGCTGCACCGCCTGTCCACCGACGCGCGCGGCCTGGCACTGACCAACACCAGCTCGCCGCGGCCTATCCGCGCCCTGATTCTGACCCCGACCCGCGAACTGGCGGCTCAGGTGGAAGAAAGCGTGCGCGTGTACAGCAAATACACCAAGCTCAACTCCACCGTGATTTTCGGTGGCGTGGGCATCAACCCGCAGATCAAACAGCTCAAGCATGGCGTCGACATTCTGGTGGCCACGCCAGGCCGTCTGCTCGACCACATGGATCAGGGCACCGTCAAACTGGAACAGATCGAAATCCTGATCCTCGACGAAGCCGACCGCATGCTCGACATGGGCTTTATCCGCGATATCCGCAAAGTGCTGGCTGCGCTGCCGCCCAAGCGCCAGAACCTGCTGTTCTCGGCCACCTTCTCGGACGAGATCAAGGCGCTGGCCGATGGCCTGCTGGACAAGCCGGCCACCATTGAAGTGGCGCGGCGCAACTCCACGGTGGAAATCATTGCGCAGAAAATCCACCCGGTCGACCGCGACAAGAAGCACCCTATGCTGTCCTACCTCATCAAGGCGCATAACTGGACCCAGGTGCTGGTGTTCACCCGCACCAAGCACGGCGCCAACAAGCTGGTGGACCAGCTCGGCGCCGACGGCATCGGTGCCATGGCGATCCACGGCAACAAGAGCCAGTCGGCCCGTACCCGCGCCCTGTCCGAGTTCAAGGATGGCACGCTGCAGGTGCTGGTGGCGACTGATATCGCTGCGCGCGGCATCGATATCGATCAGCTGCCGCACGTGGTCAACTACGATCTGCCCAACGTGCCGGAAGACTATGTGCACCGGATCGGCCGTACTGGCCGTGCCGGCGCCACCGGCGAAGCCGTGTCGCTGGTCTGCGTGGACGAGCACGAGATGCTGAAGGACATCGAAAAGCTCATCAAGCAAACCCTGCCGCGCGAAGTGATCGCCGGCTTCGAACCGGACCCGAACGCACGCGCCCAGCCCATCCAGCTGCGCAGCGGCGGCCCCGGCCACCGCAATGGTCCTAGCCGTCACGGCAACAAGCCGCGCAGTAATGGCAATGGCAATGGCAACGGCCAGCGCAGCGCAGGCGGCCGCAGCGGCGGCAATGCGGGCGGCAATGGCGCCAGCAATGGCGGCGGCAATCAGGCTGGCCGCAGCACCAATGGCAATGCAGCGCGCGGCAATGGCGGCAACGCTCCGCGCAGCAACGCCGCTGGCCCACGCGGCAATGGCAACGGCAATGCTCCGCGCGGCGCCGCCCAGCACCGCTCCGGCGGACGCGGCCGCTAACCGCCCGCCAGCAGGCGCAGCAAGCATCTGGCACGGCGGCACTGCCCGCCGCCTGCGGCGCCCGCACTCCCCCTTCCCGGTGGCCGCCGCGGCCACTGTGGACCACCTGCAACTTTCAGTTCGAACAGATTTTGGGCTAGCATAGCGTTTCCACCTATCCGCCGGAATCGCCATGCCCAAGTTCGCCGCCAATCTCACCATGCTGTTCAATGAAGTACCTTTCCTCGACCGCTTTGCCCTGGCGCGCGAGGCCGGCTTCGATGGCGTGGAATTTCTGTTCCCCTATGCCTATGAGGCGCAGCAGCTGGCCGAACGCCTGCGCCGCCATCAGCTGCAGCTGGTGCTGTTCAACCTGCCCGGTGGCGACTGGAATGCCGGTGACCGCGGCATGGCCTGCGATCCGCGCCGGCTGGACAAATTCCGCAACGGGGTCGCTACGGCACTCGAATATGCACTCGAACTCGGTGTCAGCCAGCTGCACTGCATGGCCGGCAAGCTGCCAGCCGGACTGGCGCCGGAGCGGGCGCGCGCCACCTACATCGACAATCTGCGCTATGCGGCGGACCAGCTGGCGCCGCACAATATCAGCCTGCTGATCGAACCGATCAACCACTACGACATGCCCGGCTATCTGCTCAATACCAGCGCGCAAGCGGCCGACATTATTGCCGAAGCGGGCTGCCCCAACCTGTTCCTGCAGTACGACGTCTATCACATGCAGCGCATGGAAGGCGAACTGGCCGCCACGATCCGCGCACGCCTGCCGCTGATCCGCCACATGCAGATCGCCGACACACCGGGCCGGCACGAGCCGGGCACGGGCGAAATCAACTACCGTTTCCTGTTCCGCCACATCGACCAGCTGGGCTACGATGGCTGGCTGGGCTGCGAATATCTGCCAGCCAGCGACACGCTGGCAGGTCTGGCCTGGCGCACGGCACTGACGGACTAGCAACAATGGCGCATGGCGCTGTCAGCCAGCAGCGCCCATGACACCACTCTGCGCAAGCGCAATACAGCACCTGCCGGACGAGCCAAACTGGGCATTTTCCATGCGGGAGAACCCATGCGTCAGTGTTCCTCCGCCGCACTGCTGTGCTGTGCCAGCAGCTGCATCGTCCTGCTGGGCGGATGCGCCAGCAGCACGCCGCAAACCGCTGCCGTGCGCGACTTTGCCTCCTTGGCGCCCAAACTGCAAAGCTACCACGAGCTCACCGAACGCTACCGCTACACCTATCAGCGCGAGCAGCCTTTTCTCGATGCCGCCGCCGATGCGGCCGAGCGCCAGCAGGACCAACAACGCCAGCAGGCCTGCGACGATTTCGTCAAACTGCAGAGCGGCCTGCTGGCCTATATGCAGGCACTGGGCCAGCTCGCAGGCGACAAGCAATACGATATGGAAGATCAGGTCAAAGCCTTGGCCAGCGGCATCCGCGCGTGGCCCGAGCAAGGGCTGGACGACCGGCATGTGAATGCCTTTGCCGGTCTGAGCCGCTTGCTGGCACGCAGCGTGACAGCGCCAGCTCAACAGGCGGCGCTACAGCACCTGCTGCGCGACGCCGCACCGGCCGTACAACAGTTGCTGGATGCCATGCAAAACCTGCTGCGCCTGTACCAGCGCAGCAGCGAAAACGAACAGGCCATCGTGCTGGGCATGCTGGAAACCGAATTGCCGTATGCCGATCCACAGCGCCAGCGTCTGTTGCGCGCGCTGGCCGGCGTGCTGCAGCAGGAAAAACGCAAGGAATATCATCTGTTCGGTTTGCGTAGCACGCTGGCGCGCCAGCATCTGGAAACCATCGCCGAACGCCATCAGGCCCTGCTGGCACAGCTGCCTGCCGCGCCTGCACCACAGGAGCGACCATGAGCACCGCCGATGACATCGAAACCCTCGCAAGCCAGCTCAGCGACTGCGCCCATGCCCTGCACCGCCGCATCCTGCAGGCCATGCGTCCACCTGCCGCACCCCAGGCACAGATACAGGCCCTGTTCGGACGCGAAGTAGCACTACGCACCTGCGCCAACGGTCTGTATCTCGATGCCGCCCGGCTGGCGGCCAGCGGGCTCGATCCAGCCCGCCAGCAGGTACTGGCCGTTACGGTGCGGGCACAGCAAGCGCTGGAACGGATACAGCACATCAAGGATGTATTCGATTTCAGCGCCGAGTTGCTGGCACTGGGTGCAGCCATTGCCAGCGGCAAGCCGGAACACCTGCTCAGGCCGCTGGAAAATCTCAAGCACCAGTTGGCCACGCTGGGCCATGCCCCGCCCTGAAGACTGAACAAATCAAGCCATGCCCGGTCTAAGAAAGGCGGGAACGGGGAGCGACGTGATGAACGGACTGGAAACACAGCAATGGCTACACTTGCAGGAAAGTCTGCGGCAGGACTATACCAGCCTGCTGTCCCAGCTTGCCGATGAAACCCTGCATACGGCAGCGCTGCGCCGTCCCCTGCCGCACGAGACCCAGGCTTCGCCATCGGACAACGCCAGCCAGCGCAGCTTCGAAGCCCAGAACATGGAAGCGGCTGCCCACACGCTGCAGCAATTGCAGAGCGTGCGTCACGCGCTGGCCAAGTTTGCCGAAGCCAGCTACGGCCTGTGTGAAAACTGCGGGGATCCCATCGGCTATTCGCGCCTGATGGCGCGGCCCGATGCTCGCTTGTGCATCACCTGCCAGACCCGTGCCGAACAGCAGGGGCGCGGCCGGCCAGCCTAGGCCGGACAAGCAGCTATCGGCGAGCTCAGCGTTTCAGTCGCGCCATGGCTGGCTACGGATCTTGGCAACCTGCCGCTGCGCCAGCAAACGCCACAGTTGCAGGGCATCGGCCTGCTTGAGAGCCTGCATGGTGCGCGGCGTTGCCAAAGCAATTTCGCAATCGCGGTCCGACCATTCAGCAAACCGCACATCGCCGCCGCCGGAAACTTCCACTTCATACATCAGCCCGTCGTCATAGCCGAAACGCAGCACGGCGCTGCCGGGGCCGCCATCTGGATTCGCCACCTTGCCGCTGTACACGTCCGCCAGCGCTGCCGCCATCTGGGCTTCGGACGGTGCCCGCACATCGCGGCCATCGGGGCGAGTAAGCTCTAGCCATGCCTGTGTCATTGACGCATCTCCTATCAGAACGCGTGGTTGCAACGGCTGCTGGTTGATAACCTGATGCGCCTATCATACCGAAAAAAGGGCGGCGTGCAGGTGGCGTCTCGCATAAGCAACAATCACCCAGCAACAGTGCCGAAACAGCATGATCGCCCACTTGCCAAAGCTGTTACCAGTGGGCTGGTGCGGCGTAACTGGAGGCTACGACGGGTGGCGGTGCGCCGGCCCACTGGCGCGGATCGACGCGGTAGTACTTGCTCAGCTCGGCATACAGTTCGCCATGGTGCTCTGCCATCTGATACGGCTTCTCGAAAAAAGTTTCCGTGGCCACGGCAAAAAATTCGGCAGGACTGGTGGCACCGTAGGGGTCCATTACCGTGTGCTGGTGATACAGGGCATGCAGGCGCAAGTTGTTATAGTCGCGCGTCAGCACTTCCGACCATTCGCGGTAGCTGGCCGGATTGCCCAGATATGGCGCGCCGTTGGCGCGGCCCGATTCGCTGTCGAGCTGATGGGCAAACTCGTGCAGCACCACATTGTGGCCATCGCTCCAGTCCGACATGCCGCGCAGCACGGCATCCCATGCCAGCACTACCCGCCCGTCGTCCCACGATTCGCCCAGCATGCTCTGATGGCCAGGTGTGACTACACCGCCAGGCCCTACGTGGGCACGCGGCGCGACAAATTCGGTGGGGTATAGCAGTATCGTGTGCAGCGCCGGATATACCTTGCTGGGACGGTTCAACAGCAGCATGCAGGCTTGCGCAGCTATCAGCACGGCCATGTCGTCGCTGACTTCCAGCCCTTCGCAACCAATGAATTTCTTCTCGTGCAGGAACTGCCTGATCAGCCCTTGCAACTGCTGCTGCAAATCCGGCGGCATGCGCCGGTAGACGGGCAGATAACGCGCCAGCGTAGCCTGCGCAGCGGCAGGCAAAGGCTGGGCCAGCACGCGGCGCAAGCGCCAGCGCGGGTAATACAGCGGCAACGCTATCAGCAGCGCCGTCAAAGCTATCCAGAGCAGTGCATCCATCCGTCGTGCATCCGTCAGAGTTAAAGTCCAGCCTACATGGGGCGTTGCAACGGCTTTTCAATATGCAAACAGCCGGTCGCGCCGGCTGTTCATCATACCTGCTCTGGCAGCAGGCTTACACGCTGTGTTCCTTCGGCTGGGCCGGAGCGGTGCCGAACAGGGCCGCCACCAGCGGATCGCGCGTGACGGGGCTACGATTGACCCGGATGGCGTAATGAGTATCGTCCGCCAGTATGTGGAAGTGGCGGCCGGCACCGGCCATGGCCTGTTCGCGCAGACCGGGGCGCTCCTTGCGCGCAGGCGCGCCTTCGCGCTTGGGCTGGACGATGGCGGCCAGAAATGCGCGTACCCGCTCCGGATCGGGCGTCAGCTGGTAGACGGCTTTGCCCAGATAGGTGGCCGTCCCCTCGACATAGCGCGCCAGTTCGATCACGCCTGCCTCACGCAAGTCGCGGATGTATTTGCGCGCACCGGACGGCGAAAATTTGAGGAACCACGCGATCTCGTCGGCCAGCATTTCATGCAACTGCAGTTCGCCGATCAGCTTCTGCATATTTTCGATGCGGCGCATGGTGGCCGAGGTGGAGCGCACCCGCTCGATAGAGGCCATGCACAGCGCAGGTTTGCGGTCGATAGGTGGGGCCGGACGCTCTATCAGTCCGGAAGACTTGTGAGGGGCAGCTGGAACTGGCGTGGTGTCTGGCCCCGTCTGGGTTGGTCGCTCTGCATACATGGATACACTCCTTATCTCTATTGCCCGATCTGGTCGCAGCGTACGCGCTACTCTGGCACCAAGGATGACGCCAGCTAGCGTTTCGGTCTGTGCGGCAGCGAACATTGCTCACAGAAGCTGTGCTTACCTATGTGACTCCCAGCAATGCCAGAAGTTGCAAGGAATGTGGCCCGATTGAGATAGCTCAAGCTTTCGTGCGTCAGCGTACGGATGGACCTCAACTATCAGCCTAATCTCCACTCCAATAACGGTTTCCGGCCATGGCCGCCGGCCTACTCCCCCAACCAGAAACGGAGCGACACTGTGAAATACACCCCTCTAGCCCTGCCCCTCACCGCCGCGCTGTGCCTGCCCTGTCTGGCACAGGCGCAGGATCCCGTCATCAACCCATCGTGGTATCTGCAGCCCAGCCTCAACGCGCTCAAGCCCGATAGCGATTTCGGCACCGACCATCGCGGCTACGGGCTGGGTTTGCGTATCGGCAAGCCCGTCAGCGAGGCATGGGATATACAGCTGGGCACCAGCTATGCGCGCTCACGCGATAGCGGGCGGCGCTACCAGCAGAACACCCTGGGCATTGATGGCCTGTATCTGTTTTCGCGCCAGTCCTTCCGGCCCTTCCTGCTGATCGGTGCGGGGGCGGAACGGGACAAGAGCAATCTGCCGCTGCTGGCAGAACGCAGCAAGACTTCGCCCTATCTGAGTGCGGGCTTCGGTTTTCAGGCCGACCTGAGCGATCAGGTCAGCGTGCAGGCCGATCTGCGCAATGTGCATGGCTTTCTGCGCGGCGACACCTTCCCCGGCAGCAAGAGCAACAACTACTACGCCAGCCTCGGTCTGAATATCGCCTTCAACGCGCCGCCCAAGCCCGCGCCGGTAGCGCCGCCACCGCCACCACCTCCCGTCGCGGCCGAGCCACCGCCACCGCCGGCACCTGTCCCTGCGCCGCCATCACCACCGGCACGCTTCGAGAAAGTCACCATGTCGGCCACCGAACTGTTTGCCTTCGATAGCGCCAAGTTGCAGGACGGCCAGCCCAAACTGGACGAGATCGCCAATCTGCTGACGGCCAATCCGTCCATTGAACAGGTGGTGATTACCGGCTACACAGACCGGCTGGGCAACCCGCGCTACAACCA
>Ga0187844_10000830_pt1 | contig 24049 bp, 19 predicted proteins | sample SpaLakP09_SKY_50_FD_134517 | JGI IMG/M metagenome (GOLD analysis project Ga0187844, IMG submission 134517) | Oligotrophic lake water microbial communities from Sparkling Lake, Wisconsin, USA - SP09_SKY_50 | ecosystem: Environmental > Aquatic > Freshwater > Lake | place: USA: Sparkling Lake...
AGATAACATATTAGATTATTTTTGAGAATAAAATTATAAAATAAAGATTTTAATAATAATAAAAAATATATGTATTATAATAAATATATTATAATAAATGTCTTTTACTACAGAATTTTCACCGTCAGCTCCAGAAGAACAGTATTTAATTAGTTTAATTAGCGCTGTTTCAGGAGGCGGAGGTAGTGGAACCGGTTATACAGGTTACACAGGTTATACTGGATACACAGGTTATACTGGATACACAGGTTATACTGGATATATTAGTGCTATAGGAACAGCTTATAGTAATTACGCTTACTGGGAACCTTCTTCTAGTAGTTGGTTAGCTGAGATAGGAACAACAGTTCATATTGGAAGTAATGCAGGACAATGGAGTCAATCAGATGCCTCAGTAGCTATAGGATATCGTGCAGGACAAAATACACAAGAAGAAAATTCAGTAGCTATAGGAAATAGTGCAGGACAATCGAGTCAAGGACCAGCAGCAGTAGCTATAGGATATCAGGCAGGACAAACTAATCAAAATTCAATAGCCATAGCTATAGGACAAAGGGCAGGAAGATATAGTCAAGGAACAGGAGCAGTAGCTATAGGAAGTGGTGCAGGATATAGTGGTCAAGCAGAATTATCAATAGCTATAGGATATCAGGCAGGATATACTGGTCAAAAAACACAATCAGTAGCTATAGGAACTTTTGCAGGATATAGTAGTCAAAATGACTATGCTATAGCTATAGGAACTAGGGCAGGATATTTGACTCAAGGAACAGGATCAGTAGCTATAGGAGTTAGTGCAGGACAAAATACACAAGGAAAACAGTCAGTAGCTATAGGATGGCAGGCAGGCATATTTGATCAAGGAGATAGTGCAGTAGCTATAGGAGATGGTGCAGGATATAGTACACAAGGAGACGATTCAGTAGCTATAGGACGCGACGCAGGACAAGTTACACAAGGAACTTGCGCAATAGCTATAGGACTAAATGCAGGACAATATTCACAACAGACTTATTCAGTAGCTATAGGAAGTGGTGCAGGAACCACTATACAAGGACAAGATTCAGTAGCAATTGGAGTTAATGCAGGAAGCAGTATACAAGGAACACAGTCAGTAGCTATAGGACAACAGGCAGGAAGATATAGTCAAGGAGAATATTCAATTGCTATAGGATCTCAGGCCGGACAAACTAATCAACAATCATATTCGGTAGCCATAGGAAATTATGCAGGATATTATTCACAAGGCGATGAGTCGGTAGCTATAGGATATGAAGCAGGATGTACTAATCAAGGACAATATTCAGTTGCTATTGGAGAATATGCTGGTAATTTTAGTCAAGCAGCAGATTCAGTAGCTATAGGATGGGGGGCAGGACAAACAAATCAAGGCGCTAAGTCGGTAGCGCTTGGAGAATATGCTGGTAATTTTAGTCAAGCAGCACATTCAGTAGCTATAGGATGGCAGGCAGGACGAACAAATCAAGGCGCTCAGTCGGTAGCGCTTGGAGAATATGCTGGTGGTTTAAGCCAAAATGTTTATTCAACAGCTTTAGGATGGTCTGCAGGATATGGGTCGCAAGGAACAGGTTCTACATCGGTAGGATATCTTGCAGGATGTTTGGGACAAGGAAGACAATCGGTTGCTATAGGTTGGCAAGCAGGTCAGACCGGACAAGGTAATAATGCAACAGCAGTAGGACATAAGGCAGGTGCTACCGGTCAATCAGATTATGCTGTAGCTGTAGGAGTTTCTGCGGGATTTTCAGGACAACAAAGTTATGCAATAGCTGTAGGATCAGATGCAGGAGTTTGTACACAAGGAGATAGTGCAGTAGCTATTGGAAATCAGGCTGGTAGTTTCTTCCAAGGACAATATTCTCTTGCTATAGGATTTAGATCAGGATATACTGGTCAACAGCAGCAATCTGTTGCGATTGGAATTAATGCTGGAGAAAAATCGCAAGGAACTCTATCAGTAGCTATAGGAAATAATTGTGGGCAGGAAAGTCAAGGAGCTAATTCAGTAGCAATTGGAAATATTTCGGGTCTATATACACAAGGACAATATTCTGTTGCTATAGGACACAGTGCTGCTTGTTATTATCAAAAAAGCAAATGTATAGCTATAGGTTACCGAGCAGGACAAAGTAACCAGGGAGCTGATTCAATTGCAATTGGAAAGAATGCAGGTGACTTGAATCAAGCTGCAAATAGTATAGTAATTAACGCAACATCTGATGAGTTACCATTAAATCCTGGAAATTCTGGATTTTTTGTTAAACCTATAACAACATTTAGTTTAGGATCTAGTGTTAAAGGTCTTGTATATGATACTACTACAGGTGAAATAAAATGTGATACTGCTAAGACTTTTATTATAGATCATCCAAAAGATGTTGATAGATATTTAGTTCATGGATGTTTGGAAGGACCAGAATTAGGTGTATATTATAGAGGTAAGGGTGAGATTCTAGAAGGGGATTTTGTAGATGTATTGTTACCAGATTATGTTGATAATTTAGCTGTAGAATTTACTATAAATTTGACACCAGTTGGTAAAGTTAATCCTCTATTATATGTTATAGAGGAAACAATTAAAACGGATAATAAGTTTAGAGTTGGAGGAAATGTAGGTGAATTTTACTGGCACGTATATGGAAAGAGATGTTCAATAGCGGTTGAACCATTAAAGAATCAAGTGTCAGTTAAAGGAACTGGGCCATATAAATGGATAAATTAAAGATAAATATGTTAGGAAGATAATATATTAGATTATTTTTGAGAATAAAATTATAAAATAAAGATTTTAATAATAAAAAATATATGTATTATAATAAATATATTATAATAAATGTCTTTTACTACAGAATTTTCACCGTCAGCTCCAGAACAACAATATTTAATTGAAACAATTTCTGCTGTTGGAGGAAGTGGCGGTGGAGGTGGAGGAAGTGGTGGATCTACTTATACAGGATATACAGGATATACTGGATATACTGGAGCGGGAACTACCGAAGTTGGAACTAGTTATTCTAATTATCTTTATTGGGATAATACGACTTGGAAAGCTGAAATAGGAACAACAGTTCATATTGGAAGTAATGCTGGAATCGGTCAAGGAGCAAATACAGTAGCTATTGGAAATAATTCTGGTTTTAATTTACAAGGAGACGGATCTGTAGCTATAGGAAGTGGATCTGGTAATAATAATCAAAATCAATATGCTGTGTCAATTGGTTATTTAGCAGGAAATGCTAGTCAGGGTCTTAATGGTGTAGCTGTAGGTTATAATTCAGCAAATAATAATCAAAAACAAGGTTCTGTTGCTATAGGTGTTAACGCTGGAAATAGCACACAAGGAACTAATTGTGTAGCTATTGGTGCTGTTGCAGGTTTTACTATTCAAGGTGATTATTCTGTAGCTATAGGATATGAATCAGGCAAAACTAATCAAGGCACATATTCAGTTGCTATAGGATATCAGGCAGGCTCTTCAAATCAAAGTGAGTATTCAGTTGCGATTGGGAGTAATTCAGGATTTAGTAATCAAGGATCAGGGTCAGTAGCTATAGGATTCCAGTCTGGATATAGTTATCAAGGAGATATTTCAGTAGCTATAGGAAGTAGAGCCGGAAAAGATAATCAAGGAACAGGATCAGTAGCAATTGGAAATAATGCGGGGTATACTGGACAAGGAAATAATGCAGTAGCTATAGGATTAAACTGTGGATATTCAGGGCAATCAACAGGATCAGTTGCTATAGGAAATTTAGCAGGATTTAATATGCAGGGTAAAAATTCAGTTGCTATTGGACTTAATGTTGGAGTAGATTTACAAGGAGAAGACTCAGTTGCTATTGGAAATATAGCAGGAAATAAATACCAAGGAACAGGCTCTGTTGCTATTGGAATTAGTTCTGGGCAAAATACTCAAGGAATGGGATCAGTTGCTGTAGGAAACCAGGCAGGACAAGGTAATCAAGGAATACAATCAGTTGCTGTAGGAAACCATGCTGGATTTAATACACAAGGAGATTATTCAGTAGCTATAGGATATTCATCTGGATTTAGTTATCAAGGAATACAATCAGTTGCTATTGGAAATATAGCAGGACAGTATTCACAAGGACAGTATTCAGTAGCAATTGGAAATGATGCTGGAAATTATAGTCAAGGATTACAATCAGTTGCTATTGGAAATATAGCAGGACAATATACACAAGGGGAGAATTGTGTTGCTATAGGACAAAATGCTGCTAGATATGCTCAAGAAAATTATTCTATTGCTGTAGGAAACCTGGCTGGATTTACTAATCAAGGAACTATTTCAGTAGCAATTGGGAACGAGGCTGGAAATTCTAATCAAGGAGATTATTGTGTAGCTATAGGATATAGGGCAGGATATCTAGATCAAGCATCAAATAGTATAGTAATTAACGCTAGTTCAAGTGCTTTAAATCCAACAACATCTGGTTTTTTTGTTAAACCTATACGTTCTACACTTAGTGGAACTGAGAATGTTCTTGTATATGACACTACAACATCTGAAATAACATACAGTGATAAGACTTTTATAATAGATCATCCAAAAGATGTAGATAGATATTTAGTTCATGGATGTCTAGAAGGTCCTGAATTAGGAGTATATTATAGAGGTAAAGGTGAAATTGTAGAAGGGGATTTTGTAGATATATCTTTACCGGATTATGTTAATAAATTAGCTGTTGAATTTACTATAAAATTGACATCTATTGGAAAATTTAATCCTCTATATATTGTAGAGGAGACAATTAAAACGGATAATAAGTTTAGAGTTGGTGGAGATATAGGCGAGTTTTACTGGAATGTTCATGGAAAACGTGGTAATATTATGACAGAACCATTAAAGAATGATGTAGTAGTTAAAGGATCTGGGCCATATAAGTGGATTTAAATAATATAATATAATATTATATTATATATAATAAATGTCTTCTTCAAACAATATAAACTATTATACACCATCACCAGCAGAACAAGAATTTATAATTGATTTAATTAATGCGGTTGGAGTAGGTAGTGCCACTGGTGCCACTGGTTTTACAGGTTATACTGGTGATTCTGGAGATTTTACTTCTAATGGAACAAGTTATTCTAATTATCTGTATTGGAATAATAATACTTCTAGTTGGACAGCTGAAATATCAACAAAAGTCCATATTGGAAGTAACGCGGGGTCTGGTCAGGGAGGAAATACTGTAGCTATTGGTAACAATTCTGGTTATACTAATCAAAATGTAAATTCTGTAGCTGTTGGAAATAGTGCTGGATTTAGTTCACAAGGAGCTAGTTCAGTAGCTATAGGAAATCAGGCAGGACAATTATCACAGGGAACAGATTCTGTAGCAATAGGAGTAGCAGCAGGTATTATTTATCAAGGAACTAATGCTGTATCCATAGGAATTCAAGCAGGGCAAGAATCACAATCAAATTACGCTATAGCTGTTGGAGATTCAGCAGGACGTTATAGCCAGGGACTTAATTCAATTGCAATTGGTAATGAAACAGCGTATTCTATTCAAGGGATACAATCAGTAGCTATAGGAAATTCATCAGGATATCAATCTCAAGGAAATGATGCAATAGCTATAGGATATCAATCAGGGGGTTATATTCAAGAACTTCAATCAGTTGCTATTGGAAATAATTCAGGATATCAATCTCAAGGGTCTACGTGTGTAGCTATTGGAAATTTAGCAGGACAAAATTTTCAAGGAAATGATGCAGTAGCTATAGGATATCAGGCAGGATATTATATTCAAGGACAGAGTGCTATAGCTATAGGAAATTTAGCAGGATATACTCTTCAAGGACAGAGTGCTATAGCTATAGGAAATTTAGCAGGACAAAATAGTCAAGGATCAAATACAGTAGCTATCGGGAGTGTTACTGGTTTTCAATCACAAGGACTTAATTCTGTTGGAATTGGAACACGTTCAGCAGTTGTAAGTCAAGGGGATAATTCTGTTGCAATAGGTAATAATGCCGGATATAATTCTCAAGGGTCTAATTGTGTAGCTATAGGAAATAATTCCGCTTTAAATTTTCAAGGGATACAATCAGTAGCTATAGGAAATTCATCAGGATATTCAAATCAAGGAATACAATCAGTAGCTATAGGAAATTTATCAGGATATAATTTTCAAGGAAATTATTGTGTAGCTATAGGAAGTCAATCTGGTCAATATGTACAAGGAAATAATTCAGTAGCTATTGGTAATACAGCCGGAAGAACTGGTCAAGCATCTAATTCAATAGCTATTGGATATAATGCGGGTCAAATATCCCAAAAACAATATTCAGTTGCAATTGGTAGTGATTCAGGATTTTTTAATCAAGGAAATAATTCAGTGGCTATAGGAAGTGAATCTGGATATTTGACTCAAGGAAATAATTCAGTAGCTATAGGATATCAATCAGGGTATGATACTCAAGGAAATTATTCAGTTGCTATAGGATATCAAGCAGGATATCAAGGACAACCAGCAGAGAGTATAGCAATTAATGCTAAATCAAGCGATCCACCTCCTTTAAACCCAACAAGATCTTGTTTTTTTGTTCAACCTATACGTGGTATAGGTGCCGTTGATAACGTACTTTTATATGTTCCTGTTGATGATACATTTGAAATAGTATATGAGACTCAATTTGGTAAGACTTTTATAATAGATCATCCAAAGCAAGTAGATAGATATTTAGTTCATGGATGTTTAGAAGGTCCTGAAGCTGGAGTATATTATAGAGGTAAAGGTGAAATTGTAGAAGAAAACTTTGTAGATATATTTTTACCAGATTATGTTGATAAATTAGCTGTAGATTTTATTATAGAATTAGATCCAATTGGTAAATTTAATCCGCTATATGTTATAGAAGAAACAATTAATTGTAATAATAAGTTTAGAGTTGGTGGAAATGTAGGAGCGTTTTACTGGCATGTTTATGGAAAACGTAATTCTATTGTTACAGAACCATTAAAGAAGGATGTAGTAGTTAAAGGTTCTGGACCATATGTCTGGATTTAGATATTTAAAAATAAAATTTTTAAATATAAAAAATGAATACGTGGTTAATATTTGGACCTGGATGGATATATAGAAATTTGTTAGAGTATATTCCACGAGAAATAAAGGTATTAGTAGCAACTTCAAGAGCTGATGATGAGTCGGGCGTAAAGAGAGAAATATTGGAAGTTAAGCCGGATAGAGTATTATGTCTTATTGGTAGAATTAGAGGGCCTCCAGGAGATACTCCTAATATTGATTATTTAGAGGGTAATAATCCTGAAGAATCCCGAGAAAAAATGTTATTAAATTTAAGAGATAATTTGTTTGGACCATTGTGTATAGGAATGGTGTGTAATAAATTAAATATACATTATACATATGTTGGAACAGGATGTATTTTCAAATATGATGATATAGAAGATGAGAAAACAGAAGAAGATGTTCCAAATTTTTTTGGGTCAAGTTATAGTATAGTGAAAGGTTATACGGATAGATTAATGAAACTAGTGGATGGAGAAGGCGAGACAGGTTTTACAACATTAAATGTTAGAATAAGAATGCCTTTAACAGATGATGTATATGATAAGAGTAGTTTTATTGGAAAAATAATTAATTATCCGCAGATAGTAAGCATACCGAATAGTGTTGCTGTGTTGTCTGATCTTTTACCCGTTCTTGTTGATATGATTATAAATAAGAAAACAGGGACAATTAATTTGGTAAATCCTGGAGTTATTACTCATAAGGAGATTAAAGAATTATATATAAAATATATTGATGCGGAACATAAATATACTATTATGGATACAACTCAGCATGATAACAAGTTGAAAGCGCAGCGATCAAATATCAAGTTAAATGCTTCAAAGTTGTTGTCAATGTATCCTGGTATAAAAACAGCGTATGAAAGTATTGAAAATATTTTTAAGAAATCCCAGTTAATTAATAAATATATTTAAAAATAAGATTTGATATTATAAAATGACTAAAAGAATTTTAGTTATTGGAGCAGGAGGTTTTATTGGAGGACATCTAGTCACAAGATTAAAGAAAGATGGGCACTGGGTTAGAGGTGTTGATCTTAAGGACCATGAATATAAGAAAACTGATGCCGATGAGTTTGTTGTTGCTGATATGAGAGATTTTGATAAGGTTAAACAAGTAATTGATAGTGATATATATGAAGTGTATCAATTAGCAGCAGATATGGGTGGGGCAAGTTTTGTATTTACAGGTGAAAATGATGCTGATATAATGCATAATTCTGCAATGATAAATCTAAATGTATTAGAAGCATGTAAATTGAAGGGAGTAAAACGAGTTTTTTATTCATCGTCGGCTTGTATGTATCCGGAAAAGAATCAATTAGAATACAATAATCCAAATTGTAAGGAAGATACAGGTAAAGAAGGGCCTCCAGATTCGTGTTATGGTTGGGAAAAACTATTTAGTGAGTTATTATATGATGCGTATTCAAGAAATTATGGTATTACAGTAAAGATAGCGAGATTTCATAATATTTTTGGTGAATATGGAACGTATAAGGGAGGTAGAGAAAAATCACCGGCAGCTTTGTGTAGAAAGGTTATAGAAGCAAAAGATGGTGGTAGTATTGATGTATGGGGAACAGGATTACAGACTAGGTCATTTTTATATATAGATGAATGTGTAGAAGGTGTAATAAGGTTAATGAAGAGTGATTTTTCAGGACCGGTTAATATAGGTTCGGAAGAGATGATTTCAATTAATGATTTTGCCAAGATGATAATAGACATATCTGGAAAGAATATTTCAATTAGAAATATTGAAGGACCAGTTGGAGTGAATGGTAGATGTTCTGATAATACTTTAATTAGAGAGAAGTTACAATGGTCTCCCTCATTACCACTAGTTGATGGTATAACAAAATTATATGATTGGATTAAATTACAATTATAAATGATTTAAATATATTAATATATTATATAAATATATTAATGAAGTATTTAGTATGGATTTGTGAACTTAATGATTCAGGAGGATTAGGTGATCGTATAAGAGGCCTAATTTCAACTTATTGTTTGTCAAAGTATCTTGATAGGCGTTTTCTAATAATGTGGAATGGTCCTGATATATCAGATATTATTAAGATTGGTGATGAATATAATTTTTATGGTAAGAATGGACCTCCACCAAATTTAAGAACTATGTTTTTTAATTTTATAAATAATAATGCGTTAAAATTTCCTGAAGATTTTAAACAGGTAATTGGAGATACTGATATTGTTTTTATAAAAACAAATCAAAATGTAAATAGAAAATATTATAAAAAGTTTATAAATGGATCAGAAGAAGAATATAAAACTACTATGCTTAATGCTTATAGAAGTGTATTTACAGATTTTTTAATACCAACTAAAGTATTACTAGATTATATGAATCAAATTATACCAACAAAACCTGTTATAGGAATACATTTTCGTATTGGAAACGAGCATTTATTTTATGAAAATGAAAATTTTGGAGTTAAGGCTAAACCTATTATAGAAAAAGTATTAGCTAGAGTTGAAAAATATATAAAAGATAACCAGTTAATGGTTGATAATGATTATTCTTATTTTGTGACAAGTGATTGTAGTACTATTGATGAAATAACTAAAAACTTTTTTTCTAATTCAAGAGAAATTTTAAGTTATAAAGGGGGAACTATGGATATGGGTTTTTGTAGAGATTGTGATAAAGGTGTATATTTAAAAATATTTGCCGATATTATAATGTTGTCAAGATGTGATATGTTATTTGGAACCGGTAATTCTGGATTTTCAAAAATTCCTGTAATGATATCTAATAATAAATCTTTTATATGCTATATGTATCAGTTTTACACAATGGGATATATTGATGCTTACGGTAATTTTATAAAAAAATATGATGAATATACAAAAAATGAGAATCCTCCAAGCGGACAATATGATGAAGAAATAGTTCCTTTTGTTATAGATGATATTAACACATCATATATTTACTAATAAATAATATATTTAAAGATATATTTTATATATCTTTAAAAATAGTGGTAGAAGAATAAATTATGGTATAAGAAGAGTGTGTATTCTAGAATTAAAATTGTCTATATATTTTTTATAAAAGAACTATTATGAGTATGAAACTTATAATCTTTTACCTGTTACAATATTAGTATCTTCTAGTCTAAAAGATACAAAGCTGTTTTTATCTTCATTAAATAATAATATATGCATATAAAAAGTCCAATGAGTAAATACAATATTTTTATCTAATATTTTGTAGTATCCATTACCCCATGTTGTTTCTAGATTACAATTTTCTGCAAAACCTATTATTCCACCCCCATCTCCCCAATTATATCTTGAATATAAAGTTTTACATTTTTTAAATATTCTGTGTTGATATATAATTGTATCATATAGTTTAATTTCATACATTTTATCCAGGTTTTGATTTAATAAAATATTAATATTTGGTAGTTGAGTATCATCAAATATTAAAATACCATCATTATCTAGTAAATTGTAACAATTATCTAAATCTTTTTTAGGTATTTCTCCATAGTGACAACCGTCTATATGTATTAAATCAAATTTGATTGTAATATTATTTTTATAAAATTCAGGGACTGTTATAGTAGAATCCCCTGGTATTATATTTAAACGGCCAGGAAATAATGAATTTAAATATTCAAAGCAAGGCATTGTATATTTATGAGATACTATATCAAAACAAAGTAATTTAGAGTCTGGATTTGCTAATAAAAATAATAAAGCAGAATGTCCTGCATTAAATCCTATTTCAAGTATATTTTTAGCAGTTCTACCAAGACTGTATAAATTTAATTGTTTGTATAATAATTCCTCTATTTTTTCATTTATAGTTTCATGCTTAAAAAAACAATTACCTTCTACTGGTTCTCCTATTTCTACACATATTTCTTCTAATCTTTTAAAAATATGATTATTTTGATCTAATATTTCTTTATATTCTTGAATAGATATCATATCAGTTCTTGTTTTGTAGATATTAGTATAATTACGAAGAATATGAGACATGTGAGAGTCCATTCTAACTTTTTTATGATTAGCATTTCCTATAGGCCATACAAAATGAGATAAAATTATATCTGTTGGTCCTGATGGTATTGGAGGGTAAGGAGGTTCGCAATATATAATAGCATATTTAGTTAATAGTTTATTATCACAATTTCCATCTTTGATTATATGGTAATTTATAAATGGTTGATCGGCACATTCGGGCATTCTACCTTGACAAGGATTTAAAATTTCTCTATCAATATGATTAAGAATATTATTAAAAATTTCTTTTATCTTTTCACTATTTTTCCATAATAAAATACCGGAATTTATTCCTGTAACATGGTGTTTCTGTTCGCATGTTAAATGAGTAAAGAACCAACCACCTCTAATTTCATGATATACTGTGCCTTCTGGTAATGCATATACTTTTTCACTCTCTATATCCTCATTAAAAAGTTTATTTAAATCATTTTGAATAACAATATCAGTATCAATATATAATATTTTATCATAGTCATTTATGTTCTCATAATTATATATAAGCAATCGCGCCATTGCTGATTTACTTACACTATCAAGTTCAAACAATTTAAAATGTATTTTTAATCCAAATATATGTGAAAGATATAAAAAATCTTCTTGAAAATTCAAACTTGTAAAGACTAATATATCAATATTTTCAAGATTATTACTAAATAATTTTAAAGATCCTAATAATATAGTTGCTAATTTTATATAATCTTTCTTATTAAATACACAAAAATATAATAAATTTTTCATTTTTTACTATAAAAACTATATATTTAAATATTAATTTTAAATATATTTTATATTAAGATCGGCTTATAAAAGAAAGAATATTTTTACTAATACTAAAGGGTTGGTTTATGTAAATCTAAAAATTCTTTATTTAATCTTGGAATTGTAAAAAAATGTTTAAATAATAGTAAATTATCATTATTTGTTATATTGAAATATCTATGTTCTGGTATAAAAGTCTCATTATAAAGTGTATAACTACTTTGTGATTCGTTAGTATTAATTATATCATAAAGATCTTTGGTTATAAGTAAATAGTTTGACCATGTATAACGAATATCTAATAGAGATAGGTCCATGTTGTAGAAATTTTTAAAAGCTTTGTAAATAAAAGGATGGTTTGGATAACAGCCAAGTATACCTTGAAATATAATTTTCTGTCCTCTACAAGTTGTAGTGCTTAATACTGTAAAAAAACTATTGTTATTAATTATAGTATCTATATTTTGATATATCATTACATCCGAATCAATAAAAACACCTCCTTTCTTGTATAGGAAATAGTATCTAAAAAAATCTGCTTTATGTTGCCCTAATATTATCTTATTAAATATATCTATGATGTTTGGAAATTCTGGGTCAGGATTATCTGTAAAAAATTGTATAATCTCGCTGTCAATAAAGTGAAAATATTCCCAACCATTGCTGAGATTACTCTTTATTAAATCAACAACATATGGATCAAGTTTTACTTTAGAAGTTTGAAAGAATATTTTTGGTATAAGTTTATTATTCATATGTTAGTATAATATTTACCAATATTTAAATAACATTTATAAAATGAGTCTCTTTCTAAAATTAAACTACCACATAACATTAGTTTAATTTTTATTTAAATAGAAGAATATAATAATATAAATAAAATGAAATATTTAGTATGGGTGTGTAAACCTAACGATTGTGGAGGAATAGCTGATCGTATAAGAGGATTAATTTCAACTTATTGTTTATCAAAATATTTGGATAGACATTTTCTAATAAGATGGGAAGGTCCTGATATTTCAGAGTTTGTTACTATTCCAGAAGAATATAATTTTTATAGTAAGAATAGTTGTTTAAAGAATTTATCAGAAATGTTTTTTGATTATATAGATGTTGCAAAAGATTTTCCTGAAAATTTTAAAGATATAATTGGGGATACTGATGCTGTATATATATTAATAAATCAAAATATAAATAGAAAATATTATATAAATAATATAAACGGGACAGAAGAAGAATATAAAAATAGTATGCTTAAAGCTTATAGAATGGTATTTACAGATTTTTTAATACCAACTAATGCGTTACTAGATTATATGAATCAAATTATACCTACAAAACCTGTTATAGGATTACAGTTACGTATTGGAAACGAACAATTATGTAAAGAAAATGAAAGATATAGAGATAAGGCTAAACCTATTATAGAAAAAGTATTAGCTAGAGTTGAGAAATATATAAAAGATAACCAGTTATTTAATAATGATTATTCTTATTTTGTAACAAGTGATTGTAGCAATATTGATGAAGTAGCTAGAAACTTTTTTGGAAATTCTAGAGAAGTTTTAAGTTATAAAGGGGGAACTATGGATATGGGTTTTTGTAGAGATTGTGATAAAGGTGTATATTTTAAAATATTTGCCGATATGATAATGTTGTCAAGATGTGATATGTTATTTGGAACCGGTAATTCTGGATTTTCAAAAATTCCTGTATTGTTATCTAATAATAAGTGTTTTATATGTTATATTTATAGGGATTATGAATTAGGTCGGTGGTTAAATAGTAAAAATCGTCTTGTACAAATATATCAGGAATACACAAAGGTTGGAACATATAACGAACAGATAATTCCTTTTGATATAGACAATATGGAAACATCATATCTTTACATATAAAAATATAATTACAAAAATAATAATTAAAGATATATTATATCTTTAATTTGTGATGAACGACTTTATTTAGCTGGTTAAAAGTTAAATAAACATTTAAATAAATAACATTTATAATAAAAATGGTAAAAAAATGGCTTATAACTGGCGCAGCAGGTTTTCTAGGGCATCATCTAGTAGAACATATATTACGTGTAACTGAAGATACTATTATTTGTATTGATAAATTATCATATGCTTCAAAGGGGCTAGAAAAATTAAGAAGTTTTGACGCTTTATCCAACAAGAGAGTTCAAATATTTACAATTGATTTAATAAATAAGATATCACCTGGAATAGAGTATGAAATAGGAGAAGTAGATTATATAATACATTTGGCAGCAGAAACACATGTTGATAATTCAATAGCAGATCCTGTAAATTTTGTAATGAATAATATTGCTTCAACATTAACAATGTTAGAATTTGCCAGAACCAAGAAAAATTTGGAAAAATTTATATATTTTAGCACAGACGAGATCTATGGAAATGCTCCAGGTAATATTGCTTATAGAGAAGATGATAGACAACACCCTACAAATCCATATTCTGCTTCTAAATCTGCTTCAGAAATGATATGTTTATCATATGAAAATACTTATAAAATACCATTAGTTATAACTAATACAATGAATTTATATGGAGAAAGACAACATACTGAAAAGTGGATACCAAAAATTATGAAATATATTTTGTCAGGAAAAGAACTTGAAATACATTCGGATAAAAATTGTGAAAATCCAGGAACTCGTTCATATATTCATTGTAGAAATGTAGCTGATGCTATAATTTTTATTATTAATAAAGGCATTATTGGAGAAAGATATAATATTGCTGGTGAAAAGGAGGTTAATAATTATCAAATTGTTGAAATGATACATAAACATATGAATGACTTTCAAAAATCAAAAGGTTTAGCAGAGCTTGAACTAAAGTATAAACTAGTAGATTTTCATAGTGATAGACCTGGACACGATTTGGCATATAGACTTGATCCTTCAAAATTAGCAACTCTTGGTTGGTGTCCTCCTGTTGGCTTTGATAAATCTCTTGAAAAAGTTGTATTTTGGACTATGAATCGTCAGCAATGGTTAGAATAAGAAATTATCCAAATGTATTTTCACCTTGTAATAACATATATAAAAATCCGTCATCGTCAGAATCTTGATTATATATAGTTCCAATTGTAGAAGAACAAGTAACTAGTTTATCATTTATAAAAATAAATACAGCTTTTTCTGGAGGTAAAGTCATTCTTTTTCTAATAGTATATGAAAATTGACCTAGTGTCATATCAGCAGGAACTAAAAATTTCTTTTTATCTAATTTATATTCTTGAAGATTATCCTGTTTTGATTTTTCAAGAACAACCGGTATTCTGTCCGGAAATTTTTGAATAATTCTTTTAGATTCACTTAATCTATCTGAAAATGTATATTGTTCCTTAAACATCATTTTTATATTATAAAAATATATAAAAATTAAATAGTTTTTATTGTCTTGGTTGTTGAGTATCAGATTTATATTTATTAATCAAAACATTACATATCTTTTCTATTTCTTCCATATCTGCTCCTGTTGTTATATGAACTCTTTGGCCTTTTAAGTAAAAATGATAAGCAGGAACTCCAGTTACGTCTGTGCTAAGACCATCATCAACATCTTCTTTACATAAAAATACAAAACCTGGTTTATTATATTTTCTACAAAGTTCAGCAAATTGAGGAGCAACAATTTTACAAGGACCACACCAAGTTCCGTGTACATAAATACAAACTATTGGATTGTGTTTAAGGATAGTTTGTTTGTCGTTCATATCTGCGATTTCATGAACAGGAAATGCTGGTGTAGTTGGTTCTGGTTTATTTCCAATACTACCGTATTTAGCATAATTTGACATTTCTTTATTATTAGTATATTCTTAAATCTATTTAAGAATATTATACATATTAATAAATGACTCTTTTGAATTTAGTAATGATTGTTAAAAATGGTAATCCTTTATTGAAGAATACTTTAATTGCTATTAAACCATATATAGATCGTTGGACTATATTAGATACAGGAAGCACTGATGGTAGTCAAGATTGTGTTAAAGAAGTTTTAAGTGGAGTTGAAGGTAATTTGTATGAAGAACCTTTTGTGGATTTTTCAACTTCTAGAAATAGAGCGTTAGAATTGGCTGGAAAAAGTTGTAAATATAATATAATGTTAGATGATAGTTATATAATTCATGGCGGAGAAAAGTTAAGAGAAATACTCTCAACGTCTAATGAACATGCCTATTCTATTATTATTGCAGATGAAAATAAAAAATATGATTCTGTTAGAATTACAAAATCTTCTGCCGATTTAAGATATAAATATAAAGTTCATGAAATTATTGATTACAAAAATCCTAGTCAAGATCTATTAGGAAAAGATATATATTTAGAAGACTGTGTTATTCATCTTCATAATATGCGTTCAGCTGATAGATATCCAAGAGATCTTAAAATATTATTAGAAGAGTATAAGAGTAAGACTAAAGACGCTAGAATAATTTTTTATATAGCACAAACTTATTATACTATGACTGATTATCAAAGAGCTAGTATATATTATAAAAAGAGGGTTGAGCTGAATATCAAAAAAATAAATATATCTCATCATTCTGAGGTTTATTATTCACTATATACATTAGGTCGTATATATAAAAAATTAGATGATTGGGAAAAAGCTGAAACATATTTTATGAAGGCTTATAATTTAAGACCTTATAGAGCTGAACCTATATATCATATAGCAAAATATTATTTTGAAAAATGTAATTTTGATAAAGCTAAAAAATTTTTGATAGAATTAATAAAGTTAGATATACCATCTCCTAATATAGATTCTTATTTAATAGAGTATCGTTTATATAAATATGATATACCTTATCTTTTAATAGAAACATGTTTTAGAAAAGGTGAAACAAAATTTGCTATAGAATTTGCAAAAAAATTATTAGGCGAGTTTCCTGATGATCCAAAATTAAAAAATATAATATCAACACAAGAAACTACTCCTATAGTAGTAAAAAAATTTAATAAACCGACTGTTGTTATAAATACTGGATTTTTTAAGAATAAATGGTGTCCTAATAATTATATAGAAGCTGGAGTATCTGGTAGTGAAATTATGGCTATGAATATAGCAAAAATGTTGTGTAAATATGATATAAATGTATTTGTTTTTTCTACGTGTGAGGGATTAGAAGGTGTATATGATAACGTTAATTATTTTGATATATCTAAATATGATGATTTTATCAAAAAAACATATATTAATTATTTAATAGTTTCAAGATTTCCACAGTGTTTAAGATATCTTGATAATATAGAAAATGTATATTTTTGGTTACATGATATACTTCCTCTTGAAAATTCATTTCAAACACATAAGACAAAATTTAAAAAAATAATATGCTTATCTGAATGGCATAAAGATTTCTTTTATACTGAGTATAATTTTCCAAAAGAAAAAATAGCAGTTATTGGGAATGCTATTGATATGAATAGATTCTCTCATGATTCTATTGAAAAGGTCGCTTATAGATTTATATTTTCTTCTGCATCTGAAAGAGGTTTTAAACATCTTTTAAAAATGTTTTCTAAAATACATGATAGATACCCTCTTGCTGAATTACACGCATTTTTAGAAGATGGTCATGGTTTCATTAAAGTCCCGGATTATGTTAAAATAAATAAAAGAGTTTCACAAGGACAATTAGCTATTGAGATGATGAAAAGCGATGTATGGTTATATCCAAACGATTTTGACGAAACATATTGTATTACTGCTCTTGAAGCTCAAGCAGCAAAATGTTTATGCGTATGTACTAATAGGGCTGCTTTAAAAAATATAGTAGGTTCTAGAGGAATAATGTTAGAAGGTAATCCCTCTACAGATAGTGTTCAGGATAAAATATTAGAAGAATTATTTAAAGTATTAGATGATCCAGAAAGAAAAAAGAAATTAATACAAGCTGGTTATGAATGGGCTCAAAGACAAGATTTTAATTTTATTGTTAAAGAATGGATTAATTTATTTAAAATGATTTAAAACAATTGAAACTTATATATAAATGTCTGCTTTATATGATCCAGAACGCCGTATATTACTTAAAGCAGCGCCAAGTATAAAGAATAATAAAATATTATTATTTGGTGGTTCAGGATCTCTTGGTAATAAGTTTATTGAGACTTATTTAAATACTAATACCATAGTAAATTATTCTAGAGATGAATGTAAGCATTGGCAAATGAGTTTAAAATATCCTAAAGATTTGTCTTTTATAATAGGAGATATACGTGATTATTCAAGAGTTGAAACAGCTATATTAAGAGAACAACCAGATATTATCATTATTATGGCTGCTCTTAAGCACATTGATAGATGTGAATATGCTATTGAAGAATGTGTAAAAACAAATTTTAATGGTCCTATGAATGTATTAAATGCTATAGAAAAAAATATTGATCGTCTTAATAAATTATCAACAGTTGTATTTGTAAGCACTGATAAAGCTTGCGAACCTTCAAATGTTTATGGAATGTCAAAATCCCTTGCTGAGAGTGCTATGGTAGAAAAATCATTATATATTAAAAAATGTAAATTTGTCAATATAAGATATGGTAATGTTTTAAATTCTAGAGGAAGTATAATTCCAATATTACATGAAAAAGGAAATGATAAAAGTGTTAAAGAATTTACATTAACTCATCCTGATATGACCCGTTTTGTTATGACACTAGAACAAAGTGTAAAATTGATTGAACACGCTATTCTATATGCAGAATCAGGAGATACTGTTATACCAGAATTAATATCAATGAAACTAGTTGATCTAATGGATATCTTTTCAGAAAAATACCAAAAACCCATTGTAAATACAGGTTTAAGACCAGGAGAAAAAATGCTAGAATCATTAATTAGTGAAACTCAATCAATGAGATTGATAAATGGACCTGATGGTTATAAATATATTAAGCCTCCTTATAAGAATATTTTAGTAACTGATAATATTAAAAACTACAATAGTAAATTAAACCCCCTTAACAAACAAGAATTATTGTCATATCTTATCAATCTAAATCTTATATAAAATTATATTATTTAATAATATAATTATTTTGTTCTATATATTTCATAATACTTTTCTGGATCAGCTCTTAATAATCTCATTTTATCTTTTTCAAAATCGTCTGGGTCTTCAGGTCTTTTTACAAAAAATGCTTTTACTCTCTTATTCTTATCTTCTAAATTATCACTTAAATATGAAATTGTTACAAAAATTCTTTTTGCATTTTCAGGACATTTTGCTGTCTCTGGATTACCATGCCAAGAATAATCATTACATACAAACATTACCATTCTATTAAATAGTGGAGCTATAGAATCTACCTTTTTATGTATTTTTGCTTGATTTATAGAAGAATTATCACCCGACCATATCTCTAAATTACAACCATAATCTTCTAACCAGTTTGAACTTAAATATATTCCAAACGTAAGTTGTTTTTTCTGGAGTGTTGTTGGGTGTAATCCAGCATCTACATGTATATCTAATTTATCACCATTATTATACTTATGAACTCCCCAAAAATTTCTAGTTGGATCTTTATATAATTTATATCCACATTTTTCTGATAAACTATTAATAAAGTCTCTAGATTCTAGCTTTTCAAATAACTCTTTTAATAACGGAGGAAAATTATATTTATCGCGTAATGTATATTTTTGTTCAAACGGATTATCATAACGATCCCATTGTTCCGCTGGAATATTTAAAATTTCTTGCTGTATCAGTATAGCTTTTTCATTATCCAAATAATTATCCTGTTTCATATAAGGAAATGGATAACTATTTAATATTTCAGACATTTATAATAATATGTATATTTTTTAAATATATTATTTACAGTTTTTCTAAAATATTAATTATATTTTTATATGATTCACCATTACCAAAAGGACACTCTTTATTTACCATATAATTTATGTTAATATCATTAAATATATTTTCTAATTTATCAGGAGAATCACATAATATACCATGACTTTCTAAAACTTCAGGTCTCTCAGTATATTTTCTACATATAATTATTTTTTTATTTAGGTAACTAGCTTCTTCTTGTATTCCACCACTATCACTAATAATAAATTTACACTTTCTTAATAGATTGATCATTTCATTATGATTAACCGGATCTATTACTATAACTCTATTAAGAATATGCCTATGTTTTTGGACGTTTGGGTTTGGATGAATTGGTAATATAAATTGTAATTCATTATGAATATTTGCTAGTTTTTCTATGACTTCAAACCACTTATTCATATTATCATGATTATCACGTCTATGTAAGGTTATTATAATATTATTACCGTAAAAAATATTTGTTTTATCAATATTATCTAAACCTGTATTTCCAGTAACATAAATATTATCAGTAATACCCTCTTTAATTAAATTACATTTATTTAATTCAGTAGGACATAAGTGAATATTAGCTATTCTACTAATAAGCTGTCTATTTAGTTCTTCTGGATAAGGATCTTCTCTATTATATGTTCTTAAACCTGCTTCCAAATGAATTACTCGTATTTTGTTATTAAAAGCTGATAAAGCTATAGATAATGCGCTTGTTGTGTCACCTTGAACAATAACATATTTAATATCTTGAAAAATAGAAGACTCTAATAGTGTATTTATAATAATGTTATTTAAGCGATTATTGGATCTATCTTTTATATTTAAGCAAAAATCAGTATTAATATTATTTAAAAGGTCTTTATGTTGTCCAGTAAAACACGTTTTAACACCTTTTAAATTATCAATTAACGACTTTACTTTAATATATTCAGGGCGTGTTCCAAAGCATATTAAAAACATTTTATTAAATAAAATGTTTTTTTAGATAGTATTTATGATTAAAGTTTTTCAAATATAATAGAATTCCTTTTTAATTTAATAACTGATTCTTTTAAAATTTTTTGTTTTATACCATCTTCAGTAAATATATAACAATTATCGTCATATATATCAAATAAAATATTAATAATCAATATAATATGTTCTTCTTTTAAAAATCCGTGGTGTATGGATATATAAAATACAGGTTTATGTTCCTTTAAAAAATTTTTTAAATACGGAACAAGTATTAATTCTCCTCCTTCAATATCCATTTTAATTAAAGAAATATGTGAAGGAATAATATTTTGTTCAAGTAATAAGGTTTCTATTGTAACTGTCTCAACTTCTATTATATCTTGTTCTCTATCTTGTTTGGAACGGTGTCCTCCCCAAGAACTATAATCAGTATATGATACCAATAATGTTGATTCTGAATTGCCTAATTCACCATTTCCACCAAATTTAGATTTACTATTACTATCACTTAAAGCTTTTTTTATAACAGTTATATTTTTAAAATTATTTACTTTTAAATTTTCTTCTAGTCTTTCAAGAGCAATTGGATCTGGTTCTATAGCCAATACTTTATTAAATATATTTGCTGCATATAATACGGTAGGACCTACCCACGCTCCTATATCAATATAAACACCATCTATTTTATTTTTATAATAATCTAAAATGTAAAATGTATCTTGTTCCCAATTATCCAATTTATTATTAGAAAACCAGTTTATACTATATGCACCATTTACATAAAAACTATGACCATTTTTTATTATATTCATTTATAATAAAAAAATATATTCTTAAATAGTATATTAATTTAAAAAAACATTTTTTAAATATAAATGTCTACAAAATCTATTGTAATTATACAAGGACCACTATATGATACTTGTATAGATTATATTATTAAAATGGCAAATGATATTCCATGTATAATATCAAGTTGGAATAATGAAGATATATCTAAAATAAATTTATTAAAGAAATCAGCAATTGATGTTGTAATAAATAAATTTCCAGAATATAATGGAATTCAAAATGTTAATTATGCAAACTGTTCTATAATTAGTGGTTTAAATAGAGCGAAAGAATTAGGTTATACACATGCATTAAGATTTAGAACTGATAATTATTGTCCAAATATTAAAGAATTTATAAATATTTGCGAGAAAGAAAATCCTGAAAAATTAGTTGGAATATGTTGGTATAAACATTATGTTCTACCGCACAGTCCACATGGTTATATAATGGATCATATTATGTATGGTCCAATTGATAAATTGTTATCTTATAGAGGATGTTTTCAAGATAAAAATGATAATCGTTTTACAGAAGCTTTTTTACAGGATACGTATTTTAAAAAATCTCCAGTTTCATACGAAGATGTAAAAAATGATTTTATTTTTATTTTAGATAAGCTTATAAAGTATAATATTAAAGTTCATAGTTTTCGTAGGGGAAATCTTTATCATAACGAGGAATATATAGAAATTTATAGAAACTTACAGACAACAGTTTAATGTGTATTGGAACTAATATAAATATTATCTTTTCTAAAAATATTAATTAATTAAAATGTTTTTAAATATTAAACTTCAAAAAAAAATTTTTTGAATTACTAAAAATCCACAATTTAAATTTTCAAACACAATTCTTGGTATTAATGAATTTTTTCCATTGATCTCATTTTCAGGTATCTTTTCAATATGAGATAATATCATTCTTAAATATTAAATGACATCCTTCAACAACCAATGAAGTATTATGTATAGAAGACATTGGTGTTGCTGCTAATTTTTCAATCATATTCATAAATTCTTGATAACCATTCATATTTCAAGTCATCTATTTCTCAAAAAAAACGAAAATCTATTATATTTTTTTATATTTTTTTATATTTTTTTAGATCATTATATAATTGGTAAGTTTTTTATAGGTATATCATATAAATTTTTATCATATTGATAAGACCTTGTTATAATACACTTTGTAAATACATCCGTAGATGAACCACAATCTATATATGTATTATTTGGATTTTCTAAATACATTCTATGAACAAAAATATTTGCTAATGGTCCTGCTGAAATAAAAAATAAAACATTAGTATATTTTTTTGACAGTTTAGAAATAAGATCAAAATATTTTTCATATTCTGTATCCCACTGATTTACCAGATATTTGTCTATTGATAAATAATCAATAATATTCATTCCACCTAGTTTTCTAGATTCAGGACAAACTTGTGAAATTAAAACACAATTATCCTCTGTATTTTTAATAAAAGTTTCCCATTTTTCAAAATTAGTATTTACAAACACATTTGCAAATGTTATATTATGTGTATTAGGTATATTTTTATACCAATAATCACAAATTTCTTCAGAATCGCTAGGTCCACTTACACCATAAAATACATTTGTTTGCATTAGAGTAAGAGAATCATTAAAATGCTTATTTAATATAGAGTCTGAATTAAATGTCCAATCGTCAACTATTTGAACTTGTATTGTCTTATTTTTAGATATAGCAAATTCACCATCTCCCATTCTCATAATAGAAAAATTTTGTTTATTTCTAATAAGATTTATAAAATAGTCTAGACAAGTTGAATATGTCTTTATATAATCAGCTCTATTATTAATAGTCTCAAACCCTATACTTATATAATATTTTAACATATTAGTAAATTTATTACACATTCCAGGCGTATGAGAAACAGCAACACTTTTATCAGCTCCATATTTCATAGCTGTTTCATATATTGATCCCCATAGACTAGTATCATTTGTAGGATGAGGAGGAACAATTGTTGGTATATTTAGATATTTTTTAAGTGTATAACTTAAATGTGTATCTTCTCCACATAAAAAATAATTTTCATCAATATTAGGTAACTCTTTAATTATTGTTGATATCCACTCCTTTCTAAAGAACCATGAATGTCCGACAATATCTACTACTTTTGCACTATCACAAGGTCCATTCCATCCAAATTCTTTTTTACAATCATAATTATTTCCCTTATTAAAAATAACACCTCTTGCACCAAGTAAAGCATTATAACTATTAATAGTTTCAACACAATTTTTTAACCAATTAATACCTGGTATTGTGTCATCATCAAATACACAAACATATTCCCCGCTGAATAAATAATATAGAGAAAAAAATCTTGGCCATACTCCCAAATTTTGAGATGAATTTATTACTATAATATTATCACTTGCAAACTTTGATAAATTAACTTCAGGATTATTATTCCAAATA
>Ga0187844_10000833_pt1 | contig 24043 bp, 20 predicted proteins | sample SpaLakP09_SKY_50_FD_134517 | JGI IMG/M metagenome (GOLD analysis project Ga0187844, IMG submission 134517) | Oligotrophic lake water microbial communities from Sparkling Lake, Wisconsin, USA - SP09_SKY_50 | ecosystem: Environmental > Aquatic > Freshwater > Lake | place: USA: Sparkling Lake...
ACCTCGCGGGGGTCGTAGCGCGTCAGGAAGGATTCGGCCGAGTCAAAGCATTTGACCCGGTAGTCCTTGCCTTCGAGCAGCCATTGCAGTGAATCGCGAACTGCCTCGTCATCGTCGACAACGTAGACATTGCCCTTCTTGGGGATCAAGCTCATGGTGTGGTGGGTTCGGTTCTCTGAGCGCTGCTGGCGGCACCCGGGTTAGGGTCCGGACGCAGGTGTTCGGGCGTGATGGTGACGGGGATCGTGAACGCGAATCGGCACCCAACGACCAGGGAGCCATTGTAGAGGTTCTCGGCTTTTATCCGGCCCTGGTGGGACTCGACGATAGACCGGCATAACCCTAATCCGATGCCCAGGCCATCGGCCTTGGTGGAGAAGAAGGCCTCGTACATGCGGGCGATCACTTCATCGGGCAAACCCGGCCCCATGTCGGTCACCGAGAACTCGATCTGACCGCCCAGCTCGGCGCTGTGCTTGGGCACCACGCGCAGCTCGATGTGGCGGCGCGAGGTGGGTAGCGACGCGTTGTCGATGGCCTCTGCGGCGTTCTTCAGCAGGTTCATCAGCACCTGCTCGATGAGGATGGGGTCCACCATCATCTGCGGCAGCCGCTGGGCGACGTAGGTGTGGATGGCGACGTTGCGGCGGCGCAGCTCGATGCCGGCCAGCTCCACGGCGTCCTCGACGATGTCGGTCGCATGGGCCGGCTGGCGCTGCGGCTCGCTGCGCTTCACGAAGTTGCGGATGCGATGAATGATCTGGCCGGCGCGCTGCGCCTGCTTGGCGGTCTTCTCCAGCGCGGCCAGCAGATCGTCTTTCTGGATCGCGTCGTTGCGCACGCGCGAGACCATGCCGTTGCAGTAGTTGGTGATGGCCGTCAGCGGCTGGTTCAGCTCGTGGGCGACGCTGGAGGCCATCTCGCCCATGGTCATCAGCCGGCTGGTCACCTGGGCCTTGTCGGCCTGCAGCGCGGCCTGGGCCTCGGCGGCGCGGCGCATCGTGATGTCGGTGGCGATCAGCATCTGCGCCAGGCGGCCGTCGGTCCACTGCAGGTAGCGGGCGCGCACGTCGAACCACATGGCGAGCGACTCGACATAGACCTCGCGCGGGTCAGAGCCCATGTCGGTCAGCGCTTCAGAGGGCAGGCCGGAGTAGTCGTCCACCTCGTCGACCCCATCGTCCAGGCTGCCGTGCCGGCTGGTGGTGCCCACCAGCTGGCCGCCGGCCAGCAGCGCGTGGCCGGCTGGGTCGGCGCCGAACCACAGGCGATAGCTGCGGTTGGCGAACAGCAGTTCCGGCGGCGTGACCGACAACACCGACACGGCGGCGTCCAGCCCCTCCAGCACGGTGGTGAAGCGCTCGTGCGAGGCGGAGAGCTGGTCGCGCACGCGCTTGGCCTCGGTGATGTTGGTCATCGAGGTCATCCAGCCGGTCTGCTTGCCCTTGGTGTCGACCAGCGGCGAGACGTAGACGCGGGCGTCGAAGGCGGAGCCGTCCTTGCGGGCGATCTTCACCTCGACGCCGCCCGACGGGCTGCGGCCCTGCAGCTCCTGCTGCAGCAGGCGCGCGTTTTCCTCGCGGCGGTCGCCGGGCCAGAACGGATAGGGCGGCGTGCGGCCGACGAGGTCGGTCTCCGAGAAGCCCGTCATCGCACAGAAGGCGGGGTTGACGTAGGTGATGCGCGTGTCCATGTCCATGGCGCGCATGCCGGTCAGCATGGAGTTCTCCATCGCGCGGCGGAAGTTGGTCTCCAGCGTCAGCGCGTTCTGGATCTGCGTGCGCCGGCGCATGTGGCGCCAGGTGCCCAGCAACATCCACACCGTCATGCCCGCCAGCGCCAGCACCAGCCAGAACAGGGCGTTGTTGATCAGGCCGATGGACGTGCGCCAGCCCTGGCCGCGCAGCACCAGGCCGTTCAGCGCTGGGGCCAGCGGCACGTCGTGCAGCAGCGCCGCGCGGCGCAGGCCCTGGCCGGGCATGGGCGTGACGGTGCTGCTGACGACCTGGTCGCGCGCATCAAGCACGGCGATGCTGTGGCGCGTGGAGACCTCGCTGGGCACGTAGTAGCGCAGCAGCGCCTCGACGGTGTACTCGGCGATCAGCACCCCGACGAAGCCGCCGCGGTCGATCAGCGGGATGTGCAGCTGGAAGACGGTGGTGCCGTTGGCGTCGGTGAACGGCGGCGAGTAGACGGGCTGGCGACGGTCCTTGGCGGCGTCGAAGGCGATGGCCGCGGCGTTGGACTGGTTGGGCATGGGCATCGACGGGTCATTGCCCTCCGCCGACATCAGACCGTCGGCCTGGAAGCCCGCCGCGCCGACGCTGCTGCGGCGCTCGCGCTTGTTGCTCAGCCAGGTCACATGCGTCAGCTCGGGCCGCTCGCGCGCAAACGCCTGGGCCTGGGCGGAAAACTCGTGCGCATCGATCTGCCGGGTGACGACCTCGCGCGCGATGCGCACGAGCTGTTCCTGGTTCTCGATCAGGCGCAGGCGGATCTGCTGCTGGGCGATCTCGGTGTCGCGCTTGACGGACTCGGTCTCGCGCTCGATTTCCTCGTTGCGCAGGTACCAGAAGGCCGAAATGATGGCCGCCAGGAACAGCAGCACCGAGATCAGCGGGCCCAGCGTGGCCAGCCGGTCCTGGCGCGACGGCGACTGCCGGAACCACCAGGTCGCGACCAGGCGGCGCCAGGGCGCGAGCAGGCGCTGTCGGCGTGTGCGGGTCTCGGGAACGTGCGGATCAAGGGCCATTGGCAAATTATCCGGGGCCGCGGCGGTCATGGTAATTTCATAATAAGAAATCGTCTCGCGCCATTTGGGAAGTGATGGGGACTTGTGAGACACTCCGCCCGCTCGCGGCGCCTGCGCCCGCTTGCCCTCGTCCGAACACCCCCGCTGCCCGTAGAGGTGGCACTTGAAGGAGACCGGCCATGTCAGCCCAGCCGCAAGAGTTTCTCGGCGCCGCCGCGAACGACAACGACCCGCAGGAAACCCGTGAGTGGCTGGATGCCCTCTCGGCGGTCATCGGCGAGGAGGGTGGCGACCGCGCCCACTTCCTGCTCGAGACCCTGATCGACCACGCCCGCCAGGCCGGCATCGATGTGCCGTTCTCGGCCAACACGGCCTACGTCAACACCATCCCGACCGACCAGGAAGAACGCTTCCCCGGCAACATCGAGATCGAAGAGCGCCTGCGCGCCTACATGCGCTGGAACGCGATGGCGATGGTGGTGCGCGCCAACAAGCACAACCCCGAGGATGGGGGTGACCTGGGCGGCCACATCTCGTCGTTCGCCTCGCTGGCCACCATGCTGGGCTGCGGCTTCAACCACTTCTGGCATGCCGACGACGGCGTGCACGGCGGCGACCTGCTCTACATCCAGGGCCACAGCGCGCCCGGCATCTACGCCCGCGCCTTCATGGAAGGCCGCATCACCGAAGAACAGCTGATCAACTTCCGCCAAGAAGTCGACGGCAAGGGCCTGTCCAGCTACCCGCATCCCAAGCTGATGCCCGAGTTCTGGCAGTTCCCCACCGTCTCGATGGGCCTGGGCCCCTTGATGGCCATCTACCAGGCGCGCTTCCTGAAGTACCTGCACGCCCGCGGCATTGCCGACACGAGCAAGCGCAAGGTCTGGGTGTTCCTGGGCGACGGCGAGATGGACGAGCCGGAATCGCTGGGCGCCATCGGCCTGGCTGCACGCGAGAAGCTCGACAACCTGATCTTCGTCGTCAACTGCAACCTGCAGCGCCTGGACGGCCCGGTGCGCGGCAACGGCAAGATCATCCAGGAACTCGAAGGTGAGTTCCGCGGTGCCGGCTGGAACGTCATCAAGTTGATCTGGGGCGGCTACTGGGACCCGCTGCTGGCTCGCGACAAGGACGAGCTGCTGCGCAAGGTCATGATGGAGACCGTCGACGGTGACTACCAGGCCATGAAGGCCAACGACGGCGCCTTCGTCCGCAAGAACTTCTTCGGCAAGCACCCCAAGCTGCTGGAACTCGTCTCCAAGATGAGCGACGAGGACATCTGGCGCCTGCAGCGTGGCGGCCATGACCCGCAGAAGGTCTACGCGGCGTACCACAAGGCCGTCAACACCGTCGGCCAGCCCACCGTGCTGCTCGTGAAGACCGTCAAGGGCTTCGGCATGGGCAAGATCGGTGAAGGCAAGAACACCGCCCACCAGACCAAGAAGCTGCAGGACGACGACATCCGTGCGATGCGTGACCGCTTCAACATCCCGGTGTCGGACGAAGACCTGCCCAAGATCCCGTTCTACCAACCGCCTGAAGGCTCGCAGGAACTGAAGTACCTGCACGAGCGCCGCAACGCGCTGGGCGGCTACCTGCCCAAGCGCCGCGCCAAGACCGACGAAGCACTGAAGGTGCCCGACCTGGCCACCTTCCAGGCCGTGCTGGACGCTACCGCCGAAGGCCGCGAGATTTCGACGACCCAGGCCTATGTGCGCTTCCTGACGACGCTGCTGCGCGACAAGGACCTCGGCCCGCGCACGGTGCCCATCCTCGTTGACGAGGCGCGCACCTTCGGCATGGAAGGCCTGTTCCGCCAGATCGGCATCTACAACCCTGCGGGCCAGCAGTACACCCCGGTCGACCGCGACCAGGTCATGTACTACCGCGAAGACAAGGCCGGCCAGGTGCTGCAGGAAGGCATCAACGAAGCCGGCGGCATGGCCAGCTGGATCGCGGCAGCCACGTCGTACTCGACGAACAACCGCGTCATGATCCCGTTCTTCGTCTACTACTCGATGTTCGGCTTCCAGCGCATCGGCGACCTGGCCTGGGCCGCTGGTGACATGCAGGCCCGCGGCTTCCTGCTGGGCGGCACGTCCGGTCGCACGACGCTCAACGGCGAAGGCCTGCAGCACGAAGACGGCCACAGCCACATCCTGGCCGGCACCATCCCCAACTGCGTCTCCTACGACCCCACCTTCGCGCACGAAGTGGCGGTCATCATGCAGCGCGGCCTGAAGCGCATGGTGGAAGACCAGGAAAACGTCTACTACTACATCACCCTGCTGAACGAGAACTACCCGATGCCTGGCCTGAAGGCCGGTACCGAGGAGCACATCCTCAAGGGCATGTACCTGCTGGAAGAGGCCGACGCGAGCAAGCCCCTGAGCGTCAACCTGCTGGGCTCGGGCACCATCCTGCGCGAAAGCCAGGCCGCCAAGAAGCTGCTGGAAGAAGACTGGGGCGTGGGCGCCAATGTGTGGAGCTGCCCGAGCTTCAACGAGCTGGCCCGCGACGGCCAGAACGCGGAGCGCTGGAACCTTCTGCACCCGACCGAACTGGCCTGCGTGCCCTTCGTCACGCAGCAGCTGGGCCACACCAAGGGCCCGGTCATCGCGTCCACCGACTACATGAAGAACTACGCCGAGCAGATCCGCGCCTTCATCCCGCGTGGCCGTTCGTACAAGGTGCTGGGCACCGACGGCTTCGGCCGTTCGGACTTCCGCTCCAAGCTGCGTGCCCACTTCGAGGTCAACCGCCACTACATCGTCGTCGCCGCGCTGAAGGCGCTCGCCGATGACGGCGCGGTGCCGGTCGAGCGCGTGGCCGAGGCGATTGCCAAGTACGGCATCGACGCCAACAAGATCAACCCTCTGTACGCGTAAGCCCCGGGGAGACAAGAAATGGCATTGGTTGAAGTCAAGGTTCCCGACATTGGCGATTTCGACGAGGTCGGCGTCATCGAGGTGCTGGTCAAGGTGGGCGACACCGTCAAGGTCGAGCAAAGCCTGATCACCGTCGAAAGCGACAAGGCATCGATGGAGATCCCGTCCTCGCAGGCCGGCGTCGTCAAGGAGATCAAGGTCGCCGTGGGCGACAAGGTCAAGCAGGGCAGCGTGGTGGTGATCGTCGAAGGTGAGGGCGCTGCTGCGCCAGCGGCAGCCGCTCCGGCGCCTGCCGTTGCGGCACCTGCACCGGCTCCGGTGGCCGCACCCGCAGCTGCTGCAGCCCCGGCCCAAAGCAGCGGCCCCGTCACCATCGAAGTGCCCGACATCGGCGACTTCGACGAAGTGGCCGTCATCGAAGTGCTGGTCAAGGTCGGCGACACCGTCAAGGTCGAGCAAAGCCTCATCACCGTCGAGAGCGACAAGGCCTCGATGGAGATCCCGTCGTCGCATGCTGGCGTCGTGCAGGAGTTGCTCGTCAAGGTGGGCGACAAGGTCAAGAAGGGCTCGGCGCTGGCGCGCGTTGCCGCGACCGGCGGCGCCTCTGCGCCGGCCGCAGCGCCTGTGGCTGCAGCAGCCCCGGCCGCTGCGGCACCTTTGGCTGCTGCCCCGGCAGAAGCCAAGGCCGTGCCGACTGCTGCGCTGCCGCCGCACCAGCCCACCGCTCCCACGGGCAAGCTGCCGCATGCCTCTCCCAGCATCCGCAAGCTCGCCCGCGAGCTGGGCGTGCCGCTGGACGAAGTGAAGGGCAGCGGCGCCAAGGGCCGCATCGTCGAGAGCGACGTGCAGGGCTTCGTCAAGGCTGTCATGAGCGGCTCGCTGCAGACCGCCGCGCAAAAGGCCGTTGCACCCGCTCCCGCTGCTGGCGGCGCTGGTGGCGGCCTGTCCGTGCTGGCCTGGCCCAAGGTCGACTTCGAGAAGTTCGGCCCCGTCGAGCGCAAGGAGCTGTCCCGCATCAAGAAGATCTCGGGCGCCAACCTGCATCGCAACTGGGTGGTCATCCCGCACGTCACCAACCATGACGATGCTGACATCACCGAGCTCGAAGCCTTCCGCGTGCAGCTGAACAAGGAGAACGAGAAGGCCGGCATCAAGGTCACGATGCTCGCCTTCATGATCAAGGCAGCCGTCGCGGCGCTGAAGAAGTTCCCCGAGTTCAACAGCTCGCTGGACGGCGACACGCTGGTGCTGAAGAACTACTTCCACATCGGCTTCGCGGCGGACACGCCCAACGGCCTGGTCGTGCCCGTCATCAAGGATGCCGACAAGAAGGGCATCTTCCAGATCACCCAGGAAATGGGCGAACTGGCCAAGAAGGCTCGCGACGGCAAGCTTGGGCCCGCTGACATGAGCGGCGGCTGCTTCTCGATCTCGTCGCTCGGCGGCATCGGCGGCAAGTACTTCACGCCCATCATCAACGCGCCCGAGGTGTCCATCATGGGCGTCTGCAAGAGCTCGATCGAGCCCGTGTGGGACGGCAAGGCCTTCCAGCCGCGCCTGATCCTGCCGCTGTCGCTGTCGTGGGACCACCGCGTCATCGACGGCGCTGCGGCTGCGCGCTTCAATGTCTACTTCGCTTCGCTGCTGTCCGACTTCCGTCGGATCGCGCTGTAAGGAGCTGAACTCATGGCAACCATTGAAGTTCAAGTTCCGGACATCGGCGACTTCGACGAAGTCGGCGTCATCGAGGTGCTGGTCAAGGCCGGCGACACCGTCAAGGTCGAGCAAAGCCTTATCACCGTCGAGAGCGACAAGGCGTCGATGGAGATTCCGTCGTCCGCTGCTGGCGTGGTGAAGGAGTTGCGCGTCAAGGTCGGCGACAAGGTCAAGAAGGGCTCGGTCGTGCTGACGCTGGAGTCGGCTGAAGCCGCTGCCCCGGCACCGGCCGCCGCTGCGCCTGCCCCGGCACCCGTGGCCGCAGCACCGGCCCCGGCCGCTGTGACCTACTCGGGCAGCGCCGATCAGGCCTTCGACCTCGTCGTCCTCGGCGGCGGCCCCGGCGGCTACTCGGCCGCCTTCCGTGCCGCCGACCTGGGCCTGAAGGTCGCTCTCGTCGAGCGTTACGCCACCCTCGGTGGCGTCTGCCTGAACGTCGGCTGCATCCCGTCCAAGGCGCTGCTGCATGTGGCGGCCGTCATGGACGAGGTCAGCCACATGGCCGACCTGGGCGTGTCCTTCGGCGAGCCCGAGGTCGACATCGCCAAGCTGCGCGCGCACAAGAACAAGGTGACCGGCAAGCTGACCGGCGGCCTCGCGGCCATGGCCAAGATGCGCAAGGTCACCGTGCTGCGCGGCGTCGGCTCTCTGCTGGATGCCCAGAACCTGAAGGTCGAAGCGACCGAAGGCGCCGTGGGCCAGGCCAAGACCGGCCAGTCGCAGACCGTCGCCTTCAAGCGCCTCATCATCGCGGCCGGTTCGCAGGCCGTGCGCCTGCCCTTCCTGCCCGACGACCCGCGCATCGTCGACTCGACCGGCGCGCTGGAGATGAACGTCGAAGCCGAGAAGATGCTGATCGTCGGCGGCGGCATCATCGGCCTGGAAATGGGCACGGTGTACTCCACGCTGGGCTCGCGCCTGGATGTCGTCGAGATGCTGCCCACGCTGATGACGGGCGCCGACCGCGACCTCGTCAAGGTCTGGCAGAAGTTCAACGCGCACCGCTTCGACAACATCATGTTGAACACGAAGACGGTCGGCGCCGAGGCCAAGCCCGACGGCATCTGGGTCACCTTCGAAGGCGAGGGCGCCCCGAAGGAGCCCCAGCGCTACGACCTCGTTTTGCAAGCCGTCGGCCGCACGCCCAATGGCAAGAAGATCGCTGCCGAGAACGCCGGCGTCGTGGTGACCGATCGCGGCTTCATCCCGGTCGACGTGCAGATGCGCACCAATGTGCCCAGCGTCTTCGCCATCGGCGACATCGTCGGCCAGCCCATGCTGGCCCACAAGGCGGTGCACGAAGGCCACGTGGCGGCGGAAGTCATTGCCGGTGAACTGCTGGGCGACGAGAAGCTCAAGAAGAGCCAGTTCGACGCCCGCGTGATCCCGAGCGTGGCCTACACCGACCCCGAGGTGGCCTGGGTGGGCATCACCGAGGACGAGGCCAAGGCCAAGGGCATCAAGTTCACCAAGGGCCTGTTCCCCTGGACAGCTTCCGGCCGCGCGATTGCCAACGGTCGCGACGAGGGCTTCACCAAGCTGCTGTTCGACGAGGAAAGCCACCGCATCATCGGCGGCGGCATCGTGGGCACGCATGCCGGCGACATGATCGGCGAGATCGCACTGGCCATCGAGATGGGCGCGGACGCGGTGGACATCGGCAAGACCATCCACCCGCACCCGACGCTGGGCGAGTCGCTCGGCATGGCCGCCGAAGTGGCGCACGGTTCCTGCACGGACGTGCCGCCGGTGCGCAAGAAGTAAGCGGCCGTGCGCCGCCTCTTCGGGCTCGCGGCGCTGCTGTGCGCATTCGTCGCGCAGGCCGAGGAGCGCGTGCTGCGCATCGCGCCGCAGGCCACCGACGCGAGGCTGGCGGCCGACGAGGCACCGCACTGGGTCGTCTACGACCCGGCCGTGCCGGAGCCGCTGCTCGTCTGGCTGCCGGGCACCAACGGCCACCCGGAGACCGGACCCAAGGCGCTTTTCAAGGCGGTGCGGGACAACGGCTTCCGGCTGGTCGGCCTGTCCTATCTGGACGATGTCGCCGTGTCCCAGGTCTGCATCGGCCCGCGGCTGCGCGCACACCCCAACTGCGCGGTGGCCTTCCGCCAGCAGCGCGTGTGGGGCGACGCAACGTCGGCTCCCATCGCCGACAAGCCCCACGACGCCATCGTTCCCCGCCTGACGCAATTGCTCAGGCATCTGGCCGAGCAGGACCCGGCCGGCCAGTGGGCCGGCTACCTCGACGGCAACGAACCGCGCTGGAGCCGCATCGTGCTGGCCGGCCAGTCCCAGGGCGGCGGCATGGCGGCCTACCTGGCCAAGACGCGCACGGTGGCCGGCGTGCTGATGTTCTCCGGCGGCTGGGACAAGGACGGCAGCGGCGACGTGGCCCGCTGGTACCGCCAGCCCGGCGTGACGCCGCCCGAGCGCTGGCATGCCACCTACCATGTGCTGGAGCCGCAGGCCGGCACGATGGCAAGGGTGTATGGCGCGCTTGGCATCCCCGAGGGTCAGGTCCGTGCCCTCGACCTGCCCGTCATCAAGCGCACGCCTCACGGCGAAGGCATAGGCAACCCAGCCTATGCGCCGCTGTGGCAGCAGATGCTTGAGGCGGTCAGGCCGCACTAGGACTTCTGAAACCGGCAGGAAACCGGCACCGCTGCATGACTGGCATCCCGGCCTGGCAGCGGGTCGACACTCAGGTTCTCAGGCGCCGCACATTGCCACAATGCGGTATGACTTTCTTCTACTGGTTCATGGCGTTCGTGATGGGCGCCAGCCTGCTTCCGTCGGTGCTCTACATGGGCATCTATGTCTTCACCGGCGAAGACGAAGCCTTCCAGCGCGCGCGCAAGTTCTGGACCTTTCTGCGCGTCTTCACACTGCTGTGCTTCAACATCACGCTGTGGGGCCACGTCATCGTGGGCGTGTGGCAGCTCGTGCGCTGACGCCATGAACGATAAGGCCCCAGCCGTCGTACGGCTGAGGCCTTGATCGGCGCAGTGCTCAGGGCGCGACGCTGATCTGCAGCGCCTTCAGCGCCTCTTCGATGGGGATGAAGAAGTTGAAGCCCTTGCCGGACTCGACCCCGCCGCGCGTGATGGCGACGACGCGGCCGTCGCCGTCCAGCAGCGGGCCGCCGCTGCTGCCGAAGGTCACCGCGGCATCGCTCTGCAGCACGCGCCGGCCTTGCAGCACGCGGTCGGCGCTGAGCACGCCACGCGTCATGGAGTTGTTCAGCACGCCCAGCGGTGAGCCGATGGCATAGACGTCTGATCCCACCTCCAGCGCGGGGCCACTGCGCAGGGCCAATGCATCGCTGTCGGTCAGCGCCGTCTTCAGCAGCGCCACGTCGGTCTGCTCGTTGACCTTGATGACCTCGGCCACCGCCTTGTCGCCGTTCTGCAGCTTGATGCGCGCGTACTTCGAGCCCTTCACGACGTGCGCGTTGGTCAGCAGATGGCCGTCCTTGTTGATGAAGAAACCGCTGCCCGAGCCGGACGCCGTTTCCAGCGTGACGACAGCGTTGCGCAACTGGGCCTGGTTCTTCAGTGCACCACCGCCGGTGAGAGCAACGCCCTTGATGGCCAATGTGCCGGATGCGGCGTCGGCGCTGGCCGCTGCAGGCGCTGTCGGCGCTGCGGCCACTGTGGCGTCAGTCGTTTTCAGCGCTTCGAGGACAGCGGGCGACGACAGGAAATTGCTCAGCGACGACACGATGGCGCGCTTGGGCAGGTCGGGGATCTTGTCCTTGCTGACGGTCATGCCCTCGGCCGTGGCCTGGTACACCACCTTCTGCTGCTTCTCCGAAAACAGCGCCCAGTCGATCTTGTAATAGACCCAGCCCTCGGCCTTGTTGTCCAGCCAGCAGAGTTCGTGCTTGGCCTCGGTCAGGATGCCCCCGACGCGGAAGTCCGGCGCCGCGTTGACGTCCACGTCGAAGGCCGTGGCCTGGCCCTTGCCTGCCAGCGGGTAACCCAGCCGCTTGAGTTCCTGTGTCACCACGCTGGCCATGTAGCCGCCGTAGTTCTTGATGTAGTTCTCGGTCGCCGTCAGCGGCTGGCGGTTGGCGCAGAACCAGCCGTAGGTGTTGCCACCCATGTCGTCGCCCTGCAGGATGGTGATCTTGAGCTTGTCGACCGACAGCGTGCCCTTGATGTCGGCACCCTGGGCGCTGAGGGCCTGCTTCTGCGCCACGGCGGGCGGCGGCGGCAGGTCGGCCGCGAGGGCGGTGCCCATGGTCAGGGCAAGCGAAAAAGTCAGCGTAGCGCGCAGCGGGAATGTCATGGAGTCCTCCTCTGATGCCGGTCCCGGAGCCTGCGTGCCCCGGCCGAGGCGTCCGATGGTAGCGGCCCCGTCAGAGGGCCGAGGCGTACATCGCCGGGCAGTTGGCCGTGCCGAAGCGGTCCACCGGGATGCGATAGCGCTGGCCCACGCGCAGCGCTTGCCAGCGCTCCCGCGTGACCCGGCACACCCAGGCGTGGTTCTCGCGGTCGCGCAGCTCGATCTCGAAATAGGCCTCGCGCTTGCCCAGCCGTTCACTGCCCGCTTCGCCGGGCGGGGCCACGCGCAGCGGCGGGCGGGGCCAGTCGGGGCGGTCCGCCGGGCCGCCGGCGTTCTGGGCGATCCAGTGGCGGCGCCAGACGAGCTGGGTGTAGCGGCAGTGCTCGCCCGGCTCGGCGCGTTTGCCGGTGGGGTCGGCCATCACGCGCCGCGTCACGTCGCGGGCGTCGGCGGGCAGCTCGTCGCACCAGTCCGAGCCGGACTCGGAACGCAGGCGCTCGATGACGATCTCCATGCGCCAGCTGCGCTTGGTCAGCTCCACGGCGACGCCCGCAGGGCCGAAGATCCACCAGGCGAGCGTTGCCACCGTGGCCACCACCATCACGGCGAGCACGATGACGCGCAAGCGCGGCACGCGCAGTCGCACCGGCATGGGCGTCAGGCGGCGTCGAATTGGGCGTTGACGAGATCTTCCCAGCGGCCGAGTTCTTCCCAGTCGATGTGCAGCCATGCCATGGCGGCCGCGTGGTGCTGGGCCCAATCCGCATCTTCGGCCAGGCCCTCGTGGCGGCGCATCAGGTGCTCGGCGATGAGGCCGGCGGCGATCAGCGTGTGAACCTCGGGATCGATGTCGGCATGCCCCAGGGCGGCGTAGTCGTGGTGCAGCCGGATGGCTGTCATCAGCGGCAGCGGCAGGTTCCAGACGCGGATGACCAGGGCACCGACGACGGCGTGGTCGGTGCGGTGGTTGGCGTTCTCGGTGGCGATGTAGGGCCGGTCGATGCGGGCGGCGGCCTCCACCATCGTGGCCGCATAGCCGCGCACGCTTTGCAGCAGCACGGGCACGCCAACATGCAGGAAGAGGCCGAAGCCGTGGGCCAGGTCGGGCGACAGGCCCGGCAGCTCGCGGGAGATGGTGGCCATCGCGATGGCGCGCTTGGCGCTGCGCTCCCAGAAGCGGGCCAGCTGCGGCGTGTTGACGGGGATGGCGTGCTGCACCAGGAAGCCGGTCATGACGGCCACGCTCTCGCGCAGGCCGATGCGCGTCATCGCCTGGCCGACGGTGGTGCAGGGCAGTCCCACCGGCTTGAACAGCGGGCCATTGGCGATGCGCAGCAGCGACGCGGCCATGGCGACGTCGCTGGAGGCGATGCGGGCGACCACGTTGAGGTCGGGCTCCGGCGAGCTCATGGCCTGCTGGAGCTGGGCGAGCAGTTCGGGGCAGGGCGGGATCTGGATGTGCTGCAAGGGGCCGCGTCGTCGCGACTGGTCCAGGTCGTCGCGGATCTGCTGGGTGCGGGCGCCGAGCGCGGCGCCGGCGTGGGAAGGTGCCGGGTTCTGCATGATCAAAAATCTTAGAGGCGCTGGCGCTGCAGTTTGCCCGGTACAGTGAATTTAATCCCCCGCGCGCGTCAATCTTGCCGACTTCTCCCGCCTGTCACGCCCTTCCGACCCGGCCCAGCCGGTGGTGGCTGGCCGCGTTGCTGGCGCTGCCGCTGCTGGCCGCGGCCTACGACGCGGTGCGCGTGCTGGAAGCCGCCGCCGAGCGCGGGCCGCGCGTCGTGGAGCAGGCCCAGGCGCTGGTGCAGCAGATCGAGCGCAGCGGCACGCAGGAGGACCTGCAGCGGCTCAAGGACATCAACGACTTCTTCAACCGCCGGCTGGCCTTCCGGGACGACGCCGTGACCTGGGGCCTGCCTGACTACTGGGCCTCGCCGCTGGAGAGCCTGGACAAGCGCGCCGGCGACTGCGAGGACTACGCCATCGCCAAGTACTTCAGCCTCGCCGCTGCCGGCGTGCCCACCGTGCGGCTGCGCATGGTCTACGTGCGGGCGCGCATGCAGGGCCAGTCGCTGGCGCACATGGTGCTGGCCTACTATGCCCAACCGGGAGCTGAGCCCTTGATCCTGGACAACCTGCGCACCGAAGTGCTGCCGGCCTCGCAGCGCGCCGACCTGACGCCGGTGTTCAGCTTCAACACCGAGGGCCTGTGGCAGGGCGTGGGTCAGGTCACGGCGGGCGACCCGCTGGCGCGGCTGTCGCTGTGGCGCGAGCTGGTGGCCAAGGTCCGCGCAGAGGGCTTTTTGTAATGGGGAGTGAGACATGTCGTTGATGCGGCAGATCGCCTGGCTGGTGCTGGGCGTGGTGCTGGCGGCGCTGGTGGGCGCGGTCGGGCTGTCCACGCTGTCGGCGCGACAGCTGATGCAGACGCAGTTGCAGCTGAAGAATGCCGACAACGCGCAGTCGCTGGCGCTGGCGCTGTCGCAGCAGGGCGGCGACGGCGAACTCATCAAGCTGCTCGTCTCTGCCCAGTACGACACCGGCGCCTACGAGTTCGTGCGCTGGCGCGGCCTCAATGGCGAGACGCTGTTCGAGCGCGTTGGCGCGGCCAGGGCGGGGCAGTCGCCGGCCTGGTTCCGTTCCCTGGTGCCTATCGAGGCGCCGGCGGGCGTCGCGCAGCTGTCGAGCGGCTGGAACGCCATCGGCTCGGTGGAGCTGAAGAGTCATTCCAGCTACGCGCATGACGCGCTGTGGCTGGCTTCGCGCCGGCTGCTGGCCTGGCTGCTCATCGTGGGTATCGCCGCGGCCGTGCTGGCTTGGGGCGGCCTGCGCCGCATTCGCCGGCCGCTGGACGCCGCTGTCGCCCAGGCGGAGGGCGTGCTGGCGGGCAGCTACGGCCAGGTCGCCGAGCCGCGCGTGCCCGAGCTGCAACGGCTGACGCGCGCAATGAACGCCATGGTGCAGCGTGTGCGCGAGCTGTTCGAGGCGCAGGCTGGCCAGCTGCTGGTGCTGCGCGAGCAGGTGCACCACGACCCGCTGACCGGCGTGTCCACGCGCAAGCATTTCCTCGCCGAGCTGGACGCCGCGCTGCAGCGTGACGACGGCCCGACCGTGGCCGGCCTGGTGCTCGTGCGTCTGCGCGACCTGGGCGGCCTCAATGCCCGCCTGGGCCGTGGGGCGGTGGACGACGTGCTGCTGACGGTCGTCACGGCGCTGCAGGCCTATCCCGAATCGGTGGCGGGTTGCCGTGTCGGCCGGCTCAACGGCGGTGATTTCGCGCTGTGGCTGCCGGCCGAAGGCGTGGCTGCCGAGACGGCGCATGCCTTGTCCGATGCGCTGCGCGCCAGCCTGCCGGCCTTCGGCCCCGGCGTGCAGGTGGCATTGGGCGCCATCGAACTGCCTCGCGAGCGGCCCAGCCCGGTCTGGCTCGGCGAAGCCGATGCCGCGCTGGCGCGGGCCGAGCATCTGAGCGAGTCACGTGGCGGCTTCGTCGTCGAAGTCGTGGCCGACCCCAGCGTGGGCCGCGAGCAGGGCGAGGGCCTGTGGCGGTCCCAGTTGCAGGAGGCCGTGACGCAGGAGTGCGGCCGCCTCGTCGAGTTCCCCGTGCGCGACCGCACCGGCCGGTTGGTGCACCTGGAGTGCCCGCTGCAGCTGCAACTCGAGGGCGGCTACCTGCCCGCCGCGTCCTGGCTGCCGTTCGCTGCGCGGGCGCGCATGACGGCGGCGGTCGACCTCTTCGCCGTGGGATTGGCGCTGAAGGCCATTGCGGCGGACGGCCAGGCGCGCTGCATCAACGTGGCGCCGGCCTCGCTGGCCGATGCCAGCTTCCTGCCGCAATTGCGCGAGCTGCTGAGCCAGTGGCCGCAGGCGGCCCGCTCTTTGTTGCTGGACCTGGCCGAGGCGGCAGCCACCGAGCATTTCGAGCGGCTGCTGGAGCTGGGGCTGCAGCTGCGGCCGCTGGGCGTGAAGCTGGGGTTGGAGCATGCGGGCGCCGGTCTGGCGCAGGTGGAGCGGCTGTACCAGGCGGGCCTGGACTACGTGAAGCTGGATGCCTCGGTGCTGCTCGGTGTGGCCGGCGAGGCGGGGCGCGCGGCGTTCGTGCGTGGCATGGTCATCATGCTGCGCAGCTTGGCCCTGAAGGTCTACGGCGAGGGCGTCATCGACGAGATGGACGCCCAGGCCCTGTGGGACTGTGAGCTGGACGGGCTGACGGGGCCCTGGGTGACGGCGGCGCTGGGCTGACAGCGATGGTGCGGTGCGCCTTGGGCCGCTGTTCACCCATGCCGGCTGGTGAGGATTCACCCGCTTGGCGACGATGCCTTGCTTGCGAGGTCCGATAGAGTCCCGCCGCCCCCTTAGTCCCCAATGCCGGAAGCCCCGATGCGACATTTCCACGCGCTCCTCTTGTCACTCACCTTCTGGCTGCCCGCCGCGCAGGCCGAGCAAATGGGTTGCCCGCCCGTGGCGCAGCCACCGACGCCCGAACAACTCCAGGCGGCCCAGGCCGGTGCGAAGGATCGCGGGGCGCTTTGGCGGCTGCGCAAGGACGGCCTTGTGTCTTATCTGTACGGCACGGTGCACGTCGGCAAGCTGGCTTGGGCATTCCCCGGGCCGCAACTGCAAGCGGCGATGCGCGCGACGGAGGTGCTGGCCGTGGAGGTCAACCTCATGGAGCCCTCCTTCATGGCCGAGTTCCAGGCGGCGCAGGCGAAGGCCCCCAAGCTCGACGTGACGACTGCCGAGCAGGCTCGCCTGGACGCCGAGGCCGACGCTGCATGTGTGCCCCGCGCGGCGCTGGCTGCGCTGCATCCCGTGATGCAGGCCATCACCTATGTCTCGCTCTCGGGCCGCCGTGACGGCCTGGACCCGGCTTTCGCCCAGGAGGCCGTGCTGCTGGGCGCGGCCCAGGCGGTGAAGCGGCCCGTTGTGTCGCTGGAGTCCGTGGCGGCTCAGATGGCAGTGCTCCTGCCCGCCGATGCGGCTGAGGCGCGCGAGATGCTCAACCAGACGCTGGACAGTCTCAAGCGCCAGGAAAGCCGCACCTCGATGCGCCGCTTGGGCGAGGCCTGGGAGCGAGGTGATCTTGAAACCCTGGCGTCACCCGCCAAGCTGTGTGATTGCGTGCCCACGGCCCAGGAGTTGCAGCTGCTGCGCCGCGTCAACGACGGCCGCAACCCGGGGCTGGCCGACCGCATTGCCCAGGAGCATGCCAAAGGGAAACCCATGTTCGTTGCTGTGGGCACGCTGCACATGACCGGCGCCCAGGCCTTGCCGCGCCTGCTTCAGGAGCGGGGCTTCGACGTCGAACGGGTGCAGTACTGACGCGCCAGCGTCAGATCTTCATCTCCCACCGCAGCTGCCACTGCGTGTAGCTCGGCCCGCCATTGCGGCTTGTGACGATCTGGGCGTCGGTCGTGCTGATGCTGCCCGTGTAGTAGTCCAGCGGCGTGAGGTTGCTGGCCGACAGGCGCAGCGACTGCTCCGGCGTCATGTTCCACATCACGAAGGCGTCGCTCACCAGCTTGCGGTTGGTGGTCACCTCGGTGAGTGCGGTCTGCTGGATGGTGGACGAAGGCGTCCAGTTCAGCGACGCGCCCAACGACACTGGCACTGAACGCAGCCGGTAGTCGAACCCCAGGTTGGCCGTGGCCTTGGGCTGGCCTTCGATGCGGTTGTTGGGGCCGGGCAGGCCGTCCACCTTGGACGTGAAGAAGCTCAGGTTGCTGCGCACGCTGATCGGCAGCGCGTCCTCGAAATATTCGTCCAGCCGGAATTTGGCCTCCAGCTCCAGCCCCAGCGTGCTGGCCTTGCCGAGGTTGCGCGGGCGCGCCACCCAGCGCGGCGTGGCGCTCCAGGGCACCGTCTCCAGCGCGATGACGTTGCGCATCACGTTGCTGATGCTGCGCGCGAAGAAGTTGGCGCTGAGCAGGCCACCCTTGCTCAGGTACTTCTCGTAGCCGATCTCCAGGCCGGTGGCCAGTTCCGGCTTCAGTTCGGGGTTGCCGGCGCGGTCGGGCGTCGTGATGTCGTGGTTCGCATCGGTGTTGATGCTGGGCCGCGCGATCAGGTCCTGCAGTTGCGGGCTGCGGTAGCTGCGCGTGAGGCTCATGCGGATGGCTTCCTTGCCGCCTGGGTCCAGCTTGTAGCGGGCATGCGCCAGCGGCGTGAGCACACGGGAGGTGTTGCTGACCGCGTAGTTGGCCGCGCTGCTCTCGGTCTTGATGCCTTCCCAGCGCAGACCGGCGTAGAAATCCCACTGCTTGCCGACGTTCCACTCGTCCTGCGCATAGGCGGCAAAGCGCGTGGTCGACGCGTCCATGTCGTCGCCGAAGTCGCCCAGGCCTTGCTGCGGCTTGCCGTCGATCAGCGTGACGCGACTCGAGTGCCGGGTGTTGCCTTCGCCTTCGAGGCCGAACACCAGGCTGTGGTCGTTCTGCAGGTTGCGCGAGTACTTGCCCACCAGGTTCCAGTTGCGGTCGCGGCTGTCGGTGGTGTCTTCCTGCAGTCGGGTGGGCGCGCCCTTCAGCGTCTCCTGGCGCAGGCTGTGGTTGTCGCCGCTGGCGCCGCCAAAGCCGCCGCGCAGCTCGATGCGCGTGTCGGGGTCAGGGCGCATCTGCCACTGAGCATTCAGCCGCGCCATGGTGAAGCGGCTGTCGCCGTCGGTCTGCACGCGGTCGTAGTCGTTCACCAGCGGTGCCGGCGTGATCGTGCGCGAGATGTCGGAGCGGTTGTCCGACTTGTTGTAGACGACGAAGGGCTGGATGAACAGCGTGTCCTGCCCGCCCAGCTTGAACTGCACGCGGCCGTTCAGGTTCAGGCCCTCCCGCGTGCCCTCGTTGCGGCCGCGCGTGGCCTGCAGTGACTCGGCGCCCGTGGCGCGGCTCAGGCGCACGATGTCGCTGAAGACGTCGTCCACGCGCTCGCCGCGCATCGCGTTCAGGCCGAAGTTGTAGGTGTGGCCTTCGCCGAAGCTGTCGTTGCGGCTCCAGCTGATGTTGGGGTTGAGCTTGTCGCGCTCGATGCCGACGCCGGCGCGGAACTCGTTGAGCTTTCTCTTCAGCGCCTCGCGCAGCACGACGTTGATGGTGCCGGCGATGGCACGCGCCCCGTACTCGGCCGTGGGTGCACGCAGCACCTCGATGCGCTCCACCTGCTCGGGCGGCAGTTCGCTGAGCGAGAAGCCGGGCGGCATGCGCTCGCCATTCACGAGGATCTGCGTGAAGCCGCCGCCCATGCCGCGCATGCGCACATCGCCGCCACGGCCCGGTGCGCCGCCGGTCGTCACGCCGGGCAGGCGCTTGAGCACCTCGCCCACGGTGGAGTCGCCGAACTTCTCTATCTCCTCGCGGGTGATGACGATCTTGCTGGCCGTGGACGCACGGCGCATGGAATCGTCGCTGGCCGTGCCGCTGATCTCGACGCGCTTGAGCTGTTCGGGGGACTTGGCCTCGGCGGCGGGCCTGGCGGCCGGGCGTTTCGGCGCCGAAGCGGCGGCGTCGGGTGGCGTCGGGTTGGTCTGGGCGAATGCGGCGGAATAGCTGCCGCAGGCCACCAGCGCGGCGGCGGTTGTCAGGCGAAGGCGAAGAAATTGCATGGTCGCCAGCTTGCCACGCGGATCCGAGCGGCATGTGGCGCGCCCGTTAACGAAAAAGTTCTTTACGGGCGCTGCTAGGGTCTGTTGGTGCTGCAGCAACAGGCCGCGTTGTGGCCAGAAAGGCCGCGAGCAAGGCGCAAGCCGGAGCCGAGTTGGGTACCCGGCGAGGATTTGCAACGCCGCGCGCGGCCTTTCTGGCCACAACCCGAAGGGAAGGCCGGTATCCAGGGGCCACTCGGCGTTGCGTCACTTGCCCGCACGCGAGTGCGGGCGGCGCGCTGCGCCTTGATTGGCCCCTGGCTACCGGCCTTCGCGGCCTATTGCTGCGGCGCCAACAGACCCCAATCAGTCACCGGCGTGACGATTTCGCGGTGCATGGGCGCCAACCGCGCCAGCATGCCGTTCTGCGCGGCGAAAGGGACGGCCTTGGCGTCCATGGCCTGCTGCAGGATCTCGACCAGCGCGTTGAAGTCGCGCCGGCCAATCTCCAGGTCCTGGTGGACCAGCTTCATGGGCGCACCCTTGTAGACGCAGGGCCCGCCGGACTCCTGGCACAGCTGCTCGGTGAGCTGGGCCGTCAGGTTCTCGCGGTTGGCATTCCTGAAGAAGGGCGCCGTGCGCGGGTCGGCAAACAGCCGGGGCACGAAGTCGTCCATCACTGCGCGGATACCGGCCTTGCCGCCCCAGGCCTGGTAGACGCTGTCGTTTGCCTGCGCCTGTACCAAGGCAGCACCGGTGAGCAGCAGATAGGCAAGGGCGATGGAACGCATGACGAACTCCTAGAAAGCGCACTGCGCCGACAGGTAGGCGCCGGTCTGGCGCCTGGGCTGCACGGCCGGCGCGATGCGACCGAGGTCCACCCAGGCCGCCGTGAGGGACACCTGCTTGTTGGGCGCCCAGGCGATGAAGATGTCCTTCCAGTCGTCTTCCTTCAGCGCGCCGGAGCCCAGGACCGACTCGTGCAGGTTGTCGGGCTTGGCGCGGAACTCCACGCCGATGGCCAGGGTCCGGGTCAGCAGCTTGACGATGGAGAACTCGGGCTGGACCTTGGTGCCGCCACCCTGCGCACCGCCAAAGCCCAGCAGCCCGTTCTGGTTGGCCTGGGTGGCGCGCAGCGTCAGGTTGACGAGCACGCCCTCGGCCAGGAAGAGCTTGGTGGCGCTGACGTAGAAGTCGGTGCCAGATGACTTCGCACCCAGCGGGCCGAACAGCGCGGGGCCCAGCGCGCCCACGCGGGCCTTCTTGTGCTCCAGGCCGATGGCGATCTGCGGCATCAGCCGGTCGCTGTCCAGCACCGCGTCGCCGGCAATGCGCAGCTTGGCGCCGAAGATGTCCTGCTTGAGGTGCAGGCCGTTCAGGCCCAGGGAGCTGAGGTTGCTTTGCGTGTCCAGGTCCTGCCTGGCGATGCTGAGCTCGAAGCGGTCATGCACCGACAGCGCCGCGCCAAACGTCCACAGGCCGTAGTTGCCCGTCTTGGCCCGGGTGACGAAGGCGGTGCCGCCCACCTCGCCCTCGGTCGCGTAGCTGCCGGTCACGGCCCACGGCGTGAGGCCGCCGCCGGCCGCGCCGTCAATGCTGGACACGCCGCCGGTCAGCAGCAGCTTGCCGCCGCCACTGGACTGCGCCATGGCCAGGGCAGGCGCGCTGAGCAGGACAGCGGTGAGCAGCAGGATGGGGCGGCGCATGCGCGGAACTCCGGCGACGGGACTGGATCAGGTCACTCTACGCACAACCTCACGGCCCGGATGCAAATGCCCCAGGGCTAGACTGCTGGCCCTGCTTTCTCGTGAACTGTTTTCTGCCATGACCGCCATCTCCGAAGCCGCGCTTCAACCCCTGCTGCAAGCCGTGGCCGGCCCCGACGGTGGCCGCACCTTGGGCGAGGCCAAGGCGATCAAGTCGGTCAAGGTCTCCGGCAGCGACGTGGCCATCGCCGTCGAGCTGGCCTACCCGGCCGCCAGCCAGCACGCGGCGTTGAGCGCGGCCCTGGTGGCCGCCGCCGAGGCGCTGCCCGGCGTGGGCAACGTCAGCGTGACGATCACCACCAACGTGGTTGCCCACGCCGTGCAGCGCGGCGTGCAGTTGCTGCCGGGCGTGAAGAACATCATCGCCGTCGCCTCCGGCAAGGGCGGGGTAGGCAAGAGCACCACGGCCGCCAACCTGGCGCTGGCGCTTCATGCCGAAGGCGCCCGCGTGGGCGTGCTGGACGCCGACATCTACGGGCCCAGTCAACCGCTGATGCTGGGCGCCAGCGGCCGGCCTGAGTCGGAGGACGGCAAGACCATGGAGCCCCATATGGCCCACGGTCTGCAGCTCAACTCCATCGGCTTCCTCGTCGATGACGACCAGGCCATGATCTGGCGTGGGCCCATGGCCACGCAGGCGCTGGAGCAACTGCTGCGCCAGACGAACTGGAAAGACCTGGACTACCTCGTCATCGACCTGCCCCCCGGCACCGGCGACATCCAGCTGACGCTCTCGCAGCGCGTGCCGGTCACCGGCGCCGTCATCGTCACCACGCCGCAGGACATCGCCCTCATCGACGCCAAGAAGGGCCTGAAGATGTTCGAGAAGGTGGGCATCCCAATCCTGGGCATCGTCGAGAACATGGCCGTGCACATCTGCTCCAACTGCGGCCACGCCGAGCACATCTTTGGCGCCGAGGGTGGCCAGAAGATGGCGGCCCAGTACGGCACCGAGCTGCTGGCCTCGCTGCCGCTGGCCATGAGCATCCGCGCCCAGGCGGACAGCGGTACGCCCACCGTGGCGGCCGAGCCCGATGGCGACGTGGCCGCGCTCTACAGGGCCCTGGCCCGCAAGGTGGCGGCCAAGGTGGCGGCGCAGAGCAAGGACTACTCGGCCAAGTTCCCGACGATCTCGATCTCCAAGAACAGCTGACCACGTCGATGAAGACGCCAGCCGCCCTCGATGCGCTGCTGGGGCGCTACTCGGTCGGCCCCAAGCACCTCGTCGAGCCCGGCCCCGACGACGCGCAGCTCGCCTTGATGGTGCAGGCCGCGCTGCGGGCACCGGACCATGCCGAACTGGTGCCTTACCGCTTCAAGCTGGTGCGCGGCAGGGCGAAGCAAGCCATGGCCGACCTGTTTGCCGACGCCGCCCGCGCGGCCAGCAAGGGCGAGGAGGGTGCCGCGCTGGACGCCGAGCGGGCGCTCAAGCCGCCGGTTACTGTCGCCGTCGTCGCCCGCATCGACCTGGGCCATCCGCTGGTGCCGGCCCATGAGCAATGGGCGGCCGTGGGCGGCGCGGTCAGCAACTTCCTGATGGCAGCTCACGCGCTGGGCTTTGGCGGCAAGATGCTCAGCGGCGCCAAGGTCCGCAACCCGGCCATCGCTGCGGCTTTCTGCGAGCCGGGCGAGACGCTGGTGGGCTGGATCGCGCTGGGCACGCCGGCCCGCACACCCGCCGGCCCGGCCCGCAAGCCCGACCCCGGGGAGGTGCTGATCGACTGGCACCCGGCTTGCAAGTGATAGTTGGACTAACGAATCGATTCATCGAGTGACGGCAATATGGAATTGACACCCCGAGAGAAGGACAAGCTGCTGCTGTTCACCGCAGCGCTGCTTGCCGAACGGCGCAAGGCCCGAGGCCTCAAGCTCAACTACCCCGAAGCCGTGGCCTTCATCAGCGCCGCCATCCTCGAAGGCGCACGCGACGGCAAGACGGTCGCGCAGTTGATGAGCGAAGGCCGCGAGATCCTGACGCGGGAGGACGTCATGGACGGCATCGCCGAGATGATCCCGGAGATCCAGGTCGAAGCCACCTTCCCGGACGGCACCAAGCTCGTCACCGTCCACCAACCCATTGCCTGAAGCCAGAACCATGCGCGCACTCGCACTGCTCCTGATCACCGCCCCGGCGCTTGCCCACGACGGCCATGGCCCGTCCGGCCCGCACATGCACGGCTGGGACGGCATCGCCACGCTGGCCCTGGTGGCCGCGGCCGGCGTCGCCGTCTGGTGGTTCACCAAAGGGCGCAAGTGATGATCCCGGGCGAGCTGATCACCGCTGACGGTGAACATGAGCTGAACCCTGGCCGCCGCACGCTGACGCTCAAGGTGTCCAACACCGGCGAGCGGCCCATCCAGGTCGGTTCCCACTACCACTTCGCCGAGACCAACGCGGCTCTCGGCTTCGACCGCGAGGCCGCGCGCGGCATGCGGCTCAACATCTGCAGCGGCACGGCTGTGCGCTTCGAGCCCGGGCAGACGCGCACGGTCGAGCTGGTCGACCTGGCCGGTGACCGCACGGTCTACGGCTTCCGTGGCCTCGTTCAAGGCAAGCTATGAAGATCAGTCGACGCGCCTATGCCGAGATGCTCGGCCCCACCGTTGGCGACAAGCTGCGCCTGGCCGACACCGCCCTCGTCATCGAGATCGAAAAAGACTTCACGCTGGCCGCTGGCGGCTACGGCGAGGAGGTCAAGTTCGGCGGCGGCAAGACCGTGCGCGATGGCATGGGCCAGTCCCAGCGCGTCAACGGCCCTGGCCCGGCTGACGCGGTCGACACCGTCATCACCAACGTCGTCATCCTCGACCACTGGGGCATCGTCAAGGCCGACATCGGCCTGCGCGGCTGCCGCATCGCGGCCATCGGCAAGGCCGGCAACCCCGACGTGCAGCCCGGCGTGGACATCGTCATCGGCCCCGGCACCGAAATCATTGCGGGCGAAGGCTTCATCGTCACGCCCGGCGCCATCGACACCCACATCCACTTCATCTGCCCGCAGCAGATCGAAGAGGCGCTGATGAGCGGCGTCACCACCATGATCGGCGGCGGCACCGGCCC
>Ga0187844_10000834_pt1 | contig 24041 bp, 24 predicted proteins | sample SpaLakP09_SKY_50_FD_134517 | JGI IMG/M metagenome (GOLD analysis project Ga0187844, IMG submission 134517) | Oligotrophic lake water microbial communities from Sparkling Lake, Wisconsin, USA - SP09_SKY_50 | ecosystem: Environmental > Aquatic > Freshwater > Lake | place: USA: Sparkling Lake...
GACATGGCTAACTCCTTGTATATAGCAAAGACATATGGCAATTATAAAAATTGATTCGGGAGAAAGCAAGTAAAGTTATGACCTCCATTTTGTTGTATTTCAAACAATATTTGAAATAATAAAAACATTGAGATAAACTCAATCCCTGATTAATATGGATGAGGGGGCAAGCCATGGGAGTTGCAGCAGAACGTGAAGTGACCGCGTCACACGACCGCGGCGCTCTGGCCAAAATGGTCATGGCGTTGCTCGAGAACTGGAAGTTGAGTACCGAGGATCAGGCCGCGTTGCTGGGCATCGCCAGCAGCAACAGGGCAGCCTTGTCAAACTACCGTAGCGGTAAGCCGATTGGCACCAGCCGTGATCAGTACGAGCGCGTAGGGCACTTGTTGGGGATCCATAAGAGCCTGCGGCTTCTTTTTCCGCAAAACCGAGACTTGGCCTACCGTTGGATGACCACCCGCAACAAGGTGTTTGACAACTTGACCCCCGTAGAGGTAGTCAAGGAGTGGGGGTTTACTGGGTTGCTGATGGTACGCGGGTATTTGGACCGCGCCCGGGGCGTTTGAGCTGTAGCAGGAATGAGCTCCCTGTTTGCCCAACTCGCGCTCTCTGACATCCATAAGGATGTTGCTCGAAACATCGTGTCACTTCTGCAATCTCAGGACCTGTTCGATGATCTCACCGATGACCCTGCCGAGTGGTTGCTGGCGCAGAAGGTCGAAGACGAAATCAAGCCGCCCCCATACAGATCGAGCACGCCCATCATTGATCGTCCGTTTGAGGATGCCGAATGGTTCAGTGCCATCATTTGGCCGTTTAAGCATTGGCAAGCTAGCCGGTTTTCTGATGGGACCTATGGCGTTTGGTATGGATCAGACTCTATTGAGACAACGGTTTACGAGTCTGCCTACCACTGGTATCGGGGTTTACTGAGTGATGCTGGCTTTGACCGGATGACAGTAATTGCAGAGCGTAAGGTCTACTCGGTGGCATGCAATGCGGCCCTGCTGGATTTCCGGAAAGTTGCCGATGGTCACCCGGATCTCTTGCATCCTTCGAACTATGCGTTTTGCCAGTCAGTAGGGGCGAGAATTCACCGCGAGGGGCATCCCGGTCTTTTGACGCAATCTGTTCGCAGGCCTGCAGGGGAAAATATGGCGATTTTCAACCCTGACGTCCTCTCTAACCCTAGGCAAAACTGCCAACTAACCTATAGGCTAGAGAATGATCAGATCCTGGTAGAGAGGCAACCCGGGGTGGTGTGGGTCAAACTGGATGTAGCCAGTTTTTCATAGTAGGAGTGATGAATACTCAAGAAGCTCAGCGTCTCTTTTATGAGATCTATGACCAATGGAAGCTGAACAGCTTTGGATACAACCCCCGAAGTTAAACTGCCCATTTCGACACAAACCGAATGACTTCCATCCCCCACCACATCGCCATCATCATGGACGGCAACGGCCGCTGGGCGCAAAAGCGCCATATGCCGCGCACTGTCGGGCATGCTAAGGGCGCAGCGGGGGTGCGCGAATTGGTCGAGTTTTGCGCGAACAAGGGCGTGAAATACCTCACCCTGTTCGCCTTCAGCACCGAAAACTGGAGCCGCCCTGAAGAAGAAGTCTCCACCCTCATGGGTCTATTTCTGCAGTACCTAGAAAAAGAACTCAAAAACCTCTCCCAAGCCGGCGTACGTTTGCAGGTGATTGGCGACGTCACAGGTTTTGCGCAGGAGTTGCAAGACCGCATCGCCGAAGCCGTCAAAGCCACGGCGGGTAACGACGGCATTGTGCTGACAGTCGCCGCTAACTACGGTGGGCAGTGGGACATCGTGCAGGCTGTTCAACGTTGGCAAGCGGACCACCCAAACACAGACGCACAAGGCATTACACAAGAAGAAGTTGCTAAATATCTAAGCACCGCCCACATGCCAGACCCCGACTTACTAATTCGCACAGGCGGCGAGCAACGCATCAGCAACTTCCTACTGTGGCAAGTGGCATATGCAGAGTTGTATTTCACCGATGTTTTGTGGCCGGAGTTTGATAAGGCGCAGATGGCGTTGGCGTTTGACTGGTACCAGACGCGGGATAGAAGGTTTGGGCGGGTTAACGGATCTAAAATACCAGCATGAACCAACAAGAACAACTACAAGCAGAAAACGACGAAATCTCCCTAATAGACATACTTCTTTTCCTAAAAGCCAGCGGCGGCAACATCGCCAAATCTTCTTGTGTGTGCCTCTTAGCAGGCGGCGTTTATTACTTCTCTGTCCCCAAAATGTATGAAGCCACAGCCACAATCGAAATGGCGACTGTGGCGGGCGAACCGGTTGAGACCCCCGCGGTTTTGTTAGAAAAAATGAAGTTGCCGCTGTACTTTTCACCGGCAACCCTTCAAGCCTGCGGCTCAGACGGCAGGCTCAGCTCGCAGGCCAAGTTTGTTGACAAAATCAAACCTACTTTAAATAAGTCTGCCCCATTGGTAACTTTTGTTACCCAGTCGCCAAGCACGCAAGAGGCTAAAGCTTGTTTGAATGCGGCGATCGCTGACATCACAAGCTACCAAGACGTTATTGCCAGACCCTTGATTCAGCAGAAGAAGCAAAAACTCCAACAACTGAGCGAGCAACTAAAACTTACCGAAGAAATTGGCAAAACCTTTCCGGCGTCTAAAAGCAACAGCAACGCAACAGATGCACAGTTTTCTGCCCGCACCTTGTCTATGTCTTTTAGCACCGCCAATGCCACTGAAATCAATGACTTGCGATGGCAAATCAGCGCTCTAGAAAGTGCGCTTATCGCGCCACAAACCCATCCCGTAGCTATGGCCAGTCCGGTTTATGCGCCAGAGGTGTCTACCAAAAAGCGACCAGCGTTCACTTTGGGACTTTCTTTGGCGCTTGGAGTGTTTTTAGGGTTGTTGGTAACGGGGTTGATGCGCGTGGTGCCTGAAATTCGTCGGCAGATGCGTGAGGCTGGGGGCAGGGCTCGCTAACTTCTCGGGCTAAATCCGTTCTAATTTCTGCAACAATATCAGTTGAAACGCAAACGCTAGGAGCGGTAGCCATCCCTACTTGCATTTAAAGCCAGACCTATTTAACAGTGTCAAGCCCCCAAACCCAAGAAAAAATCTACGTAGCCGGCCACCGCGGCATGGTCGGCTCAGCCATTGTTGGGGCCTTGCAGAAACAAGGTGAAACAAACATCGTCACCCGAACGCACGCCGAGCTAGACCTCACTAACCAAGCCGTTGCGCAACAGTTTTTTGCTCAAGAAAAGCCAACGCAGGTTTACCTCGCTACTGCCAAAGTGGGCGGCATCCATGCGAACAACACCTATCCAGCAGACTTTATCTACCAAAACCTCATGGTGCAGTCCAATGTGGTGTTTGTATTTCATAAGCAACTTAGACTGCCAGGTCAAGAAGCCTTGAATGCTATACATCCTCAGCCACCCAACCATCAGTTAATCAAAGTTGCACTTCGTGCTTGAATCCGCCAAATTAATAAACCCTTTACATTGGTGCGGGATCGGGCATTAGCGTGCCAATAATTTTTTAAATGAATTCAGATACACCTATTACTACTCTTTTAAGGCGCCTGTGGGGTCACATTAGCCCGCGTCGTCGTGGTCAGTTTATTTTTTTATTGGTATTGATGCTGCTCACCGCATTTGCAGAGATCCTCAGTATTGGCGCTGTATTGCCGTTTCTTGGAGTGTTAACTGCCCCTGAGCGTATTTTTGAGATGCCTGTTGCGCAACCTATTATTCAGACTCTAAAGCTAACCGAGCCAAAGCAACTGCTGTTGCCACTCACTATTGCCTTTAGTTTGGCTGCTTTAATGGCGGGTGCCATGCGTTTGTTAATGCTCTGGGCGAATACTAGGCTATCTTTTGCGACGGGCGCCGATCTGAGTACTCAGATCTATCGCCATACACTTTATCAGCCATACGAAGTGCATTGTGAGCGCAACAGTAGCGAGGTAATTGATGGTATTTCTGGTAAGGCTGACGGAGTGATCTATAGAACTATCTTCCCATCTTTAACGCTCGTTAGCTCTAGCTTAATGCTTTTTGCGATCCTTGTTGCTCTATTATTAGTAGAACCAATTATTGCTTTAGTAGCGTTTGGTGGCTTCGGCCTTATTTATTTAGCTATTATTCGCTTGACTCGCAAGCAGTTGATGGTTGACAGTGAATGCGTTGCGTATAAATCAACCAAGGTTATTAAATCCATTCAAGAGGGATTGGGAGGTATACGCGATATACTAATTAATAGCAGTCAAAAGGCGTACTGTCAGATTTATCAAGATGCTGACATTCCTCTTCGTCGCGCCCAAGGTAATACCCTGTTCATTAGCATTAGTCCCCGCTATGGCATGGAGGCATTAGGCATGCTTTTTATAGCAGTACTTGCATATTCTTTAGTTCACCAAGCTGACGGCATTACAAAGGCTATCCCTATTTTAGGGGCTTTGGCGCTTGGCGCACAACGATTACTTCCCATATTTCAGCAGGCTTATGGATCCTGGGCTCAAATAAATAGTGACCAAGCATCGTTAAAGGGTGTTCTTGAGCTCTTGGATCAACCGTTGCCAGCTTATATTGATCAGCCAGTCATTTGTATGCCATTTAACCAAAGTATTACACTAAATAAGGTTAGTTTTCGCTATAACAAACAAGCAGATTATGCCCTTAATCAGATCAATCTTAATATTTCCAAAGGGAGTCGAATTGGCTTTATGGGCGTAACTGGTTGCGGTAAAAGTACCTTGTTAGATATTGTTATTGGTCTTTTACAGCCCACAGTTGGTACACTACAGATTGATGATCAACTCATTTCACCAATCAATAGCCGTTCCTGGCAAGCCCATATTGCTCATGTCCCTCAGACGATCTTTTTAGCCGACAGCACAGTTGAAGAAAATATTGCCTTTGGCATACCAAGGAATCAGATTGATCATGCTCGAGTAAAGCGAGCGGCTGAACAGGCGCAAATTGCATTAAGTATTGAGAGTTGGCCTAACCAATATCAAACCTTTGTTGGCGAGCGTGGAATCCGACTGTCTGGCGGTCAGCGTCAGCGGATTGGGATTGCTCGTGCGCTTTATAAACAGGCTGATGTCATAATTTTTGATGAAGCCACTAGTGCCTTGGATAGTGAAACTGAGATTGATGTGATGAATGCTATCGAGGGACTTAGTAAAGAGATAACTCTGCTAATTATTGCTCACCGAATCACTACGCTAAAAAATTGTACTCAGATTATTGAGATGTGTGATGGAGAGATTATTCAAATTGGTAGTTACCAAGAAATTTTTAAGCAATCGGCCGCATAAATTTAAAAAAGAAATCTACTTATATGCTAAAAAATACTTCAATTCTTATTACTGGTGGAACAGGATCCTTCGGACATGCTTTTGTTCCTATGACCTTGGCTAAATACAACCCCCGCAGATTGGTAATCTATTCGCGCGATGAAATGAAACAATGGGAAATGGCTAAGCTTTTTAAAAACGATGATAGGGTCCGTTTTTTTATTGGAGATGTTAGGGATAGAGATAGGCTCTATAGAGCTCTTGATGGCATTGATTATGTTGTGCATGCAGCAGCAACTAAGATTGTCCCTACTGCCGAATTCAATCCTTTCGAGTGCGTTAAAACTAATATTCATGGCGCCATGAATTTAATTGACGCCTGTATTGATAAGGGCGTCAAAAGAGTGGTAGCTTTATCTACGGATAAAGCAAGTAGCCCTACTAATCTCTATGGGGCTACCAAGCTAGTCTCAGATAAGCTTTTTGTATCTGGAAATGCATATGTTGGGGGGCACAACACATCATTTAGCGTGGTTAGGTATGGGAACGTAATGGGGTCCAGAGGTTCAGTCATACCGTATTTCTACTCGCTTAAGGAATCAGGGACGCTACCAATTACTCATATTAATATGACACGGTTCATGATTACACTTAATGAGGGGGTTGAGCTCGTGTGGACTGCGTTGCAAGATATGAAAGGGGGGGAGATAGACGTTAAAAAAATACCCTCAATAGGAATTCAGGATATAGCCAAAGCTATTGCACCAAACGCTAAAATTGAAATTGTAGGAATTAGGCCTGGTGAAAAGATTCACGAGCAAATGATCGGTATTGAAGATGCTTTGTATACATATGAGTACCCTGATCATTTTAAAATTCTTCCCGCATTACATAACTGGTATAAAGATTTAGGCAGGATAGGTACTGGAAAAAAAGTATGCGAAAACTTTGTTTACTCTTCAGATAGCAACCTTCAAAAAATGACAATCGATACCTTAAAGAATTGGATATCTGGCAATCTTCATTTGATTGGGAAAGTATGATTCCTTATGGTCGCCAACATATCGATTCAGAAGATATCTCATCAGTTATTGATGTTCTAAAGTCTAACTTTTTGACTCAGGGACCAGTAGTACCTGAGTTTGAAAAAAATATTTCCAGTATTTGTGGAGTGGACTATGCTATCGCTACAAACAGTGCAACAAGTGCCTTACATTTAGCTTGCCTCTCTTTGGGGTTGAAAAAGGGAGACATTGTTTGGACAACCCCAATAAGTTTTGTAGCATCCTCAAATTGCGCACTTTATTGTGGCGCGTCAGTTGATTTTGTTGATATAGATCCTGATACATATAATTTAAGTATTGATGCTTTGTCAAAAAAATTAGAAGAAGCAAAAATCGATGATAAATTACCAAATATTGTAATACCTGTTCATTTCTCTGGAATGAGTTGCAATATGAAAAAATTACATGAGTTGAGTATGCTGTATGGATTCAAAATTATAGAAGATGCTTCCCATGCAATTGGCTCTAGATATGAGGGGGAGAGAGTTGGAAGTTGTAGATATAGCGACATTACTGTGTTTAGCTTTCACCCGGTAAAAATAATTACTACGGGGGAGGGCGGGTGCGCAGTAACTAATAATGATTTATTGGCTAAATCTATGGAGATAAATAGAAGTCATGGCATAACAAGAAATGAGTTTGAAATGACGCACGCATCTGATGGCCCTTGGTACTATCAGCAGCTATCGCTTGGATACAATTACAGGATGACAGACATTCAGGCCGCTCTCGGTCTAAGTCAATTAGAAAAATTAGATAAATTTATAAAAACTAGGCAAGATATTGCTAGTAGATATCAACAACTTCTCAGTGATCTTCCCATTTTCACTCCGGCTGCAGGTATTAATGCTAGTTCAAGCTTTCATCTGTACGTAATTGGGTTAAATCTGAAAGCAATTAAAAAAGGGCACAAGCAGATTTTTTCGGAAATGAGAGAGCTGGGTGTCGGGGTAAATTTGCACTATATTCCTATCTATCATCATCCTTTCTATGAGTCACTAGGCTTTAGACGGGGATATTGCAAGAATGCTGAAACATATTACTCGAGATCCATGAGTCTTCCAATATATTATGATTTGACAGAAAAAGATCAGATGGTGGTGGTTGATGCCTTAAGGCAGGTTATTGAATGATGGATATTGCTATTATTCCGGCTCGTGGGGGAAGTAAAAGAATCCCCCGAAAAAACATAAAAACTTTTAATGGTAAGCCGATGATTGCTTATGCAATAGACGCTGCGATTTCATCCAACCTTTTTGATCACGTTATAGTGTCAACAGATGATTTAGAGATCGCTGATATTGCTCGAAAGTTTGGCGCAAATGTCCCATTTATTAGGCCGGCTGAATTAGCCAATGATCATGCGGCAACGGTTCCAGTAGTAGCTCATGCCATAAGATTTGCTAAAGACTTGGGTTGGAATATTAATCTAGCATGCTGTATCTATCCGTGCGTACCATTTATCAAAAACGAAGATATAGTTGAAGCTCGCAAGCTCTTACTTGAAAGTTCAGCACAATATAGCTTTCCAGTTACAGAATTTCCCGCCGCAATACAAAGAAGTCTCAAATTAGACGCAGAGAGATTAGTAAAGTCATTTTATCCTGAGTTCGAAAAAATGAGGAGCCAGGATTTAGAGCCTGCCTATTATGATGCAGGCCAATTTTATTGGGGTATGGTTGAGAGCTGGATTTCCGAAAATCCACTTCATGCAAATGGCGTTGGCTATGTAATACCTAGCTGGAGAGTCGTAGATATTGATACTAAAGATGACTGGAGTCGAGCTGAGCTAATTGCTTTGTCGATCTCGAGTGATAAAAATTAATTAATCTAAATAATTTTCTGCCGATTTTTTAATTCGAGGGATTGCAAATATTTTCAACGGTACTCATTGTAGCTGCACATCCTGATGATGAGGTTCTGGGTTGTGGTGGAACGATAGCTAAATTTGTCAAGGCTGGTGCAAAAGTCCACATCATTTTCTTGGCTGACGGTGTCTCTTCTAGAAAAGATGTCTCAAATGATTTAAGTAGGGAGCTTATACAAAGAAGAATTGCATCAAAGGCAGCACTGCTCAAATTAGGCATACATGAGTGTGTTTTTGGAGATTATCCAGATAATAAAATGGATACTATCCCTCTTCTAAATATAGTGAAGTTTCTGGAAGAGTTGATTGCATTAATTCAACCTGATGTAATCTTAACTCATCACGCTGGAGATTTAAATATTGATCATCGACTTACTCATGAAGCAGTAGTGACGGCATGTCGACCTCAACCAGGACATTCCGTTAAGACAATTTTATGCTTTGAGGTGCCTTCAAGCACCGAATGGCAGATATCAGGTTCAAAATCGACATTTTTGCCAAATTGGTATATTGATATAACGTTAACGCTTCATCAAAAAATATCTGCTTTGGGTGAGTATGATCATGAATTAAGAGAGTGGCCACATCCTCGCTCAGTCAAAGGGGTTGAGAGCTTAGCTTTTTGGAGGGGTGCCACGATTGGGGTTGAGGCAGCGGAGGCATTTCAGCTAGGACGTCATCTAGAGTGAATATATTTTTTAGGGTTGATGCTTCAGTAGATATTGGCAGTGGCCATGTAATTCGTTGTAAGACTTTAGCATTAAATTTTATTTCAGAGTTGGGCGCAAATGTATATTTTATCATGCGACAGCATGATGGGCACCTTGGAAATTTAATAAAAGACGAGGGCTATAAGGTTATCTTTTTGCCAGAGGTAATCAAAAAATCAAGAAATCTATCCGGATATGATCTATGGCTAGGCATAGATTGGATAACTGACGCTGAACAAACTATTGAAATTTTAAAAAATTATAAATGTAATATGTTGATCGTTGATCATTATGCACTAGATTTTAAATGGGAGGCAATGGTAAGAGTTTATGTAGATAAAATTTCAATAATAGATGATTTGGCAAATCGTAAACATGAGTGTGATTATTTGATTGATGTTAATCATTCTGTTATTAGTAAATCAAATTTATATAGATCTCTAGTTCCAAATAAATGTATCTTAATGCTGGGACCCAGATATGCCATATTAAGACCAGAATATAGGATTAATAAAATTAGGGGATTGAAAAGTAAAAAATCAATTAAGAGAATACTAGTCTATGTAGGCGCATCTGATAACTCAAATTTAACAAACAAAATCCTTAGAGCTTTGGATGATGATGAATTTAATGGGGTTCATGTTGAAATCGTAATTGGCCCAAATTTTTTAGAAAAAAAATCTGTTATTAAAGCTGCAAATTTAAGGCCAAACTTTAAGATCCATCAATTTTTGCCACATTTAGCTGATTTAATGACTAAGTGCGATATGTCAATAGGCGCAGGAGGGGGCACTTTATGGGAAAGATTGTACTTAGAGTTGCCTAGCTTGGTCATTAGTACCAATGAAAATCAGGAGCCAGCTTGTAAATCTCTTTCTCAGATTGGATTAATTAAATATCTTGGGACCGATTCCGATATCGGAGAGGAAAAAATTAAGATTGCCGTAAGGGAGATGATTAAGAATTACAAAAAATATCTCACCCAAATTTTAAGTCAATCAATAATAGATGGAAAAGGTTCAGATCGAATAAGAGGAGAGCTATTTCAATATAAGAATAAACTTTTAAAGTTAGGCTTGGCTACACTTGAGGATTATGAAACTTTAAAAATATCTTTCAAAAAGATAAATGAACTTATAGAGCATGGAAATAATACTTTTCACAGGGATAATTATGTAAATTTTTTAATGCAAAAGAAAAAAAAGTTACTATCAATAAAGTTCGATAGACTCCAAATTGCATTGATAATGCTCAAAGAAAGTTGCGATTTTACTGAAATAACTTATGTAATTGATAAGCCATTTGAAGCTAAAGACATACCTTTTAAAGAAGTTTTAGACATGCTTAGATCTAAAGATGGTCTATTGAGTAATTATTCAAATTTCATAAAATTGAATAAATTTCATACTAATCTAATTAACTCAGGTGACTTAGAAAAAAAATATTCAATTGTGATTCTGAGTGATGAAAATAGCTGGATGAATGAATATATTGTTTGGTTAATTGACTTGTGGCTCCATGAGGGGCACACAATTTCTTGGGCACACGAGGTGGGTAGTCTAAAAAATGCAGATTTATGTTTTTACCTAAGCTTTAGTAAGATAGTTAGTAGGAAAACTAGAGATTTATTTAAAAATAATCTAGTAGTACATGAAAGTCATTTGCCGCAAGGGAGAGGGTGGTCTCCTTTGACTTGGCAAATAATAGAAGGAAAAAATTCCATACCAGTCTCTCTAATAGAGGCAGATGATCTGGTTGATACAGGCTGTATATATGCTCAAGAATATATACATTTTAGTGGGGATGAATTAGTGGATGAACTTAGGGAAAAACAAGCAATATCTACTATTAAGTTATGTCAGAGTTTTGTGCGAGATTATCCGGATAGCATCAATTTGGCTAAGCAACAAGTTGGTACACCCAGTTCTTATCCAAGAAGAGATGAGGAGGATAGTAAGTTAGATGCGGATAAGACTATAGCAGAGCAATTTAATTTACTTAGAGTGGTGGATAATGAAAAGTATCCCGCTTACATTGAAATGAATGGGCATAAATTTATATTGAAAATCGTGAAAAAATAGGTGTATATGCTTAAGATCTTTATAACTGGAGGAGGAGGGGCTGGCTGTGAAGCCCTTTATAAACTTTTAAATGAGAAATATCAAATTCATTTTGGAGATGCGGATCCCCTATCAATTGATCCATCTATACCTAAAAATAGAAGGCATAAATTGCCATGGGCATCTGATAGCAATTATCTAAAATACATTATTGATTTATGCCATAGTTTAAAAATAGATCTATTAATTCCATCTGTTGATGAAGAATTAAATCTATTGGCTCTAAATAGGGATCTGCTCCTACCTACAAGGCTCTTGCTTCCAAACGCAGAGTATATAAGTTTGATGATTGACAAATATTCAATGATTAATTCCCTGAAATCAAAAGGCCTACCCGTCCCTTTAAGCCAAAAACTTTCTGAGAATATTGAAGGATTTTTTTTCCCGTGTATTGTTAAGCCTAGACATGGCAGAGGATCTAGGGATGTCAGAATCGTTAAATCATTGGAAGAGGCTTTATCAATTCAGGCAGAAAAAGCTGATGTTGCGAATCAATCTATTTTGCAACAGAAGATTGAGGGAATTGAATTTACTGTGCAAATGGTTGCAAATCATTTAGGTAGGCTGGAGGCAGCTGTTCCTGTGGAGGTAGCAATAAAGCGCGGAGTTACTTTAAGGGCAAAGACATCAAAAAATAAAATGGTCATCGATGCCTGCGAAAGGATTCACAATGCATTTCCGGCCGCTGGTTGCTACAACATTCAACTTATTCTAGATAACCATGGTAATGTGTTCCCTTTTGAGATAAATCCGCGTATTTCTACAACTTTATGTTTGGTTATTGCTGCGGGTGTTGATCCAATAGAAGTTTACATGAGGCGGGTAAGTGGCGAACAGATACATTTTGAAAATGAACTTCAGCTCAGAAGACATTGGACAAATTATTTTACAAAATAACATTAATAAAATTTTAAGGCGCCTAAGAGAGAGGCGAGTCATACGATGAATAATAAATCTATTACTATCAATAATATTAGGATAATTGGGGAGGGAGTTGCCCCCTATACAATTGCGGAAATTGGCACTAATCATAATCAAGATATTTCAATTGCAAAAAAATTAATATTAAAAGCTGCAGAAGCTGGGTTTAGCTGTGTAAAATTTCAAACATATGAGGTTGATGAAATTGTTGGCGAGGGCGTTACAGCGAAGGATTATGGTTTAGATAAGTACTATGGTGATATATCTGCTGTTGAGATGTTTTCAAAATATCTTAAAACTCCTAAAGAGTGGTTCCCAGAGTTAAATAAAACTTGTCGAGAGATCGGTATTGATTGCGCCACTACAATTCACGGAAAAAATGGGTTGGACTGGGTCAATAGCATGGATTTTGATCTTATAAAAATTGCATCTATGGATCATAATAATCTTCCATTCTTAAAGATGCTGGTTAATTCCTCGCCAATGCCAATACTTATATCATTTGGCATGGCTGAGCTAGAAGATATAGACAATGCTGTTGAGATACTTACTAACCACCAACCAGGGGTAGGGCTCTTTCATTGTGTTTCAGTTTATCCACCCAAGTCTTTTGAATTACGACTATCCAACATACCTTTCCTTGCCCGTCGGTACGGATTGCCTATTGGATTTTCTGATCATTCGGATGATGTTGTAACCGCTTTAACTGCTGTAGCGCTCGGCGCTATCATTTTTGAAAAACATATTACCCTTGATCGAAAGTCTATAGGGCCTGATCATGCATTCGCAATAGAGCCTATTGAAATGAGAGAATATATCCAGGGAATATCATCACTTTTTACTTCACTCAAAAATAATGAATTTAGCGTTTTGGGTGAGAGAGAGCGCATTGCTCGTTCTTCGTATCTGAAAAGCATTGTAGCAATCAGTGATATACCTTCAGGGTCTGTGATTGATGTGAATAGCCTTGGATTCTTAAGGCCCGGTAACGGAATACCACCAAAGGAATTGGATTCTATTATTGGCAGAGTTGCCATCAAAAAAATACCAAAGGGCACTTTAATTAATTGGTCAAATTTGGCTTAATTCCAATGAAAGTTTTAATCCTTGGCGGTACAAGGTTCCTTGGTAAGCGAGTAGTTGAGTTAATGATACTCAATGGGTGGATGGTTACAGTAATATCGAGGCGGATTAATCCAAGGATAAAAGTTAGGCAAATATGTTCAGATAGATCAGAGGGGCTGAAGAGTATCAAGGGAGCATATTTTGATTTAGTTGTTGATTTTATCTGCTACAAAGAATCTGACCTCATCGAAGTTTTCGAAAATATTGAAACTAATTGTTTTTTGTTGATCTCATCGACTTGGATTCCAAGGCTTTGGGGCGGTGTCGCCGCCTGTGAATTGCCACAAGAAATAAATATAACTAATAATAAAGTTCCCAAGGAAACTTTTAATTATTTAATGGGTAAATTGGAAGCTGAAAAAGCTTTAATTCACTTTAGGGGAAAAGGTTTTCCAGTTTCTATATTACGGTTGCCAATTATGCTTGGTGAAGGTGATCATACTGGTAGGTTAAATTTTTATCTGGAACGTTTAAATGATCAGAATCAAATAATACTAATTAATGCTGGAGCAAATTTTGCGCAAATTGCAAACGTTGAAGATTTGTCTATTGCTATCGTCGATTGGTGCAGTATGAAAAAAATTGAAAATCATGCTATTTGGGATGGCTTGCCAGGGCCTGGAAAAAGTGTTCTAAGTATTTTATTTGCATTAAAAAACTCTATGGGCGTGAATTCTGAATTTGTGTCTATTTCATCTCAAGAGCTTTCTAACTATCTCCCTGAGTATCTTGAGAGAGAGCCATTCTGGCGTGAGTCCACCCTGACAATTTCAGACTCAAATATTTATCAATTTCTCGTTAGGAGTCCTTTGAGCTTTCAGTCATTTGATTTATCTCATTGTATTAATAATCTGACATCTAGTAAGCTCCGCAGTGAGGAAATTGTCTTTTTGATGAGCCGATTAAATGATTAATCAAATCCAATGTATTTTGCGTAAAGTTGGATCAACCCTTTTGGATCTTCGAAGACATGGGGTAGTGGCTGGGGTATGGGAAGGTACGCAATTAAAGTCTGAAGCTGATTTACTTGCAAATGAAATCCTCATTTCAGCTTTGAGATCAATGACCCCTGAGATTACAATAATAAGTGAAGAAGATTGTAAAACACATATGGTAGATCGATTTCCACGATATTGGCTTATAGATCCCTTAGATGGCACCGCTAGTTTTTGTGGCGGTTATTCCGGATTTGTAACGCAATTGGCCTTACTAGAAGAGGGCGAAATTATTATGAGTGCAGTATATGCCCCCGCTTTAGACCACATGTATATAGCCGAAAAAAATAAAGGCTCCTTCCTTAATAGTGTTCGATTGGGGGGGGCATTCGATTTTGACAATCAAGTTGCGCTAATAGACAACTACCCATCTCCGCGGGGAATTGCGAATTATCTTATGTCGACTCTACCCTGCAAAAGTTATGTAGAATGCGGAAGCATCGGATTAAAAATATGTAAAGTTGCATCCAAAGAAGCAACTTTGTTTGTAAAAGACGTGTTGATCCGAGATTGGGACGTTGCGCCAGGTCATTTAATTCTGGAGGAGGCTGGAGGTTATTTAAGAAATTTGGCTGGCAACACAATAAGTTACCATGGTGACCTAGAAAAGACTGACGGTCTCATTGCTACAAACTCTATGAAACTTATTAAGCAAGTATGCAAAATATGTATAGAAAAAAAATGATTTTCAAAAAACTATATATCTTTTTAAGACATTAATTTTTTTATAACCAAATTAATATAAATTTTAGTATGAGCACAGCGTGAAATCTAAGTCAGTATTAATCATTGGGCTGGGAAACATATCTGTTGGATATGATTTAATAGATGATTTTAGTGTTCTTACACATGCAAGAGCCTTCTCGGAGGATCTGAGATTTAAATTGGTGGGTGGGGTTGATTTAAGTCCACGGAAAAGAGCTAGATTTGAAAAAATATATCAACTACCGTCCTTTCATGAAATAAATACAGCAGTGTCAACTTTAAAGCCGAATCTGATCGTTGTAGCAACACCAACCGATTCACATTTAGCAACAATAATCTCAATATTTGAATCTGGGACCCCTGAAGCTATATTATGTGAAAAGCCGCTTTCATACAAACTAAATGAAGCAATAAGCATAGTGGAGTTATGCGAGACTAAGGAATGTCGACTATATGTTAATTTTTTTCGTAGAGTAGAGCCTGGTATAGATAAGGTGAGGCGCAGAATAAAAGACGGAAGAATAGCTAGCCCAATTAAAGGGGTAGTATGGTATTCAAAAGGGGTTGCAAATAGTGGCAGCCATTTCATTGATATATTACAGAATATGTTTGGTAAGGTAAGTGAGATTCAGCTAATTAATGTTGGGAGATATTTTGAAAAGGTGGATCCAGAGCCAGATTTCCAGCTAAATTTTGAAAAAGGAAAAGTCATATTTTTAGCTAGCAGTAGCGAAAACTTTTTTTTTAATGAGTTTAAGATAGTTACTCCAAATGGGATTCTAAGATATGAAATGGGTGGATCAAAAATATATTGGCAAGGTATAACCAATGATGTTTTGTTTGAAACATACAAGACGCCAGATAGACAATTAAAAAATTTAAGTGGAGATTTTAGTCGCATACAAAAATATGTAGCACAGGCACTTTTTCAGGAGTTATCGGGTGATAAAACTGAATTATGTACCGGTAGGGAGGCTCTAGAAACTCAGAAAATTTTAACTAAAATCCAGGAGATGAATTTTGAATAATCAAATAAGTAAAAAAAGTAAGTTAGCTTTACTTGGTGGAGAGAAGCTTATTCAAACCCCTTTTGCTAGTTATAATTCTATCGGCAAAGAAGAAATTTCTGCAGTTCAGGCTGTTATGGAGACGGGGGTATTATCAAAGTACCTGGGTCGTTGGTCCGAAGATTTCTATGGCGGGCCAAAAGTCCAGGAGTTTGAGCGTATGTGTGAAGAATATTTTGACGTAAAACATGCGGTGACTGTTAACTCTTGGACCTCAGGATTAATTGCTGCTGTTGGCGCTATTGGCATTGAGCCTGGTGATGAGGTAATAGTAAGCCCATGGACCATGTGTGCAAGTGCAACTGCAATCCTGCATTGGAATGCAATACCTATTTTTGCGGATATAGAACCAGACAATTTCTGTCTTGACCCCAGGTCTGTTGAGGCATGCATTACTCCATTTACGAAAGCAATTATGTCGGTAGATATTGCAGGCCAGTCAGCAGATATGGATGCATTGAAATTGATTGCTGAGAGACATAATTTGAAAATAATTTCCGATACCGCACAATCACCTGGAGCCAGGTATAAAGGTAGGTATGCGGGGACCCTTGGAGATGTTGGGGGATTTAGTCTAAACTACCACAAACATATACATACTGGTGAAGGCGGAATTTTAGTTACAAATGATGATGAAATTGCAGATCGATTAAGATTAATTAGGAATCATGCAGAAGCGGTAGTGGGTGACAAAGGAACAATTAATATAAGTAATATGGTTGGACATAATTTTCGGCTAGGAGAAATTGAGTGCGCTATAGGGATAGAGCAGTTAAAAAAATTAGGAAGATTAGTAGAAAGTAGGCAAGCGGCAGCAGATCGTCTAAATGAAGGATTAGGATCATTGCCGGGAATCAAATTACCCTCGATACGCGATGAATGCACCCATGTCTATTATATGTACAAAATGATTCTTGATGAAGATATTTTAGGTATAAATAGGGAGTTAATATATAAAGCTCTGGTGGCTGAGGGGGTGCCTGCATTAGGCATAGCCTTTGCTAATGTTCATTTGTTGCCCATGTATCAGAAAAAAATTGCATATGGAACTAAAGGCTTTCCTTGGACATCTGATGTTGTACATCGAGATGTAAATTATGCAAAAGGAATTTGCCCTGTAGCTGAAAATTTACAAGACTCAATTTACCTCGGGTTTCAGATTTGCATGTACCAAATGAATAAGTCTGAGACTGATCTAATGATTGCTGCTTTCCACAAAGTATGGGAAAACATTGAAGATTTAAGAAGTTTAGATTCATCACAATAGTAGCAATGTCAAGAAAAGACAAATGCTAGTCTAGGATGAGGTATCAGAGCACTAAAAAAGAATTAAAAAAACTGCCTATCTACCCACTAAATAATATCATTAAGCGTTATTTTCTAACATCAAACTAGGCGGTTAGATAAAAAATATTTAATGTGAAGATTCTAGATACAGTATTTAATGATATAAAAAATTAGTATTAAATAATAATTAATTCATAACTTATCTGAATAAATTAACTGATAGGATACTCAAGATACTTTCAAAAATGTAAAAAAAGAGTTTGTAAATTTTATAATAGTGAATGATTAAAAAGCTCTTTGAAAAAAATAATACATCTATTAATTAATAAAATATTACTTAGACGTGTCAGTTAAATTTATGTTGGACTTTGCTAAATTTTTTTATAGCCTATAGATAATATTTAGTTTAAGTAAAAAATAATTTATCGATTAAATAAATGAACATGATTTTAAAAAAAACAGCAATTTTAAATTTTGAAAAAATAGCAATAGTGTCTCATGATGCTGGAGCAGCTAACTTGATTTTAGGGTGGATTAAAGAACATCATGAAATAAAAATTAAATATTCTCTTTCAGGACCGGCGTTAAAAATATTTAAAGATTATGATCCATCCATTATAAATAATTCACTTATAGATGCGATGAGTGGAGTCTCAGCGTTAATTAGTGGCACAAGTTCAGTTGATAGTGATTTTGAGCATGATTCTAGAAATTATGCAAAGAAAATGGGTATTTACTCTATAGGTGTAATAGATCACTGGGTTAATTATAGTCAAAGATTTAAGAGAAAAAATAAGTCTATATACCCAGATGAAATTTGGGTATTTGATAGTTATGCATTTAGAATAGCAAAAAACCTATTTCCTAAAATAAAGATTATTCAGATTCCTAACTATTATCTAAACCAGCAGTTATCATTGATTCATAAATTATCTTCTAGTAAGATAAATGAAGCAAAGCAACATGTTTTATATTTATTAGAGCCTATAAATCAAAAATGGGATAATTCTGATATTTCAGGAGAGTTTCAGGCATTAGACTATTTTATTAAAAATCGAGTCCTAATTGGATTGAAGAATGATGCTATAATAAAACTGAGGCTTCACCCAAGTGAAAAAATTGACAAGTATCAAGCATGGTGCTCTTCGCAAAAAAAATCAACTATTGAATTAGACATAAGCTCAAATTTATACGAGTTAATTAATTGGGCGGATTATGTTGTTGGATGTAGTACTGCAGCAATGGCGTTAGCAGTAATGGCCAACAAAAAAGTCATATCAACTCTTCCCCCGAATTCTCAGGACTGTCATTTGCCATATGCAAATATTACAATGCTTAGGGACCTAGATAAAAAATGAAATATTGTAAATACTGCTTGCAGCCTAATACGCGCCCAAATAGTTATTTTAATGAGCTAGGTGTTTGTCCAGCATGTAGCTATTATTATGAAATTAGCCAATTTGCGGATTGGCAAGAGAGGTATGAAATATTATTGGACGAGTTATCGAACTTTAAAAAAATGCCGGGTCAAAATTATGACTGTATTATTGGAGTTAGTGGAGGGAAAGATAGCACCAGGCAGGCGCTTTGGGTTCGCGACAAGCTTGGCCTTAAACCACTTTTGGTTTGCATGGCATATCCCCCCGAGCAAATAACTAATAGAGGGGCAAGTAATTTATCGAATTTAATTAATCTTGGGTTCGATGTAATTGTACAAAGTATTGCACCTAAAACCTGGAAAGCTTTGCTTAGAGAAGGCTTTTTTCAATTCGGCAATTGGGCCAAATCATCTGAACAGGCAATTATTTCATCAGTTCCGCAGTTAGCAATTAAATATAAGATTCCATTGATATTCTGGGGTGAAAATCCTGGGCTGCAACTTGGAGATATGAAAACTGTCGGTAAGAATGGTTATGATGGCAATAATCTTAAATATATGAATACTGTTGGTGGTGGAGGCTTGCAATGGTTCTTAGATGCCGGATTCGATAGAAAAGAATTGTCTCCATACTTGTTTCCCAATACAGAGGAATTTGATGAAGAAGGAATACAGATCATATATCTTGGCTGGTTTTGGAAAGACTGGTCGCTTATAAATAATGGAATGTATTCATGCAGTAATGGGTTAGACATAAGGACCGACACGGTTAACAATACTGGAGATTTATGGGGTGTTGCTTCCTTAGATGAAGATTGGGTAGTGCTAAATCAAATGATTAAGTACTATAAATATGGATTTGGAAGAGTCTCAGACTATGCTAACGAAGAAATTCGAATTGGAAGAATGACTCGCGATGAAGGAATTGACTTAGTAAGCAAATATGACCATAGTTGTGGAGAGGAATACATTATTAGTTTTTGTTCTTATATTGACATTACACCACAACAATTTTGGAACAAAATATATGAAATAGTAAATCGTGACCTATTTATAATTCATAAAAATAATAAAATTATTCCTAAATTTAAAGTGGGAATAGGAATATGAAAAAAATATCTATTGGGATTGTTGATTACGGAATGGGAAATCATTCTTCAATTGTTAATAGTCTTCGAGGCTTAGGGTTGAGAGTGAAAGTAAGCAATCAAAAGATTGAGCTTGATACAGTCGACGTTATATTGTTACCTGGAGTTGGAGCATTCGGTTTGGCAATGGAAAATATAATTAAATTGGGCTTAGATGACTATATTAAAAATGCCGTGAATCACGATAAGCCATTAATTGGAATCTGTTTGGGAATGCAATTAATGACTGAATCATCTTCAGAGCATGGCTTCACAAATGGCTTAGAATTGATTCCAGGAAAAATTATTTCATTCCCTAATAATCAATCCCATATTGGATGGAATGGTATAAATTTAAAAAAGAGTAGTTCTAGTTGGCTCAACGAAAGCGATAGAACGGTATATTTTAACCATTCGTATTATTATGATGGCCCAGATTTATATAAGGCTGCAATAACACATCATGCATTCCCGTTTGCTTCCATTATTAAACACAAAAATTTGATTGGATTACAATTTCATCCAGAAAAAAGCCAGGTTACTGGAAAAATTATATTAAAAAAAATAATAACTAGTCTCCTAGATGATTAAAAAAAGAATTATTGGTGTCGTCACCGTTAAGAATGGTTGGGCAGTACAATCATTTGGATATAAAAGATATTTGCCATTAGGTAAGCCCGAATGTCTTATTGAAAATCTAGATAGATGGGGTGCAGACGAAATATTTATACAAGTAATAGATCGCTCAAATAGCAATCTTGGCCCTGATTTTGAATTACTTGAAAAGGTAAGTCGCCTTAGATTAGAAACCCCCCTAATTTATGGGGGGGGAATTAGAAATATTTCAGATGCTATTCAGGTGATTAAAACGGGGGCTGATCGAATTTCGCTCGACTCAACCTATAGAAAAATGCCTGACAACATAAAAGTTATTTCAGAGACGCTTGGAGCGCAGGCAATAATTATATCGACGCCAATGTCTTTTGACTCTGGGATGCTGGGTGTATACGATTATCAAAAATTAGAAATATCACTAGATATTGATTCGACCAGAGATATTATTAATTCGGGAATAGTTTCAGAGATGCTTGTAATTGATTACAAAAATGAGGGATATAAGAATTCTTTTAATAGACAGATCATAGATGGTTTGATGATTAAAAAAAAGGGATCTGTAATTGCATTTGGTGGAATTACGGAGGATGAGCAAGTAAATTCTTTGTTAAATTTAGATATTGTATCTGCCGTTGCTATTGGTAACTCACTGTCATATAGAGAACACGCGATACAAATGATTAAAAAAAATATAGAGAATAAAACTTTAGTCCGCAAACCAATATTTCAGTCGCTCTTAAAATAAATTATTGATAAATGAAAAATTTAAAATTCTGTAAGCGCTGCCTTTACGCATCAACCCATCCATTAGGCATCTCAATAGATCAAGAGGGAATATGTTCTGGATGTAGAATTCACGAAGAAAAGGATAGCTTAGACTGGAATGAGAGATTTGAAAAATTAAGGAAATTAGTTGAGCCATATAAAAGTAAAAATGGCGATAAATATGATTGCATAGTGCCTGTATCGGGGGGGCAGGACTCCTTCTATATTGTTCACTTGGTAAAGGAGGTGCTCGGCTTAAATCCACTGCTGGTAACCTATAATAAATATTATAATACTCCGCTGGGCATTAATAACTTAGCGAATTTACGTATAAAATTTAACTGTAGCATTCTCTATCAAAATGTAAATCCAGTTTCAGTAAAGAAAATAACGAGAAGTACTCTACACAGATTTGGGAGTATTTATTGGCCTATACTTGCAGGGCATACTGTATTTCCAGTTCAAACAGCAGTTTCGTATCAAGTTCCTCTGATTATTTGGGGTGCGCATCAAGGGCTAGAACAGGTGGGTATGTTTTCTCATTCACATGAGGTTGAGATGACGCGGAGATACAGAAAAGATCATGACTTAATGGGGCTAGAGGCTGACGATCTTATTTCCGTCTTCGATACTCTTACTGAAAATGATATTTGGCAATATCGATACCCAGATGATGATCAGCTACAAAAGATAGGAGTTAGAGGAATTTATTTAGGAAATTATGTAAGATGGGACCCTAAAGCTCAACATGAAGAAATGATTGAAAAATACCAGTATAAAACTTCAAGATTTAATAGGACATTCGACTGTTATGATTACGTAGACTGCTTCAATTACATGGATTTACATGATCTATTGAAGTTACATAAGCATGGATATTCCAAGGTTACAGACCATGCTTGCCGAGAAATTAGGCACGGAAGAATCTCAAGAGAACATGGCTTGGAGCTAGTAAAAAAATATGAAATTCAACCGATTGAATTTGAAAAAAATATTCTTGAGTGGCTTGGTATTACAAAAATATCACTGGATTTTATTTTAAACAGACATAGGAATAAAGAGTTCTGGAATGAGGTAGATATTGGGAGATGGGAGTTCAACGGGTTAAGTGCCTTACAGCCCAGTTCATCTAATGAACAGAGAATGCAAAAAAACATTAATTTTACTGAAAATGCCTCATTAAGTCTGAATCTTGAGAAGGAATATATTATTTTTGGTAAAGGCTTTCCTTGAAAAGAGTTAGTATTTTTAGATTAAAATTACAAATAAAAAAGGTTAAGATTTATGGTTAATAAATTTAATAGCAATCAAGAACAATTTTGGGCTGAAAAATATGCAAATGAATATATAAAAAAAAATAGTAACTTTAATCATGCATTAGGAGCGGATGGTTGGAATAAGATGCTAGCCGGAACAGTTGAGCCAATTCATTCATATCTAGAGTGTGGCTGTAATATTGGTAGAAATATTCATCAATTAAATATTGCGCGCCCAAACGCAAAACCATCGATCATAGAAATTAGTAAACCTGCTTATGATTTCGTTGTGAGTCAATATAAAATTGAGGAAAAATATAATGGTTCAATTCTAAGTAGCAATTTTAATGTAAATAATTTTGACTTAGTATTTACGATGGGAGTTTTGATTCATATAAATCCAGATCAGCTATTAGAAAATCTAAAGAAGATGTATGATTATTCCCGTAAATATATATTAATCGGTGAGTATTTTAATAGGACCCCTGTTTCAATAAGATATCAGGATGAGGATGATAAGTTATTTAAAATGGATTTTGGAAAGTTAGCAATGAATAATCTTGATGTTAAGTTAATAGATTATGGATTTTTATGGGGGCATATTTATGATGATGCAGGTTTTGATGATTTTACCTGGTGGCTATTTGAAAAAAATAAATGATTAATCAATCAGCGAAATTTTATGGGGCCGCTCATCTTATAGGCGGTGAAAAACTTAATAAGTCAATATTAAGAGCTAGTTGGGTTCATGGAGCAGATTTAGCTTTTCATGACTATAAGCACGCTAGTCTATTAATTCATCCGCATGAATTTGGGTTAAATATACGTATAGTGAGCAATAAGGAACAAGAGAAATATCCTGGTCATACGGGAGAATATGACTTAATTTCTGCTGGAGTTCCTTTTATATATACAAATCCTAAATATAGCAGTCATCACGGAGGTCTACATAAAAGAACATATGTTCCTAGGCACGGTATTGCAAAAGTTCATTTGAATAATTTATATCAAAAATGGATGGAAACAGCCTTAAAAAATAAATGCGATAGTATTTTACTTAATGCCTTTGATTATGAAAATTTCAAAAAAATGATAAATTATGAAAATTCTAATATTAAAATAATTGAAGGCGCAAACATTAAAGAAAATATAACGTTATTGAAGATTAGGGATATATTCTATTCAATTGAGGAGTGTGTTTTCGATTCTCCTGGGTCGCATATTATATATGCTATTTTATGTGGATGTAAGTCAACATTTATTGAGGAAGATATTGAAATTCACAATAGAAACAAAATTATAAATGAATGTGTAAAAGGATATCCTAAATTTATTAGAGATCACCACAGGCTAAATTTGCTAAGCAGGCATGAGGGTAGTGAATTTACAGAAAAGTGGAGTAAATATAACCTTTCTGAGCTTAGAGAAATAGCAGAGCATGAGGCAGGAGTAGAATTTAAAAGAAAAAATGAATTTATAGAAAAGCTTATTAGACCTATTAATAAGCTTGAAGAGGTAAAAATTTCAACCAACATAATTTTGTCTAAATTACAGCATAAAATTTTCGATGATATATTTTTTCATTAAAAAACTTATATGGGTAATCGTCCCCTAGAACCAAAGGCGTGAGAAGTAGAATTTTTTCCAATGGAAGAGGTTCTATATGAAGAGATCGAAATTTAGCGACAGTCAGATCATTGATGCTGTAAAGCGGGTTGA
>Ga0187844_10000835_pt1 | contig 24036 bp, 27 predicted proteins | sample SpaLakP09_SKY_50_FD_134517 | JGI IMG/M metagenome (GOLD analysis project Ga0187844, IMG submission 134517) | Oligotrophic lake water microbial communities from Sparkling Lake, Wisconsin, USA - SP09_SKY_50 | ecosystem: Environmental > Aquatic > Freshwater > Lake | place: USA: Sparkling Lake...
AAGGTTCAAGGTTCAAGGTTCAAGGTTCAAGGCGCAGGCTGCCGCAATCGCGCGCCACCTCGGCCAGCGTGTCCCATAAATAACTGCCCATGGTGCCATCGGCCCACAGCAGCAAGGCGTCGCCACGCCAAAGCAGAGTTACACCAACGCCCACCAGCGTGGTCAAGAACACCGCGTCCGGCGAGTTCTCACGGGATTGCAAATTGACAGAGCAGACTTGCCGCAACAAGGTGTGCAGGGCGGGACCCTCCAGCTGCAGTGCTGCGTCTTGGCGCAAGACCGGATACAAGCCGTGTACCCGCCCCGCGGGCATGGCAGCATCTTGCAGTAGGCCCAGCGTGGCGCCCTCAGCTTCAATCAAAAATTCGGTGACGCCAAGGCGCGCAACGAGACCACCGGTCGCCAACGCACGGTAGCGGTTGTACGCAGGCGGCACGGGCATGCCATGCTCGGCCAGCCACTGCGGCGCTGCAGACCCTTTGCAGCCCCAGCGGGCCGTCGCTAGCGAGCGGTCGGTCAGGGTCAGGTCCGCTGCGACTGGGCCGGTGGCTTGGGCGCACCAGTGCTGCGCCAACTCGCAGGGCGAAGCGCGGCGCGGCGCGTGCGTCGGGATGTTCATGCGCTGACCTCCTTTTGACGGGCACCGGCAGCATCGTAAAACGGTAGCGCCACCACCTGCGCTTGCACCATATTGCCGCTGGTCAGGCGTATCGGCAGACCGGTACCCACCGCGCTGAGCGCCGGTGTAACAAAGGCCATGCCGATGACGTGGCCCAGCGCGGGGCTAAATGCCACGCTGGTGATGCGCCCGCTGATTTCGCCGTTGACGATGACCAGGTGGCTCTCCGAGGGCATATCGGGGTGGCTGTCCTGGCTGGTAGCCATGCCGGGAATGTCGAGCGTAAAGCCGACCAAGGTTTGCTTCTGCGGCCGTTTGGCAATCGCCTGCAGGCTACGCTGCCCGATGAAAAACGGTTTTTCCAGTTTGGTCGCCCAGCCCAGCGCAGCTTCACGAGGAACGGTCAAGCCGTCGGTGTCCTGGCCGATGATGATGTGGCCTTTTTCCAAACGCAAAAGGCGCTGTGCCTCCACGCCAAAGGGGCGGATACCCAGGCCTGTCCCGGCTTGCATCAGGGCCTGCCATAGCGCAGCGCCGTACTCGGCGGGCACATGGACCTCGTAGCCCCATTCGCCCACAAAGCCCACGCGCATGGCGCGTGCCGGGATACCTGCCACGTCGATCTCGCGTACGCCCAGGTAAGGGAAGGCGGCGCCATCCAGGTCGGCGCTGGTCAACGAGGCCAGCAGTTGGCGCGCCTGCGGCCCGGCCACATTGACGCCCGCGAATGCGCCGGTGTGGTTAACGATCCCGCAGTCCATGCGCCATAGAGTGTTGAGGCGTGAGAGTTCGCGGTATACCGTTGCCGCACCGGAGGTGGTGGTGGTGAAATAAAAATGCTGCTCGGCAAGACGCGCCACCACGCCGTCGTCTATCACCACGCCAGACTCGTCGCACATCACCGCATAGCGGGTCATGCCTACCGCCAAATTGGCATAGCGCGAAATGTAGATGCGCTCCAAAAATTCAGCCGCTTGCGGGCCAATGACTTCTAGCTTGCCCAGCGTGCCCACGTCAATGATGCCCACCCGCTGGCGCACGTTCATCGCCTCTTCGCGTATGCACTGCATGCGGGAGCGACCGGCCACCGCGTAGTACTCCGGGCGCTGCCACATACCGGCTGCCATCCAGACGGCCCCGGCTTGTGTATGCAGGGCGCGCATAGGGGTGTGGCGCTCAGGCGTGAAGCCACGCCCGGCCAGGTGGGAAATCGATACGGGGTGATAAAAAGGCCGTGCCGTCGTAGTGCCAACCTCGATCGGAGTCTTGCCGATGATGCGCGCCAAAATACGCAGCGCGGTCATATTGGAATGCTTACCCTGGCTGGGGCCCATGCCATTGGTGGTGTAGCGCTTCATCAATTCGATGTTGTCATAGCCTTCTTGCGCTGCGTTGTAAAAATCTTTGAGCTGCAGGTCTTCGTCGAAGTCGACAAAATTTTTGCCCTGCGGATGGGCCACGATAGGCCAGGGATGGCTCGGGCAGCGCAGCGCCTCAGGCACATGCGGTACGTCGTGTTGGCTCCCGAAGCCGCAATGGGCTGCGGCCAGCATGCCGGCGCGCTGGCCATCCAAGGCCTTGGCCTCGCTGTCATACACGCCATTGACGCGGCCACAGGCAAAGATGCCCGCTGGTAACTTGGCTGGTACAAATTGCTGGACAGTATCAGACCAACCCATAGACGTACCGGCTTGGTACAACAAATTGGCCGCTGGGGCGAAGCCCACGCTCATGATCACACCATCGCAAACCACGTGCTCCTTGGTACTGGTATCGGCTTGCCCATCGGCCAGCAATCGTGCGAGGGTCACACCGGTGACTCGACGCCCGCTGTCGCCGCTATGGGCTTCGTAAATGCCCCAGCCATCCAGCACCCGAACTCCGGCTTCGCGCACTGCGTCACGCGCGGCACAGGTCGGCCCTTGGCTACGCATATCTGCAACGGCGGCGACTTTGACGCCCGCTTGCAAGGCGTCGAGAACCGCCGTGAAGCCTTCGCTGTTGGCGACCAGCGCCACTGCGGTTTGCATAGGACGCACCGCGTAGCGGTTAATCAGCCGTTGCGCCGCACCAGCAGTCATGACTCCGGGGACGTCGTTATGGCTAAACACCGCAGGCAACTCGAAGGCCCCGCTGGCGACCACCACGGCCTTGGCACGCAGCTTGGTCATGCACTGCGCGTCGATCAACGCGATCCAATGATCGGCGTAGTAACCGACGGCTGTGGTGTCCGTCAGCACGCGGATTAGTGGCTCTTCCGCCACCGCAGATTGAAGCTCGCGCAAGGCCTGTAGCCCGGCCACGCTGCCACCGAACTGGAAGCTGGCGCTGCCGCCGCTGCGCGCGTTTTCATCTACCACCACGACCTGCGCCCCGGCCCGCGCCGCATGCAAGGCCGCTTGTAAACCGGAGACTCCCCCACCGATAACCAGCACGTCACAGAAATCGTAACGCTTGGGCGTGTGCAAAGCGGGCTTAGACAGGTCAAGCTTGCCCAGTCCGGAAAAATTGCGGATCAGGCGCTCCCACAAAGGTAACAGCGCCTTGGTGTGGAAAGCCTTGTAATAAAAGCCCACCGGTAGAAAACGCGCCAGCAGTCCCATGTAGCGGTTGCGGTCGTTGTCCACGCCACCGGCGGTATTCACGGCCACTAACTCCATGCCCGCGCGCAACGCCTCGACGTCGCCGCGAATGTTCATGGCCTGGGGCGTCTGCAGCATCACATTGATGTCATGGTTGGCCAGTGTCAATATGCCGCGTGGGCGGTGGTATTTGAAGGAGCGGCCCAGCGTGTGCTGCCCGGCGGCCCACAGGGCGGCGCTGATACTGTCACCGGCAAAGCCGCTGTAGCTGCGCCCTTCGAAGCGAAAGGGCAGGACGGCGCTGCGGTCCAACCACTCACCGGGTTGCGGAGGTAGGCGCATGGAATTACTGCTGGCCATACAAAAAGGTCTTTTCGATCACATCAGACATCGTGTCACGCACCGCAATAAACCAGGTATTGCTTGGCGTGTGGCACCACCATTCATGCTTGACTCCAGGCGCGCCACTTTTATTGAATACATAGTCCGCCCATTGCGCATCGGTACAGTCCGCGGGCTCCGGCATGGTTTTGCATTCACCCCAGTAAGCGAACTCGGAAATCAGGCGTGGGCCGTTGATGGGGCAGGTCATGATTTTCATGGTGCGTAGGTTGGGTGTGTGCCTGCGGGCTGATTCAATGTCCGACCGAGGCAGCGCCTTTTTCGCCGGTGAGCGCGTAACGCTCGAAACGGTCAAAAGCAAAACCTTCAATCAGTGGATGCGCTCGGTCATTGGCCACGGTGTAGGACATGGTTTTGCCGGAAACCGGCGTGGCCTTAAATCCCCAGGTGCCCCAGCCGGCGTCCAGATAAAACCCTTCGATCGGAGTCTTACCCATGATGGGCGCGAAGTCTGGCGTCATATCAGCCATGCCGGCCCACTGGCGCACGACTTTGGCTTGTGATAACTGGGGCAGCATCTCCACCATGTGGGCGCTCAGGCTCTCAGTGAAGTCCAGCGTCGAGCGAGTGGAATGCAGTTCGTAAGGGTCCAGCGACGCGCCCATGACCAGTTCGCCGCGCGCGGTCTGGCTGATATAGACGTGCAAGCTGCCCGAGACCAGAATGGGATCGAGCCACTGCTTCATAGGTTCACTGACCATGGCTTGCAGCGGGTGGATGTAAATCGGGCTACGCAAGCCCAGCATTTTCAGAATGCGTGGCGTGGAGCCGGCTACGGCGCAAAGCACCTTGCCGCAAGCGATATCGCCGCGCGAGGTCCTCACACCGGTAACACGACCGCTCTGGGTAAGGATGTCGAGCACGCGGGTTTGTTGGTGGATCTCGACACCACGCATATCGGCCCCGCGGCCATAGCCCCAGGCGACCGCGTCGTGCCGCGCAATGGCACCGGGTGCGTGGTACAGCGCGCCCAAGATAGGGGCGTGTCCGGCGCAGCTCATGTCCATGGACGGCACCGCTTTCTGGATAAAGTCAGGGTAAACCAGCTCGGAATCGATGCCGTAGTGCTTGTTGACTTCGGCGCGCCAGCGCATGGTGCGCATCGAGGCATCGGTGTGCGCCAGGGTGAAATGTCCGCGCGTGGAATAAAACAGGTTCAGGTCAAAGTCGGTGGCCAGGTCTTGCCACAAGCGCACCGATTCGTCATAAAACTTCACGCCTTCAGGTGTAAGGTAGTTGGAGCGGATGATGGTGGTGTTGCGGCCGGTGTTACCGCCGCCAATGTAGCCCTGCTCGATGACCGCTACATTGGTGATTCCATGGTCACGTGCCAGGTAATAAGCGCTCGCAAGGCCATGGCCTCCGGCGCCGATGATGACTACGTCGTAGCTGGACTTCAGTTGCCCATGCGGTGTGAACATCCGCGGCTCGGGATGTCGGTCTGACATCGCAAATTTGAGTAGTCTCCAAGGCATGAAAATTCTCTAAAGTTCTTGAAAGCAGTATGCATCTAAAATTCTTTGAATGCAACTATTATTCTCTGGAATAAACAAAAACTTCAAAAAAACTACTCAAAATCTCCTCGGATGGGGTAGACGATTACCGTGACGAAGCGGATCGGAACCTCATGCAAAATGCCAGGGCCGTGCGGAATTTCGCCCCGGAAGGTCAAGGAATCGCCGGGTACAAGCGTGTAAATTTGTTCGCCGTGGCGGTAATCCATCCGCCCTTCCAACATGTAGATGAACTCTGTCCCAGGATGTTCAAAGTCCGGGAATATTTCGCCCTGATTGTCGATCGTGATCAAAAACGGTTCGAAGGTCTTGGTCGGACCTTGGTCGTAGGCCAGCAAATGGTAGGTATGTCCACTTTTGGTACCGCGACGCACGACTTGCATGCCCTGGCCATTGCGCACGTGTTGGGCTGAGCCACCCTCAATGCCGAAATCCCTAAACAGCATCGACAAAGAAACGCCTAGCGCCGACGCAATGCGCTGCAGGGTGTCCAAGCTTGTTGCAGTCTGCGCGTTTTCAATCTTTGAAAGCATCCCACGGCTGATGCCGGCGCGCTCGGAAACGTCCGCAATCGTCAGGCCGTGACCCAATCGCTTTTCGCGTATGGCCTTACCGAGAAATACTTCTAACGACGGGCTGTTTGTCATAAATTCCAAATGAATTCTCATTACTGCAAACCAGTATAGCGGTGCCCCCTCAGGAGCAGTCGACCTCTGGAAGGCATCAACACCCTAGCTAGTCAATGCACAGGGTTGACTGTGTATTTAAACAGTCCAGGTTACATCCACCCTCGCAGATTTTGGATACCGAATGCTATCGACTGCCTTGAAAAAGCCGGATTGATGGCGGTATTCGTCTCCAACCAAGGGTATTCACCCATTTATTGATATGAAACAAAGTTGCACACTGAATTTGCTCTTTCAAAAAATCTTTGGAGAAATTCCTATGAATGCAGAAAACAGCATGCGCGAACGGATTGACACGATGTTCCGCAATGACCGCCTATTCGCTTATGTGCTACTTATAGGGGTTTGGCTCGCCGTGTGGTTTGTTGTAACTCAGGTTTCGGCTTTGGGTCCGCCAGGCTCCTTGATGGGACTGGTCTACCTGAGCGCCTTGGCACTGTGCGTTTTCAACACCGCATCCATCGTTGCGATGGTTAGGCATTACGAGCAAGCCAAGGAACACATTTACCGCCAAGATATCGAACACCTTGATGCTATTGCTGTGTCGAATAAGCAGCATCACGCAAGTTAATTAGGAGGAACTTTATGGCTTCAACATCTCCATACCGCCCCCCCGAGCAAAGTCCCGCCGGGCAGTTATTTGACAGTCTTTTCGTGGTGGCCTTGGTAGCTGCAACGCTACTGGTCTGCCTGTACCTGACTGTTTTGAGTGCTGCACCGGCACCCGCACCTGCGGCCCAAACTGCTACCGTGACCGCAGCACCGGCGACTGAGGCAAGCGCAGCGGCAGTAACAGCAGTGGCTGCCGCCACCAGCACCGACGGCTTGACGGCGGAGCAACAGAAACTGAAAACCGAGCGATTTACGGCACTGGGTTGGGATGATGCGAAAGTGGCTGAACGCAAGGCGACCATCGCGGCCAAGTCCTACGAAATCGACTGGTTCATGTTGCTCCTGACAGCCATCGTGGTCATTACTTATTTTGTTTTTTTGGTGCGCACCTCCGACAAGGAGTTGCGCGAAGTGATCAATGAACGGTTTGGGCCTGCGACAGGTACGCAATCTAAGGAGACATCATGAACTTTTGGGAAATTCTGTCTAACGGTGCTTGGCTATTGTCCGCACTCATTGCCATATGGATGGTGGCTGATCTATTGAAAGTCGGCAAGGAGTATCCAGAAGACTACTTGACCAGTTCCCGTGAAGGCCAAGAATAAGTCCGATTGTCCAAAGATATGACCACTTAAAAGGATAAAAAATGTCAACATCTACATCGAATGTGCCGCATATCGGACTGCGCCGTGTACTCGGCCCAGCGCACGTCTGGGCGCTAGGCGTGGGAATCGTCTTGGTCGGAGAGTTCATGGGGTGGAACTTCACGATTGACAACGGTGGTCCTTGGGCCGCTTTGGTTGCGTGTTTTGTGAGCGGACTACTCTATACCTGTGTAGCCATGATTGACTCTGAGGTGACTTCTACCGTGGCTGCTGCGGGTGGGCAATACACGCAAGCTAAGCACATTGTGGGGCCTTTGATGGCCTTTAACGTGGGCTTGTATTTGGTGTTGGCCTACACCATGTTGGAAGCGGCTGACGCTATTGTGGTTGGCGATCTGATGAAGTCATTGGCGGCAGACTTTGGCGGCGCCACTCCGGAAATGGCTGAACAATTGGCTCGTCCGTTTGTCACGCTGTCCATATTGATCCTGGCCTTGCTAAATTACCGTGGCGTATTCATGACGCTCTCGGTCAACATCGTGATCACCGGCTTTGCTTTTTTAGCGATTTTGCTTCTGCTCTTCAATGTAGGACCATGGTCAGGAACCCAGCTCCTTCAACACAAGGTTTTTTTCTCTAATGAGACCCTGCCCTATGGATGGCTTGGCGTTGTGGCCAGTCTGCAATTTGGAATGTGGTACTACTTGGGCATCGAAGGAACGTGCCAGTCAGCTGAGGAAGTTCGTTCGCCGGGCCGTGCTATTCCGCTTGGCACGATGACGGGAATGCTGACGCTGGTGATCGCCGCCATCATTACATGGTACGTATGCACAGGCTTGATACCCTGGGAATACCTGGGTATTGCCGCAACGCCCATGTATGACGCAGGTAAGCTCACGGGCAATTGGGGGCTGCAGGTGCTCATGTGGGTGGGCTCGGCCTTCGCAGCGATGGCATCGGCCAATGGCTGTATCAACGACGCCTCGCGCGCGTGGTTCTCTATGGGGCGAGATCGCTACCTACCGGCCTGGTTTGGTGCAGTCCATCCGCGCTACCACACTCCCTACCGTGCGATTGTCTTTCTGGTCCCGATAGCCTGTGCTTTTGCGCTCACAGGCTACACACAGATTCAAGGGCAGATCATGCTCAACCAGATCGTTACCTTCTCCATATTGGCCGGACTGCTGGGCTACACTTTTATGCCTATCAACATGATCCGCTTTCGCCGTATGTGGCCCTTGGGAAGCATTGAGCGGGGTTATGTGCATCCATTTCACCCGATCCCGACACTGACATTGGCCACCTTGTGCGCAATCACTTTTGTCGCGGTTTTCCTTGGTTACGGACGCAATTTGCTCGCCATCATGGCCTTCTTCATCATTATTTCCGTATGGTTTGTACTGCATCGATACAAGTATGTCCGTCGTGGAGATCAGTTCACCATGAATTGGCCGCGCCCGATCGGCTACTGACACTGCAGGAGCCGATGGCAGAGCCCCAGGGCTCTTGGATGCCCCTAAAGAAAATTTGCCATGCCGTCTTATCAAATTTTTGGGGCGTGGGCGTTTTTGGTCATCGCAATCGGTGCGCTCGCTTTTCTCTTGGCTAGGCATCGCCATCAATTGAAGCTTGAGCGCTCCAACTTGCTCGAGGACTGCTTGCCCTTACTCAAGGATGTTCAGCAAAAGCAAGAGGGGGTTCACTACCCGCGCGTGCAAGCGAATGTCAGCCTCGCAGGGCGTCAATCTCAAATTGACCTGTGGGCCATGGCCGACACCCTCCAAACGCGTCGTCTACCGCCACTGTGGCTTTTTGTAGATATCCGCTGCGTACTCGCGATAGACGGGGTGATGGACGTACTGGTTCGCCCCACGGGGGTTGAAGTGTTCTCGCCATCGCGCGACTTAGCTTACCGGCATGAGCTTCTGGGCCACTGGCCACAGGCAAGCATTCTCAAGAGTAGTTTCCCGGACATCGAAAAGTTGTTGCAGCAGTTGGACCTGCCGCTGCATGATTTGCTGGCGGATCCCTATACCAAGTGCCTTACGCTTCGACCAGACGGATTGCGCTACGTAGTACAAATCGCACAAGCTAGCCAAGCCCATTACATGGTGCTGCGCAACAGCCACTTTGGCCCATTACAAGTGCCGGCAGCATTTTTAGAAGCTAAATTAAGCACTTTGGGTCAGATCATGAAAATTTTGGAGTCCGCATGACTGCTCTCTTGCCGTCCAGGCCGCTACATCCTCGGTGGGTCTTGGTCGTGGGCTTCATCCTTCCGTCGGGTGGGCAACTGCTTAACAGGATGCCGCAGCGCGCCCTCACCTTTCTTTTTTTCGCGGTACTGTTTGGCTGGGTCAGTATGAACCTGGTACCGGCCAGCGTATGTGCTGCACGCGCCTATCCTGCGTGGCGTTGTTTTATCGTGCAACACGCAGGATTGTTCTTTATCTGGTTAATCGCGGCCATGGATGCCTACCAAGGCGCGCGAATACGCAGAACGGAGTTTGATTTCTCTCGGGAGAAAGGGCTGCCACTCCAAACCGACAGTCGCGACCCTGATGCTTAGCACCTCAAGGCTTAGACGTACTTAATGGCACGCCTGTCGTTCATCTAGTTCTTAAGGGCCTGCGGCGGACTGATGGCAATCGCACACAGTCCGTCCGTTGCCAGACAGGCCGCTGTATCCATGAAAAGCACATCCGGGGCCTCCACTTTGTTTGCACTAGGTATGCATACTAGGCGGATTTTGGATAGCGCGCACCCATTCCCGCGAGGCTTTGATGATGCCGATTTTTCTCCGTCAAGCCTGGCTTGCGTTGCCACTCAGGTGGCGGTGGTATTTCACACTGAAAAGTACCGATCGCCCTAGGCAGGGGTACGAACCGGCTAAGACCGATTTCGTACACGCCCCAAGCGGACCTGCCCAGGATCTTTAAGAATCTTTTTGGCCCGCGCTGCGCGCAGGGCGCTTTTTCGCATCCCGTGGCACAAATACTTTCCCGCCGTTGCCGGGTTTGGCAAAGCCGGCAGGCTTCCTGGGTGCGAGGTCGGCGCGTGGCGCGAAATCCTTGCGCGGGGCGAAGTCGGCGCGCGGTGCACCGGCATCGGCGCGAGGAGCGAAATCACGGCGCGGGGCAAAGTCGGCACGCGGGGCACCCGCATCCGCTCGAGGGGCGAAATCACGACGAGGAGCAAAGTCGCCACGCGGTGCGCCTTGGCCGGCAAAGCGGTCATTAAAACCACCCTTGCGCTCGTAGCTGAAGCCTTCGCGGGCGGCACCGCGAAATTCGCGGGTGCCGGCATCGGCAAAACCACTGCGGCGTTCACCGCCGCCAAAGCCACCCTCCCGAGGACCGGAGAAGCCGCGGCCCGGGCCTCTGGCATCGCGGCCACCGCCACCATTGCGCGAAGCAAAACCGGGGCGCGGTGCTTCGGGAATCCGTTGCTTGGGCTCCAGGCCAGCAACGACTTCCGCTTTGATCGGCTGGCGGGTATAGGCCTCGATGTCAAAAATCTTGCGACGGTCGCGCAGTTCGGCAAACGTGATCGCTAGGCCATCGCGCCCCGCCCGGCCGGTGCGGCCGATGCGGTGGGTGTAGTCCTCCGCCTTCATGGGCAGACCGAAATTAAACACATGGGTAATCGTGGGCACGTCGATGCCGCGCGCCGCCACATCGGTCGCCACTAGGATTTGTACCTGGCCCTGACGCAACGCCATCAAGCGGCGGTTACGCAAGCCCTGACTCAGCGCACCGTGCAAGGCCACAGCGTCAAAGCCGTCTTGTTGCAAGTCGTTGGCCAAGCCGTCGCACTCAATTTGGGTGCTGGCAAAAACAATCGCCTGGTTGATGCCGGTGTCACGCAGCCAGTGGTCCAACAGTTTGCGCTTGTGCTGCGCGTTGTCGGCCCAGTACAAAACCTGCTTGATGTTGACGTGCTTTTCCTGCGGGTTGTCGATGCTGACGCGCTGGGGTTCGCGCATCACGCGAGCGGCCAACTGCTGGATGCGGGGCGCAAAAGTGGCGCTGAACATCATGGTTTGCTTGCGGTCGATCGTGAGCTGATTAATCTCGGCCAGGTCATCGGAAAAGCCCAAGTCCAGCATGCGGTCGGCCTCATCGACCACCAAAAATTGCACTTGGTCCAGCTTGATCTGCATGGAGCGCTGCAAGTCCAGCAAACGGCCGGGCGTGGCCACTACCAAATTGGCGTTTTGCAGCTTGGCAATTTGCAACTGGTAAGGCATGCCGCCTACGATATTGGCAACGCGCAAACCGCGGCAGTGTTGCACCAGATCGATCGCGTCGTGCGCCACTTGCTGGGCCAGTTCGCGGGTGGGGCACACGATAAGTGCGCCGGGCGTGGGCGCCTTGAAATTGCGCGCGTTGGTCGGGTCTTTGCGCTTGGGGCGCTTAGGCGGAGCTTCGCCTTTGGCCGCGGCTTGCGCTACTGCTTCTTCGTAAGCCTGGCGCTCATCGGCTTCAGCCTGGGCCATTTGTTTAAGCAAAGTGTGCAACACCGGCAACAAAAACGCAGCGGTCTTTCCGCTACCGGTTTGGCTGGACACCATCAGGTCGATATATTTTTTAGCGCCTTTGTCTGCGCCCTCGGTCGGTAAAGCCAGGGGAATGACTTTGGTTTGCACGGGTGTGGGCTGGGTATATCCTAGATCGATACAGGCTTTAATGAGTTCGGGCGCCAGGTCCAAAGTCAAAAAGCCGTTGGGCTCGGATGGCGCCGCATGCGCTTCGTCAGAGGCGGCAATGGGCTGCTCGGCTCTGGGGTCGGGCTGGAAAGCCTCGCCGTCTTGGGAGGAAAAAGTGTTCTCGGGCGCGAATTCGCCCGATGCATGCAAAGAATCAGTCATAGTTTCACTCACACAGCAACGCCACCCGCGAGGTGGGCGTTCCGTCAATGGTTAAAAAACATCAACCATCAAACGGAGGCTGCGCCTGGTGCGTCTGCTACGCGGCCGGTGCGGCTGGGGCCCTCTTAACTTGGACCCGGTGAATGTTGGGAGATGTGCAAATTTCGCTGGCTCCGGCCTGATTGCCGTACTACCGTTTAGCGAAGCCCTCGATTATGGCACGGATTCGGGTTTGTACTAGGGCGCAGACCTTGCAAGCAATACAGGCGCGATACAACGGGCACGCATACGCGGCTCGTGCCCGAGCGTCCAAGTGCTCAGAGCTTCAAGAAATGTGCTCGGTAGTGTTCCAGCTCGTCGATAGATTCATGCACGTCAGCCAGCGCAGTATGCTTTTGCTGCTTTTTGAAGCTCGCGTACACCTCGGGTCGCCAGCGTCGGCTAAGTTCTTTTAAGGTGCTGACATCCAGGTTGCGGTAGTGGAAAAAGGCCTCCAGGCGCGGCATATAGGCGGCCAGAAAACGCCGGTCCTGGCCGATGGTGTTGCCACACAGGGGCGAGGCGCCGGCAGGCAGGTATTGCGCTAAAAATACGAGCAAGGCCGCTTCGGCCTGCGCCTCGTTACAGGTCGAGGCGCGCACTTTGTCGATAAGGCCGCTTTTACCGTGGGTGCCTTTGTTCCAGGCGTCCATGGCGTCGAGCTGCACATCAGATTGGTGGATCACAAACACCGGGCCTTCGGTGCGCGACTCCAGCATGGGACCGGTGACGACCACTGCGATTTCAATAATACGGTCCTGTGCCGGATGCAGGCCGGTCATTTCGCAGTCGAGCCAGACCAGGTTTTTGTCGGATTTTGTGAGTGGGCTTAATGTGTCTTGCATAGTTGAGATTGTCGCCGATGGCCTAAACTGGGACCCCATGCAAGACACCGCGCTCAATCCCTCCGACACACTGACCCTTGTTTTTGCGCTGGCCCTGACCGCCAGCCTTTTGTTGAAATTGTGGCTGACCACGCGCCAAATTCGGCATGTGGCCACGCACCGCAAAGAAGTGCCGCCCGCCTTCGCATCCACTGTTTCCCTGCAAGCGCACCAGCGCGCGGCCGATTACACAGTGGTGAAAGCACGCTTTGGCCTGATTGAACTGGCGTGGGGCGCGACCCTCGCCTTGGCCTGGACGCTGCTGGGAGGATTATCTGCATTGAACGGCCTTTTACTAGACACCCTGGGCGCAGGCCTGTGGCAGCAACTGGCCCTGGTGGGCGCCTTCACCGCCATCAATACCTTGCTGGAGCTACCTTTCTCGCTGTACGCTACGTTTGTGATTGAAGAGCGATTTGGCTTTAACAAAACCAGTACCAAACTTTGGCTGCAAGACCTGGTCAAATCCCTGCTCTTGGGCCTGCTAATCGGCGGCCCGTTGCTCGCCCTGGTGCTTTGGATGATGGCTGCGGCGGGCACGCTGTGGTGGGCCTGGACCTGGGGTGTATGGATGGGCTTTAACCTGCTGGCCATGCTGATTTACCCGACCTGGATTGCGCCGCTGTTCAATAAATTCCAAGTACTGGACGACCCGACACTGACCGAGCGCGTGCGCGCCCTGATGCAGCGATGCGGCTTTCAGGCGCAAGGTTTTTATGTGATGGACGGCAGCAAACGCAGCGCCCACGCCAATGCCTATTTCACCGGCTTTGGCGCCTCTAAACGGGTGGTGTTTTATGACACCTTGCTGGCTCGCTTGACGCCTGAGGAAGTGGACGCGGTGCTGGCCCATGAATTAGGCCATTTCAAGCACCAACATATTCTCAAGCGCATTGTGTCGATTTTCGCCATCAGTCTGGCCGGCTTTGCGGCTTTGGGCTGGGCCAGCGCGCAAGTATGGTTTTATACCGGCCTGGGCGTGATTCCCAACTTAGCGGGCGCCAACGATGCCCTGGCTTTGTTGCTATTTATGCTGGCCTTACCTGCTTTTAGCGGTTTTCTCGGACCGCTGTTTGCCCAGATTTCACGCAAGCATGAGTTTGAGGCCGATGCCTACGCGATGGCGCAAACGCGCGGCGCGGATTTGGCCTCAGCCTTGCTGAAGTTATACGAAGACAACGCCTCCACGCTTACGCCAGATCCGCTCTATGTCAAGTTTTATTACTCACACCCACCGGCATCCGAGCGGCTAGGGCGTATGTTGGCTCGGCACTGACAAAGATACCTGTATGAATACACCAGAAGACGCGCGCGACGGCGCCAAAAGCCTGGCGCTGACCGGCCCGCAAGTCATCGCCCGGCTGGCCAGTTTGGAGGGATGGAAGCTATGGGGAGACGGCGATACACTGGCGATTGAAAAAACATTTCGCTTTCACAGCTATTTGCAAACCTTGGCGTTTGCCAATGCCTTAGCCTATGTCGCCGAGCAACAAGACCACCATCCGGAAATGCTGCTGGCCTACCGCAGCTGCAGTGTTCGCTGGCGCTCCCACGATGTGGCCGGTATCTCGCAGCGGGATGTGCGCTGTGCCGCCCTGGTCGATGCTTTAGCCGACCCAGAGCAAGCCGGGCGCGCGCTTGGCTGATGCAGCCGGTTTACAAGAGGGCCTGGTCATCGCCAGCCATGGCCGCCATGTGTGGGTGGAGACCCCGGCGGGTCGCAAAGTTATCTGCCACGCTCGCGGCAAGAAAAGCCAAACCGTGGTGGGCGACCAGGTGCTCTGGCTTGCCACCCAAGATGAAGGCACCATAGAAAAGGTTTTGGCCCGCCGTAATTTGATGTATCGCCAGGACGAAATCCGCACCAAATCCTTTGCGGCCAATATCGACCAGGTGGTGATTGTTCTGGGCGCGGAGCCCGAGTTCTCCGATGGGCAGTTGTCGCGCGCTTTGATTGCCGCTGCCGCCCAGCAACTGGACGCGCTCATCGTGCTCAATAAACGTGATCTGGGTAGTTTGTTTGCTGCCGCTTGGAAGCGCTTGGCACCCTACCGCGCCATGCAGTACACGGTTTTAGCAACGGCTTTCAAGCCTTCTAGCGATGCGCCCCTTGTAGAAATAGCCGACGACGACACCGAGAAGTTGCGCGTACTATTGGCAGGCAAGACCAGTCTGGTGTTAGGTCCCTCAGGAGCAGGGAAAAGCTCACTCATCAACCGCTGGGTTCCGCAAGCCAATGTCCTGACCCAGGAAATTTCTATCGCATTGCAGGCGGGCAAGCACACCACCACCAGCACCACCTGGTACTGGCTGGATGCTAACAAACAATCAGCCTTGATTGACTCACCAGGATTTCAGGAATTTGGCCTGCACCACATCGCGCCCATGGACTTGGGCAAACTCATGCCCGATATCCAAGCCCAGGCCAGTGATTGCAAGTTTTACAATTGCAGCCATTTGCACGAACCCGGCTGCGGCGTGCGCGACGCCTGTGCAGCCGAGGTCAGTCCGATTAGCCCGGTACGCTACAAAATTTACAAAGACTTGTTTGAAGAGCTTTCGCAAAAGCGGTATTGAGGCGGCCGCTTCCAGCCAATAAAGCGCTCAGCGGCAGGCGCAAACGGGTACTTCAGCCCAACAAGCGCGCCAGCGACAGCAAGGCCAGCACCACCATCCACATGACGACCGTGCGCCAGACCAGGCCGACTATGGCACGCAAATGCCCTACCTGGGGCACCGGTGCAGCATTGTGCAAGTCCACTTCGGTCAGTCCAATATCCACCGCTCCGGCGGTTGCTGCCAGGACGATACCGTCGTTATCCCCGGGCACAGCGGCTTCAAATTTTCGCCATCGGTCAATGGCATCTTCAAAGCGGCCTACAAAAGCAAAGCCCATAGCCGTCAAGCGGGTCGGAATCCAATCGATTCGGTGCCACCAAAAGCCCACATAGTCACGCAATGCCGGGCTGAGCAGCAAAGTCTGCGGGCTCACCGGTCGCTTGGCCAAGGCGGAAAAATACTCCGCCAAGCGGTACATCACCGCTCCGGCGGGCCCCAGCCCCAAACCAGAGAACAGCGAATACCAAGCAAATACCCCAAACACGCAGCGGTGGGCATTGAGCACCGAATGGGCGATTACTTGGCGGACAATTTCGCTGCGCGGCAGATCAGACGCATCCATCTGCATCCATTGGGCCAACAGGCTGCGCGCAGTGTCTTCGTCCCCGGCATCAAGGGCATCGCGGATATCAGTGAAATGGTGGCTGAACTGCCTGAAACCCAGCGTGAAGTACAAAATGATGATGTTCCACGCCAATGCGGCCATCCATCCTAGCCAAAACAGCAAGGCCCAATGCACCAGGGCGATGAGAGTTGTGGGTAACAGGACGACCACGATGCAGGTCAACCTGGCGTGCGAATCCTGCCCGGTGTCCAGCTGGCGAACCGCCCAGGACAAAGCGCTTCGCACTTGCGTATGCAAAAAATTCGCACCCTTGAGCGGGCGGGCCTGCTCAATCAGTAAAGCACAAAGAATGGCAAAAAAACTCATGTCAGCGCATCATACCGACGGGCGGCGTCGTTGCCAGGCCTAAGCCGGAAGTAAAAAACGGTACAAATTACGCAACATACCAGCGGTGGCGCCCCAGATATAGCGCTCATGCGCGCCATCCTGGTAGGGCATGGAGATCCAATGGCGCGGGCCTATGGGGGTGTGCAGGGTATGGCGCCGGTGGTGCGCCGGGTTCATCAAAAAATCCAGCGGCACTTCAAATACGGCATCAACTTCTCCGGCATTGGGCACGATGGCAAAGCCGGGTTCTAGCAGTGCCACCACTGGCGTCACGACAAAACCGCTGCCCGTGGTGTAGTGCGGAAGGCTACCCAAAACGCGCACGTGGCGCGGGTGCAAGCCCACTTCCTCCTGCGCCTCACGCAGTGCTGTGGCCACCGCGTCCTCGTCCTGTGCATCCGCTTTTCCGCCGGGAAAGGCGACTTGGCCCGCATGGCTGCTCAGACTGGCTGTGCGCTGGGTGAGCAATACCGTAGGCCGCGCATGGGTGACCAAACCCACCAGCACCGAGGCGGCGCTGGGTTGACGGTCTATGAAGCGGGGTTCCACCCGAAATTCGGGCTCCCATACGGGCGGCACGCTAAAGCGCTGGGCCAGGGCTTGGGGATACAAATGTGGCTGGGGCACGGGCGGCAGGTGTCGGTCAGCCATCTCAAAGGGTACCTGGCGCGGGTCAAAGGGCGGTATCGTGCTCATGGACGCTTCGCTGCAGCGGCATACCGGCCGCACGTAAAAAAACCGCCGCCGGAGTGGCCCGGGGCGGTTTTCGCTTTGACAACAGAACCGGTCAAACGGCTGTCTTTTTAGCGGGCAGCTTTTCTTTGATACGTGCCGACTTGCCGCTGCGGTCACGGAGGTAGTAAAGCTTAGCGCGACGCACATCACCACGGCGCTTCACTTCGATACCCGCAATAAGCGGACTGTAGGTTTGGAAAGTGCGCTCCACGCCCTCGCCGCTGGAAATTTTGCGGACGATAAAACCGCTGTTCAGACCACGATTGCGCTTGGCAATCACCACGCCTTCATAAGCCTGGACGCGCTTACGGGTGCCCTCGACCACATTAACGCTAACGATGACGGTGTCACCAGGGGCGAAAGCGGGAATGGTTTTACCCAAACGCGCGATTTCTTCTTGTTCCAGAATTTGGATAAGGTTCATAGCTTCTTTCGTGATCATGCAAGCGCCGGAACCCTAGAGGGTCACCTTGTCGTGTCAGCACCATTGCTGCGCCTTATTTGGCCATGCAGAGGATCGGTTAGCCCAACATTATAACAACCTGGGCATTGCATAGCTTTCATGCCCCTAAAGCTTGCCCAGCAAGTAGCCTAGGGGGTACCGCGCAGCAATTTCTCATCCTCGGCGTCCAGCGAGCCCGCCTCCCTGGCCGCAGCAATCAGCTCGGGGCGCAGCCTGACTGTCAGCAACAAGCGTTGATCACGTCGCCATCGCTCTATGCGCTCGTGGTGGCCCGACAGCAGCACCTCGGGTACAAGACGGCCTTGCCAATCCTCCGGGCGCGTGTAATGCGGACAATCGAGTAATCCGTCTAGCGCAGGGTTAAAACTGTCTTGTTGGTGGCTTTGGGCGTCGCTGAGCACCTCGGGCTGCAAGCGGGCAATCGCATCGAGCAACAGCATGGCCGGCAACTCGCCTCCGGAAACCACAAAATCCCCCAGGCTGATTTGCTCGTCAACATGGCGGTCTACAAAGCGCTGGTCCAGGCCTTCGTAACGACCGCATACCAATACGGCTCCCTCGCTCACCGCCCAGCGCTGCACGGTCGCGTGGTCCAGCACGCGACCGAGTGGGGAAAACAAAATGACTTTCCCGGGCTTTGATCGCTGCGCCTGCGCGTACGCCAAAGCCAGGGTCAAGGGCTCGGCCATCATGACCATGCCCGGACCGCCACCAAAAGGTCGATCATCCACTCGGCGGTAATTGCCTTCAGCCTGGTCGCGGGGATTGTGCAGACAAACCTGTACCTTCCCCGACTCAAAAGCACGCCGGGTGATGCCAGTGCGCAAAAATGGCTCAAACAAGTCGGGAAACAGGGTGATAACGTCAAAACGCATGGCCGGCCCCCTAATAGTCGCTTTGCCAGTCCACGCGGATGCGCCTTCCCCCCAAATCGACCTCGTCGATGAAGGCCGAGACGAAGGGAATCATGCGTTCCTGCACCTTGCCCTCGGCTCGATACTCCAGCACCAGCACGGTTTGCGCACCGGTGGATAGCAGCTCGCGCACGCAACCCATGGGTTCGTCCTGGCGGTTGATGACGTCCAGGCCAATCAAGTCCACCCAGTAGTACTCGTCGACATCGGCGGTGGGGAAACTGGAGCGCGGAACAAAGACACGCGCACCGCGCAATGCCTGCGCAGCATCACGGTCCAGCACATCATGGGCGCTGGCTACCACCGTATCGGAGTGCTCTTTGGCTTCTTGGATGGCGATTTTGACCACGCCGGAAAACGTGGGAATACCCCGCTCAGTAGGTAGCAAATACCAGCGTTTGGAAGAAAAAAGCGCCTCCGGCTGGGCGCTAAATGGCAGTACCTTAAACCAGCCTTTGACACCCCAGGCCTCGCCGATGCGCGCCACTTCAATGGCATCTGCCGGAAGCTCAGCGGGCTCCAGGCCTGCGGTCATGCGAAATAAGGTCTTCGGTAAAGGGCTTACACCGCGAGGCGCAAGCCCTTCGAGGGACTGATTAAGCTGCGACCGGCGCGCCGGCAGCGGCCTGGTTGATCAAACGCTCCACTGTGGGCGAAGCCTGGGCGCCAACGCCTTTCCAATAAGTTAAGCGATCCTGCGCAATGCGGATACGCTCTTCATTGGCGGTGGCAATCGGGTTGTAAAAGCCGATGCGTTCGATAAAGCGGCCGTCACGACGGGTACGCTTATCGGCAACGACGATACTAAAAAACGGGCGGGCCTTGGCACCACCACGAGCGAGTCGAATAACGACCATGATTCATCCTTTGGGGAGATTGAAATGAGTTTCAACCATAAAATTCGGAGTCGAGACACGCAACTGACCACCCGGCCAGTGACACTCAGAATAGCCCTCGATTATATCTTTTCCTAAACCATGCCACTTATCCGCTCCAGCACGGACGCCGACCTCGCGGCAATTACCGGTATTTACCGCCACCATGTGCTGCATGGAACAGGGACTTTCGAAATCGACCCACCCACCGAAACGGACATGCGGGCGCGCCGCGCGGACGTGCTAGCCAAAGGCCTGCCCTTCCTCGTACTCGAAGACTCGGGGAATGTTGTCGGTTTTGCCTATTGCAACTGGTTTAAGCCGCGCCCCGCTTACCGTTTTTCAGCCGAAGACTCACTGTACCTTAGCCCACTGGCGGCCGGTAAGGGTTGGGGGCGCCTGCTTTTGAGTGAACTGATGTCCAGCGCCGAGCGTGCCGGGGTGCGCAAGTTGATCGCGGTCATTGGCGACTCCGCCAACCTGGCCTCCATAGGCGCGCACAGCGCCTGCGGTTTTGTCCATGCCGGTGTGCTCGGCGCCTGCGGCTGGAAATTTGAGCGTTGGCTGGACGTGGTGCTGATGCAATGCCCCCTGGGCGTGGGCGACAGTCAGCCGCCCAGGTGAAGTTGTGCCCTAAACCTTCAGCATTTTTTCAGCACACAGTGGTGGGTACCGAAAGAAGTCAGTGCCTGCGCCGGGCTTACGCCGGTTCGCTTTTCGTATCGGACCTGCGTGTCAGCGACGACAATGCGTTTTATGAAAAATAAAACCTTCACCGTATGGCTCACCCTGTTGCTGGGCTCCCTGGGCTTGCAGCGCATTTACCTGGCGGGACGCTTTGACCCCTGGGCCTGGTTGCTTCTCTTACCCACGGCAATGGGTTGGTACGGCGTAGTGCGTGCACGAACATTGGGCTTGGATGACTTGTGGAGCTGGATTTTGATGCCCTTGGGCGGTTTCGCCCTGGCCGCATCGGCGCTAGTGGCTATTCGCTACGGCCTGATGGATGCACCAGCATGGAACGCGCGCTTTAATCCGCAGGCCGATCCGGAAGATGCGGCGGGACAAACCCAGGGCTTGACGGTACTTGGTTTAGGGGCATCGCTGATGTTGGGTACCACTGCCCTAATGGCAACGATTGCATTTAGCTTCCAGCGTTATTTTGAATTCACCGCGTAGCGCCAAAGTTGGCGCGAATCAGGCCTGCGTGGTTTTGCGCTAAAGTCCGCCCATGTTTAGCGGCCTTTTCGACTACTTTGAATCGCGGATTTCCGCAACCGCCAACCCTCCCCCCCAAACACCTCCTAACGGGCTCATTGCGTTTTACTGGCACTTTTTGCGCCAGTCCCGCGCCCTGTTTTTTGCGATGCTGCTCAGCTGCCTGTTGGTGGCGCTTAGCGACACCGTCATGCCGCTCCTGATTGGCAAGCTGGTCGGTCTAATGCTGGCGACAGACCGGGAGTCCGCCTTGCGCGAAGCCGGGCCCATGCTGGGGCTGATGCTGGTGTTCCTGCTGCTGCTGCGCCCGGCCGCTTTGCTGTTTGACAGCCTGCTGCGCTTTAATGCCGTGATGGGTGCATTTACCAGTTTGGTGCGCTGGCAGAACCATTGGCATGTCGTGCGCCAGAGTTGGCCATTTTTCCAGGACGACTTTGCTGGTCGCATTGCCAACCGTGTGATGCAAACCGGTAACTCTTTACGCGAAAGCGCGGTCTCGGGCGTGCGCGCTGTCTGGTACATCCTGATTTACGGCCTGACTACGGTCGTGCTGATGTGCCTGTCGGACTGGCGCTTGGCGATTCCTACAGTCTGCTGGTTTGCCGCCTACATCGGCTTTTTGTACTACTTTGTGCCGCGCATGCGCGATTTGTCCAAACTTAGTTCAGAGCAGCGCTCGCGCGTGGTAGCGCGGGTGGTGGACACCTATACCAATATCCTGACCGTTAAGCTGTTTGCGCGGCCCAGCGACGAGGACCGGCATGTGCAAGACGTCATCCACACCCACGTGCGTGCGGTTTCCCAACACATGCGCCTGGTGACTCTATTTATTTTTACGCTATGGATGATGAACGCCTTGCTGCTCGTCGCTACAGCCGCAGTAGGGCTCTATTTGTGGCAGGCGCACGCGCTAGACGTAGCCACATTTGCGACTGCGCTGCCGCTGGCCTGGCAGATCACCACGGCGGCGGGCTGGGTATCTTGGGAGGTGGCTGGGATTTTTGAGAATCTGGGCGTGGTGCAAGAAGGCATGGAAACCATTGCCCAGCCGCTGCGCATGACAGACGGCCCCGATGCGCAAGCCCTCCAAGTGAGCAGTGGCGAAATTCGCTTCGAAGACTTGAGCTTTGCCTACGAGGGAGGCGCCCAGGTGTTAAAGCACATTAGCCTGCATATCCGCCCCGGGGAACGCATCGGCTTGATCGGTCGCTCGGGCGCAGGCAAGTCCACCTTAGTGCATTTGCTGTTGCGCTTTTTCGATCCCCAACAAGGTCGCATTGTGATAGACGGGCAGGATATTGCGCATGCCACCCAGGACAGCGTGCGTGAGGCCATAGGCATGGTGACACAAGATACTTCACTGCTGCACCGCTCGATTGCCGCCAATATCCGCTACGGCAAACCGCAGGCCACCGACAGCCAGGTGGAGCAAGCCGCGCGCAAAGCGCAGGCCTGGGATTTCATTCAAGGGCTGCAAGATATGAAGGGGCGTAGCGGCCTGGAGGCGCGGGTTGGAGAGCGCGGCGTCAAACTCTCAGGCGGCCAGCGCCAGCGTATTGCGATTGCGCGTGTGATTTTGAAAGACGCGCCCATTTTGATCTTGGATGAAGCAACCTCTGCGCTAGACAGCGAAGTAGAAATGGCGATCCAAGAGCAATTGATCGGCATGATGGACGGCAAAACCGTGATTGCCATCGCCCACCGCTTATCGACGATTGCACGCCTGGACCGATTGGTGGTGCTGGACGAAGGACGCATCGTAGAAAGCGGGACCCATGCCCAGTTGCTGGCGCACGGCGGTCACTACGCAGCCCTATGGCAACGCCAGTCTGGCGGATTTTTGCCGGACGAACTACCAGAGCTTGCATCGGCATCGGCACCTGCGCAACCTGCGCATGCCTAACCAGCGGATCGGGCGGTGCTTGATGATTTGCGAGAATGCGGACTGAACCTGAAAACCATGGCGCTCGCTTTATGAACCCCTTAGCCCCACCTCTGCCAGACCGCTTATCGATTGACCCGCAGAGCAAACACTATGTGGCTGCGGTGTTTGAACACGACATCGGTATCCGCTTTAACGGCAAAGAGCGTCATGATGTGGAGGAATACTGTGTGAGCGAGCGCTGGATCAAAGTAGCGGCGGGTAAGGCGCGCGACCGCAAGGGCAAACCCTTGATGATTACCCTGAAAGGCGCGGTGGAAGTGTATTACCGGGACGCGGCACCGACCGCTGCCCAGGACTGACAAGCGCATAGCGCGGTCCGCGCGGCTGCATACGGTTGGAGACCTGATTGCGCCTAGGGTTTGAGCGCCGGGCTGAAGGCCATCAAACTCAAAATTTCAAATAACATTTGCGCTCCAGCTTGCGCGGTGTTGGTACTGGGGTCGTACTGCGGCGCCACTTCCACCACATCGCCACCGCAAATATTGAGGCCTTTGAGACCATGGAAAATCGCCAAGGCCTCGCGCGTGGTCAACCCGCCAATCTCGGGAGTGCCAGTACCTGGCGCGTACACCGGGTCCAGGCCATCGACATCAAAGCTGAGGTAAGTCGGGCCATCGCCCACGACCTGGCGGGCAAGGCGCACGATTTCGGCAATACCCATGCTGGCGACTTCTTCTGCGTGGATCACCGTCATGCCGGCGTCTTTGGAGAACTCCCACAGGTATTCCGAAGAGCCGCGTATTCCGATTTGAATACAGCGCGTAGGGTCCAACACGCCATCGAGCACCGCCAGGCGGAAGGGGCCGCCGTGATGGAAACGCGTCTGGTCAAACTCGCCACCGGTATCGCAATGCGCGTCGATGTGAACCATGCCCAGTGGCTGGTTTGCACCCAAGGCTTTCATGATCGGGTAGGTGATGGAATGGTCGCCGCCGACCGTCAAAGGCAGCACGCCTTGCGCCGCGATATGCCGGTACCAAAGCTCCAAGTCTTCAATACACAGCGGCAAGCTGTAGCGGCTGCGAAAAGGCACATCCCCCACATCGCCTACGCGCAGCGCATAAACAGGTGCCACTTCGAGTACATGGTTGTACGGCCCGATGCGCTCTATCGTACGCAGGGCGCGCGGGCCAAAGCGCGCGCCGGGTCGGTTGCTGGCACCCAGGTCCATGGGCGCGCCCATCAGGGCTACCTGCAAATTACCAAAATCCGGCGCTTTGGAGTCCACCGCGAAGGCCGGTGCTGACAACAAAGTGGGAATACCGCTATAGGGCGCGGCGCGCGTGCCGCCTTCAGAAAAAATAGTCTGTGCTACTTTCTGAAAACGCGGGTCGTGCATATCGGCTGCGCTACCGCTGTATTTGCTGCGTAGGTGTTCCAGTTGTTCAGGGCTTAGCGGCATATGTCTTCCTCTCATTGATTCTCCGACACGGGGCATGCCATGGTACCCAAGCGCTAAGGTGAAGCGCTCTACGGCGCAGCCACAGTCGCAAGCCAAGGGC
>Ga0187844_10000836_pt1 | contig 24028 bp, 22 predicted proteins | sample SpaLakP09_SKY_50_FD_134517 | JGI IMG/M metagenome (GOLD analysis project Ga0187844, IMG submission 134517) | Oligotrophic lake water microbial communities from Sparkling Lake, Wisconsin, USA - SP09_SKY_50 | ecosystem: Environmental > Aquatic > Freshwater > Lake | place: USA: Sparkling Lake...
GAACTCACTTCGCTACGCTCCGTTCAGACAACTGCGCGAAGTCAGTTGTCGAAGTGCGCTTCGCACACGCCCTGGGCTTCTGCGCTTCTCGGCGGTTTAGAAGGGGAGGCCCCGAAACAGCCCAACAGCCAACAGCCAAACCCAAAGGCCGTTCGCCACGAGGTATTCCTCTTACCCCCTTTAGCCCCGCCGAGGAACGGAAAGTCTTGAGGCCGTGCGCGAAGCGCACTTCAAGAACTGATTCCGCACGGTTGTTTGAGCAGAGCGTAGCGGCGCGAGTTCCGGGCGGGGCCTCAAGACTTGAGTACCGCAGGGAACCCCGAAGCGCAGCGCAGGGGCGGGGCGGTCGGGGGGAGCTTTTTGCCTACTTTTTGGCGGACCAAAAAGTAGGTCGCCCGCCGGGGCGAAATCCCGGCATAGGCCTCACTCTGAACGCCACAGCGACGGAGACGCCCCAATGCCTCTGATCGAACTCAAAAACGTCGCCCGCCACTACCAACTCGGCGAGATCGACGTCCCCGCTTTGGACGGCGTCAGCCTGGCCATCGAAGCCGGCGAGTTCGTCGCCATCATGGGCCAGTCGGGCTCGGGCAAGAGCACGCTCATGAACGTGCTCGGCTGCCTGGACAACCCCACCAGCGGCCGCTTCCTCATCGGCGGCACCGACGCCGGCACGCTGGGCCCAGACGAACTGGCCGCACTGCGCCGCGAGCGCTTCGGCTTCATCTTCCAGCGCTACCACCTGCTGCCCCACCTGGACGCCCGCGCCAACGCGGCGCTGCCGGCCGTCTACGCCGGCGTGGGGGTCGGTGCACGCGGCGAGCGCGCCAGCGCGCTGCTGCAACGCCTGGGCCTGGGCGAACGCCTGCATCACCGGCCTAACGAGCTGTCCGGTGGACAGCAGCAACGCGTCTCCATCGCTCGCGCGCTGATGAACGGCGGCCAGATCATCCTGGCCGACGAGCCCACCGGCGCGCTGGACTCGGCCTCGGGCGCCGAGATGCTGCGGCTGCTCAAGGAGCTCAACGAGCGCGGCCACACCATCATCCTGGTCACGCACGATGCCGCCGTGGCCGCGCATGCGCGCCGCGTCATCGAGCTCAAGGACGGCAAGGTCGTCGCCGACAACGGCACGCCCGCCGGCCATGTGCCGCCCACTGAGCTGCCCAGTGACGCGCCGCCGGTCAAGCAGAGCGCCTGGCCGGCCCGCTGGCTGGTGCAATGGCGCGAGGCGGTCGCGACGGCGCTGCTGGCGCTGCGCAGCAACCGGCTGCGCACGGCGCTGTCCATGCTGGGCATCAGCATCGGCATCGCGTCGGTGGTCAGCATCGTCGCGCTGACGACGGCTGCGCGTGACTCCATCGAAAGCAACGTGGCCAGCATGATGTCCGGTCGCATCCCGGTCTGGACCGGCAACCCATCGCTGCCGCCGGGCGTGCAGGCCAAGCCCTTCCGGCCCAACGAGATCGACTCGCTGCGCGCGCTGGACGGCGTGCGCGGCATCACGCTGAACCGGCAGATGCAGCTGACGGCCCACCATCGCTCCCGCGACGCCACCGTGCAGGCCGTGGCCGCAGACGCCAACACGCTGAAGGGTCGCAAGCTCAAACTCGTGCAGGGCCGCTACTTCGGCGCCATGGACTTCGACGCGCACAGCCAGGTGCTGGTGCTGGACGAGAAGGCGCGCGACGCGCTGTTCAAGAAGGGCCAGTCGCCCATCGGGCAGGTTGTGCTGCTGCAGCTGGGTGGTGGCCCGCCGGTAGGCCAGTGGGTGCCGCCCACGGCCGCCCTGCCCTTCACCGTCATCGGCGTCGCTGCGGCTGACGGCGGCGCGATCAGCTTCAGCGGCGGCCAGAGTCAGCTCTACCTGCCCAACACCACATTCGGGCGCAAGCTGGAATCCCGCGCCGAGGTCTGGAGCTTCGACGTGCAACTGGACACCAGCGTGCCGCCGCAGCAGGTGCGCGAGCACGTCACCCACCGCCTGAAGGCCTTGCACGGCCGGGAAGACTTCAGCAGCTTCAACGCCGACGAAGAGTTCCGCAAGTTCCAGCAGATCACCAGCGCGATGGCCGCCGTGTTCGCCGGCGTGGGCGCCATCTCGCTGCTGGTGGGCGGGGTGGGCGTCATGAACATCATGCTGGTGTCGGTGTCAGAGCGCACCCGCGAGATCGGCATCCGCATGGCCGTAGGCGCGCGCCAGGGCGATGTGAGGCTGCAGTTCCTCATCGAGGCCGTGGTGCTGTGCTGCCTGGGCGGGCTGGTGGGCGTGGCATTGAGCTGGCTGGCCGCGCAGGGGCTGAACGCGGTGCAGAAGGAAGTCGTGGTGGTCGTCAGCTGGGCGGCACTGGGCGTGGCGTTTGGCGTGTCCAGCCTGGTGGGCCTGGTGTTCGGCACGCTGCCCGCGCGGCGCGCGGCGGCGCTGAGCCCGGTGGACGCGCTCGCTCGGGAATGAAAAAGATGAACACAAGACTGACCTCGATGGCCCTGGCCACTGCCTTGCTGCTGGCCGGCTGCGCGCATGGACCCGTGGACAAGGCGCCGGAAGTCGCCTTGCCCACCGCCTGGAGCCAGGCCGGCGGCGACGCAACACCCGACTGGGCCGGCCTGCTGGACCCGACGCTGGCCGCGCTGCAGGCCCGCGCGTTGGAATCAAACCGCGACATCGCGTTGGCGGCACAGCGTTGGAAGCGCGCCCAGCTGCTGGCCGACCAGGGCGCGCTGCGCTGGACGCCCAGCGCCGGCCTGTCCACCAACGCCAGCCGGCCGCTGGAGACCCAAAGCACGACGCGCAATGTCGACGTCGGCGGCGTGACCATCCCAGTGACCTCCTCCACCGGCGTGTCTCGCAGCTACGGCGCCAACATCGGCGTGGGCTACGAACTGGACCTGTGGGACCGCCTGGCGCAGACGCAGGCCGCCCAGCGCGCCAACGCCGAGGCCGCGCAGACCGACGTCGCGGCCGCCCGGCTGTCGATACGCAGCCAGGTGGCCGAGGCCTACTGGACGCTGGCCTCGCTGCGCGCCCGCCAGCCGCTGGCAGACACCCAGCTCGCCCTCACCCGCGAAACGCTGGAGCTGACCCGCGCCCGCGTTCGCGAGGGCAAGCTGCTGCCCATCGAGCTCGACAAGATCGCCGCCACCGTGCAGGCAGCCGAGAACCGCCTGGCCGACCTGGCCGCCGACACGCTGCTGCAGCGCCAGCGTCTGGCCCTGCTGCTGGGCGAACCGCTGCCCGGCCCATCGCCCGACGCAGCCCTGCCCGCGAGCGACCCGCCGCGCTGGCGCATGGCAGAGCCTGCCGACGTGCTGGCCCGCCGCCCCGACGTGCAGAACGCGCGCCTGGGCGTGGACGCCGCACTGGCCCGGCTGCGCGCCAGCGAGGCCGAGCGTTACCCGCGCCTGAGCTTCTCCGGCAACATCGGCACGGGCGGCTCGCATGCCGGCGACTGGCTGTCACAGCCGCTGGCCTCGCTGGGCGCCAACCTCGTCGTGCCCATGATCGACTGGAAGCGCCTGGCGCTGTCGCGTGACAGCGCCCGTACCGATCTCGACACCGCCGCGCTGACGCTGCGCGACACGCTGAACAAGGCGCTGGCCGACATCGAGACCCAGCGCATCGAAGCCGAGCGCATCGCACAGCAGCTCACCGCCAACAACGGCCGCCTGCGCGAAGCGGCCGAGAACGAGCGCCTGGCCACGCTGCGCTACGAGGCCGGCGCCATTGCCCGCGCCGACTGGCTGCAGGCCAGGAGCGCGCGGCTGGACGCGGAGCAGAACCGCATCCAACTGCGCGCCCAGCAGTGGCTCAGGCAGGCGGCGTTGTTCAAGGCGCTGGGTGGTGCCTGAACGCGTCGCACTGCAGCTTGACTTACGCTGGCGGCATGAAATTGAATTTCGATTCCCGGCGCCGCGCCCTGCTGGCCGCACTGGCCATCGCCATTGCAGCGCCGCTGGCCTCGGCCGCCACCCCGACCCAGGGCTTCAAGGTCGTCAAGGCCTACCCGCACGACCCGGACGCCTTCACGCAAGGCCTGTTCTTTCACGATGGCCATCTGTTCGAAGGCACCGGCCTGCGCGGGCGCTCCAGCATCCGCAAGGTCGAGATCGAAACCGGCCGCGTGGTGCAGCGTGTGGACCTGCCCGGTGAGGTCTTCGGCGAAGGCATCACGCGCTGGGGCGACCGCATCATCGGCCTGACCTGGCAGGAAGGCACGGCCTTCGTGCTGGACCTCAAGACCTTCAAGCTCTGGCGCAAGTTCAGCTATGCCGGCGAGGGCTGGGGCATCACGCATAGCGACAAGGAGCTGGTCATGAGCGACGGCACGGCCGAGCTCCGCTTCCTGGACCCGCTCACTTTCAAGGAGCTGCGCCGCGTGCGCGTCACGGCGGGCGGTCGGCCGGTAGACCAGCTCAACGAGCTGGAATGGGTGGACGGTCAGGTGTTCGCCAACATCTGGCAGACGGACCGCATCGCGCGCATCGATCCCAAGACCGGGCATGTGCTCGGCTGGATCGACCTCAGCGGCCTGCTGCCGCCCAACCTGCGCACCGGCAACGACGACGTGCTCAACGGCATCGCCTACGACCCGGCCAAGAAGCGCCTGTTCGTAACGGGCAAGCTGTGGCCGAAGTTGTTCGAGATTCAGCTCACAACGCCGCGCTGAAGCCGCTCCTCAGCGGCAGACTTCGGTCCCGAAATCGAACACGATCTCCCAGCCGCCGCCGGCCTTGCGGCGCCAAACCGAGTGGAAGCGCGCCGTCAGTTTGCCCTCGGGGTCCAGCACCGGGCCGCTGGTCCTTGCCAGGTCGCCGCTGGGCAACACCAGTACCAGGTCGGGCGACCAGCTGAATGGCGGCTTGGGCGAGCTGAGATAGCCCTGCCAGGCCGCCATGACCGCGTCGGGGCCATGCAGCGGCGCGCTGCCCATCCAGATCGTGTCCGGCGCCAGCAAGCGCCTGAAGCCCGCCGCGTCACGCGCCGCGAATGCGGCCGCAAACGCCGTCTCGGCGGCCCGCGCCTCGGCCACGCGCCTGAGAATTTCGTCGGCCGATGGCCAGCCCGGTTCAGCGGCGGCCGAACCTGCAGCAGGCATCGCGGCGGCGGCAAGCAATGCGTGGCGGCGGGTGGTCATGGGCGTCTCCTCGGTTGAAACCGCCGCGAGCATGCCTCGCCCCGCCCGCCCTGTCTCAAGTAACCCGCTGAGTCAGTTGAGGACGGAGCTGGCCTGCGGCCAGGTCCATCCCGCAAGGTCATCAGAAGGCTGCAATCCCCGTGATCGCCCGCCCGAGGATCAGCGCATGAATGTCATGCGTGCCCTCGTAGGTGTTCACCACTTCCAGGTTGACTAGGTGGCGGGCGATGCCGAACTCGTCGGAGATGCCGTTGCCGCCCAGCATGTCGCGCGCCATGCGGGCGATGTCCAGGCTCTTGCCGCAGCTGTTGCGCTTCATGATGGACGTGATCTCCACGGCCGCCGTGCCCTCGTCCTTCATGCGGCCCAGGCGCAGGCAGCCCTGCAGGCCCAGCGTGATCTCGGTCTGCATGTCGGCCAGCTTCTTCTGAATGAGCTGGTTGGCCGCCAGCGGCTTGCCAAACTGCTTGCGGTCCATCGTGTATTGACGCGCCGTGTGCCAGCAGTCCTCCGCCGCGCCGAGCGCGCCCCAGGCGATGCCATAGCGCGCACTGTTCAGGCAGGTGAACGGGCCCTTCAGGCCGCGCACTTCAGGGAACGCATTCTCGTCGGGGCAGAACGCGGCCTCCATGACGATCTCGCCGGTGATGGACGCACGCAGCCCCACCTTGCCATGGATGGCCGGGGCGGATAGACCCTTGGTGCCCTTCTCCAAGACAAAGCCACGGATCTGGCCGTCATCGTCCTTGGCCCAGACGACGAACACGTCGGCGATGGGGCTGTTGGTGATCCACATCTTGCTGCCGGTCAGCTCGTAGCCGCCGTCCACCTTGCGGGCACGCGTGACCATGGAGCCGGGGTCGGAGCCGTGGTTGGGCTCGGTCAGGCCGAAGCAGCCTATCCACTCGCCGCTGGCCAGCTTGGGCAGGTACTTCTGCTTCGTCGCCTCGCTGCCGAATTCGTTGATGGGCACCATGACCAGCGACGACTGCACGCTCATCATCGAGCGATAGCCCGAGTCCACGCGCTCCACCTCTCGGGCGATGAGGCCATAGGACACGTAGTTCAATCCGGCGCCGCCGTACTCCGCCGGGATGGTCGGGCCCAGCAGGCCCAGTTCGCCCATTTCCTTGAAGACGCCGGCATCCGTCTTCTCGTGGCGGAAGGCCTCCAGCACGCGGGGCTTGAGCCGCTCCTGGCAATACGCTGCCGCAGCATCCCGCACCATGCGCTCGTCGTCGGAGAGCTGCTCGTTCAGCAGCAGCGGGTCGTCCCAGTGAAAGCTTGCCTTGTGGGCCATGGTGGTCTCCTGTTGGTCAATGGGCGCTGGTCGGGCGCAGATGGCACCCAGTATTCACCCGCGCGACGATTCGTGTCCAATTCAAGAAACGACTCGGCCGATTCGCCATGCCTATCGACACCACCCGTTCTCTTGAGTTTCGCCACCTGCGATGCTTCCTTGCGCTGGCCGAGGAGCTGCACTTCGGCCGCGCCGCCCAGCGTCTGGCCATCTCCCAGCCGCCGCTGTCCGTCGCCATCCAGCAGTTGGAAGCCAGCGTCGGCGCCAGATTGTTCGACCGCGACAGCAAGGGTGTGCGCCTCACGCCAGCAGGTCAGGCCTTCCGCGCCGGCGCGCAAGGCCTGCTGGACCGAGCCGAGGACGCCTGCGCGCTGGCCCGCGAAGTGCAGGCCGGTGAGGTCGGGCGGCTGCGACTGGGCTTCGTCGGCTCCACGCTGTTCAACGGGCTGTCGGCCTGGCTGCAGGCCTTCCAGGCCAGCCACCCCAGGGTCGAGGTCGTCGTGGTGGAGCTGAACTCGCAGGACCAGATCGACGCGCTCCTCGGTGAAGAACTGGACCTGGGCCTGGTCCACACCGACCGCCTGCCGCCGTCGCTGACGTCACAGCCGCTCTACAGGGAACCCTTCCTCGCCTGCCTGCCTGCAGGCCACCCGAGCGCGGCGCTGAGCGAGATACCGCTTGCGGCCTTGAGCGAGCAGCCCTTCATCCTGTTCTCCCGCAAGGGCTCGCCGGACTATCACGCACGCATCGTCGAGATCTGCCGCCAGCACGGATTCTTCAACCCGCGACTGCAGCACGAGGGCCGGCACTGGCTGTCGGTGGTGTCGCTGGTGGCGCAGGGGCTGGGCGTGAGCATCGTGCCGGCGGCGTTCCAGCGTGCGGGAATTCAGGGGGCGGTATTCAGGCCGCTGGCGGAAGTGATCGAGACGTCGGCGGTATTCGCGACTTGGCGAGTGGGTAGTCAGGGCGTGCTGCGCGAGCAATTCCTGGCGGCTCGCAGCCGGGACTGAAGGCGGCGGCTCGCGGGTCGCTGGTGTTGCGATTCCGTGCAGTCTGGCCGATCCATCTGGCGCAGCAGGCTGCGTCATCGACCAACCGCTTCTTTCGGGACTACTCTGTGCGGTGACCACGAGTCGGATGAAACTGACCTGAATCTCCTTTGGCAGGGGCCGCTACGGCCTGTCATCGCCCTGACACCCGCCGCCGTCTCCAAGACGGGCCAAAAGAGAGAATCGCAATGAACTTCGACAAGTTGTCGGTCGCCCAACGCCTGCGTCTGGGCTTCGGACTCGTACTGGCGATCCTGGTGATCGTCACCTCGATTGCCGTGATCAAGGTCAACGTCATCCGCGCGGCCTTGCTTGCCAACAGCGATGTGCATGCTTCGATCCAGCGCTACGCCATCAACTTCCGCGGCTCGGCGCATGACCGTGCGATTGCGGTGCGCGATGTGACGCTGAGCGCCAGCCCGGCCGACCGGCAAAGGGAGATTGAGGCCATCGACACGCTGGCAAGGTTCTACGCCAGTTCAGCCGCGCCGCTGGAGGCGCTGCTGGCCAAGGCCGATGACAAGCCAGAGCTGAACAGGCTTTACGGCAACATCAAGTCCATCGATGCCCGGGCCGTCGCCACCACCCAGTCGGTCGTCAAGCTGACCGAGTCGGGCGATGCAGCAGGCGCTCAGGCATTGCTGTGGTCCGAGGCCAAGCCGCAGTACGTGCAGTGGCTGGCCGCCATCAACAAGCTCATCGACTATGAAGAGCTTCGCATTCAGGCGGAGAACAAGATCGCTCTGGACCAAGCGAACGGCTTTCTGACGGTGATGCTGATGGCGCTTGCGATGGCGCTGCTGTTTGGCGCGGCGCTGGCCTTGCTGCTGTCACGAAGCATCCTGCGGCAACTGGGCGCCGAACCCCAGGCCCTGGGCGAGGCGGCGAGTCGTGTCGCCGCGGGCGACCTCAACGCACTGCCCGGCGCGGACCAGGCGCCGGCCGGAAGCGTGCTGGCCTCTCTGAGCGCGATGCGCACCAGTTTGGCTGCCATCGTTGTCCAGGTCCGCCAGGCCTCGGATTCCATCGCGACCGGATCCTCGGAGATCGCCATGGGCAATGCCGACCTGTCCGTGCGCACCGAACATCAGGCGTCGAGCCTGCAGCAGACGGCCTCGTCGATGACCGAGATGAACACCGCCGTCAGGAGCAACGCGGACACAGCGCGCCAGTCCACGCAGCTCGCCGCGTCGGCCAGTGCCGCTGCCGCCAAGGGCGGCCAGGTGGTGGGTCAGGTCGTGGCGACGATGGAGGACATCAGCGCCAGCTCCAAGAAGATCTCCGACATCATCGGCGTCATCGACGGCATCGCCTTCCAGACCAACATCCTCGCGCTCAATGCCGCCGTCGAAGCGGCCCGGGCCGGCGAGCAGGGGCGGGGCTTCGCGGTCGTGGCGTCCGAGGTGCGCAGCCTGGCGCAGCGCAGCGCAGAAGCGGCCAAGGAGATCAAGTCGCTGATCGGCGCGAGCGTAGACAAGGTCGAAGCAGGGACCAAGCTCGTCAGCGACGCAGGCATCACCATGGATGACATCGTCAAACAGGTCAGGAACGTGTCGGACCTGATCAACGTGATCAGCACGTCCACTCGGGAGCAGACCGACGGCATCGACCGGGTCAGCACCTCGGTGTTCGAGCTGGACCGCAGCACGCAGCAGAACGCGGCGCTGGTCGAACAAAGCGCTGCTGCGGCCGAAAGCCTGAAGCAGCAAGCCAGCCGCCTGGCGGACGTGGTGCGCATCTTCAAGATTGATCATCGGGAAGCCAGGGTCTAGCGGCCAAGCTGCTGGGGCGGGAGGTCTGGCCCCAGGTGCTCGACGGGCGGCTGCCGGCGTGCGGGCCCAAGAGGCATCCTCAATCGGAAGGAAATGCGCACGACCAGGGCCGCGCCACTTTCAAGGGCACGCCATGGCGCTGCACTAGCATCGGCCCGCTTCGCTGACGGAGCGTCACGTGGACGGAGGTCGCATGCTGTGGCGACATTGCCAACGGGCTACTGCGGCCCTGGTCAGCCTGGGCCTGGTGGCCCTGCCAAGGCCCGCTGCGGCCGAGGAAACCGTGCGCTGCGACAGCCGCGGCTTCAACTACCGCTACTGCCGGGCCGACACCGACAACCGGGTCGAGCTGGTCAGGCAGCTCAGCTTCATCGACTGCCGCGAGGGGCGCAGTTGGGGTTACGACCGCTACGGCGTCTGGGTGGACCGCGGCTGCTCGGCTGAGTTCCGCGTCGGCCGCGATAGCCACCGCGACCGCAACAAGGCCATCGGCATCGGCGTGGCCCTCGTCGGCCTGGCCGCGCTGGCCGCTGCAGCAAACAGCCGCAAGCAGCAAGCCCAGCAGGAGGCCGAAGGCGAGGTGCCGTCCTGGGCCGTGGGTCATTTCACAGGCTACGACAGCCAGGAGAACGTCGAGGTGAAGCTGCAGATCCTGCCCGGCGGCAATGTCACCGGCAGCGCGGGCGAGCACGACTTCACCGGCCAGTGGCGCCAGGGGCAGCTCGACGCCGGCAAGCAGCGCTTTCGCGTGGAGCGCAGCGGCAACGGCTTCGTCGCCACCGACGTGCGCAACGACCAGCACCGCGTGACCTTCCGCCTCACCAGCGCGGGCTACTGAACAGAAAGGCACGCCATGCGACGACTCCTGACCCTGCTGCTGCTCGCGGCGGCCTCGCTGGCCGGCGCGCAGCCTGCCGCCACGCCCTACGCCGACCCGGCCACCGCGCCGCCGCGCGCCACGCGCGTGGACGGCGCCACCGTCTGGCGCGCCCCGGCGGCCGACCAGCTCGCCACCATCCGTCAGCGCGGCCAGTTGCGAGTGGGCATCGTGCCGGTCGTGCCCATGGTCATGCGCGCCCCCAGCGGCGACTGGGCCGGCTACAGCATCGACCTGGCCCGCCGCCTGGCCGGCGACCTGGGCGTGCAGGCCACCTTTGTGCCCACCACCTGGCAGGACGTCGTGCCCGACCTGGTCTCCCAGCAGTACGACGTCATCATCACCGGCCTGTGGGTCACCGTGCCGCGCGCTCTGGTGCTGAACTTCACCACCCCCACGGCCATCGAGGACGTGCTGCTGGTGGCCAGCCGCCGCGGCGCGCCGGGGCTGAAGAGCGTCGCCGACGCCAACCGCGCCGGGCTCACCGTGGCGGTCGGCGCCGGCACGGCCGAGGTGGCGCTGGCCGCGCGACTGCTGCCACGCGCCACGCTGCTAGCCACAGACACCGATCCGTTGGCCGCCGTCACCGCCGGCAAGGCCCAGCTCGCGCTGCTGCCCACGCTGTCGGCTCGTGCACTGGAGCAGGTGGCGGGCGAGGCCGTCTACCTGCCGCTGGCCCAGCCGCTGGCCTCCGCGCAGGCGGCCATGGGCATCCGCAAGGGCGACCCCGACTTCCTCGCCTTCCTCAACACCTGGCTGTCGCTGCAGCGCCAGCAGGGCTGGCTCGACGAGCGGCTCGTCCATTGGTCGCTCAACCCCGAGCCACGCTGACCTCTGCCGGAGCCCGACATGCACATCACCACCCTGCCCCGACTTCGCAGCCTGGCTGCGGTGACCGCACTCATGGCCTTGGCCTGCGGCTGCGCCAACATGGACGAACGCCAGCGCGGCACGGCCGGCGGCGCGGCCATCGGCGCCATCGCCGGGGCCATCCTCAGCGAAGCCACAGGTGGCAACGCCGGCACCGGCGCGGTCGTCGGCGGCGCGCTGGGCGCGGTCGGCGGCAATCTTTGGTCCAAACGCATGGAGGAAAAGCGCCAGGCCATGGAGCGCGCCACCGAGGGCAGCGGCGTGGAGGTGAGCCGCACGGCCGACAACCAGCTCAAGGTGCAAGTGCCCAGCGACATCTCCTTCGACATCGGCAGCGCCGCGCTGCAACCACGGCTGCGCCCGGTGCTGGAAGCCTTTGCCCACGGCCTGGGCCAGGACCGCAGCACCCGCGTGCGCATCGTCGGCCACACCGATGCCACCGGCAGCGACGCGATCAACGACCCGCTCTCCGAGCAGCGCGCCGACAGCGTGCGCAACTTCCTGGTTGACCGCGGCATCGCCAGCGACCGCATCGAGGCCGCGGGCCGCGGCTCGCGCGAGCCGGTGGCCAGCAATGCCACGCCCGAGGAGCGCGCACGCAACCGCCGCGTCGAGATCTTCCTGCGCGAGACCCAGTCGCCGGGCAGCGCCTACTGATTCCTGTCAACCAAGCCCTGGAGAACCCCTTGATCAACAAGCTCGCCGCAGAATCCATCGGCACCTTCTGGCTCGTCCTCGGCGGCTGCGGCAGTGCCGTGCTCGCCGCAGCCTTCCCGCAGGTGGGCATCGGCCTGCACGGCGTGTCGCTGGCCTTTGGCCTGACCGTGCTGACCATGGCCTTCGCCATCGGCCACATCTCGGGCTGCCACCTGAACCCGGCCGTGTCGGTGGGCCTGTGGGCCGGCGGGCGCTTCCCGGCCAAGGAGCTGCTGCCCTACATCGTGGCCCAGGTGGCGGGCGCCGTCGCGGCGGGCGCGGTGCTGTACGTCATCGCCAGCGGCGCCCCCGGGTTCGACGTGAGCAAGGGTTTCGCGTCCAACGGCTACGGCGCCCATTCGCCGGGCGGTTATTCGCTCACCGCAGCCTTGGTGACCGAGGTGGTCATGACGGCGTTCTTCCTCATCATCATCCTCGGCGCGACCGACCGCCGTGCCCCGGCCGGCTTTGCGCCCATCGCCATCGGCCTGGCGCTGACGCTGATCCACCTGATCAGCATCCCGGTCACGAACACGTCGGTCAACCCGGCCCGCAGCACCGGCGTGGCCCTGTTCGTCGGCGGCTGGGCGGTGGAGCAGCTGTGGCTGTTCTGGGTCGCACCGATCATCGGCGCGGTGCTGGGCGCCGGCATGTACCGCGTCATCGGCGGCGAGTCGCGCTGAACGGGCTGGCGCCGCCTGCGACGCTCGACGCGTCGATTTGTTGGCACGCCACGCGATTGCGCGTGGCGTGCCCAAGGGCAAGTCGCACTCGAGCCATGCTCGAATAGCTGCGCCTCGGGCTGCCGCCCGCACGCAGCCGGACATCCGTCGCCGGCGCAAGCGCCTGGAGAAGACACATGATTCCGTCCCGACCGTTCGCTTGCCGGCTCCTCGCCACCCTCCTCACCAGCGCAGCCCTGCTCGGCGCCGCGCATGCGGACATCACCATCGGCCAGACGGCGGGCATCACTGGGGCCGTGGCCGGCGCCGTCAAGGAAGTGACGCAGGGCGCCACGCTGTACTTCGATGCCGTGAACGCGTCGGGCGGCATCCACGGCGAGAAGATCAAGCTGCTCTCCCTGGACGACAAGTTCGACCCCAAGCTGGCAGCCACGAATGCCAAGTCGCTGATCGACAAGGGGGTGTTGGCCCTGTTCCTCACGCGCGGCACACCGCATGCGCAAGCCATCTTGCCGCTGCTGGCCGAGCACAGGATCGCGCTGGTGGCCCCCTCGACGGGCGCCATGGTGCTTCACAAGCCGGTGTTGCCCTGGGTATTCAACGTGCGAGCCAGCTATCAGCGTGAGGCGGAGCGCGCCATCGAGCACTTGAGCCTGATCGGCATGAGCCGCATCGCCCTTGTGCAGGTCAACGACTCGTTCGGCGAGGATGCCGCACAGGGTGCGCTGGCTGGCCTGAGCAAGACCAACAAGCAGCCGTCGGCCCATGTGAAGTTCGACCGCGCCAAGCCCGAGATGGGCCCGGTCGTCGCCAAGGCCCTGGCAGCACAGCCGCAGGCGGTGCTGTTCATCGGCTCCGGCTCGGCTGTCGTCGAAGGCATGAAGGCCGTGCGGGCGGCAGGCTCGACGGCACAGTTGGTCACACTGTCGAACAACGCAGCGGCCGGCTTCATCAAGGACCTGGGCGACATCGGCCATGGCGTCATCGTCAGCCAGGTCTTCCCGTACGAGCGCTCCATTGCCAAGTCCATCATCAAGGACGCATCCGAAGCGGCGCGCAAGGCCGACACGGAGCTGACACCCAGCATGGTGGAAGGCTACGCGTCGGCCAAGGTGCTGGTGGAAGGCCTGAAGCGGGCGGGCAAGCAGCCGACGCGACAGAGCCTGCGCGATGCGCTGGACAACATGGGCCGCTTCGACCTCGGCGGCATCGAGGTGGGCTACAGCGCCACGGACCACAGCGGCCTGGACTACGTAGACCTGGCCATCATCGACCAGTCGGGCAAGTTCCGGCGCTGACGCGGACCTCGCCTCAGGGGCGCGGCGCAGATTGACAGGGAGTTGGAATTAACCGACACCACGACCGTCCAGGCAAAGCTAAGGTGCCGCCGCCATGAGCCGTTCCAACGCTTCCCTCCCCGCCGCGCTGCGCATCTGGGACATCTCCCCCACTGTCGCGCCCGCTGCGCCCATCTTCCCGGGCGACGAGCCCTACAGCCTGCGCTGGACGGCGCAGCTTTCCGCCGAGTGCCCGGTCAACCTGAGCGCCATCATGATGTCGCCCCACGTCGGCGCGCATGCCGATGCGCCGCTGCACTACGCCAACGACGCGGCGGCCATCTCCGACGTGCCGCTTGACACCTACTTGGGGCCTTGCCGGGTAATCCATGCCATCGGCGCGGCCCCGCTGATCACGGTCGAGCACCTGCTGCATGCAGGGCAAGACCTGCCGCCCCGCGTGCTGGTGCGCTGCTGCGAGCGAGCCGATACGGTGTGGAACCCTGCGTTCACGGCCTACGCGCCTGCGGCCATCGAGTGGCTGGCCGCGCGGGGCGTGCGGCTGGTCGGCATCGACACGCCCAGCATCGACCCGGCCGACTCCAAGGCGCTGAGCAGCCACCAGCAGCTGCGCCGCCTGGACCTGCGCGTGCTGGAAAACCTCGTGCTCGACGACGTGCCCGAGGGTGACTATGAATTGATCGCCCTGCCGCTCAAACTCCAAGGCGCCTGTGCCAGCCCGGTGCGCGCCATCCTGAGGGAACTGCCATGAACCTTGACGACGCGAAGCGGCTCGATGCCGCCGACCCCCTGCGCAGCCTGCGCGACCTGTTCACGCTGCCGGAGGGCATCACCTACCTGGACGGCAACTCCCTCGGCGCCCTGCCCCGCGCCACGCCAGAGCGCATCCAGCGCGCGGTTGAGCAGGAGTGGGGCCAAGGGCTGATCAAGAGCTGGAACACGGCCGGCTGGATCGACCTGCCGCGCCGGCTGGGCGACCGGCTGGCACCCTGGCTGGGCGCGCGGCCAGGTGAGGTGCTGGTGGCGGACTCGACCTCGGTCAACCTGTACAAGGTACTGCACGCCGCGCTGCAGCTGCAGCAGGGCCAGCGGCGCGTCATCGTCAGCGAGCGCAGCAACTTCCCGACCGACAACTACATCGCCCAGAGCGTGGCTCGCGCGCACGGCGGCGAGCTGATCCTGGCCGATTCGCCCGAGGACATCCCGCCGCTGCTGGACGAGCGCTGCGCCGTGCTGATGTTGACGCATGTGAACTACCGCACCGGCCGCAGGCACGACATGGGCCTGCTGACGCGCTGGGCCCACCAGGCCGGCGCGCTCGCGGTGTGGGACCTGGCGCACAGCGCCGGCATCGTGCCCATCGACCTGCTGGGCAGCGCGGCAGACTTCGCCATCGGCTGCGGCTACAAATACCTCAACGGCGGCCCGGGCGCGCCGGCCTTCGTGTGGATGCACCCGCGCCACGAGGGCCAGGTGTGGCAGCCGCTGACGGGCTGGCTGGGCCATGCCTCGCCATTCGATTTCGACAGCGAATACCTGCCCGCACCGGGCATTCAGCAGTACCAGTGCGGCACGCCCCCCGTGCTGTCCATGACGGGGCTGGACACGGCCCTGGACGTCTACGACGCAGCGTTGAAGCTGGGCGGCATGAAGGCGCTGCGCAACAAGTCGCTGGCGCTGACCGAGGCCTTCCTCGGCGGCGTGGAGGAGCGCGTGCCGGGCGCAGTCATCGCCACGCCGCGCGAGGCGGCGCTGCGCGGCTCGCAGGTGTCGTTCTCTCTACCCAAGGGCGTTGACGGCTATGCCGTCATGCAGGCGCTGATCCACCATGGCGTCATCGGCGACTTCCGTGCCGGCGACCCGGAGCTGCTGCGCTTCGGCTTCGCGCCGCTGTACAACGGTTTTGCCGACGTGGTGCGGGGCGTGGACGTGCTGGGTGACATTCTGGACAAGCGCACCTGGGACGCGCCTGAGTTCACCAGCCGCGCCAAGGTGACGTGACCGTGTCCACCACCGAACACCACGGCGCCCAGCTCGACTTCTCCAAGGACATGAGCTACGGCGACTACCTGCAGCTCGACGCCATCCTCAGCGCGCAGAAGCCGCTCTCGCCCGACCACAACGAGATGCTCTTCATCGTGCAGCACCAGACGTCGGAGCTGTGGATGAAGCTGATGCTGCACGAGCTGCACGCCGCCATCGCCAACGTGGCGGCAGATCGCCTGCCCGAGGCCTTCAAGATGCTGGCACGGGTGTCGCGCATCATGGAGCAGCTCGTCCACGCCTGGGACGTGCTGGCCACGATGACGCCGCCCGAGTACAGCGCCGTGCGGCCCTATCTCGCCAAGAGCAGCGGCTTCCAGAGCGCGCAATACCGGCGCATCGAGTTCCTGCTCGGCAACAAGAACGCAGCCATGCTCAAGCCCCACGAGCACCGGCCCGACCTGCTGGCCCAGGTGCAGGAAGCGTATGAAGCCCCGTCACTCTATGACGAGGTGCTGAAGCTGATGGCCCGCCGTGGCATCACCGTGCCGGCCTCGCACACGCAGCGCGACTGGACCCAACCTTACGCCGCAGACGATGGCGTGAAGGACGCCTGGCTGGTGGTCTACCGCGCGCCCAAGGACCACTGGGACCTTTACCAGATGGGCGAGGAGCTGGTGGACCTGGAAGACGCCTTCCGCCTCTGGCGCTTCCGCCACGTGACGACGGTGGAGCGCGTCATCGGCTTCAAGCGCGGCACGGGTGGCACGGGTGGCGTGAGCTATCTGCGCAAGATGCTGGACGTGGTGCTCTTCCCCGAGCTGTGGACGCTGCGGACGGAGCTGTAAACCCGCACGCGTTGTAGGGGATCCCACATCCAAAGACGAGGGACCTCCGTTCCTGCCGGCTGAGTCACATGTCGTGCCTCACCTGCAACGAACTGGAGATCCCGATGAACCTCACCGCTCGCACCCTCGTCGCCCTCGCCGTGGCCGCCACGGCCCAAGTCCATGCTGCCGACAACCTCTTCAACACGGCGCCTTTCACCGGCTCTGCGGCCAACCCGGACGATGGCCTGCGTAGCGTGTTCGCCGGCCAGCAGCGCAGCCTGGCCACCTTCGACACCAGCAGCGACCGATTCGTCTTTGACCTCAGCAAGTTCAACGCGGGCAGCTCGCTGAGCTTTGCCAGCGCCAGCGGGTCCGCGCCCGCCGCAGCCGGCAGCAATGTCATCGTGCTGCTGGACACGGACAACGACGCCAACCCCGCCACCGCCTTTGGCGCCGGCAATGCAGCCAACCTGATCGCCAACATGGTGACGACGGACGGCGCCGGCTTCTTCATCTATTCCAACAGCGGGCTGGGCGTGAACAGGCTGGTCTATTCGACCAACCTCAACCTCGCCACGGCCGACCTGTCGGTGCTTGCGCGCATCGAGAGCCAGACCGGCGCCGCTGCGCAGGCCGCTCTGGCGGGCTTCAACGCCGGCAACTTCGTCGCCGCCGTGCCGGAGCCCAGCAGCTACGCGCTGATGCTGGCCGGCCTGGCCGCAGTGGGAGGGTTGGCCCGCCGCCGCGCGCCGAAGAACTGATCGAAACTGCCGCCATGCCCGCCCCGTCCACCGCCACCGACCGCCTGGCCTTCTGGCTCGGTCAGGTGGCGCTGGGCGACCAGCCGGCGTTTGAGCAGCTCTACCAGGCCACCAGCGCCCATCTGCTGGGCGTGGCCATGCTGGTGCTGCGGCGCCGCGAGCGCGCCGAGGAAGTGCTGCAGGAGGCCTTCGTCAACATCTGGCACAACGCCGGCGGCTATGCGCAGACGGGCGCGTCGCCCATGAGCTGGCTGATCACCATCGTGCGCAACAAGGCGCTGGACCACCTGCGCAGCAGCCGCCAGGCCGACACGCACGTGTCGCTGGACGAGCACGAGTCACTCGCCAGCGAGCGCCCCGACCCGCTGGCGCTGCTGACCCAGGCCAGCGGCGAACTCGGCCTGCGCACCTGCCTGGACAAGCTGGACGCGCCGCTGCGCCAGTCCCTCGCCCTGGCCTACTACGAGGGTCAGACGCATGACGAGGTGGCCCGCCATCTGCGCGCGCCGCTGGGCACAGTCAAGACCTGGCTGAGGCGCGGCATCGAGCGCCTGCGCGCCTGCCTGGACGGCCTGGGGCACCGCGCATGAACTATCTGCGCCCCGAACTGCTCGACAGGCTGGCCGCCGCCCACGCGCTGCGCACGCTGAGCCCGCGCGCGGCGCGCCGCTTCGAAGCGGTGCTGCGCAGCTCGCACGAGGCGCGGGCGGCCGTGACGGCCTGGCATGAGCGCCTCAACCAACTGGCCGTCAGCGTGCCGGCCGTGCAGCCAAGCCCCGCCGTCTGGCAGGCCATCCAGCAGCGCATTGCCCCCGCCCCACAGCGCCGCCGCCAGCCCTGGTGGTGGCCGGTGCTGGGCACGGCCTTCGGTGTCGTGATGGCCGTGGGCCTGGTGCGCGAGCAGCCCGAATGGGTCGGCATCACACCGGCGTCCACCGAGACCGTGGCGCCGGCCTACGTCGGCATCCTGACCAATTCGGCCAACGAGCCGGTGGTGCTGGCCTCGTCATTGCGCCATGGCAAGGTACTGACGCTGAAGATGCTCAAGCCCGTGACGCCACCCGAGGGCCAGGTCGCGCGGCTGTGGGCACTGCCGGCCGATGGCAGCCCGCCGTTTGCGCTTGGGCTCGTACCCGACGGCAACAAGGGTCGCCTGACCTTGAGCGCCACGAGCGAGGCCTTGTTCGCCAAGGTCGGCCGGCTCGCCGTCAGCTTCGAGCCCGCCGGCGGCGGCAACCAACCCGGCGGGCCGTTCGTGTTGAGCGGCCATTGCGTCAAGGTCTGGGAGCCGTTGCCGCCGGCGCCCAAGCCTTAGGCGATCTCTGCCGCCTTGCCGCGCGAAAGCCGTGCCGCAGACAGGCGCCTAAGATCGAAGCACCCATCTCCCCCTACTTCCCAAAAGGAACGCCATGGATGCCCGCACCCATGAAACCCGTCTGCGCATCGAACGCATCCGCGACGCGCTGATCGCCAGCGGCGCACACGCCGTGCTGATCCCCTCCGCCGACCCGCATCTGTCCGAATACCTGCCCGGCCGCTGGCAGGGCCGCGAGTGGCTGTCGGGCTTCACCGGCTCCATGGGCAGCCTGGTGGTCACGCGCGACCGCGCTGCGCTGTTCGCCGACAGCCGCTACTGGGCTCAGGCCGAGGCCCAGCTCGCCGGCAGCGGGATCGAGCTGCAGAAGACGACCTCGGGCGCGTCCACGCAATACATCGACTGGATCGCCCAGGACCTGCAGGCCGGCCAGGTGCTGGCCGTCGACGGCCAAGTGTTGGGCCTGGCACTGGCCAATGCGCTGCGCGCGGGCCTGGGCCGCAAGGGCATCACGCTGCGCACCGACGCCGACCTGCTCCAGCAGGCCTGGGACGACCGGCCCGGCCTGCCGCTTGAGCCCGTCTACGAACACCTGCCGCCGCAGGCCGCCGTGAGCCGCGCCGACAAGCTGGCCCGCGTGCGCGCGGCGATGGCGACGGTCAGTGCGACCCACCATCTCGTCTCGACCGTGGACGACGTCGCCTGGCTGCTGAATCTGCGCGGCAGCGACGTGGAATGCAACCCTGTATTCATCGCGCACCTGCTGCTGGACACGAGCGGTGGCCGCCTCTTCATCGGCAGCGGCAAGGTGCCGGCCGACGTGGCGGCACGGCTGGCAGCAGATGGCATCCAGCTCGCCGCCTACGACCAGGCCGCCAGCGCGCTGGCAGCACTGCCGGCCGATGCCACGCTGCTGATCGACCCCAAGCGCGTCACGCTGGGCTTGCGGGAGGCCGTGCCGGCTGGCGTCAAGGTCGTCGAGCAGATCAACCCCAGCACGCTGCTGAAGAGCCGCAAGACGGCGGCCGAGGCGGTGTTCATCCGCGAGGCCATGGCCGAAGACGGCGCGGCCATGTGCGAGTTCTATGCCGAGTTCGAGGCGTCGCTGGCGCGCGGCGAGCGCTGGAGCGAGCTGGACGTGGACACCCGGCTCTCCGCCCAGCGCATGAAGCGCAAGGGTTTCGTGGGCCTGTCCTTCAACACCATTGCCGGCTGGATGGCCAACGGCGCCCAGCCCCACTACCGCGCCACGCCCGAGTCCTTTGCGCAGATCGAGGGCGATGGCCTGCTGCTGATCGACTCCGGCGGCCAGTACCTGGGCGGCACGACCGACATCACCCGCGTCTGGCCTATCGGTACCGTCAGCGCCGAGCAAAAGCGCGATTACACGCTGGTGCTCAAGGGCACGATGGCGCTCTCGCGCACCCGCTTCCCACGCGGCACGCTCAGCCCCATGCTGGATTCAATAGCCCGCGCGCCGCTGTGGGAGCACGGCCTGGACTACGGCCACGGCACCGGCCACGGCGTGGGCTACTTCATGAACGTGCACGAAGGCCCACAGAGCATTTCCAAGGCCATCCCCGAGCCGACGATGGCGATGGAGCCCGGCATGATCACGTCCATCGAGCCGGGGCTTTACCGGCCGGGGCTGTGGGGCGTGCGCATCGAGAACCTGGTGCTGAACGTCGCCATCGACACGCCGGAGAACAACGCGTTTGGCGAGATGCTGGAATTCGAAACGCTGACGCTTTGCCCCATCGACACGCGCTGCATCGACAAATCGCTGCTGCGCGCCGAAGAAATCGCCTGGTTGAACGACTACCACGCGACGGTACGTGAGCGACTGCAGCCGCTGGTCAGCGGGCCGGCGCTGGCCTGGCTGCTGACGCGCACCGAGCCCTTGTCGGCATGAGGCGCCTGGCTGCGCTGCTGCTGATCTCAGCCAGCGCGGCAGGCGCCCAGACGCGCTACGACGGCCTGTGCGACGCGTCGGCAGCCGTCGCGCTGGATGCGCGTCATTTCGTCGTCGCCGACGATGAGCACAACAAGCTCAGCGTCTACCGGCGCAGCGACGCCAAACGGGTCGACCAGATCGACCTCAAGTTCCTGAAGGCCGACAAGGAGTCCGACCTCGAAGGCGCGGCCCAGGTCGGCAAGCGCATCTACTGGATCACCTCGCATGCGCGCAACAGCAGCGGCGAAGTCCGCAAGGACCGGCACCGCTTGTTCGCCACAGAGATCGCTGGCAAGACGATCGAACCCGTCGGCAAGCCCTACACCGCGCTGCTGGCCGACCTGCTCGCCACGCCCGCTCTCGCGCCGCTCGAGCTCACCGAAGCCGCAGGCCGCGCGGCCGAGGCCGAAGGCGGCCTCAACATCGAAGGCCTCGCCGCTGCGGCTGATGGCAGCCTGCTGATCGGCCTGCGCAATCCGATCCCTCAGGGCAAGGCCATCGTCGTGCCGCTGCTGAATCCGGCCGAGTTGGTCGACGGCAAGGGCCCGGCGCGGTTTGGCGCGGCCATACGGCTGGACCTGGGCGGGCGCGGTGTGCGCTCCATCGAGCGTGTCGGCAGCGGCTACCTGATCGCTGCCGGCCCGCCTGCCGACACGGGCAGCTTCGCCGTCTACCGCTGGAGCGGCAAGGCGGCTGACGCGCCCATGTCAATCAAGCTGGACCTCGGGACGCTGCGGCCGGAAGCGCTGTTCGCCTGGCCGGACGGCCAGCTCACGCTGCTCAGCGACGACGGCGGCGTGATGGTGGGCAAGAAGGCCTGCAAGGACGCGGACAAGGGCAAGCGCTCGTTCCGCGCCTTTGACTTCAAGCCCTAGACAGAGTCGGATAGCGCCACACCAGCGCCGCGCTGGCCAGCAGTTGCACCAGCACGCCGCAGAACAACGGCACGGCGCTGCCCTCGCCGCCCAGGAAGGGCGCCACCAACTGCGTGCCCAGCGCCCCGGCCGCCAACAGCGCCAGCACCAGCAGCGCCGTGGCGCGGCCCATCTGCGCGGGCGGCACGGCCAGCGCATCGACGAAGGTGGCCGGCCCTCGAATGGCCAGCGCGCCGCAGAAGCACATCCAGTACACAAGCACCGCCGCATACGGCAACTGGCCCAGAACAGCGCCCCCAAGCGCGAGCGCGCAGGCCAGCACCTGAACCGTGTTGCCCAGCCGCACCACCTTCGCATGCCCCAGCCGCTTGGCGAGTCGGCCTGACTGCGTCGCCCCTAGCATGAAGCTGCCCACGCCCAGCACCTGCAGCAGCGCGAACGACGACGCGCCCAGGCCCAGTGTGTGCTGAAGCAACTGCGGCGCGCTGGCCAGGAAGGTCAGCAATGCGCCCATGCACAGCGCGTGCGACAACGCCAGCCGCACATAGCTGCGGTTGCGCAGGATGCCCGCATAGCTCGCGTCATGCGCCAGGTTGAGCCCCGGCAGCTGGCGCGGCGCGATCTTGACGACCCAGGGCAGCACCAGCAGCGACAGCAGCGCGAGCACCCAGAAGGTGCCACGCCAGTCCGTCACGGTGAGCAGCAGCGCGCCCAGCACCGGGCCGGCGGCCGGCACGATGGCCTCGACCATGGAGATGGCCGCAATGCCGCGCACGACATCGGCTTCGCCCAGCGTGGCGCGCACGACGGTGGGCGCCACGACCGTCGCCGCCGCAGCGGCCACGCCTTGCAGCAGGCGCAGCGCCAGCAGCGTCTCAATGCTGGGGGCCAGCGCGCAGCCCAGGCTGGTCAACGCCAGCAGCCCCAGGCCCCACTCCAGGCAGCGGCGCGGGCCCAGCCGGTTCAGCAGCTCGCCCCACAGCAGCTGCGCGCCGGCCAGCCCGGCGAGGTAGACGGCCACGGTGGCCTGGGCCAACGAGATGCTGATGCCCATGCCGGTCTGCAGCGCCGGCACGGCGGGCAGGTAGAGGTCCATCGCGGCCATGCTGACGCCGGTGACGAAGGCCAGCGGCAGGATGGTGCGTATGGACGCCGACGATGGCTGCATGAATGGGCTTGGGTTCAGGGGAGTGCGGAGACGGATTCGATCGCTTGCACCACTCGGGCTGGCGCCTCGCGCTGCAGGTAGTGCCCGCTGCCCTCCACGGTCGCAAGCGCGCGGGCGCCGGTGAGCTTCAGCCAGTCCTCACGCAGCCGCCAGACCATGCGCTGGAAGGCCTCCCCTTCCGCCGGCCCGAAGCGACCGGACACCAGGATCTGCGTGGGCGGCGCTGGCGCCGTGACCCGCTCGATGCGATCCAGGCAGACCATCTGGTCGTCGAACTCCTGGCGCGCAGCAGCGCTGAACAGCGTGGCGCGCAGCCCCTTGATGACGGCGGCAGCGCCGGGCGCTTCGGCCTGCATGGTCTGCCAGTGGCGTGGGTGGGTCGGGTCGAGCAGCACCAGGCCGGCGACTTCGCCCGGGTAGAGCCGGGCGAACACGTACTGGTACAGCCCGCCGAGCGAATGGCCCACCAGCACATAGGGCGGCTTGACGCCAGTCGCCGCGAGCAGCGCGTGCAGTTCGGCGGCGACCGCGCAGGGGTCGCGCGGCCCGCTGGCGGCGGGGCTGGCTCCATAGCCGGGGCGGTCGTAGGCAAAGACGGCACGGCGCCCCTGCAGCGCCTCGCCCACGGCCTCCCAAGGCCCGAGGCCGTCGCCAAGCCCGCTTTGCAGCACCACGGTCGGCGCCGTGCCGGCGGGGGTGTAGGCATAGGCAATGGCCGGGCTGCTGCCGACCGACGCCGTACGGGTCGGGCTGGCAGCGCAAGCGGTCAACAGCCAGGCGGCGAGCAACAGGCTGAGTGGGTGAAAGCGGCTCAGGCCGCGCGGGCTGGACATCGTCGGCTCTCCTTGGGAGACGAAGTTTGGCGCAGCCAAGCTATGGCCAAGCCAAAGAGCGCACCGCCGAAGGATCTGGCCGACTGCGCGGCCCAGGCTCAAAGGAAGCGCACCTTGCAGCGCACGCCGGCCGGGATGTCGCCGTTCGGGTTGGGCAGCTCCAGCCGCACGCCGAAGCTGCCGCTGGCTGAGTCCATGACGCGGTCGACCACCTTGATCTGCGCCTGCCAGCTGCCCTTGAGCGGAGACTCAGGCGTGATCTCGGCCGTGCGGCCGGCCTTGATCTGTCCCAGCACCGACACCGGCAGCACAACCTCGACGCGCAGCGGATTCGTCTGCGCCATCTTCAGGATGGGCCGTGAGCCCTCGCCGGTGAAGGCCAGCTCACCGGGGTTCTGCAAGCGGTCGGTGACGACGCCGCTGAAGGGCGCGCGCAACGAGCGCTGCTTGACCACGGCGTTCAGCCGCTGCGCCTCGATGCCGGCCAGGCGGCGGTTGTCCACGGCCAACGCCAGTTCGGCCTCGGCGACGCGCAACTCGGCCTGCGCCTCGTCGCGGTCTTGCGCAGTGATGTAGTTCTGCTCGCGCAAGTCCTCACGACGGCGGAACTTCTCGCGGGCGTAGTCGGC
>Ga0187844_10000839_pt1 | contig 24007 bp, 19 predicted proteins | sample SpaLakP09_SKY_50_FD_134517 | JGI IMG/M metagenome (GOLD analysis project Ga0187844, IMG submission 134517) | Oligotrophic lake water microbial communities from Sparkling Lake, Wisconsin, USA - SP09_SKY_50 | ecosystem: Environmental > Aquatic > Freshwater > Lake | place: USA: Sparkling Lake...
CACCGAACTGACCCCGGCTCCGGGCGGCCAGCTGATTCCGGCCATGGTGACGCTGGAAATTGCCGGCGGCAAACGTGACAAGCTGCGCCCCGGCGACATTCTGGGTGCACTGACCGGCGAAGGTGGCATTGCCGGCAGCCATGTCGGCAAGATCAACGTGCTGGAAGGTGCCAGCTTTGTTGCCCTGCAACGCGACATCGCCCAGCAAGCCTTCGAACAATTGTCGGTCAGCAAGATCAAGGGCCGCCTGTTCAAGATGCGTTTTGTCGAATAAGCCTTACCCATGCAGACATGCCAAAGCCACCCCGCAGGGTGGCTTTTTGTTTCGCTGCGCCATGATGTCGCTGGTGCCCAAAAGGTCGGGGTGCGCAGACAACAAGCTCAAAGGTCCCTCACTGAGGGGCTTTTTTGTTTAGGAGGTACTTGGAAGGCGTCTAGCATCAAGCTGGGTGGAGTGGTGCCTAAGTGCGTTTTCCGGTGTATCTGACCACTTGTGCCGGTCCACGCCGACCACCGCCGGCACCCCATGCTGGTTGTGACCGAAATTGGCAGTTCTGACGCCGCCACGACTCTGTACTGCAGCCAGCTGAGCTCGGTCGCCCATCCCATAAAGCTGCCACTCGAGTGACTGGTTCGCTCCATAACCTGCCGGATGCACTATGCGTACAACTCGGCCTAACCAAGAGTTGACCGGGACCAGACACAGTTGCTGCAGCGGGCAGGAGGTAAATCACGTGGTTAAACCAGAAACGGCGTCTCGAGGTCGGTGTAAGTGTTCCTCTTCGTTGTGAGAATACCGTTAGCATATATGATTGATTGGGCATCATTGGTATCATCACGTTAGGCCAAAAGTAACAAAAAAAAACGAAACTAAAGGGAAGACCAATGGATGCCAATGCCATCGCGCTGCTGGACATCTTCGAAAGGAAGATGCGACTCGAAATCCCAATGTTCCAACGGCAGTATGTATGGGGGCAGGAGCATCAGTGGGAGCCTCTCTGGGAAGACATATCACGCAAGTTCACCGAGTTCATTGAGGACAACCGGGACGCGCCAGTCCATTTTCTGGGTGCAATGGTGCTGGACCAGAAGCAGACGCATGTTGGCCGTGTCGAGCGTCGGAGCGTAATCGATGGCCAACAGCGATTGACCACGCTGCAGATTTTCCTCGCGACATTTCGCGATTTTTGTCGCGAGGAAGGCCTCGACGAATTCGCGGAGGAGTGCGAGAAGTACACACTCAACTCTGGCCGGATGGCTGAGCCCGAAGTCGAGAAGTTCAAAGTCTGGCCGACCCTCTCTGACCGTGCGCAGTTTATCGATGTGCTGACGGCGGGTTCAAAGTCATCCCTAGAGAAGATTCACCCCCTCACTCGTCGTCCGTACGCGAGAAAGTACAATCCACGGCCCCGGATGGTCGAAGCATATCTCTTCTTCTATGAACAGATATTTGCCTACTTCAAGGGCTCACCAGACGAGCCTCCGGTTGGAGAAGAAATCGCGATGGAGCATCGCGTAGAAGCATGCTTTGAAGCACTCAAAACCGCGCTGAAAATCGTAGCGATTGACCTGGGCGACGGAGACGATGCACAGGTTATTTTCGAAACGCTTAATGCGAGAGGTGAGCCTCTTCTGCCGGCGGACCTCCTGCGAAACTACATCTTCTTGCGGGCCGCGCGATATGGCGAAAAGCAGGAAGAACTCTACGAGCAATACTGGTCAACGTTTGATGAACCATTCTGGCGCGAAGAGGTGACACAAGGTCGACTACGTCGGCCCCGAAGCGACCTCTTCATTCAGCACTATCTTGCCAGCAAGCAGGCTCGGGACATCCCAATTAAGCACCTGTTCGTCGAATACAAGCACTGGGTTGAGCGTGAGAAACCTTTCTCAAGCGTCCAGGAAGAACTTTCGGAACTTGCCCGGCAGCGCGACAACTTCCGGAAAATTTCGGTTTCTCACGAATCTCCTCTACTTGGTGACCTGGCCCATTTCCTGAACCTCTTTGATGTCAGTACTGCCTACCCGCCGTTACTGGCAATGCTCGACTTGGGCGCTAGTGCCGCTGACATGGCGGAAACGGCCAAGATGCTCGAGAGTTACCTTGTACGTCGTGCGGTTTGCGGCGGTGAGACGAAGGCCTACAACCGAATCTTTATGGCTCTTACGCGGACGGTACGCAGCAAAGGGGCTACTGCCGCAGTTGTCCGCGAATTCCTGACGGCGCTCCGAAGTGCAACTGATGAATGGCCCAGCGACGATGCCGTGTCTGCAGCCTGGATGAGCCGCAATGCATACCACTCCCTCAACAATCTGAGGTTGACACACGTTCTCTGGCACCTCAGCGAAACGTATCGCTCTTCCAAATCGGAGAACGTAAGCACCAACTCTCCGCTCACGGTCGAGCACATTATGCCGCAAGGTTGGGTACCTCACTGGCCACTCGCAGACGGTTCGCAGGGCGTTCAGCATGCGTGGTTCGCCGACGAAGCGGCGCCCGGAGTAGCCGAGAGCCGGCGCCGAAACGAGCTGATTCAGACTTTCGGCAACCTGACGCTTATCACTGGAGGTCTTATCAGTGCGTTGAAGAACAGTGCTTGGGCAACCAAGCGCGATGCGATTGTAACTCTCTCTGTGTCGCCGATAAACGGTGTGCTCAATCGCTTCCTCACCTGGGATGAGTCGACAATCGAGATACGCGGACGCGAACTGCTGGACCGTGCGTTGATGCTTTGGAGCAGAAACTAATCTTGGTGTGCAGTTGTTTACCCGGTATTTGCGAAATAACAGAACCAAGCGCGCAGAGCGTAAAGAGGGACCAGCATGTGGCATGACGTCGAGACCTCAACCGACCTTCTTAACTTTTCAGTCGTTGCAGATACGGCCGCCCAACTTATCCGAGACTCTGCAGGGGAGCCGCTTTCCATTGGCATATCTGGTGGCTGGGGCGTAGGGAAGTCTTCGTTAGTAAAGATGGTCGCAGACGCTCTGAAGAAAGGAGATGGGGCTAATGAGAAATACGTCTTCCTGGATTTTAATGCCTGGCTGTATCAGGGATTCGATGACGCACGGATGGCGCTGCTGCAATCGGTATCTGACAAGCTCGTCAAGGAGGCGGAGGCCAGAAAGACTCTACTCGAAAAAGCAAAGGATTTCGCCAAGCGTGTGAAGTGGCTCCGAGCGGCCAAACTTCTTGCTCCCGTTGCTCAGGGCGTTGTCATGGGAGGGGCTATCGCCGGTCCTGTCGGGGCTGTTGTGGGGGCTGTGGGCGGCCTATTCAAAGCAGAGGGGGTGCCAAGTGCAGAAGACCTGGCCAAGGTTAAGGAGGCCTACAGTGAGCTGCAGCCTGAACTCAAGGATTTGCTGAAGGACAAGGAAGCCGCATCCCTGCCGAAAGAGATTGCCGGCTTGCGCAACGCCTTTCATGAAATATTGGAAGGTATGGACGTCACTTTGGTCATCTTCGTAGATGACCTCGACCGTTGTTTGCCCGACACGGCTATTTCGACCTTAGAAGCAATGCGCCTCCTGCTGTTCATGCCTAGGACAGCATTCGTCATCGCCGCAGATGAGCAGATGATACGAGGTGCAGTTCAAGCTCACTTTAAGGGAGCGAACCTTAGCGATGACCTGGTTACCAGTTACTTTGACAAGTTGATTCAGGTGCCGTTGCGCGTGCCACGACTTGGAATTACAGAAGTCAAGGCATATCTGGTCTTGCTGTTTGCGGATTTAGCAGAGCGTAGAGGGGAGCTTGCCCCTGAGGTTCGTCGAGCAGCACAGGCGAAAATTTTGGACGCAGTCAGAAAGTCTTGGGCAGGCGCGTTGACCCGGAAGACTCTTGCGGAAGCTTTTGGCCAGACAAATGGATTCACGCAGAGAATCGACTTGGCTGACCAGCTTGCGCCCCTCCTGGCGACTGCAGACCATATCGCGGGTAACCCAAGGCTTATCAAGCGGTTCATGAACAATCTCATGATTCGCGAAACTATCGGTAAGGCCCAGGGAATGACCGTTGGCTTTGAAGAATTGGTCAAGCTCCAATTGTTCGAACGGTGTGCTTCACCGGCGGCATTTGAATTCCTTGTCAAGGCCGTTGGCGAGAGCGAAGACGGAAAACCGCAATTCTTCGCCGACATCGAGGATGCGGTTGCGAAGGGCGAGACCTACAAGGTTCCGGACCCTAGTTGGGACGTCAAGTTCATTGGCGATTGGTTGAAGTTGTCACCTCCGCTTGCGCGCGTTGACCTGAGGCCTCTCCTGTATTTGAGTAAGGACCGAGGCATCTCGCTAGCGGCGTTTGATGAGCTTTCACCGGAGGGGCGCGCACTGCTCGATGCAGTACTCGAGGCGAAAACTATCTTGGACTTGCTGGTGAAGCAGCTGCAAGCCCTGGGTGAAACGGAGGCTGAGCGCGTCCTTACGCGGCTAATGCGACGCGCCCGTTCCGAACAGTGGAATACGAATTCACTGAATAGGTGCTTGCATGTGACCCGGGCATTCCCGCAGCTCGGTTCGCTTTTTGTCGGGCTGCTGCAGGAGATTCCCGCAACTCAACGCCCTGCCGCCTTACTTCCTAACATCCGGGATGAAGCTTGGGCCAAGGACTTGTTGGTTGCTTGGGCCGCAGATACCAATTCGCCGCTACAAGTCAGAAACGCGCTGAAGGCATTTCAGGGAAGACAATAAAATGGGTACCTCAACATCCAGCTCGGGCCCTGGTCCGGGAGTTTCCTTTGACCCGCCGTGGCTCGACCAGCTTGGGGGCGATGTCACTGCTGGCGGAGATGGTCAAGTCCCTGACGGTGATGGCGGCGACGGTGTAGATACGGGGAACGGCGCAGATGCCGGGAATAATCATGACCAAAGCCTAGCTCCCGCTGAGGGTATCGCGCCGGCCCGCAGGTTTGCAGGTGCACGTAGGGAATTAGGAGCCTTCGCAAGAACAGGGAGCCGCGATTCCCTTGACCGCGCCATCGGTCACTACTCTCGCACCGGCATGGGCGGGGCACGCAATGCCGCTGCACGAATGCGGACATCTGCGCGGTCTGCCGCCGGCCTTGTGTCGTTGTTGCAAGCCGCACGTGATGGCACTGACGCGAGGGTGAATCAGTGGGTCAACTCGCTGGTTGCCCGAAATCCGTCTGTTCAAGATGTTATCGATGAAGTCATCGGGCAGCTCACGACGAGTGGTGGGAGCCTGGAGGAGGAGTCTTGTAAGGACTCTATGGCCCAGGCCATGGTCGAGCTGATGGAGAACCAGCCGAACGTCGATTTACTCAGCATGAGCGACGGCGACATCTGGTCATTGGTTGAGCTCTTCTTGGCCCAGGAGGCTTGCAACCGGCTCCAGCTGGACATTGGCCAACTTTTCGAAAGTTCCAGGTTGAACCCTCGTGAGGTCGTCGCACGGATGAACGAAATGCGTGACTATCTCAAGGCTGAAATTTCCGCGCAGATGCGGACGATGAGGCAGGAGAATCCGAATCCGTCGCCGGGGCAGCTTGAATCCACGATGCAGCAAGCGCTGCAGAGTACGTTTGCCGTATATGAGGGAACGCTATGACCCGTGTTATCTGCTCCCCCGCCCATCTGCTCCCGAGCGAAATTCTTGGTGACGTCGACTATTTCTCCCTTTATTCGAACCCCGGCCGTGGGGATGTCGGCACAATTGCTCCCGGCTGGAGGGATGACCTTTCGCGGCTTGGGCTGAATCCTTCGGTTCAAACATGGGATTTCGTATCACTGGCACTGGCAGTCGCGGCTGCGGACTTGACCTGTATCAGAGCAGGAAGTGCCGACGGTTGGACGCGAGTCATTGAGTTGGATGTCCACCTGCATGACCCGGCACCGTGGACTCTCCAACAAGGGCCGCTCCAGGAAATGCTGCGTTTTCTGACTGGCGATTTTTGGACCCTAAATCTGCTGCCTGGCGGGGAGCCGCCTCCGCAATCGACGGCACCGGTGACATACGATGCTGATTGCGTGTCCCTCTTATCTGGTGGAGTGGACAGCTTGGTCGGCGCAATCGACCTTTCAGCGGCCGGCCACCGCCCAGTGTTTGTGTCGCAGGTTGCGAAGGGTGATGCGGACAAACAGCTCAGATTTGCGCGAGCGCTGAATGCAGAGAACCGTCACTTCCAGTGGAATCACCGTATTCGATTGACCCATGCATCAGAGCGTTCCACACGCGGCCGCTCTATCGTATTTTTTGCTTTTGCTGCGCTGGCGAGCAGTGCTATTCCTTTGCAGCCGGGCGGCCGCGTCGAAGTCTTCGTCCCGGAAAATGGTTTCATTAGCCTAAACGTTCCACTTATGCCCGGGCGTTTCGGCAGCTTCAGCACCAAGACAACTCATCCGGTGCTGCTGGCCCGCCTGCAAGCCATCTGGGACGCCGTGGGCATTTCTGCGCAGCTTGTGACGCCATACAGCTTCTTCACGAAGGGAGAGCTGTTGGCAAATTGCGCAAACCAAGCTTTGCTGCAGACCCTGGTGGGCGATTCCACCAGCTGCGGGCGCTACGGGTACTACAACTATACGCACTGTGGCAGGTGTGTGCCTTGCATGGTCCGGAGGGGGTCGTTCATTCGAGCGGGAATCGCGGATTCCACCCCCGCCTACCGTTTCGTCGACCTGCGAACCACCGGCCGCCGAACCGGTGCCAACGATATTGGAGCCGCCTCCGTCGCGTACCTTCTAGCCAACGCCATAGGGGTTAATCGCCTGTTCGGTGGGGCGTTGAGTTTTGCGGATAACGGGAGTCGGCCACTATATGAAGGGGTCGTGCAGCGCGGTATCGAGGAACTCGGAGTCCTCTTGCAGCAACACGGGGTCATCTGATGGACTTGCATTGTCACCTTGACCTCTATCCGGACGCGTTGAAGCTGTTGCCGGAAGTCGCCAGGCGTAATCAGTTCACCCTTGTTGTAACGACCAGTCCGCGCGCTTGGGTTGCAACCTCCCGCGTGTTCGCCGGCTTTGAGAACATCAAGGTAGCGTTGGGCCTTCATCCGGAAATAGCGGAGCGTAAGGCGAATGAGCGTGACTTGTTGTTGTCATGCGTGGAGCAAGCGCCATTCATCGGGGAAATTGGACTGGACGGGTCGCCAAGATGCCGTCCATCGCTACCGCTACAGCGCGCAATCTTGGAAGCCGTCATTGCGGAGTGTGGACGTCAGGGAGGGCGCATTATTAGCTTGCATTCTCGAGGTGCGGCGACAGAAGTGCTGGATGTGCTGGAACAGAATCCCTCTGCTGGAAAGCCAATCCTTCACTGGTTTTCAGGTACCAGTAAGGAGCTGCAGCGCGCCATAGAACTGGGATGCTGGTTTAGTGTCGGCCCAGCTATGCTTTCAGGCGCAAAAGGCCAGGAACTGCTGAGCAGGATGCCAACTGATAGGGTGCTACCTGAAACTGACGGTCCTTTTGCGACAGTTAATAAAGCCCCGTTGATGCCTTGGCAAGGGGAGGACATCGTCCCTGTCCTGAGCCAGATTTGGCGCGAGCCAACAGATGTCGTAAATGCCAAGCTGGCTTCGAATCTTGCCCGTCTGCTAGGGTAATGTCCCCCTCTAGCAAACGGCTTTAAATTTTTGCTGTCAGTGATGTGGGAGGTATTAAATGCCGTCCAGTCGAAGGGCTAAAAACAGTCCGTATGCAAACCCAAAGGCCGCTTCCTTGCGACCTTTTTTGCTAAGGGGCACTTGGGGACGGCTAACCTCGAACGTCTGACTTCTGGTCGATTGGCTCGCAAAACTGGGCCACAGCGTCTGAAAAGTGTCGTATTCAGCCGGCTACTGTCTGAATTTTGTATGATTCTTGCGGAACGACTCAGTGGGACGAGCCCGGCGTGCGGTGGCCATTACACAGCCCCCGCACGCCAGTTCCTGGACATCATTTGCAGTCACGCAGAAGCGTACGCTGGGTTCACATATTTGAGAGGACCGTCCACGCCTTGGCAGCGTAGGAAAAAAGCGTAGGAGCGCTAGATACACCCACACAGGCTATGAGTACCAAGCGGACGTCACGTGATACTAGGGCCCAGAGTCGGTCTCTGTCGCTTTTGAATGCAAAGTAGGGACTATTCCCCTTTGACTGATGTGAGGTCCTACGGGTAGTCATGGTCACTCCCTCTCCTGGAGCACACGCCAATTCTCGGCAGATGGGTTCATTGAGCACCACCCCTCGCATGGTCAAAACGCAGGAGGAGTGCGTGACCGAAAGCCCATGGCCACACTTTGACATCAGGAGTTTCAGGCAACATTCCTGCCGTAGGGATGAGATGCGGGGAAACGGCGATATAAACCTGCAATCCCATTGCCTCTGCCGACAACCGCAGCTCTTGAGCATCATTCGCGTAGACTAAGTACGGCAGCTCGCGCTCCATCGTTATGGCGCCTGTCGAGACCATTTTCTGGAGGTGTAGGCCGCTAGAAAACTCATCGACCGCTTCTCGAAGGCTGGCTGCCACTTGTGGGCTCAAGTCGCCTGACGTGGCATAGCGCACAGCATCCACTCGTGGCATCAAGCTACAAATTAGCTGGTCGTCAGTAACGAGGGACATTTCAGCCAAGGTCGGCCAAGCAAACACCGCGTTAGGTTTTTCGACCTGTAGGTTCTCCAGCAACTGCATCACGAAGCCTACAGGCAGGGTGGCCGTCATTAGCAATTGTTCGGCACCAAACTTCTCGATGTAGCCCTCCCATGTGAGGTTGGCCTTCTGCAGAAGGTGCAGAATTCGATGAAGGTCAACGCGCCAAGTCTCCGGTAGACCGCTCAGATAGTCGACATGCTTGGTCATATCATGATGGCGGAAGCCGCCGCTATGAATGCGCCGAGCTAGTTTGTAACGGCGTAGTAACCGCTCGCAGTCGTCAATCCCCAACTGGCGGTGAACCCGGCCAGGTAAATACTCGTTGGGTTTGAGAGTTTCAAGTGCCCATACGTGGCGCACCCCATTGACGAACCAAGCGCCCGTTCCCTCATCCGGAATGCTTACATTGACAGCCTCTGGCTTGGTCTCCGCGTGGTCATCGCGTAGCGATACCTCCAACTGGTGCCAGCAGGTCAGCTCGTCACCACGGGCTATTTCAAAGCCGCTGTGCGGGTCATCTTCATCGGCTTCACGCAGGAGGACCAACTCTGAATTCACGACATCAGCAGCAGTTACTTCGTTGACGTTACCAGGCCGGTCGTGAGAGTTGGCACACAGGTAGAGTGCGGCATAACCATCCAAAACCGCTTTCCCCGTTTCTTCCAAATGCCTGCGTAATTTCTCCAATGCTGCCGGAGCCCCGGCAAGCCAGTTATGGTCTTCGTCAGAAATAGGTACAACGCTGCCCAGGAGCCATATTTCATTTCTAGGTGGGTTGCCTTCGTCGCCCATCGTGGGCACCGGTACGGTAAAGCTCAGCATTTGCCCGGTGAATCGCATCGTCAGCACACCCAAGGGCAACTGGCCACGAGCCAGCAACTTGTCAGCCCAAGTTCGTAGCGTATCGGCCAGCTGGCTCCACGAGGCAAACTCCTCTGTTTGCAACCGGGGGGGCTGGATAAATACCTCGAATCGCAAACGAGGCGTTTCCTTGCTGGCATCGGAGTGCCAACTGGAGTAACCGGTTAGGCGGGCGACTGCTTGTAGAGCGTTAACCTGTTTAAGCTTGATACGTCGCGCTTGCAGCTCTTTACGCAGACGCTTGGCGAGTTCCCTGCGGTCTTCGCGTGAGCCAATGTGCAGTGCGCGGATAACATCAAGGGCCCCTGCGAGCGTGAAGTGTGGAGCTTGAGCCTGAATGAACGTCCAGAGTGCGGTTGCGCGCGCCTCATCAGTAAGTGGCGTGGCAGGAGAGGCAGAAAAGGCCGGTGCGGCCGAATCCGAAGTGGGGATAGCCATGGATTGAGCTCCGTCATGGATGGAAAGCGCGATGAAGAACGGCACGCGTTGTTCGGCTTTCCGGGACTCAATACCAAGCCGGGGAAACGACGACTACTACATGCTGGTTTTGCCAGGCCGGACATCGCGTCCAGTGCGTGCACTGACGGGAGCAACTCACCCATGGTTCGGCTGAACCATGTACAAATGTTAGGCAGCCACGATGAGTGCTGTCAAGCTCGCTTGCTTAACCTTACGTGGACAGGGCAAGGCTCCTTGGTCTGTATCTACGTAGGCGGCCCGCCCCAGTTGCCTTTTCAAGGAATCCATGCTGTGAGCACAACCATCGCACCGTATACTGAGTATACGGACTCGTTATTGCGTGAAATATAGCGACCGCCAAGTCATGGCACTTTAACGGGCCGCAGATTATTTTAGAATTTGAAGGAACCATCTTCACGAAATAAGTCGTTCATACCAAATCTCAAACGCGGATACTGCCCATTTTCCAAGGCAAAATCAAAAACTTGGAAATATGCGTTAATGAATGAATTGGCGTCACTGCAGTATGTAGTGTACTGAAACAACTCAGCATAGTCGATACCAATACATGGCAGTTCTGTATCCTCAAACAACTTAAATAGGATGTCGCCATACTCGTCGTAATCATGATTAAACAACTCTCTGACTACGATTAATGAAAGAATATTTCTGCGTTCAAGGTCAATGGTATGGAGAGTTTCTTCTATGTAAAACTTTAGTGGCCTAGTTCTCTTAAGATACCCGATAGCCCCTAAGGCCTGCCTGCAGCCTTCTTTGAGCTGACTTTTTGCTTTCAGCTCCTTCCGTTTTAAAGTATTAGCTAGTATTAACTCTGTATTGGGCGAATCCTTCGCCTGAATAAGTATACACTCCGTTTCCGTAATTACCATAACATCAGCTATTTCCTCTTTGTCATAGTGACGAAGCGGAGCATGGTATATTTCCTCTGGCTTGAATATTTTTTGCAAAAGCAGAATGATGTCCAACTCCTGAAAAAGGCCAGGCTCCTCTTTTATTAGCGTTGTTTTGCTAAATCCTTTGCTGCCATGGAATCGGAAAAATTCCGGCCTTTGGTCTACAACAACTCTATTTTCTTCATAAAATGGCCTAGTGAATTTTATAGAGATTGCATCTAAGTCATCAATCGCGGTTCTTAATCCAAACCATTTGAGGCCACATTCACATAAAGAGTGAGCCACTTCATGGTCGAGAGGGTATAGCTTGGCATGCTCAAGCATCATCTTTGATTTCAGTGGCACCTCAACTGATGCCGAGTATCCTAGTAGCTCTCTATCGTGCTCATCGAACATATGTACAGCTAGCTCTCCTTGAAATAGCGCGGAAATTAATGACCGACAGTATTCATCATCTGTAAGGTGCGTCCAAATAGTGAGAGGGCTATCAGCATCATCAAAAAAAGTTGAAATTAGACCGATAGTTTCAACCCCTTTGTGGCTTACGGGCACTACGTAAATCTTGAGGCCGCCCGCCATTTTTGCAGATAGAATAAACTGGTGAAGCGCCTTGATTATTAAATAAGGAAACGACTCGCCGCGCATTCGAAAGAAGTATAGCCCGATAGGGTATGACAGAACTTCCGGTAGTAGTCCTGTAAATCGAGAGGAAAACATTAATGATGTGTCGAATATTTTGATTTGATTTTTATTGGATACCATGGCGAGTTTCCTTTTGATGACTGGCTGAATGGAACCGGGCTTTCAAGATTACTCCACAGCTAACAGCAGAATAGGATACGCCCCTGACGACAAAACAGTCAGTTGCTCAAGCGAGCTGCCTGCATGCAAGTGTAGATATGCGCTGCCCTCTAGTGCACCCACTGACCGAAGGAAAGGTACCGCAGTCCGGAGAAGGTGACATTCTGCCCAGAGAAATTGTTCACATGCGGCAGACTAGGTGCAACGCTTCCTTTCGGCGGCAGATACCTAACAGGAGCGGTCGTTCATGACCTTGTGCTAGCATGGCGGCTAGACGGGCATCGCCCTCAGACCCGGAATATGTCATTTTCATTTTTAATGGCCGAATGCCTCACAAGGGAGAGGAGTCATGCAGCCAAACTATCTGCACGGACTAAAGAAAAGAGCAATCGGTTTGACGACGACCGAGGGGCGGCCTATTGAGGTTTGGGATTTTGATTTCCCTACGGATGCAACCATCCTAGATGCTTGGGCACTCAACTTTCGTCGACAATATTGCCCTGACAATGAACTTCTGGCCCTCGTGGATGGCACTGGAATGTCCGTTAGGCAGTACCTTAACCAATACGTGTTTCCCCACAAGACAAACCCTCCAGGGCCTTCAATTCGCTCGGGCGACTTCGCCGAATTTCTTATCTCAGACTACTTGGAATTCATACTCGGCTATTGGGTGCCTCGAGAAAAATACTCGGACAAGGCAAGCACGGATGAGTCCGTCAAAGGTGTTGACATACTAGGTTTCTACCAAGCTGACCCGTCGTCAGCCACACCAAACGATATGCTTTTGGCGGTCGAGGTTAAAGCATCGTTTTCGGCGAAGGTTTACAAAGGTCAGCTACAAAGTGCGGTGGATGATGGCTCCAAAGACTTGTATCTCAGACAGGGCTTTACGCTAAATGCAACCAAGCGCAGGCTTCTGCGTGCAGGAAAAACGACTGAAGTCAGCCGGATTGCTCGATTCCAAAACCTCGCCGACCAACCATACCGGTACTACTCAGGTGCAGTTGCAGTGCTGTCCAACGCAGCCTTCAACCCAGCTGAACTAATAAAAACAGAAGCTAACAGTCACTCAAATCAAGCCAAACTCGGCTTGATGGTTGTACGCGCGAACCTAGTGATGAAGCTGGTTCATGAGCTCTATGACAGGGCTTGCAAATGAGGGCTGGATATAACAGCCGACGACTCTTCGGCATCACGCGCGCAAAAGGAAAGATGTACGAGTTCAGTATCGATGAGTCACCACATCGTGATGCCACTCAAGATGCAGACCCACTCCAGCTGTTCTTACTAACCATTGGGACGCTGGGTGACGTCAGCGACTCACTGGCCGATAGCGCAAACCCATGGCTGCCACTTCCCGAAGACCAACAATCAGACTTGAACTTCTCCGCAAGCTTCTTTGACGCGTTTCTGGATTCCAAGTTCGCTAGCCCACTTGAAAGGACTACGCTGCTTCTGGCCGCTGCGGCCTACTACCTCGCTCGTCGACCTGGAAGCAGCTTGGTTCTGGCCAGACGCATCAAACCGCTGGACGGCGACAACAAGGTTGAGCACTTGCTTCAATGGCTTCTGAAGGCGGATTGGAGGCACTACTGGGAACTTGGAGATGAGCGCTACGACTCGCTGTTGACATCAATCTCCCGGACGGTTTCGTTTCATTTCAACGATGGCTCCTGGCTGAATGAGATTAGACAATTTCTGAATGAACTTCGGAATAGTGTCTATCAGCGAGGAACGCCGGAAGAACTATTGTACGCAGATATTGTGATTGCAATTTGTCGCATGAGACTGTCCGCTTCGGCTTGGGTCACTCTCCCTTCATTCTCGGGCCTGTCAACTGAGCAATGGAAGCCAGTAATCCAACGGAACTCATTCCCCAAAGAGCTCTGGCCATCTCAACTTCTGCTAGGGGCGCAGGGGCTGTTTAGAGGGGCCTCTGGCTTGGTCCAGATGCCAACGAGCGCAGGAAAGACGAGGTCAATAGAGATAATTATCCGTAGCGCTTTTATGTCCGGGCGCACGAAACTCGCAGTGGTTGTCGCTCCATTTCGAGCACTTTGCCACGAGATTGCTATCTCCCTACGACAGGACTTCGAGGGCGATGACATCAAGGTGAATGAACTAACAGATGCTTTGCAAATTGACTTTGTTGAGCAGGTCGCCGAACTCCTCGGAAGTAGCCCCCCCTCAACATCGTATGTATTGGTGCTTACGCCGGAGAAGTTTCTCTATGTCCTTCGTCAGTCACAACAAGCACTGAAGCATGTCGGACTTGTCGTTTACGACGAGGGGCATCAATTCGACACCGGAGCTAGAGGCATCACGTACGAACTTCTGCTTACAGAAATCAAGGGACTCCTACCTAGGAGTGCACAGACAGTGCTCATTTCCGCGGTCATGCAGAACTCTCAATCCATTGCTACATGGCTGATGGGTCCAGAGAAGGGGCAGGTGGTAGATGGAGCAACCTTACTGCCGACTAGTCGCTCAGTAGCATTTGCAAGTTGGGCTGAGTCACTTGGGCAACTGATGTTCTATGAAAGCGGCTATGAGAAACACGACTATGTCGTTCCGGGAGGTATCGGAGCCGCTGAGCTCAATGGGCTGAAGCCAGATGACTCACAATTTCCAAGTCGGCAGAAATCGAGCGATGTTTCGTTGTATTTGGGTCTGCGCGTTGCCAGTAACGGCGCAGTCGCCATATTTTGCGGGACAAAGGCAATTGCAAATGGAATCGTAAAGCGGGCGGTACAAATTGCTGAGGCTGGGTACAGCACCGCGTGGCCCGCGAGCTATGGCAATCCCGATGAAGTCTCGGCTCTGAGCCGCGTCTTCGTCGGGAACTTCGGCAGTGACGCCCTACAGTCAAAAGCCGCGAAACTTGGCATTTACACTCACCACAGTAATACGCCCCACGGTATTCGCTTGGCGCTGGAGTTTGGGATGCAGAGGGGGCTCATCAGCTTCATCGCATGCACATCGACGCTCGCTCAAGGTGTAAACCTGCCAATTCGTTACCTCATAGTGCAAGGTGTCAATCAAGGTGCCGGGCGCGTAAAAGTTCGAGACTTCCAGAACCTAATAGGCCGCGCAGGTCGTGCTGGTATGCACACCGAAGGCATTGTTCTCTTCGCTGATTCGACGGTCTACGACAACAAGTGGACCCGTGGGGAGTCATGGAAGTTTCGAAGTGCTGTGGAGCTGTTGTCGCCTAATCGAGCGGAAGGAGTTACCAGTTCCCTGCTCTTGTTACTTGAGCCGTTCTCTCTCTCCCGCGACCTGGAGTGGCCGTTTTCTGCCGGCGAGCTACTGTCCCTGATTGATGATGAGTCAAGCTGGGAAGGCTGGGCGCTTGGGCTGGCCCGCCAAGTACCAGGCCTCGACCAGTCAAAGACAAACGCCCTAGCGAGGGCCCTGCGCATGTCCCTTGCGGAGCGTAGAAAGATGATGCACACGCTTGAAAGCTATCTGATGGCGAACCGTGCGACGGCGGATGCGAACGACTTCGTTCAAAGGGCCGGTGGGCTTGCCCTCGGGACATTGGCGCATTCATTGGCGACTGCCGACCAAGCTTCCAAGCTGGAAGAGTTATTCAAATTGGTTGCACAGCGTATCGAATCTGTCGAGGGTTCTCCAGAAAAACAAGCATTGTTTGGCAAGACGCTGCTCGGCGCAAAACACGCCAAGCGAATCGAGGCGTGGGTTATCCAACATCGGGATGCTCTCCGACGTCTGGACTCGAATAAGAGTTGGCTCGCCGCAGTCTGGCCGTTATTTGTCGAGCTTTGCGACAACCGCTTCTTCCATTCCGTCGAGCCTTCATCAGCCGGTTATGAGCTCGCACTCTCTTGGATGCGTGGAACAAACTATGGGGACCTCTTCAGCCAAGCCGCAAAGATGGAGGCGAAGAAGCAAGCTGGCAGCCGTCGACAGAAGGTGAGCGACGACGATGTTTTTGACTTCCTAGAGAGCGCACTGGCGTTCGACTGCGCGCTCATCCTTGCGGCCCTCGCACAGTTCCTCTTTGACCCCACAGAGCTTCTAGGTGAGCAAGGGGCGTCGCTGGCGAACTTTCAAAAGAGCCTGAAGAATGGTCTTCCGGACACCCTGTCTATTAGCGCGTATGAAGCTGGCTTTGCCGACCGTTTCATCGCTCAGGCTATTCGCGATGCGCTTCTCCAAGACGGGTTTGAAGGAACCTACTTTGAGGCGGCCCAGGAACATCATCTCAGCGCTGTCCAGCGAGTCGTAGCATTGACTCCAGCATACTTTGGCCAGATTCTGAACCGCAACTAGCTCTAGGTGAATCGCCCAGCGTCAACATGGAAATCTTTCAAACACTAGGTAGCTAAGCGCATGGCACTCAAAAAAGAAATAAAGGACCGTCTCGTCCAAGATGCCAAGGCATCAATTAAGCGTGCAAATGATTTGTATTCACGCATCGCCCTCAATGGCGGAAGTCTGAATGGAGGTGCTTATTTTCCACTCATGAATCCAGATAGAAGAGATGCGGCTGCATTTATTTTCTTTGAGGTTGCCGCGCAATTTGAAAATTTCTGCTGCGAGGCTTTCAAAATAGAAGTTAGGAAGAAATTTTCGGTTGAACCAAAGCGAGCAGTTAACATCATGGGCTCCTCCGACAAAGGATTGGCAGGAGTAATGGGCTGGGCGTCACCAAATATGCTTCAGAACAGGGCGCAGAATCTTTTCGGGAAGAACGGATTTTTTGGTCGGCTTGAGAAATTGATTGGCAAGCCTACGTATGACTCTCTAGCACATGCGCACAAGGTTAGAAACAGAATCGCTCATGGAGGACCGAAAGCTGTTTCAGACTACAACAAAATTCTTGCCCAACTCGGCGTGCCCGTTGGTTCGAGAAAGGGCCTTAGTGTTGGTCGCCTTCTCATGGATTATCCACATGGCTCAGTGCTAGGTAGTCGCAACTTCGACAAATTCCTTGCGGCCTATGAAGTCGTAATTAATGAGTACGATAAACACATGCTCATCTGAGTTATAACACTATGCCTCCCTTTTCATGACCGGTATACGGCTCCGTCGGAGCCGTATCGCTCGCCAGCCGTTCGTCTAATGCCCCGGTCTCCTCTGGGAAACTACCGATGAAAGACTGACCGCTGGAATAAACGCATTAAGATAGGCCTTGGGTACGTAGTGATGTCATTTCTTGTTTGCCATGGGGAAGTCCAATACTGCTTTTTGCGATATGACAATTAAGCGCCAATTCTCGCCAAGCCACAAGCTACTCCGAACTTATTCGTACCGACTCCGGCTGACTGAGCATATACCCCACTACTATTCCAGGATTGGGAACAGTGACCTCCCACCTAGTTGCTCGCTTCGCCAATCAGTGGTTCTGATTTACGCCCCGAAGTAACAATCAATCGTAGGGTCCGGGGCTGACATCCGCATCAGTACCAACCCGCTGCATTTCCAGTTCTAGGCAAGTCTGTACTCGCGCTTTCCCACTTGGTGGAAGCTGCACCCAAGCGAGTACAACCTCAGCCAGCCCATCATCATCGCAATAGAAATAAGGCGCGGGAACTCCAAGAACCGCAGCCAACCGTACCGCCATGTCAAACGGAGGTGCATGTGTACCCGTTTCATATCGACTGATGCGGGCACTGGCCGTACCTTCATCAAGCCCAACCATAACGCCGAGCTTGTCTTGAGGGATGTCTCTCCGCAGGCGAGCTTCTCGCAATCGCCTCCCAAATATCGATGCAGGTGGTTTTGTACGCATCCTACGATGCTCGTAGGATGGCCTTGCAACGTCTCTACGTAAAACGTAGACTAACGATTCCTACTAGCGACAGCGCATCTACTTGCAATCGCACTCTTCCTGCCTAGCGGGAGTTAGTGCGGCCCTGACTATTTGTGCTTACCTTCTTATCTGAATTTTTGTGGCTAACTATGAAGATGACTCGAAAGCCTCGCGGCTACTTCACTGTACTAGGCGTAATGGCACTATTGATTGCTTGCTCGGAGAATGTACCCAATGACAAGTTAACTTACGAAACCATATTGTCGTACGCCAAAAACGATGAGCTTGAGGGGCTCGTTGTCGATGATTTTAAGAAAGAAAATGGATGGCAAGACACTTCATCAGCAAATAAGTATAACGTTAGATACAACTACAATTTAAAGTTGACTAAGCCTCTCCCTGAAGTTGTCCTAGGGTTTGCCAATGGGCTCGTGGATACGGTTCAGCAACGTCATAAAAACCCAGGATTCATGGGGGTTGATGCTCTACAAACGGACCTTAATATTTCGACACAAGCCGACAATTGGATTGCTCCGCAAAAAGACACGTTCCCCGCTAGACGAGATGCTTTTTTGCTCAAATGCAAGTCTTGCACTGACTTTCTTTCAAGGGGTAGCGAAGATGAAATAAATCTTCACTGGAATGCTTTTATTGTAGCCTGGGCTGAACTAGAAAAACTGGGATTTAAGGATAAAGCCATCGTCGGAGATAAGGTTCCCCGGCAGGCTTGGTCAGGATTTATGAAAACCGAAAATGGTTGGCGACCCATCGTTTCTCAGTAGATAGCAAGCAAAGAATTAAAGGAAAATCTTGTATTTGTAAAATAAAAGATTTGTAATTTCTATAAAAACAATCCTAAGTCACCAAAGATATGCTTGATATTCTAAATATTTTCTTTCTTGCGGGAACGCTTCTCTCAAATATTGTTCTGTACTCTGATGGGGACTATCCATTCCCTGAAAATAGGGAAAGTGTTGTCACCGTCAGCACCCACCGCGAATGGTGGCGCGTCGACGGTAATGGCAAGTGCAAGTACACGGGTGTGATGGTTCCATTTGTGCGGGACTGGGAACAAGAGATTACTCGTGGCAAAGATGGAAAAACCATTCTTCCTCCCGAGCCGGACAAGACCGCTGGCCAAGCATTCATCATTAATCAGAAAGTGTGCGGGGATAAAGTTGAACCCATCTTCCGCGTTGCTGAAATCTGGGCCCCGAAAGGGACCTTGATGGAAAAGCACCAATTCGCAGCATTCGATGTGATAGAGATGCGCCCTGACCAGTGCCCAAAATGGCTTGAGCAGGTGCTTCATCGCATTGACCGGGTGGCGACCCATGAGCAGGGAGCCAAGACCTTCCTGCTTGCCCTCAAGAGTGCTTCCCTGAAGTTGCCGGAGGACTTGGATACACTGGTCCACCAGCTCGGCGAAAAGCCTGTGTTACAGCAGTCAGCCGCTAGCACGGCGCCGGCCTTACCGGAAACACCATAGCAAGAACGCTACAGCCCGAATCGGGATGCAATCACCGCATGGTGGTCACGCTATAATCCCCGTACCGGTTGTGCCGACAAAAGCCGGCCTAGCCCAATTGATGGCCGTGGCTGGCATTGGGCCAAACAGTAGAAAACTCAATTGTGTACCAAAGGCAAGCGCAATCGCCATTTCCGCTTGATGTGCTGTTTTTTGTCCGTTTCGACAGTAGGGGGCATCACGGCTTCGTGCAATTTTGCCATCCGTATCTGCTCCAATTGCTTGGCAATGGCTTCCCCATTAAACAACTCAGGCACTTCCACTCTGAGTTTTTCTAACGTTTCCTCAGCCACAGCGATTCGTTGGCGAAGTGCTTCAAGTTCAGCGGGGGTAGTATATTGGGGGTTTTGAAATTTCATCTCATTATTTGGATTTTTTGGGCGGACATATACTGATTGAGCATTATCCAGCTACGGCTTCCTGGACGAAGGTCAAAGCTCATCTTCATACTTTCCGCATTCTTTCGCCAAAACTCTCGTCCGTCGAGTGTTTCGAATAGGTCTAGCACGGATTTGCATCCCTACAGGTCAGCTGGGAGCCGTAGAACGGTGCTATCTGACAACTCACCATCAAAACCTAGTCTTGCTGCAGTATAGGCACCGTTATGTGCCATAGAGGTTGAAGATTGCACACTTTGGACAGCATCTACCTCCATCGACTGGAATCCCAAGACCATTGCCTTGTGTGCGGTGAGCGCCATCATTCGAGTGCCGAGTCCCTTACCTTGATGTTCCGCACGTACTTCAAGCTTCCATGGAAATACTATAAACGGATGATTCGATTTATCAAAAGTTAGCCGTATAAGAAGCGGATTTAATAGAAGTTCGTCGTTTGTGACGAGGATGGAGACGACGCGACCAAATAAATCAACGGATACATCACTCCCTGCTGGCGCCCCGGACAGAAATTTCCACTCATCATCGCTGCAATCTATATATTGGGCAACATCCTTGTCTATATAAATTTTTACTTTTTTAGAATTGAAAAGCTCACGAGTTTGCGAGTCTATGCAAGTTAGCGACTTAAATTTCAAATAAATTTCAGAGAAATTCATGTTCATACTCATTTTTGTAAAATAAGGTAGCGTGCAAGGAGGATTTTTAAAATTTAAAAAACTCACCTTGTACGGCGCTGATGAGCCAAAATACCAAGGCATTAGAAAACAGACCCATAAGCTTCCTAACTTATGGGTCTGTTTTGCATCAGATGATGCGCCTATCAACCAATCTGTTATCGCCGATGTTGGCCAATCCAGTAGAAGTGGTCCAATGAGTCGATGGAAAGCTCGAACCGCTCTCCCTGAAGCAACGGTAGTCCATAGGCATGCCATTCGATGTCTTGGCCCATCACGGCAAGGCCCTCCAACTCCTCCATCGCTTGTAAATGGCTAGTTGGCGTATCCGGGGCTAGCGTTCTGCTGAGCTTGACTTCGAACGGTAGCAGCTCCTTGCTTTTGAATTGCTTCGGCCAAGAGTCCGCGTCCCTGATAACCAGGTAGTCACCTTCGGTCCGAATCTTGCCTGAGCCCGAGTACACGCGCTCTACATGCCAGGGGGTTAGCTTGCTACCTTGGAACGCCGTCCCATACGTTAATTTCTGACCGTAAAGCGATAAGCTATGACGATTGAGCGTTTCCCGAAAACACTCATTGTACTCAGCACTTCCTTTTTGGAGTTTGGCCGCGATAGCCTGGTCATAGGCATGCTTCCGAAGGCGCCTGTAGCCGTGGATGATGGCGCGAAGCAAGGAGGTGGTGTAGTGGCTCGAAATAGTCTTATCGGCCGCTACTGCTTTACGCCGTCGGACTACTTCAATGGCATCCGGCGGCAGGCCAAGCCCATTGTCGCCCGATTTGCGCACAGGTTGTGCTTTCCGTCGGCCCACCAAAGCCTCCGGCAGTTCGACGCCCCCCACGACCGTACGCTTAGGAGCTTTAGACGGAGTATTTACGGAAGGAGATGCGTCGTCCCCGGCTTCACCATTGCAGCCTTCGCGATGTGAGGTTCCGTCCGGCAGCTTAAAGTGTGGAGCCTTGACGCACTCGGTGATAATGCACCTGTCCTCGTAGGGGACCTCGCAGAACGGGCATCGATACGGACGGTATGATTCGCCGGTGTCTTCGAAGATGTCCTTGAACTCGGAAGCACTGCGCACTTCCCCATGTCTGTTCATGCCAAGTGCACTCACACCGACCTCGCTACGCCTGTTGAATGGTATGGACCAGCGGCCCATATAAGTGACGACCCTGGAAACACCTTTCCAAAGCCGCATCCATTCTATAGAGATTAGTTAATGACCATCAATAACCCATTGGGTTAATGCACTATGGGTACGCCTGCTGTTCTGCTTCGAGCAAGAAGCCGCACTATTTCAATGGATGCCGGACGCGCGCGCTTCCTTGCACGCTACCTTGACCATGGAAATGGGCTGCGATGGGGTGCGCCACGTCATCAAGAACACGAGACAACCTAGACGTTGCGCTATGCAAAATTCATGAATTAGCGACTGGTGACACCGGCCGCCAACATACATGAGAAACAATACTTATTGAGCCAAGAACAGGCGCGGTTTCATACCAAGCCGGTCAAGCATGGCCCTTAGACAAGGGTTTGCGTTACTACCACACCGACTCGACGCGAGCAGTATTTTATAGTATACCCTTACAACATTGTGCTTGACTTGTAAGAAATCGCTGAACTAGGGTGACTCTACTGGGGACTCTGTCATGGGATTTCGAGGATGTGCCGCTTCGCTTGCGGCGCAGACAGGGAGAGCATCCGATCGTTTTAGCGCACGCATCTTGTGTGCCACTAGAGCATCTTCGTGCGTCAGCTCGACGCCACCTCACTCTTACTTCTGTCTCCAATCAGCTGTCGACACCATGACCTGAGCTTCCCGCTTGTCGCAAGACAAGGCGGGCGACCGCCCCATTTGGCCGAGCGAAAGGATGCCTTTGCAAAGACAGCTAGGTTTGGCATTCGTGGGCAAGGGGCCTAGCGGGTCTCGACGATAGAGGAGGAGTACCGATATGACATAGCCAGCTGAAAACTCTTTCTGGCGCAGAAAGGCACAGGGCCCGGAAACCTTTGGCGAGGTTGGCCGAGCCCTTATCGGTGTGCACAAGTAGAGAACTTGTACTCCGAGTGTGTCCCTCGATGTTGACGATGTCAAGCCATTTTAATGGCTTGAGGGGGGGGCTTTGCCCTAAAGCCTCCCGGACTGCGCCGAGGCCGGCAGACGTGATGCCGGCATCTCGGACGAGCTGCAGCCTAAAGGCGCCGCTTGCGGTGGCGCTCGTCCGTTCCACAGGCATTCGGAGCAGACGAAAATGGCACAACACTTTAGCCGTTCGAAACGCTATCGCGACCTGCAGTCATGGGATACAGACAACATGACTGAAGAACAGGCGTGGGAAAAATTTGTGATGGCACGCTGGGGGAGTCTTTCCATCATGCCCTGTCCTCGATGCGGTACCGTTGACAAACATTATCGACGAGCAACCCGCCACCAATGGCGCTGTAAACATTGCGACCATGTATTTAGTGTCACAAGCGGCACGCCATTCCAGGGGCGGCGCCTTCCCTTTCGGAAACTGCTGAAATTAATACGCTTACTGTGCAATGCCCCGAAAGGCCTGGCTGCTAATGCCATTCTTGGCGAGTTGGGGGTACCTTATCGTACTGCGTACCAGAACCTTGGGAAGATTCGCGAAGCTATCTTCCTGACTCAGAATCTCACCCCTCTGCATGGGGTAGTACAAATCGATGGAGGCCATTTCTGCGGCAAACCGCGCCGCCCCCAGTTCCGGAACAAAATGACTGCGGCCATGGCGAACCACTACTTGCGTAATCGCAAAGCTTCTATCGTGCCGCCCAAAGCGGGTATCAAGCTTGAGCCCTGGAACAAAGAAAAATTGAAAAACCGACGGATTGTGCTCGTTCTCCGGCAAATCAAACCCGCTGAACGCATCATTACGGTCATCGTTACCGCCGAAACGCGACAACATGTCCTGCCAGTGATTCAGAAATACGTAGCCACCGACTCCACGATTCAGACGGATGATGGGGGTGCGTACTCCAGCCTGTCGGCCTGGTATGAACACGAAGTAGTCCGTCATAGCGAGACCTACTGTACCCCTGACGGCATTCACAATAACCATGCCGAATCATTCTTTTCCAGAATGCGCAGGAGTGAATACGGTGTGCATCATGGCATGCGCCCACAGTACCTGGCATTCTACGCCGCAACGATGGCTTGGATTGAGGTGCACCGAGAAAGCGCTTTGAGAGAAAAAATGGAGGACCTGTGCCAGCGAATCTTGAGCTGCGATATTTCGCTCGCCTTTCGCGGGTACTGCCAGGGACGTCACTTGGGATTTGAATATCTGGGTTAGTTCCGGTCGTCATTGGTCCACGACGACGCCAGCGACCAGATGCCTTCTTGATTCCCGCCTAGGGCATGATGGCGCACCACGAGACCATCGTGACAAAGGTTCTTCAATCTGTAACCTACAGAACGCCGTAAGGTTGCTGCCGAGCTAGCACCGCAGTCAAGGTTAGTATGCCTGGCTACGATAAATGCAGCTATTTCATGGGTCGACTCTGGCATCCCATCACTTAGCCGTAGGCATAACAAGATAGACCGGGTGAGCTCACCGTGTGGCAGGTTGATTCGAACCTCTTGACTTCGAATAGGTGGAATCAACGAGACCTCGACTGCGACGTCGTGAAGTCCAAGAGTCTGGTCCACTGCAGCCAATAGGTCCTGCAATGAGCGCATCTCATCTAGCAACCGCTGACATTTGGCGGCTAATCGCTCAACTTTATCAATTTCGCCGGCAATGCGTGCTCGACGGTCGATAAGCCATTTGAGAGAGGAAGGAAGTCTAGGCATGGGTCTATTAGACCCGTACCTAGACAAAATACCTAGTGCATCAGCGACATCATAGCGTTTCGCTGACTCACACTCGGCCGCTCAGAACGGCTTGTCGCCCAGGATGGTGGCACGGTGCATGATGCGGCGTGTCGGGCGGTAATCGTCCACCGCATAATGGCTGGTGGAACGATTGTCCC
>Ga0187844_10000840_pt1 | contig 24002 bp, 12 predicted proteins | sample SpaLakP09_SKY_50_FD_134517 | JGI IMG/M metagenome (GOLD analysis project Ga0187844, IMG submission 134517) | Oligotrophic lake water microbial communities from Sparkling Lake, Wisconsin, USA - SP09_SKY_50 | ecosystem: Environmental > Aquatic > Freshwater > Lake | place: USA: Sparkling Lake...
CCAGGGACCAGACAGCCGCCTTGTTCTTCAACCGGGCCAGCACTGCGTCCGCAAGATCCGCCTCGTCGGGACCGCCGATGATGGCGACATGCACCGGCAAACGGGTGACCAGCAGATCGATCAGGTCGGCGAAGTGCTCCACTGGCCACTGTCGGAGCTGGTTGCCGCTGGCAGGATGCACCCCGATGACCGGCTTGCGATAGAGCTGCCTGGCCATTTTGGCCACCGCGGGGGGCAGTCGGAGCGAGCCCCCCGGCGTTCGGCGCATGATATCTCGGCCTTCCTCACAGCCATTCGAGATCGCGTCCACCAGATTCAGCAGATCCGCGGCCACATGCTGACGCTTGTTGACCCATGTGGGATCCCCTTCCCACTCCAGTGCGACATCAAGCCAGGGAAACATGTTCGCCCGGTCGAAACCTGCCAACAGCTTCGCCCCTGAATACTGCAAAACGTGCCTGGTATCCGTATGCTTGCGAAGATCGACCGCAAGATCAAACTGGTAGGGTTCCAGCCGCGACTTCAAGCCGAGCAGGTCATCTTCCGTCACCTGTTTCTGGCCCAGACCCGAGCGCGCATGAAAGAACGCGAAATCCAGCACCTCGTCGATGACCGGTTCCGTACGGGCCAGCGCCGTGACAGCCGGCCCCACCACCACCGCCAGCATGGCCGACGGAAAGCGCTCCTTCAGCCTTCGGATCGCCGGCAGCGCGGTGACGAAGTCGCCGATGTGATCCAGCTTGAAGGCGACAATGCGCCGGAGATCCGCCTTGTGGGCGATGGGGAAACCCGCGTATACCTCACGCAGGTATTCGGTATCCATCGAGTAATAGTCATCACAGCGCGACAGCCCCGGGTGGAAAAAAGGGTCGCCCCTGGAAAACACCTCCGCCCAGGTCTGCGCGAACGATTCCGCGTCGTAATGGTCGGGCAGCTTCTCCCGACTCACCAGTTCATGGTGAATCAGACGCGTGTGGGGGGTATAGACGGCCGACAACCCGACGTCGTTGCAGCGCAGGCAAAAGTCCAGGTCGTTGTTGATCACGCTGTGGGCCTGGTTGAATCCGCCCAGTGCATCAAAGACATCCCGGCGCATCATCATGCAGGCCCCGGTCACTCCGATCATGTCCCTTTGTGTCAAGGCAAACCCGAAATACCCCGGCTCGTCCTCCTTCGCAAAGCGGAAGGCATGGCGTGCAGTGCCTGGGCCGGAAAGAAACAGCCCGGCATGCTGGACCGTACGGTCCGGATAGAGCAGGTAGGGTCCGACGACACCGACGTCCTCGGACTGCGCAATTTCCATCAGGGTTTCCATCCAGCGCGGATCGAGTACCTCGATGTCATCGTTCAGGAACAACAGGTAGTCACCCGTGGCATGGTCCGCGCCGATGTTGTTGAAAAGTGACCAGTTGAAATCCTCGAGGACCTCGATCACCTTGTCGGCATGCCGGCGAAACCAGGGCTTCCATTCGGAACCCGCGTCCTTGATGTTGTCGATCAGGATGATCTCGTACGACCGGTGGCTGCTTTTCCGGATCGACTCGATGCAGGTCCTGATCAGGCCGCGGGCGGCAATGGAAGGGATGATGATGGACACCTTGCCCGGTTTGAGCAGTTTGCGGTGGAACCTGTAGGTCCCGGCCACGGAACTCTCCTCGATGGCGGTCGCGATACCACGCCTTGAGGCCGCCCTCCGCAGAGCGTCGATCTCGAGTCTCTTGTCCTCACGCTGCTTCGCGTGTCGTTCGCTCAGGACCTTGGGCACCCGGCGTATGCTCTTGGCTCGCTCGGTAAGCCGGAGTACACGCTCATAGTCCGATGCCTGCACAAACTCGGCCATCGAATTGAAGGCCCCTGCCAGCAGCGCGGGCGTCGCCAGCCAGAAACGGCCGATGTAATTGGTCGACAGCAACAGTTCCGGCGACCACCCCGGTTTGAGAAAGGGCAGAACGCGGCCAAGCACCGGGCTTTCACGCCGTTCATCACCGTAGATAAAGTCGGAGAACGTCACACCGACGTTGCTCAAGGCGACCTGCATCAGGGCGTCGACTGCCAGCTCGTCACCGGCCTGGAGATGAACAACATAGGGATGTCTGCTGTCCACCGCGTCGGCCTGCTCGAAGAACCAGTCGGTCGGCACGCGGGGGGAAATCACCCGGATCCGGACCCTGGCAGCCATGTCCGCCGCCAGCGCAGCGCGCACATCCCGCATCAGCTTGCTGCCATTCTTCGGCCCCGCCAGCAGAATGGTGAGGCTCCAGGCCTTGTAGGTCTGACTGACCAGGGACTTGAGCGTGATGGGTAACAGCGCGCGGATCTGCTCCTCGTCGCTGATCGACAGCACGCAGTGGAAGTCCGGGGCGGCACCGGCGCTCTGGACGATACGCGCATGGGTGTCGGTCTCCAGGACGGACACCTTGCGCCGCAAGGGACGGTCCCCCTCGCCGTCAGGCGTCTTCTGAACATCGACCTGGATGTGCTCGGTCCGTCTGATGCCGCGCTTGTCCGTCAAGACCAGGGTCAGGTTCTGCGGACCATTCTTGAGCATGCCAGCCGGCACGAACAGGCCGAAGCCGCTCATCAACGCGTCCGGCCAGTCCGGGAACAGGGTTCCAATGTCTGGGCGCCGGCTGCCCAGCCTGGCGTTCCCCACCCGCGTTTCGCCGAAGGAAATGGCAATGGAGGCCAGACCATGCCGCGCGATCGCCCAGCCCGCCACCGTGACGGCGCCCGTGATGGGGTCGATCACCATCTGGCCGCGGATCGCCGGCGAGTCCAGATAGAACCTGAAATCATCCGGTGATCCTTGCGGCATCGGGGCCTGCTGCGCCGGGCCGATCGACAGCACGTCCTTGAGCTGAAGTTCGACGGACAACTCCAGCACGCCGGCCTGCTTGTCCTCGATGCGCAAGATGGCCTGCTCTCCTGCCTGCAACGCACGGTTCAGATCGAAGCGGATGACGTAGCCGCTGCGGGAAGCATCGGGAATGGCCGGGAAGACAGCCGCCACGTCCTCTCGTGTCAAACCCAAACTGGCCTCACCCACGACGACGCCGTCAACCACGGCCCGGACCGAGCGGATTCCATGCGGGCTCACGGCCCAGCCACTCAGGACGCCTCGGCCGCCAGGCGTGACCTCCGCCAGATCGCAACTGCCCTGGATCGAAGACCGAACCGGATCGTCAGCCGGCGGCGCGGACACCGTGGAGCGGACATCGGCCTGCACCCGCGCGAGCTCCACCGGTATCGTACGGACCTCTCCATTGCGGCCTATCACTTCGACCTGGACGCCCCTCAGGTTTGCCCTCTGTTCTTCGGAAAGCATCGCTTCAAATCTGAAGCCCCCGTTCCTTGCATTGGGGTAGGCGGGAAAGCTGGCCGCCACATCCTCTCGCTCCAACCCTGTGGTTGCAAGGCCCATCGATGTGTTGCCCGCGACGACCTGCACGGCAACGATCTCGGTCGAACCTATGGCCCACCCTCCGACAAGCAGGCGGCCATTCGTATCGACCGTCGCCAGATCGACCGTCCCTTCCAGTGGCAAATGAGGCGTGATGGGCAGTTGCGGAGTGTGACTTGGGGCGGAGAGTACCGCTCTGGACGACTGCAGCCCCAGCCGCCCGCCGTATCTCTTTCCCTCTCGCGTCCAGACGCTTGTATTCAGTTCGGGCAGGGCGTCATTGACCAGCATGACATTCGAGAGGGCCGCGGAAAAGCCGGCCTGATCCGCGTTTGGATACGCCGGATAGGCAGCACCAACATCCGGACGGTCCATTCCGATCGCAGCCATACCGATAACCGAACCCTGATATTCAAAGGCGAGCCGTTCGATCAGATCCCGACAGACCACCCAGCCTGAGATCACCAATGTCCCTACATACTTCTGGCCGTTGTCGTCGGCCTTAATGCCATCTCCCCGGATATGTTCAATCGAGATGATGCAGCTGCGCTCGGACGCGCCCACACCACTCGCATGGCCTGGATTCGTCAAGCGGGGTACCTGTTTCGTCACCACTTCCATACCAACTCCCTCATGCAGGAAAAAAGAAATTGCCAAAACGGATCTGTTCAGGGATCGACAACGGCTGCTTTGGGTTGCAGGCGGGGCGACAACATGCCGCTGGCCCACAGAGAGATGGCGGGCGGATGCACCTGCGAACTGCTCCGGAGCTTTTCAAGAAGGTCGGCAGCCAGCGGGATCTCGACAACAAATCCCAACATGTCCAGTTCTGATCTGAGCTGCTCGCTGACATCCGGACGACGACGACGGTTGATCTGCATCAGGTCCATGGACAAGTCGTCATGCTCGACACGGACCCCCTCGATCGGTTCACGATGAGCCCGGTCATAACCCCAGCCCACAATCACCATCCCCCGTGCTGTCAGGCGGACCTCGTCCACGTAACCGAGGATGTCCTTGTTCTGTTCCTGTGGCCGGTGCGCGGGAACCCAGTCCTGGCTTTGAGCCGCCCGGGCACCGGGGGCCTCGATGGAGCGGACGCGCACTGGCGCCAGACTCCAGATGTCGACATCAAGAATTTTCCCGATCCGATTGAGAAAATGCGTACGGTAGCCATGAGGCATGCCACCCTCGATCAGAGCCAGTGGTGCCCCCTGGATATGGCGAGCCACATAGGCCGCCAGTTCGTCCACCAGATCCTTGCGGCAGATTTCCAGGTAGAGCGGGCCCAGATCCACCAGGCTGACGCCGGCGTCTGGTGACTCGATCGGGCCGAGCAGCGCGTGCCCGGAGGCGAAGTCCACCAGATGATCGTCCAGGTGAAGTATCCGGATCTGTCGATGGGATTCGGCCGCCATCAGACGCGCCAGGTCGGACTTCCCCACGCCGCTATCGCCCAGACAGGCCAGGACGACCGGCTTGCGATGCCTGACATGGAAGACAAACCGGGCATTGGGGTCACCCGCCTGGCTCACGCTGGGGCCCATCAGGCGATACGTGTATTTCCCCAGGACCTTCTGCATCATCGGCATCGTCGGAAAGAGCCGGGTGTCTATGGCGCGCCGGGTCTCTACCCATGCCTCCTCCTGACCCGGTGCGATCCCCACCTCCAGCACAAGAAGGCCGTTGCTCTTGACCTTCCCCATCAACCTTTCAATCAGGCCCGCCTGGTCATCCGCATAGTGAAGCGCTGAAAGTGAGAGCACCACATCGAACTCCTCTTCCGGCAGGGAGTTCCAGTCGACCTGTAGGAAGGAGGCCCGCGGAAAATTCCTGCTCGCAGTTTCGATAGCCGCCGCATCCACGTCGATGCCGACTACCTTCTCCGCACCCGATTCAAGCGCCGCCCCGCAAAAGAAGCCCGCATTGCAGCCGACATCCAGGAATGATTTCCCTTTCATATCCGGAAGCTTGATGGCCTGCAGTTTGCCAAACGAGTCCGAATCACCCTTGACATCACCGAACGATTGATAGCCCATCATGAGTCCTCTCGTCTGGATTGGTCGAGTTCGATCTGAACGCCCGATATCGACGCTGGAAGTCGACCTTCCCGGTAGCCGAACTCAAGAAAATGTGCATGGGGTGACTGGATTGCCCCTGTTGCCAAGGCTTGCGCAACGTCAGGGTATTGCTTCAAGTACCAGTCGGGATCCACTGCCAGCTGGCAAGGCCATCTCCCCTCAAAATAGCCGAATTCGATCCAGTGCTGCCTCGCACTGCGGATCTGGCCGCTCTTGATCGCGGCCACCACGTCGGGATTGCACGCCAGGTACCAGCGTTCGTCGACATGGACGGAACGGGCCATCAGCTTCACCAGATGAATCAGTTCGTCATAAGGCAGGCTGACCTGCACCTGCCCATGAACCGACTTGAACTGGAGGCTCTTCTTCACCAGTGAAAACGGCGGAAAATAATCGATCTCTGCTGCCGGCATGGATGTTCACCCTCGTGGTCGTCTTCAGAACTTCACCTGGACCGGCGTGATGTCGCGCAGGTATCGCTTGCACCATTCGGCGCCGTGAAGCTGCTGCATGTAGACATTCCGGTAATTGACCCAGCATGTCGCCAGCCATAAGGATTTGCTGCTGATCGCAACATCCTTCATCTGTCGCAACAGCCGGAGATGCACGTTCATCTTTTTCTCCTGCTGCTCACAGCTGAATTTGTGGATCTTGTATTGCTCGGACACCTGGCTCAGGTAGACACCAAACAAACGTTCAACAATGAACGGCATGTAGCTGGCTCCGGCATGCATGGCCTTGCGATCTGCCGCCGCTGAATAGATCATGGCTCTGGCAGTGGCTGACATCCCCTTTTCAGCTCTTTCAATCACTTCTGAAACGAACCGGGCATACCCTCGCCAGAACGCGGGCGTTGCGATGAAGTAGTTGGAGGCGGCGAAATGCGACGAGGGCACGAGCTGGGTGAACGCGCTCTCATCCAGCCCGGCCGCCTGAAAAAAGTCCCGGCACAGGATCAGGAAGTTGGGGTGTGAGGGCTCCCCCTGCAGCCAGAGGTTGTGGTACAGCGCTTCCAGTTCTGGAAAAGGATTGCAGTAATAGACGTCCTGGCCCGGATGGGCGGCGATGATCTGCAAAAGCTGCTCCCCGCTCAGTCCCGTCTTCTCCTTGAACTTCCATGACAGCGCACCCCATAAGCCGGCACCGCTCAGCAACTCCGAGTTCATGAGCTTGCGAAAGACGTTGAATTCCAGCAGCGGGCTGTTGTCGCCTTCGTTGTTATAGGGTTCGAAGGCGGGGTCCAGGAACTGCCTCTGTTCGGGCCGGTAATAGATCTGGAAGATGCGAACCTTGTCCTGCGTCGGCTCAGCTGGCGGGACTCTTTTCCCAGTCCTGGCCGGCGCCTTGGCTGCCGCTGGCGAGGCCACCAGTTTGATCACAGGCTGCGCCATCGCCGTCTCTTTGGCGACCGGCGTCGCATTGCGTGCTGCCGGTTTGGCGGCCGCCTTCACAAGTGGGGCAGTTGCGCCTGCCTGTTTGACCAGCGACGGAATCGGGGCAACGGCCCGTGGCTTGGTGTGCGCGGCAGCCCTGCGAGCTTTTTTGCCAGCAGGCCTGGCGGGCACCTTGACGGCCATGCTGCTTGTCTTGCGGGTACTCATATGTGCTTCACCTGTCCTTGCCTGTTCCGTTCTTCTGGGATTTCTCACTCAAGCGACCCTGTGCAGCAGTTCTTCCGACTGCACCCGTCCTTCGAATCCCGCGGCCACCCTGCGCTGGTACAGCGCTCGGTCCTGCACATCCACGCGAGCGTTGTCCTTGGCCCAGTCCACCTCCACCAGCAGGCTGCGCGGATCGTGGATGTACGCCCCCTGACTCATGGCCAGCAGCGACAGCTCGACGTCCGCGTAATGGCGCCGGTACCCTGGGTAGAAAAAATTCCCGTCGGTGTAGTTGCCGCCGGCCCAGGCCCGCTCGGCCAGACCGAAGCCGGCGAAGGCACCATGCCATTTGCCGTCGTTGAAGGCGAAGAGATGCTTGCCAGGGCGCTTGAGTGCATCGAGCGCCAGCGCCAGCCACTGCCGGCCGGCGAAAGCGTCTTGCGCCACATACCCGAAGTAGCGCCCGCGCGTGCTTCTGAACACCTGGTTGACGATGCGGATAAAGCCCCAGCCTTCGAGGTCTTCCACCAGCAGCACATGCCCCGGTGCGTCGGCGCGTTGTGCCATGAGGGTGGCAGCGCGGCGCGCCATGGGTATGTCGGTGGAGGGCATGACCAGCAGGACCTCGGCCCGCAGGTCGCCGCTGGCCTCCAGCTCTTGCGTGCTTACCCGCTGGACGCTCATCATGCCGCGAGTCCCTTCACGGAACCGTACCGGAACAGCTGGGACAGCGCCTGCGCCAGCGCAGCGTGGTTGGCGCGCGGGCAGTCGACAGGCACCAGCGACCGGCGCACCGCACCGGGCTGGATGGGGCGCGCCCGCTTGCGGCGTTCACCCGGTGAGCGCAGGAAATTCACATGCGCGTGGGTGTGGCGCTCGCAGAACAGCGTGCCCGCCGCACTGCTGCAACGCACGCCCAGGCTCAGTGCCTCCATCGTGGTGAGGCCACCGGTATAGGGATTCGTGTCGATCATCTCGCTCAGGCCCGCCACTGCCGCCAGGTAGGTCTGGTGGCTGTCGGGCACGATGAATTTCAGCTGGACCTGGTCGCCCAGCGTCGCCATCACCGCTTGCATGGCGGCACGTATGCGTGCCAGCAATTGCGGGTGGTGGTAGCGCTTGTCGATGAAATGCACTTCCAGAGGCAGGTCACCCTGGGCGCGCTCTCGCAAGGTGTGCTGCAAACCGATCAGGAAGGGCTGCGACACCTTGACCGGGTTGGCAATGATGCCCAGCACATGGGCATGTTCCGGCGCCGGCCGGGGCGCCGGCAGATAGGACGGCGGGGCATAGGTGATATAGCCCTGCGGCAGACGCAGCAGCGGCTCGGTGAACCAGCGTTCGTAACCGGCCGGGGTCTGTTCGACGTCAGTGATGAAACCGTCGAAGGCACGCAGGCCGGTGGTGATGGATTGCCCTCCCACCCATTTGTACATGCGCTTGGCGGGTTTGGTGGAGAGAGCCCTGAGGCCGATGGGATCCATCCAGCCACCCAGGTCCAGCAGCACGTCCAGTGCATGTTGGCGCACGAAATCGTCCAGGGTTTCAGCGGTCAGGTCGGGCACGTCAAACCACTTTGCAGCCAGTCCGCGCAACTCCTGGGTGGCCCAGTCGCTGCGGCGACCGCGATTGAAGAAGTAGAAATCGAAATCTGCCGACAACAACCTGAATGCGCTGCTGCAGAAGAAATAGACCGGCGAGCAACTGAACAGCGGCGAGAGCAGCCCCACGCGCATGCGCACGCGGTGTGCGCGCGCAGCGCGTGGCGTGGTGCCGAAGAGCTTGGGGGCCAAACCACGCTCCAGGTGGGTGCGTGCAAAGGCAATTGCCTGGTCATTCACGGCCTGCGCGCTGAGCGGTGCTTCATCGCGGTCGTACAGCTTGGACATCAGGTCGGTCAGCTGCGCGTCCACCGCATGCGCCGGGCTGGCGAGCCAGGGCTGCACCAGTTCGCGCGCACGGCGGGCATTGCATTCCTCATGCAAGGCGATCGTGGCAAGCTCCAGCGCCAGCTCGCCACGATCGGGGTGAGTGCCTTGCTGCCCCTCCAGCAGCCGGGCTGCTTCGACGGGGTGTCCCAGCGCGGTCAGCGCCCGCGCCTTCACCACGGCGGCCTGCCACAGGCCCGGCTGGTGCGCCAGCGCCAGCTCGGCCTGGGCCAGGGCCTCGCCCATCTCACCCGCCCCCAACAGACAGAGGGCCAGGTTATGGTGCAGGGCGGCATGGCCCGCCAGCGGGTCCTGCAACTGGCGATAGAGCTCAATCGCCTCGCGCCATTGCTGGGCGTTGCGCTTCTCGTCGGCCAGACGAAGGGTTGCCTGCAGGTCTGTCACGTCCATGAGTTCACCTGGTAGGGAAAAGGATGGCCTGCGTGCTGGCGATCGCCTGGCCGGCCGGAAGGGCCGCCTGCAGCAGCAGGTTGAGGTAGTTCTCTGCCAGCGTCAGCACGGCGTTCACGTAGTCCTGCTGCACCTGGTACAGGATCTGGATGCTGTTGAGCACGTCGATCTGTGAGCGGACGCCGCCGCGAAAGCTCTTCTCGTTGGCTTCCACGCTGAGTTCGGCCGAGTTGATGGCCTCCAGCCGGATGGCCACCTCGCCGCGCCCGGCATGCACCAGCGACCACAGGCGCTGTACTTCCAGCCGCGTGCGCAACTCGGCATCGCGCGCCTGCTCCTGTGTCTTGACAGCATTGGCCGCAGCCCCCTTCATCTGGTAGAAGCTGCCGGCCTGCAACGGCAGGCTGACCGAGATGCCCGAGTAGTTGGTCGTGACATGGTTGGAGGTGGTGTTCATCCACACGGCCGACAAGGTGGGCAGCCAGGCGCTGTCGGCACGGGTCATGGCCAGTTCGCCGATGCGCTGGTTCTGCTTCGCCACCACCAGTTGCGGATTGGCCTGCACGCCGCTGGCGATGTACTCATCGACAGGCTGGAGCACCACGGCACGCTCCATGCGCGGCACGCTGAGCAGCAGCGAAGCGACCGGTGCGCCGGTGATGGCTGTCAGCTGGCGCTGCGCGGCGCCGGTCTGCGCCTCCAGGGTCAGCGTATCGGCACGCGCCTGGTCGAGCCGCACCCGGGCGTCGCGCACGTCGGTCACCGTACCCTGCCCCAGTTCGAAGGCGCGCTGGGCGGACTGGGACTGCTTCTCCAGCGCATCGATCTTGGCCTGGTTCAGGCGCAGGCCTTCATTGGCGCGCAGCAGCTCGGCCACCGCCTTGACCAGGCGCTGGCTCAGGTCCTGCTCGCGCAACTGGAAGGTTGCGCTGGCCAGCTGCTCGCGCGGCTCACGCTCCTGCAGCGTCGCATAGCGGTCGGCGCTGATGACCGGCTGGGTCAGGGTGTAGGTCTGGCGCGTGTTGGCCTCGGTTTCCAGTTGGGTGTAGCTGCCCTGGAGTTGCGGATAGTAGGCCGAGCCCGCCACCTGCGAAGCCACCACGTTGGCATCGCGTTCGGAGAGGGCCGCCTGGAACAGGGGGTCGAACTTGCGGGCCTGCTCAAAGGCCTCGCTCAGGGGTTCAGCGGCCAGGGCGAGCTGCGCAAAGGCTGCCAGGGCGAAGGGGACGAGCGCGCGCTGTACGAGGATAGACATACGGCTCAGTCCTTGAATGAACGGGCGAAGCGGTCGGACAGGGGCTTGATCAGGTAGCTGAAGAAGCTACGCTCGCCGGTCTTGACGATCACCTCCACCGGCATGCCGGGCTGTACCACCTTGTCGCCCAGCAGCTTCACGCCTTCGGTGGTGCTCTCCACCTGGGCCAGGTAGTAGTCGCCCTGCTGCGGGTTGGCGCCTGGAATCTTGTCGGCCCCCACCAGGATGACCTTGCCCGGAATCACCGGCGTGGTGTTGAGGTTGAAGGCCGAGAAGCGCATGTCGGCCGGCAGCCCCGCGTGCACCTTGTCGATGGACTGGGGCGGCACCTGCGCCTCCACGATCAGCCGCACCTCGCGCGGCACGATCTCCATGAGCACCTGGCCGCTCTGGATGACACCACCCACGGTGTTGACCTTCAGGCCCACCACGGCGCCCCCGACCGGAGCCTTGATCTCGGCCAGGCTGAGGTCGAACTGCAGCGCGTCGATCTTGCCCTTGCCGGTCTTGCGGTTCTTCTGCACCTCGGCCAGCTGGGTATCGGCATCCTTGCGGTAGCTCGCCTGGTGCTGCGTGAGCTGCAGCCGGGTGGACGCCATACTGGACTGCACCTTGGCGATCTCGGCCGTGACGTTGGACAGGCTGGAGAGCATCTCGGAGCGGGTGCGCTCGACCTCGTTGGCCTTGCTGCGCGGGATAAAGCCCTGGTTGGCCAGCTCCCGGTTGCTGCTGGCCTCCTCGTTCAACACGCCGAGCTGCTCCTTGCGAAAGCTCAGCACGTTCTGCAACTCGCGCAACTGCGCCTGCAGGCCCAGCAGCTGCTCCTGGTAGATGCGCTGCTGGTCACCGTATTCGCTACGGCGCGACTGGAACAGCTTGGTCTGCAGGCCCTTGGCCTCCTCGACCCGCGCGTCGCCACCGTAGGCCTGCAGCTCGGACAGCCAGCGGATGCTGCCGGCGCCCTCGCGCTCGGCCTGCAGGCGCGACTCGGTGGCCAGGGCGTTGATGTAGTCCATCTCCACGCCCGACAGATTGGCTTCGGTCGTCAGCGGATTGACCTTGAGCAGCACATCGCCCTGCCGCACCACATCGCCCTCGCGCACGCGGATTTCGGTGACGACGCCGCCGGCCGGATGCTGCACCGCCTTGCGGTTGCCCATCACCACCACGGTTCCGCTCACGCTCACGCCGGCATCCAGCGGCGCAAACAGCGCCCAGCCCATGAACAGCACGAAACTGACCAAGGCCATGCGTGCCAGGGCCCGCCGGCTCTCCGACTCCTCCAGGCGCACGGGCTTGATGCCATCGCGCTCGAGCCGGTCGGGGTCGTAGGGATTGAGCTGATCCAACCAGGCGGTGAACCTGTTTGAGCGGGTGGTCTGTGCGGTCATTGTCCTGCCTTGTCCTGGTGTTGGCGCTTCAGCTGCTGGCGGCCGGAACCGCAGCGGTGGCCCCGGCGCTAGTCGTGTCGGCCGGCCCTGGCGCGGTTGACGTCGCACCATAGGAAGTCGGCGAGGTCAACCCGGATGCCGCTGTCGGTTCCTGTGCGCCGGCCTGTCGAGCGGCAGCCAGCATGGCCGCCACCGGGCCGTAGCCCACCTGCCGGCCATTGGAGAGCACGAGCAGGTTGTTGGCTGCTGCAATGAGATTGGGACGGTGCGTCGTGAAGATCACCGTGACGCCATCGTTACCGAGCGCGCGAAGCAGCACCACGAGGCTGCGCTCGCTGGCATCGTCCAGCGCGGCGTTGGGCTCGTCCATCACGATGTACCGGGGCGAGCCATACAGCGCCCGGGCGATCGCCAGGCGCTGGCGCTGTCCGCCGGTCAACACATGGCCGGTCTCGCCCAGCATGGTCTCGTAGCCGTTGGGAAAGGAGAGGATGCTGTCGTGCATGCCCGCCAGCTTCGCGGCCATCACCACCTTGGCGTCATCCGCCGGGCCCAGGCGAGCGATGTTCTCCGCGACCGTGCCCTCGAAAAAGCCGATGTCCTGCGGCACATAGCCGATCTGCTGCCCCAGGTCATCACGCACCCAGTCGGCCACGTTGGCGCCGTCCAGCCGCACCGAGCCGCTGACGGGACGCCAGATGCCCACCAGCAGGCGTACCAGCGAGGTCTTGCCCGCCGCGCTGGGGCCGACGACAGCGGTCACCTCGCCCGGCATCATCGTGAAACTGACGTTATCGATCACCGGCTTCTTCGTGCCGCCCGGCAGCGCCACCACATGCTCCACCAGCAGGCGCCCCTTGGGCGGCGGCAGGGACAGGCGGTCCTGGTGGATGTCGTCTTCCACCAGCAGCTGCTCCAGGCGCTCGAAGGACTGGCGCGCGCTGACGATCTCGCTCCAGCTGCCCAGCAGCTTCTGGATGGGTGCGACCGCCTTGCTGATGAGGAAGGTCGCCGCCAGCACCATGCCGCCGGTGATGAGCCCCTCGATGGCCAGGTACACGCCCAGCGCCATCTGCAGCGAGGGAAAGGCCTTCTGCATGAAGCCCGTGGCGCCGCCCATCATGCCGGCCGCTTCGCTGGCATGGGCCTGCATGCCCAGATAGCCCTGGTGGCGCTGGTACCAGCGGCGCCGGATATTGGTGTGCATGCCCAGGGCCAGCGCGCTTTCGGCATGCTGCAGGCTTTGCGCCGCAATGCGGTTGGCCTCGGCCTTGGCGTCATTGGCCTCGCGCAGCACCGGCGTGGTGACACGCTGCGTCATGTAGCTGGCCGCCACCAGCAGCGCCGACGCCACCAGGATGAACACCGCCAGGTAGGGATGGAAGAAGGCGCCGATGATGATGAACAGCACCGCGAAGGGCGCGCTCATCACCGCCAGGATGGGCTGGCCGGTGAGGAACTGCCGCACCTGCAGCAGATCGCCCAGCACCTGGTGCACATCCACCTTCTTGCGACCGGCGTAACGGCGGAAAGCGGCATCGAAGGTGGCGGCCGCCAGATCCCAGTCCACCCGCATGGAGATGCGCACCATCAGCCGGGTGCGTATCCATTCCAGCGCCGACCAGAACACATACAAGCCGAGGATGAGTACCGTGAGCGAGATCAGTGTCACTTCACTGCGGCTGTTCAGAACCCGGTCGTACATGTTCATCATGTACAGGATGGGGCTCACGGACAGCAACTCGACCACAAAGGTCAACACCCCCGTGAGCCAGAAAGCCTGGCGGCACTCGTACAGCACCTCGCGCAGCGGGTTCTTCTGCCCATGCGGCGTGACCAGCGGCGTGCCGAAGGCTTTTTCAAGCATGGCTCGCCTCCGCCCGCTGCGCCATGCAGTGGTCTTGGAGGCTGCAGCCGCGCAGCCGGTCAGGTCGGCTTGATGTTGTGCCCGTGCTCATCCCGGATCTCGTCTATACCCAGCAGCTGCAGCTTCGTCACCAAGGTGGTATCCGTGAGCGTCTGTCCGGACAGGTCGCCCGTGACGCGCAATTCCACCGTATCGCTGCTTTCGAACAAGGCGGTGGAAGCATCGGTGCCCACGCCTTGTGCGTTGAAGGTATTGACAAGACCGTTGAGCGCCGTCTGCAGGTCGCTCAGGTTGGTGTAGCTGACGCCGGCCTCAAGCGTCAGTGTGGCGCCGCCCGTCTGGACGTGGTCGGCACCGATATTGGCCAGTTGGGCCAGGCTTGCATCCAGCGTGCCGTCGGCGCCGGCGTTGGTCACTTTGATATCGGCGCCCGTGGCAGCCGTGATCAGACCCGCATCCAGCAGCGGCTTGAGGTCACTGTCGGAAATCGTGAAATGCGCGAGGGCATTGACGTGGAGGTCGGTGATGCCGGCCGCCTGCAGCGCGGTGGCCAGCGTATTGCCGCTCAACAGGTGCAGGGTATCGGCACTGCCATCGGCCGCGTCGAGCACCATGCCCAGCGTGATCTCGGACAGTGTGCTGTTGGCCACCTGGAGTTCGATGCCGTGCTGTGCGCCGGACGAGGTGCCGAACGCGCTCTGGATGGCGGACTCCAGGATGCCGTTGCCGCTCAGGCCCGTGCCCAGCGCGGTGTTGAGCACCACATCCAGCTGGTCGATCTGCGCGGTGTGAAGTGCGCTGGCCCCGCTCACCACCTGGGCCAGGCTGGTGTCTTGCACGGCAAGCCTGACCTTGTCCTCGGCATCGAAGACCGGCAGCGCGGTCAGGCTCGGGATGGGGCCGGTGCTGGCATCCAGCACCACCGTGTCAACACCTGCATCGGTGTGGACATAGTCCACGCCCAGGTGTTGCAGGTCGCTCAATGTGGTGTGCAGGTGCGTGCCGGAAGCGTGGCTCTGCGTGAGCACGACACCGGTATCGTCGGCGGCGAAGTGCAGGCCGGCCTGCACCAGCGTCGCAGCCTGCGCGTCGGTGAGGCTGATGGCGTTGTCGACCACATCCAGCACATCCACGTCGCCGTGGTAGGCACCCGGCGTACCGATGGCCGTCACCAAACCGTTCACGGCAGACGTTTCGTTGGCCGAGGCAATCTGCACCGTGACCGTGTCGGCCGGGTTGAGCTGCAGCCCGTGCGAGTGGACGGTGTCGAACTCGGTGGAATCCAGTGTGATGGTGTTGTCGCTGGCCGACAGCACATCGATGCCATGCGTGACCAGCGCATCCATCTGCGTGCCCGTGAGGCCGGCCAGCGCGACGTCGGACATCTCCAGGCCCACCAGCACCCCCGCGGGCGCGCTGACCTGCGGCAGGCCGGCCAGGTCGACACCGCTGCCGGCCTGGATGTCGACCACGCCCGTGGCAGCTCCGGTGATGGTGACGACATCCACGCCCAGGTGCTGCAGCCCGGTCATGCTGGTCTGCAGGTGTGTACCCACGGCCGATCCCTGCGCGGCGACGTTGGCATCCACCGTCACGGCGTCGGCGCTGTTGAAGCCCAGGCCCGCACCCACCAGTGCGGTGGCCTGGGCATCGGTGAGGCTGATGGCGCCGTCCAGCACGTGCAGGACGTCGATGTCCCCTTGGTAGGCCGACGCGTTGATGGCGCTGACCAGGTTGCTCACCGCCGTCACTTCGTTGGCAGAGGCAATGTCCATCGTGATGGTGTCGGCCGTATCGAAGGTCAGGCCGCCGGTGTGGATGGCCTCCATCTGTGCCGAGCCCACGCTCAGGCTGCCGTCGGCCGCCATCAGTACATCGATGCCCGCGGCCAGCAACTGACCGGCCTGGGTTGCGGTCGCCGGTGCGTTCTGCAGATTGTCGGCCAGTTCCAGGCCGACGACCACGCTCGCATCGGCGCTGATCGTGGGCAGGTGGGCATAGTCCAGCGTGCCGGTGCCGGCCGGGACGACGAACTCACCTCCGGTGCCCGTCACCGTGATCGCATCCACACCCAGGTGCTGCAGTCCGCTCAGGCTGGTGGTCAGGTGCGTGCCCGTGGCCTGTTGCACGGTAACCGCGTCATTTGTGGCGAACTCCAGGCCGGCCTGGACCAGTACGGCGGCTTCGGTGCTATTGATCGTCGTGGCGTTGTCCGCGAGATCGAGCACGGTCAGATAGTGGTCGGTGTTGCCCTGCGCGATCAGGGTCTGGATCGTGGCCGTCTCGGCGGTGCCGGCCGGCACGGTCAGCGGCGTCCCAAGACCGACCGTGATGTTGGCGGCGCTGGCCGCCGCGGCACCGGCATTGCCTGCGGCATCGATCTGCCGCACTTGTACGGTACCGGCCAGATACAGCGCGCTGCCCGGCAGCGAGAAATCGCTGCCCGTTCCGGCGGTCCAGTGACTACCGCTGTCCGTGCTGTACTGCCAGGTTGCCCCGGGCTCCAGGCCGGTGATGTGCACCGTCCCGGTGCTGGTGATGCCGTCGCTGGCGGAAGCGCCGGTATCGGCCACCAGGGCAAAGGCGGGTGCCGTCGGCGCGCTGGTGTCGAGGGTGAGCGCAAACACCGGCGAGGCCGCCGAGGTGTGGTTGGTCGAATCAGAGACCTTTGCCCTCAGGCTGCTGGCGGCATTGGCGGGCAAGCCGCTCACGGGGACGTCTACGTAGCCGTTCGCAATATCCGTTGCGCTCAAGGTCACATGGGCTGCCGGCGTGGCGCTGGCGCCGACAAAGATGTCGACGGTGTTGCCCGCCACGGCCGCCGTGCCGTCGGTGGCCGTGACATTCAGGTTCACACGCACCGTGGGCGTGGTCGCATTGGTGAGTCCATCGCCGGCTGTTCCGCTGTCGGACGTCGGCGCCAGCGCAACCGAGGTCGGCGCAACGGGGGTGATGGTGTCAAGCAGATTGGCCTGCGCCTGCACCACCATGTTCAGGTTGCCAGCCACGGCGATGGCGTCGGTCGCAGTCTCGACCGACGTTGCGCTGACGGTGCTGCCCGTGGACGCGAGCACGGTCGTCAGCGTGCTGTTGCTGGTCGGGTCGACATGTGTGCTGCCCGCAGTGGCGGTCTCGACCTGGTTGACCAGGTTGGCGATGACATTGTTGGCCACCGTGGTCGGGCTGCTGCCCGGCGCCGGACTGGCCGCGGCTGCCTGCACCACGGTGGCGACCTGCGCCGCAGCCTTCTGCACAGCCAGCGCGTTGGCATCGCTGCCGTTGGATGCCAGCACCGCCAGGGGATCGTAGGTGGCCAGGGTCTGGCCCGCCGGCAGGGTAAGGCCCAGGGCGGACACCACGGCGGTATTGGCACTGGCGACGGTGCCGCCATTCTGCTCGACATAGGTCTGCACCAGCGTGGTCAGCGGCGTGATCATTGCCGAGCCCGCAGGCGCCTTCATCACCATGGTGTTGGGGATACCGGTGTCGATATTGACGCCGCCCACGGCGAGGATGGGGCCATTCGCGCTGTCGGGCAGGAAGAAGTTGCCGTTGGCATCGGTCACCACGCCGTCCAGGCGTTCGCCGGCCTCGGCCACACCGTTGCCATTGGCATCGATGTAGATCTGGGCGCCGCGCACATAACCATCGGCGACGATGCCGGTCGTGATGACGACGCTGGCCGCGTCGTTGCCGGCCAGATCCTGGATCGAATTGGCATCATTGCCCGCGGTCGGATCGGTATAGCTGACCTGGAGCAGGCGACCGGCCGCCAGAGGGGTTCCCTGCAAGCTGAGGGTCACCGTGGAGCCGCTCACCTCCACATTGGTGATGGTGGCCGTCGTCCACGGATCGCCGACCGTCGGCCGCGTCTGTACCTGAAAACTCCCCGCCAGCGGTTGCGCCCCGGTGCTCAACGCCTCGCTGTAGGTAAGCGTGATCTTTTGATTGGCGATCGACGTCGAGGTGCTGACATACACGGGCGTCGTCGTGTCCGCCGACGCAGTCTTCGGCCCACGCTCGTCGATGATGTCCGCTGCGGTGACGAACGCCCCGCCGGCCACCAAAGGGCCAAGCGCCACCAGCGGGCCTGCCCCGGGCGGTGGCAAGGCCTCGATATCAACCGCCACCTCCTCGGCACCTGCGGCCTTGCCATCCCTGGCACTGTCCACACCTGTGGTTTCGACTGGCCCAGCTTGGGCGATGACGACGTCATCACCAGACCAATCGCCCTCCTGCAAGGACTGCAAGGCTTGGAGTGCCTTGTGCAGGCGCAGGATTTCTTCGCGGTCAAGGTAACCGGACGCTTCGAGCGCTGTGATTTCCTCTGCCAAGGCCGACAGGTCGATCTCGCCGCCGCGACCACCCGTTACTTCAGAAGCCTCAGAAGCCAACTCGCCGTATAGCTGCTCTGAAATCTCGGGATAGCTGTCGCGGATGACATCCACCATGGCCAGCAACTCATCCCGCTGGGCGATCAGGCGGGCGGATAGTTCTGCCAGCTGCTGGGCGTTGAGCGCGCCACCATCGGCGTGCGCCAATTCATGCACCATGGACAGCAGAAAGAGCAGCCCCAAGCCACTCGGCGCCCGGCCAGGCCCAAGCGCAGCCCGGCACCGGCTCAAGACGGATTCTTTCCTCCCCCGAGGTGGATGATCGCTATGCATCTCGCTCTATCTCAATGTCAGTCAATCCCAGCACTACCCGCTGGTACCTCACTTGTTTACCCTTGAGTTCTGATGTGCTGACTGCAGAATTTTTGGCTAACCCCCTGGGGTTTCCGCGTCATCCCAACGTACTTCGTTACGCATGTAACTGTATGTACGAGTCCGAAGACGCGCACGGTAGGAAACGCCCTTTCTGGATAGTTGATCTGTCCTGACTATCAGACTTAAAAACAGGACAAATGACCCAGATATGAATCCCTGATGGCGGGACAAGGAACCGGTCGGAACCAGGTCCAACCAGCCCGCAAGGGTTATCCCAGCGTGCTGGATTCGGGCAGGACGCTGCTCACATCGAGGCGGCTGCGATGCGAGTGGGCAAAGGTGAAGAGATCGAAGCGATGCTTGATCTGCAGCTTGCCGAAGATGGAAGTGAGGTGGTTGCGCAAGGTGTGCTCGCTCATGCAGAGCACCTCGGCAATCTGCTTGTTCGGCGCTCCCGGCATGGTGGCGAAGACGGCAACGATGCGATGTTCCTTGCGCGTCAGGCTCTCCAACTTCTGCAAGGCCAGGTCGACCGGCGCCCTGCCGCCAGCACGTGCGAACTCATAGAAGATGCGGCTGGTGGTGCGGCGGTCCAACCACAGCTCCCCCTCGTGCACCTTGCGGATCGCGTTGAGCAGGACCTGCGGCGCCGCTTCCTTGTGCACCAGACCGCGCGCTCCGTTGAACACAGCACGGTCGATGGTGCCCAGGTCGCGCTGGCTGGTATAGATCACCACGCGGGTACGACCATCCTTGACGATCACAGGCACGAGTTCAGCGCCCTTGCCGCCGCCAAGGCTGAGGTCCAGCAACAGGATGTCGGGTTGAAGCTCGCGCACCAGACGACGCGCATCGCTGCCGTTGTCGGCCTTGCCGACCACTTGCATGCGCGGCTTCTCGGCGTCGATGAGCTTTTCCAGGGCCCACAGCACGATGGGCTGTTCATCGACCAGCATGACGCGAATGGTGGCTGTAGGCTCAGTCATTTTTTGCATACCCCCTTCCCCCTATGTAACCGAATGTTACACAGCCGCGGTAGATCAGGCAACTGCACTTCCGGTCACACCGTCAAATCCCAGTTCGAACAGCAATGGCACATCGCCGGCGTGCGCTACACCTTCAGCAATGACCTGCAAGCCCATGGTGTGGGCAACGGTGCACAGACCGCGCAGCAGCGTTTGCACCGCTGACTCCTGCTGCACATCCTGGACCAAAGCACGGCTGAGCTTGACGTAGTGCAAACCCAATCCGTGCAGACGCGCCAGGTGGCCGACGTGATGATCCAGGTGCTCGATGCCGACCTGACAGCCCAAGGGCAGGATGCGCCCGCAGAAGTGCGCAAAGGCCTGGGGGTGCTCAAAGGCGATGTCCTCCGCCACGTCAAGACACAGCCGGGGAGCCAGTGCCCGGTGCAAGTCGAGCGTTTCGACGATGCGCTGCAATTGCACCTCATCGCACACCGATTCGTAGCCGAGGTTGATGCAGATGGCATGGCCATGGCGTTCGACCTCGGCGAGGGTCTGCACCAGGATCTCCAGGTCAACCTGGCCGACCAGGCCCTCGCGCCGCGCCCAGGGCAGGAAGGCGCCGGCCACCAGTGTCTCGCCGCACACGCTGGAGTGGATGCGTGCCGGTGCCTCGGTATTCAGGTAGCTGTGGTCCCGGCCACGCACCGGATAGAGGGCCAGCTGGAATTCATGCTGTCGCAGCGCGACCTGCAGTATCTCCACCCATACACGCGCCGGGCGCAGAGGAACCGCGCCCTCCGGCGGCTGCAAGACCAGTCCGCCGGCTCCGGCCGGTGTGAGACTCTGGTCGCAGCTCGCGAGCAGTTCGGACATGCCGCTGTGCGGCCCGTAACGCGCCGCTCCGTAGCTGAGCTGCAGCAGATGGCCGTGCTCTACCTGCAGGATGCTTGCATGCAACTGTTGTTGCAGCGGGGCACTCTCATCCTGGCCAGGCAACAGGATGGCGAAATCGGAAGCGCCAAGCCGGCCATAGCGTGTGCCTGAAGCGGACGGCAGCGCCAGACGCATCTGCTGCGCCATCGTGCTGATCAGACGATCGGTCTGATGGCGACCGATCTCGCGGTTGAGCTCCTCCAGGTTGGCGATCTGCACCAGCAGCAGCAAGCCCTGTAGATGGGTGTCTTCACGCTCGATCTCGGCGGCGGCGTTGCGTCGAAAGACCTCTCGCACCATGAAACCGGTCATGGGATCGATTTCGTGTTCGGTCTTCAGCTTGCTCAGGCGGACTGACTCGTCATCCAGGACGGACTTCGTCTTTTGCGTCAGACGGTTCATGGCTTCGATGATGAGGCGAAACTCCAGGGTGCGCGGCGGCCTGACTTCGAGGTAGCGCCGCTCGGCCAGGGCCTCGGCCTGGGCAACCACGCCCTTGAGTGGCCGCAGCACGCGCCGGATGTAGACCATGCCAAGCAGGCCGGCGAGCACGCCTCCGAGCGAGAACATCTGGGCCAGCACCAGCGCCGATTTCCACAGCGAGTCATAGGCAAACGATGGGTCGCTGTACAGGCGGATGCTTCCAAGCTGTGTCCAGCCGCTCTGGAGCAAGGCCACACCGGGTTCTGCCGTGATCGGGAACAGCCGCATGAACCAGGCGGGCACCGCCGTCGGACGGCTGGCGCGCTCGCGATGCGCGAGCAGCCTTCCCTCGGGCCCCAGGTAGTCGATGCGCTGGTAGTGACCGAGATCGAACTGGGAACTCAGCAACAGCTCGACCATGACCGGATCGGTGGCGTTTTGCGAGAGGCTGAGGGCCAGCGCGGTAGCCGTGTCCAGATTCTTGACCTTCAGCTCGCTTGCCAGGTAGCGCTGCGCCGATTGGATGTTGATGAGACCCGCCATCAGCACACTGGCCAGGATGATGAGTGCGACGACGATCCACAGACGTTTGACCAGTGACATGGTGCTTCCCTCTGAAAAGTTGTCCTACAAGGTGTGCTCCGCCTGCAGGCGTGCCAGCACGTCACGCCAGCGCGAAATACGCGCGGTCGGATCCGAGCTGGATGGGTTGGGCCCGCGGAACCAGAGCTGGCTGGCATTGAAGGCGTAAACGGGCGTGAGGTCCGGCCGACGCGAGGCGGGCTTGATCTCGTCATCGAGGTTGTCCAGAATCAGCGGCTCGCTGGTCGGAGTAGCGTAGTAAGCCAGGATCATGTGCGCTTCGGGTTCGGTGAAGGGGCCCCGCTGCATGCGGACGTAGGTCAGACGCAGTTGCTGCTCCTGCATGCCGGCCAGCAGCAGGCTGACGTACTTGGCAATGGCAAAGTCTTCGCAATCGCCCGCCTCCTTGGCGAGGGTCTCGAGCAGCGTGGCCCAGTAGTCATCCTGCTGCCACAACACCGGATCCTCCACCCAGCGGATGCGCTGATTGAAGTAGCGATTGACGCTTTCAAGCTTCTCCAGATCGCCAGGCCCCTGTCGGGCGCGCAGCATGTTTCGCCATTCGCCTACCCGCCGCGCGACCTCATCGCCATAACGACTCAGCGCGAGTTGCTGCAAGCGATCGAGGTCGGGTGCCGCCAAACCGGCCAGCACCACCAGACCACCGAGCAGCGCAATCCAGCCCTGCCCCGCTCTGCGTCGCAGCGACGTCATGGCATCGCACCGTCGGCCGGCCGGCGTCGCCCCCTGCCCATGAGGCAACGTCCGGCCATCGGTTCGCCCAGCGCGGCCAGCGGGGTCTTCATCCCCGGACGGATGCGCACCGCGCCCCTTGTGACCAGATTCATGTGGGCATCGCCTTGCATGTAACCAATTGTGTCTTCGCTGGCGAAGTCTAGCGCGCCCGCTGCACAGCGGCCTGTATTTTTTCCTGAACCGTCCGCGGCAACGCCAGCCCACGACGGTCCCGACTCTGGTGATCGTCAGCGATGCTCGCTGCGCACGACGTCAGCGTCATGCGCATGAAAAAACCCGCCGGCATTGCTGCGGGCGGGTTCGGGCTCAGGTCGCTGATTGATCAGCGGGCCGGGCGCGGGGAGCGCTTGGCCGCATCACGCGGCACGAAGACCTTGCCGGTTCCAGCGCCGGGCTTGGCGAACGAAGGTTTGCCAAAGGCCGGCTTGCGTGCTGCGAAATCACCGCGCGGTGCGGCACCTTCACGGCGGCCGTCGCCAGCGAAGCGGTCGTTGAAACCACCCTTGCGCTCGTAGCTGCGGCCTTCGGGCGCACCTTCATGGCCGCGGTTCTGGTAACCACTTTCACGGGACTGGTAGGGGCCGCGGGCATCGCGGTCACCGAAGCCGGCACGGGGAGCGCCGAAATCACCACGCGGCGCACCGAAGTCGCCACCGCGGGGGGCACCGCCAAAATCACCACGATTGCCGCCGCCGAAGCCACCACGGGGAGCACCACCGCCACCGAACTTGCGGTCGCGCGAGAAGTTGTCATTGCCACCGCGGCTGTTGCGGCCACCGAAATTGGAGCCGGGACGCGACTCGGGCATGCGCTGCTTGGGCTCCATGCCGGGAATGACCTCAGCCTTGATCGGCTGCTTGCTGTAGGCCTCGATGTCGAAGATCTTGCGACGGTCACGGAATTCGGCAAAGGTGATGGCCAGGCCATCGCGACCGGCGCGTCCGGTACGGCCGATGCGGTGCGTGTAATCCTCGGCCTTCATCGGCAGGCCGAAATTGAAGACGTGGGTGATGGTGGGCACGTCGATGCCGCGCGCGGCGACGTCGGTGGCCACCAGGATCTGCACCTGGCCTTGGCGCAGCGCCATCAGGCGGCGATTGCGCAGGCCCTGGCTCAGGGCGCCGTGCAGCGCGACGGCAGAGAAGCCGTCCTGTTGCAGGTCGTTGGCCAGGCCGTCGCACTCCACCTGGGTGCTGGCGAACACGATGGCCTGGTCGATCGAGGCGTCACGCAGCCAGTGGTCCAGCAGCTGGCGCTTGTGCTGGGCGTTGTCGGCCCAGAACAGCGATTGCTTGATGTTGGCGTGTTTTTCCTGGGGCGAATCGATCTGCACCTTCTTCACGCCGGAGCCGTTGTCGTGCATCACGCGCATGGCGAGCTGCTGGATGCGCGGCGCAAAGGTGGCGCTGAACATCATGGTCTGGCGGCGCTGGGCGGTCAGCTGGTTGACTTCGGCGAGGTCGTCGGAGAAACCGAGGTCGAGCATGCGGTCGGCCTCATCCACCACCAGGAACTGCACTTGGTCGAGCTTGATCTGCATGGAGCGCTGCAGGTCCAGCAGGCGGCCGGGGGTGGCCACCACGATGTCGGTGCCGCCGCGCAGGCCCATCATCTGCGGGGTGATGGACACGCCGCCAAATCCCACGCTCCCCCTGAGCGGCGCGCCCGTGCGCTGGTGCGCGTGCCCACGCGCGCAC
>Ga0187844_10000842_pt1 | contig 23887 bp, 25 predicted proteins | sample SpaLakP09_SKY_50_FD_134517 | JGI IMG/M metagenome (GOLD analysis project Ga0187844, IMG submission 134517) | Oligotrophic lake water microbial communities from Sparkling Lake, Wisconsin, USA - SP09_SKY_50 | ecosystem: Environmental > Aquatic > Freshwater > Lake | place: USA: Sparkling Lake...
ACGATGCTGCGCGGCGACGTGCCGATGAGCGTGGAGCAGTACTGGCTGTCCGAGACCATCATCACCGCGTGCGGCATGACGGGCGCCGCCCTCACCCTGCTGTGCCTCACGCGCCGCGGCGCGCCGCGGCTGTCGCTGATGCTGGCGCTGATCGGCCTCGGCATCGTCGTCAAGACGCTCGCCAGCTCCCTGTTCTTCGCGCCGGACAATGCGTTCGTGTGGGTCACGCCGGGCGCCGAGGGCGGCTTCCTGATCGGCCTGATCATGCTGGCGGGCCTCGCGTTCGCACCGCAGGTCGCGCAGCGCCGGCTGGCCGTCGTGACCCTCGTGCTGTCGCTCATCGTCGTCAATACGATTCCCGCCAATCCGTATTTCGTCTCCACCCTGCAGGCCTGGCAGCAGGGTAAATTCCTGAATTTCAACGGGGCGGCCCAGTTCCTCGACATGGCCTGGCCCGTCATCGCCCTGTGGTTCCTGCTGCTGCCGTCGCACCGGCTGAACCGACAATGATAACGGCGTATCATATGAAGGATAGCCTCCATCCGGAACCGACATGAACGACGACAAACCCTTTTACCAACACCACGTGTTCTTCTGCCTGAACGAGCGCGAAGGCAAGGACTGCCGCCCCAGCTGCGGCAAGAGCGGCGCGGAAGCCGCACAGCAGCACGCCAAGAAGCGCGTCAAGGAACTCGGCCTCTCCGGCCCGGGCCAGGTGCGCATCAACAAGGCCGGTTGCCTGGACCGCTGCGAGGAAGGTCCCGTCGTGGTCATCTACCCGCAAGGCACCTGGTACACCTATGTCGACAACGCCGACATCGATGAAATCATCGACCGCCACCTCGTCAAGGGCGAAGTCGTGGAACGCCTGAAGATCTGAAGTACGACATGAACAAGAATTCGCACAAGTTTTACCTGACCGGCCGCGCCGGCAAGATGGAATGCCTGCTGGACGAACCGGAAGGCGCCCCACGCGGCATCGCGCTCGTCGCGCACCCGCACCCGCTGTACGGCGGCACGATGGACAATAAAGTCGCGCAGACGCTGGCCCGCGCCTTCGTCGGCCTCGGCTACGTGACGGCGCGCTTCAACTTCCGCGGCGTCGGCGAGTCGGAAGGCGTGCATGACGAAGGCCGCGGCGAAGTGGACGACATGGAAATCATGCTCAAACACATGATCGAACAGTATCCGGGCCTGCCGTACGCGCTGTCCGGCTTCTCGTTCGGTACCTTCGTGCAGGCCCAGTTGCAGCAACGCCTCATCCAGCAGGGCCGCCCGGCCGAGCGCCTGGCGCTGGTCGGCACGGCCGCCGGCAAGTGGCCGATGCCGGAAGTCCCGGCCGACACGATCCTGATCCACGGCGAACTGGACGATACGATACCGCTTGCGCACGTGTTCGACTGGGCGCGCCCGCTCGACATCCCCGTGACGGTGATTCCCGGCGCCGACCACTTCTTCCACCGCAAGCTCGTTCACATTAAAAATCTTGTCGCGCAATTGTGGCGGCGTGACATTTGAGCCGAACGCTGGCCTATAATGATGCGATCTTCTTTCAAGGCAATGCTTACAGGCATTGCCATCGCAGCATCGTTCACTGTTCACCTCTGAATTGTCTTCCATGAAAAAGTTAATCGCGGCCCTCGCCGCCAGTGCCCTTTTGATGTCGGCCGCCCAAGCGCAACAGGTGCCGGCCCCGCAAATCGCCGCCCGTTCGTGGCTCCTGCTGGACGCCACCAGCGGCCAGGTCATCGCCTCGCAGGACCCGGATACCCGCATCGAGCCGGCGTCGCTCACCAAGGTCATGACGGCCTACGTCGTGTTCGAAGCCCTGCGCGACAAGAAGATCACCCTGGACCAGATGGTCAACGTGTCGGTCCGCGCGTGGAAGGTCGACGGCAGCAGCTCGAAGATGTTCATCGACCCCGCCACCCCGGTCAAGATCAACGACCTGCTGTACGGCCTGATGGTCCAGTCGGGCAATGACGCGGCCGTGGCGCTGGCCGAAGCCGTCGCCGGCGACGAAGCGACGTTCGTCACCTTGATGAACCGCGACGCCGAACGCATGGGCATGAAGAACACCAAGTTCGCCAACCCGCACGGCCTGCCGTCGCCGGACAACTACTCGACCGCGCGCGACCTGTCGATCCTGGCCTCGCGCGTCATCAAGGACTTCCCCGAGTTCTACAAGATCGACTCGGTCAAGGAATTCACGTACAACCGCATCAAGCAGCAGAACCGCAACCGCCTGCTGTGGCTGGACCCGACCGTGGACGGCATGAAGACGGGCCACACGGAAGCGTCGGGCTTTTCGATGATCGCATCGGCCCACCGCCCGAACGGCCCGGCCGGCGAGCGGCGCCTGATCTCGGTGCTGTCGGGCGCCACGTCGGACGGCAACCGCACGGCGGAAAGCCAGAAGCTGCTGAACTGGGGCTTCCAGAACTTCGACACCGTCAAGCTGTATGCGAAAGGCCAGGCCATCCTGACGCCGGAAATCTGGAAGGGTTCCAAGCCGAACGTGAAGATCGGCTTCCCGAACGACGTGTGGGTGACCGTGCCGAAGGGCGTGGCCCAGAAGATGAAGCCGGTCCTGGAACGCAAGGATCCGCTGGTCGCGCCGCTGGCGCTGAACAGCCGCGTCGGCACGCTGAAGATGAACGTCGACGGCAAGCCGCTGCTGGCGCTGCCGGTCGTGGCGCTGGAAGAGGTGCAGGAGGCGTCGATCTTCGGGCGGGCGTGGGACTCGATGCGCCTCTGGATGAAGTAATTCCCGCGCTGTCGTAACATTGTAGGGTGGGCACCCCGTGCCCACGCGTGAGTTTGCGGTTTGCGAACGTCCGCGTGGGCACAGGGGTGCCCACCCTACGTCTATAATCACCCTACGATTATCTGGAAGAAGAACGATGACCCCTGCCCTCCCCCGCGACCTGTCCTGCCCCCGCATCGCACCCCGCAAGGGCGGCGGCCTCGAACTGTCCCGCATCGTCGCCGGCATGTGGCGCATGGCCGACTGGGACATGACGGTGGAGCAGCGCATCGCCTTCATCGAGCAGTGCATCGCGCTGGGCGTCACGTCGTTCGACCATGCGGACATCTACGGCAACTACGGCGTCGAAGGCCTGTTCGGCGAAGCCCTGCGCGCCGCGCCGTCGCTGCGCGACCGCATGCAGCTGATCAGCAAGTGCGGCATCAAGCTGTTGTCCAATAAGCGCCCGCAGCACACCATCCAGCATTACGACACGAGCGCCGCGCACATCGTCGCGTCCGCCGAGGAATCGCTGCGCCAGCTGCACACGGACCGCCTGGACCTCCTGCTGATCCACCGCCCCGATCCGCTGATGGACTTCGACGAGATCGCCGGCGCGTTCGAGCGCCTGAAGCAGGACGGCAAGGTGCTGCACTTCGGCGTCTCGAACTTCAGCCGCCACCAGTTCGAAGCGCTGAACCGCCGCATTGAACTGACGACGAACCAGGTCGAATTCTCGCCGCTGCACGTGGGACCGATGTTCGACGAAACCTTCGACGGCCTGCAGGACAAGGGCGTGGCGCCGATGATCTGGTCTCCGCTGGCCGGCGGCCGCCTGTTCACGTCGAACGACGCGAACGCGGAAAACCTGCGCCTCGTGATCAAGGAGATCGCCGACCGCCTGCACCATCCGTTCGCCAGCGTGGTGTTCGCGTGGATCATGCAGCTACCGTCGCGGCCCATTCCGCTGACGGGCAGCGGCCGCATCGAGGCGATTTCCGTCGCCGTCGCCGGCACCATGTTCCAGCTGTCGCGCGCGGACTGGTTCACGATCCTGCGCGCCGCGCGCGGCCACGAGGTCGCGTAGGAGTTTGCGCCGCCATGGGCGAACCTCTCAAGATCGTCGAAGGCCGCGCGCTGACGGCGCAGCAGAAGAAGGACCTGCTGAACCGTCTCGCGCGCGTGGAAGGGCAGCTGCGCGGCGTGCAGAAACTGATCGCGCTGGCCGACGCGCCGTCCGACTGCGACGCCGTGGCCCAGCAAATGGCCGCCGCGCGCAAGGCGCTGGACCGGTCGTTCGTGCAGCTCCTCACCGCCAGCATTGTCACCCATACGGGCAATGCGGGCGACGTCGAGGAAGCGAAGGCCGCGGCGGCCCAACTGGCCGCCATGTTCGACAAGTTCGCGTGATGCATGGTGGGCTCGGGGTGCCCACCAATCAAAGGCGATTCAATCCACGGCGTCGTCGTCGTACACCTTCGGCGGCGCGATCTTCGTCCATCCGGCCTGCCACGCGATGTTCAGCAGCAGCGTCGCGCTGATATAAAACACGAAGAACAGCGCGAAAAAGCGCGAGCGCAGCAGGGCCAGCAGCACGATGCAGACGACGAGCGCCACGAGGGCCGCCTTCGATTTCGGCTGCTTGGAACTGGGGAAGCGGATCGTCGACACCATCAGCGTGCCCACGGCGACCATCAACAGCATGACGAGGAAGGCGCTGGCCATGTCGGCCACGGGGTCCGGCCACGCGACCACCACCGAGGCGACGCAGGCCGCGCCGGCCGTGATCGGCATGCCGACGAAGTAGCGCGGGTCCGTCTTCCCGACCATCACGTTGAAGCGCGCCAGCCGCAGCGCGCCGCAGGCCACGAACACGAAGCACGCCAGGCCGCCCATGCGAACGAGGGTCGGGTGCGCGGCGCCCATCTGGGCGAAGCCGTAGCAGTACAGCAGCAGGCCGGGCGCGCAGCCGAAATTCATCACGTCGGCGATGGAGTCCAGCTGCACGCCGAACGCGGACTGGGTGTTGGTGGCGCGGGCGACGAAGCCGTCGAGCGCGTCGAACACGCCGGCCAGCACCAGCAGGATCGCGGCCAGGCGATAGTCGGCCGGATCGCCCACGGGCGCATTGTCGACAGAGATCACGATGCTGCCGAACCCGCAGGCGATCGACAGCAGGGTCACGAAACTGGGCAGGGCAAACTTGGCGCGTGCGAGGCGTTGCTGGCGGGTCGGATTCACTGAGACTCGTTGAAAGCGGAAGAATGGCTTATTTTACATGGGCTTATGCTGGGGCCGCGTTTGTCCTTACGATCGTCACCGTCCCCCCGATTTCGCCTAGAATGGTGACTCTTTGACCCCATCAGGACGGACGCCGGGAGTTTATATGATGACCAATATGCTTCGCGTGCGGCAGCTTGCCCTCGCCTGCACTGCGGCGTGGGCGCTCGTCGGCTGCGGCGGGGGCGGCGGCGGCGGCGGTGCCGGCACCCCGAACGTGACGCCCTCGACCGGCTTCTCGGGACAGGACGCCTCGGCGCCCACGGCGACGAACAACATCGCCACCGACGGCCTGAACTGGATCAACTACCGCCGCGGCCAGATCGGCATGCCGGCGCTGGCACGCAACAGCGTCATCGACGCCGCGGCCCAGGGCCACTCCGATTACCAGCGCACCAACAACGTCGTGACCCACGACCAGGCGACCGGCAAGACCGGCTACACGGGCGCGCGCCTGCAGGACCGCCTGACGAGCGCCGGCTACGTGTTCGGACAGCCGAATGCGATCGGCGAAGTGATTTCGGCAACGTCGAAGGGCAACGGCTTCTACATGGCCGAGGAACTGATCACGGCGATCTACCACCGCTTCGTGATCTTCGAGCCCGTGTTCAAGGAAATCGGCGCGGGCGCGGCGACGACGTCCGCCAATTACAGTTACTTCACCGCCGACTTCGTCTCCAACAACGGCTACGGCACCGGCATCTCCGCGGGCACGATCGTGACCTGGCCGTTCAATGGCCAGACCCAGGTGACGCCCACGTTCAACAGCGACTACGAGGAACCGGATCCGGTCCCCGACCGCAGCGTGGTCGGCTACCCGGTCAGCGTGCACACGAACCTAACGCGCACACTGACCGTCCAGAGTTTCACCATGCGCGCGCACGGGGCGAATACCGACCTGGAAACTCGCCTCCTGGCCTTCGGCAAGGATTCGAATACGTCCACAAAGTCGGCGGCGGCCATCGTGCCGCTCGCCCAACTGGCGTCCGGAACCACGTATGATGTCAGTTTCTCAGGTGCCGTCGACGGCGTCCCGATCAGCCGCAACTGGTCATTCACGACGAAATAACACGCATGGACAGTCCCGACCGCCGCTTACCGCCAGACGCACCCGATGCCCCCGCCGTCAACCACGCGGGCGGCATCGCGCGCCTGATGGGCGATGGGGCGTTGTTCGGACGGGTCCTCGCGCGCTTTCGCAACGAGTACCGCCAGGCCGCGGCCGGCATCCGCACCGCGCATGACCAGGGCGACACCACGCTGGCGCTGCGCCTCGTCCACACGCTGAAAGGTGCCGCCGGCATGATCGAGGCGGTGCCGCTGCGGCGCCAGGCGGACGTCGTGGAAGGCCTGCTCCGTACGGGCGCGAGCGACGTCCACGGCAGCCTCACGCGGCTGCAGGATGAACTGGAACGGGTGTTACGGGAACTGGACGCGCTGGCGAGCACGCTGCCGGAACGCCCTCCCGCGGCGCCGGCGCAGCGGCCGGCGGAGATGGATCACGCGATCGTCGACCGACTGATGACGCTGCTCGACGAAGGCAATGGCGATGCGGTCGACCTCGTGCGCGAAGGTGCCGGCGCGCTGGCTGCACAACTCGGGGAAGAACTGTATCGCCAGGTGACGGACCTGGTCGAAGGCTTCGACTTCGACGGCGCCCTGGAATTGCTGCGCGAACGGGCAGGCGGCTGACGCCCGGCCCGCATTTCAGCGGTTGTATTCCGCTTCTTCGTCGAACGAATCGGCGCAGGATTTGCCGCAGAAACGGCGCACGCTGTCGAGCGGTTTGTCGCAATACCAGCACGCGCCCTTGGGCGGCAGGCTCAGGCGAGCGGGCACGGGCGTCGCGCTCATGGGCGCCCCAACTGCCGGATCGACAGGTACGCTCTTGTCCGGAACACTTTCCTGTATCGTTTCCAAGGTTACCCCCCCTTACCGGCAGCACGTCAGTAACGCAGAGATTACTTTAGTGGAACACCGTGTGCATGAGAAAGCGCAAGCGCGCCTGTGCCCGCTTCTGCGGTACGTGGTCTTTCAAACCAGTGTGCGCCGATTGTGCTACCTCTGCAACGCCTGTTGCCCACGAGTTTTAAAGAAACAACAGTCACGGTGACCCGACGTCATCGTCACCGATGCCGGACCATCCAACTGCCCGAAATAATAGCAGTATTGGCAACGCGTGCGCCGGGCCGTTCAATCGTGCGAACCGGTCGTGTCAGATTTGCGACGGGTGCGCCGGACGCCGTCAGCGCGCCGGTTCGAGGGTGACAAACAGGGCGCCGGGCGCCGTCTCGAGGCGGGTGGGAACGAATTGCACGCCCGCGTAGCGCAGGTCTTCCGGGCGGAAGGTATAGACCGGCATGTCGCGCATCAGTTGATTCACGAGGAGGTCGGCGGCGCGGCCCAGGTCGCGCACGTGGTTGCCGTCCATGCCTTCGACGTCGAAGCTGTCGACGTGGGTGGCGGACAGGACGACGGCATTGCGCACGTTGTCCAGCACCAGGTGGCCGGACATGGCCAGCGTGCCGTTCCACGACTTGCGCACGAACGGCGGCGACACGGACACGTCCAGCGCCAGCCCCACGCGGTCGGTCTCCGGCATGATCGCGAGGCGCGGCCGGGTCATCTGCACGTCGAACAGTTCGAGCAGGCGGTTGCGCAGCGGGAAGCGGCGCTCCAGGCTGGCCTGCAGGCGGGATTGCGACAGTTCGATGCGGCGCGGTCCGATCATCGTCGCGCAGGATGCCAGCAGGCCACCGCCCGCCAGCGCCAGCGCCGCCTTGCCGAACCGCCGTCTCGTCATCGCCGTCATCATCTGCCTCGTTCGTTCATGGATGGGGCGAAGCCTAGCACATCAATAAAAATACGGCGTTGCGCGTGCCCATTCGCTCTTCGGCCAGCGCTTGTGCAGCAGCGCATGCGCCTTGCGCGACAGGGCCGACGCATCCTTGTCGAGGCAACCGCCGCGCGTCGACATCACCACCACGTGCAGCAGCCAGGGCAGCTCCGGATCGGCGGGATGCGTGTCGGCCCATTGCAGCACGTCGTCGCCGAACGTGCCGGTGGCCGTCTTCAGCTGATCCAGGCGGCCCAGTTCCGTGCGGCGCGCCGCCGTGTCGCCCAGCTCCGGCGTCGCGGGCAGGCGCCACACGAAGCTCGTCGGGACATCGAACTGGCCCGGCTTGAAGCTGCACCAGGCGGACGCCGTGGCGTCGCCCGCCTCGCTGCGGGTCACGGGCTGCGCCTGCATGTCGAGGTCCGCCGACAGGCCGAATGCGACCGACGCGACCAGCGCCACGTGACGCCGCTCGGCGGGTGTGGCGGCGCGGGCGTAGCGGGTCGCCATCTCGCCTACCGCAGGCACCAGTTTCGCTAGCAGGTCCGCGGCGGCGCGGCCGGTGTCGGGCTGGTCGAGCAGCGCGGCGCGGATCCAGGCCGCGCCGGCGATGCGCGCACGCAGCGGCTGCGGCAGCGACTCCGCGCGCGCCAGCTCGAGCATGTCCGCCGTCGCCAGGCCGCGCTTGAACCACGCGATGCCATCGTCGTTGAGCATGTCCTCGGCCGGAGCGGATTCCGGACTCGCCATGTCGACGTTCACGCGCAGCAGGTAGGCGCCGGCATCCCGCACCGACGTCGCGACGGCGAAGCGCTCTTCGCGGAACAGGTTGCGCGTGCCCGGCGACAGCTTGCCCTGCAACGCGGCGTCCGCGACGGCGCGCGCGGCATCGCGCTTGCCCGCCAGCCGGTACAGCCGGGCGAGGTGGTAGCGCACGGTCAGGTAAGCAGGATCGGCAGGGTCGACGGCCAGCGCGCCCTGTTCCAGCGCGGGCGCCAGCGTTTCGGACAGCATCAGCGCGGCGACCAGCCACGGGTCCGTGTGCCCGCGCGGCTTCGTCCCCTGCTGCCAGCGCTCCAGCGCATGTCGTGCGGGTGCCGCGCAGGACCCATCGCGGCTGCCCGCGCAGTCCTGCAGCGTTGCGACCCAGTCGATGAAGGCGTACTGGCCGCGCAGCGGCTCCACCTTGACGTCGTCCATCAGGATAGCCCAGTCGCCGAGGCGGTCGAGCGCGTACGGGTCGTGCGCCGGGTCGGCCAGGTAGCGGTTCAATTCGTCGAGCCGGCTTTCCGGCGTCAGCCGCACGCGCATGGCACGCAGCAGCGCGCGGGCCGGTTCGTGCATGCTTTGCAGCGACGCGTCGGCCACGATGGCGGCGCCGCGCTTGTCGAGGACTTGCGCCTGGCGCTCGCGCGCGTCGCGCGGCGTCTGCGGAACGGCGGCGACCGCGCGCCGGACTTCCGAACGCAATGCGAGATACGCGCCAAGGGCCTGCATCGGATGGCCGCCCGTCGCGCCGATCTGGTCGAACAGCGCGGTGCTTTCGGCATAGTGGGCACCGTGGAACTGCCACGCGGCGCGCTGGTAGTCGCGCAGCTGGCGCCAGTACGCCGGTTCGGTCGCGGGCAGCGGCTGCGGTGCGACGATCTCGGGCAGTTTCTCGGCGCGATACGAGTAACGCGCATCCTCCGCGCGCTGGCACGATTCGCCGACCTGGTATTGGGCGCGCAGCCACGCGTCGATCCGTGCGCGGTTCGCGTCCGGCCGCGCCTCCAGCCGGCGCAACGTCGCCGCCGCGTGCGCGTTGGCGGCCGCCGGACAGGCCACGATCAGGCGCGCCGCCGGGTCGTCGATCTTGATGTTCATTACCTTGGCCGCGCGCCCGATCAGGTCCGCGGAGGTGTCGTCGCCATCGACGTGGTCCCACCCGTTGCCGAACGCGGTGCCGTCGGCGCGGTCCAGGCCCTTGTCGGTGCCCGGCTTCTGCGCCACCGGCGCGCCGAGCATGATCGCGCGCCACGCCGTGTATAGATAAACGCGGCGCATGCCCGGCTGCAGCACGCCCAGCTCGCCCGCCTGGAAGCGCGTATTCGGGATGTCCGGCTTCGTGTACGCCTTGAACATCGTGTAGCTGGGGCCATAGTCGCCGCTGGCGAACGCGTTCGCCGCGACGGCGGCGATGGCGGCACAGGCAAGCAGGTATTTCATCGGGATTCTCTCCATCCTTTTTCGTCGAACCAGAATGTGCGCCGGTAGCGCGCCGCCACCGCGGGCGGGAACGCTTCCTGGCGCGAAAAGCCGGCGCTGCCCGCGCGGCACAGCGGGTGCAGCAGCGCGGGACGCGTCGCCACGATGTCGCGCAGCGCACGGTTGTCGCGTCCCATGCGGAAGAACATCGGCACGACTTCATCCGCTTCCAGCCCGTCCAGCCACGCCGGCGCGCGGCACCACCAGCCGAGGGCCGTGACGCTCAACCGCATGTCGCCCGGCAGCGCGGCACGGATGCGGTGCACGAGGTCGCGGTAGTCGGCGCGCTGCGATGGCCGCGCCTCCAGGTCCAGTTGCACCCAGCCCGACGTCGACGCGCGTGCGGCGCTGTGCATGGCGGCGAGGACGGTGTCGCGTGCGGCCTGCAGACCGGCCGGCGGATGCAGCGGGTCGATCTCGACGTGAACGACAGGGATCACGCGCGTGTCGCGCGCGAGCGCACGTGGACGCGCGCCCGGCCGCACGAGCACCTTGTCGCCGGCGAGCCAGATGTGGCGGTCGACGACGGCAACGAGCGTGCGCGAGAACGCCGGGACGGGCGCGTCGCGCCACAGCCAGGCGATGGCGTCGGCGGGCGGTTCCGGCGGCGTGAACGACATGGGCAAGCGAAGCTTTCAGCGGGCAGGGGCGGCCGCTATGTTAGCAAGCTTTTCCTGCCGAATTTGCGCACACAATCACACGCGCCGAAAGCTGTCGCTCAGGCAGCGAGGCCGGTTTCCCCGAGCGCCAACAGGAAGGCGTCGGCCAGCGTGGCCTTGGTGACCACGGTGTCGAGGTCGATGCCGAGATGGATGATGGTTTGCGCGATCTGGGGACGGATGCCGCTGAGGATGCAGTGCGCCCCCATCAGGCGCGCCGCCGCGATGGTCTTGAGCAGATGTTGCGCGACGAGGGTGTCCACGGTCGGCACCCCGGTGATGTCGATGATGGCGGTGTGCGCGCCGCTCGCGACGATCCTGTCGAGCAGGTTTTCCATCACGACCTGGGCACGCTCGCTGTCGAGCGTACCGATCAGCGGCAATGCGATGATGCCTTTCCACAGGCTGAGCACCGGCGTCGACAATTCGAGGAGTTCGCGCTGCTGGCGCGCCACGATCCGGTCGCGGCTTTTCTGAAACGTCTCGAGCGTGTACAGGCCGAGCTGGTCGATGAGCGAGCCGGCCGCCCACGACACGCTGGCCAGCCGGGCCGGATCGGCGTCGAACCGCGCGCGCAGGAGGGCGAACAGCGGCTGCTTGACGGAAAAGATGAAGGTCGCGGTAGCCGTCGACGACGAGCCGGCGCTTGCGCGGCTGGCGGACACCTCGTCCAGCACCCGCCGGGCATCGTCCCACGCGCGCCCGTCGGTATGCGCGAAGTCGCTGGAGGACAGCGCGTCCGCGTACGCCTGCAGGAACGGCTCGCAGTGCGCGCGGGCCCGTTCGGTCCGCGCACCCGCGGGTTGCGCCATCTGCCAGTCGGCGCACATGGCCGCCATGTTTTCACGCACCAGCCCGGCGAGCTGGAACGCGTCGTCCTTCGTCATCATCGAATCTCCCTTGTGGATCAGCCATCGGAGGCGTTCGCCGACCTGGGAGGCATCGGATCTGCACGGCTAAGGGAGCGACTATAGCACTGTTACGGAGGCCGGCGCGGCGCCGTCCACCACCGGCAGGAGGAAACACAGGCGCGTGCCCTGCCCCGGGCCGGCGCTGTGGGCGGATACCATCCCGCCGTGCGCCCGCGACACGCTGCGCGCGATCGCCAGCCCGAGTCCGGCCCCCGAGGGCATGCGGGCGGGATGCGCGGCGAACTTGCGGAACGGTTCGAACATGCTGTGCAGCTGCGCCGCCTCGACGCCGATGCCGCGATCCGTCACCTGCACCTCCAACAACGTGCCATCGATCGCGACGGCCAGGGCGATCTCGGCGCCGTCGTCGGAAAATTCGCTCGCGTTGAGGAGGACATTGCCGAGCGCCTGCGCCAGGCGCTCGGGGTCGCACCGCAGGACGGCGTCCGGCGCGTCCACGTCCACGCGCAGCGTCTGGCCGCGCGCACGCAGGATGCCGTCGGCCACGTCGCGTGCCAGTTCGAGCACCTTGCCCACGCTGCTGGCCCGCATCGCGACGGCGATGTCGCACGCGTGCTCGATGCGCGCGCCGTCGAGCAGGTCGCCGATGAAGCGCCCGAGCTGGCGCGTCTGGCGCTCGATCATGCGCGCCATCTGGACGGTCTCGCGCGCCCCCCGGTGCCGCAGCAGCGCCGCGGCCGTCATGACCGACGCCAGCGGGTTGCGCAGCTCATGGGCCAGCACGCGCAGGAAGGTTTCCCGGTTGTCGCGCGCGAACCGGACTTCCTGGTCGAGCCGGTGCCGCTCGCTGATGTCGGTCAGCGAGCACAGCACCCCGGCGGTCGCGCCGTCGCTCCGCAGGACAGGCTGAGCATGGATCACGAGGCGGCGTTTCTGCCCGTCGCCCGATTCGGCGATGAATTCGGCCGGCGGTGGCGCGGCGCCGCTGCCCGCGGCCAGCGCGGCGGGCGAGCACGCTTTCTCGACGGGGGTGCCATCGAGCCGGTACAGGGCCGCGAAACCGTCCCATTGCCCCGCCTCGTCGGACACACAGGCACGACCCCACAGGCGCCGTGCGGAGCGGTTGCTATGGACGACCGCGCCCGCGGGCGAGCAGCAATAGGCCGGGCAACCGATCCCGTCGATCACCCGTCCGTAGGCCGCCGGCCAGGCCGGGCCGTCCGCGTCCGATGGTGGTCCTGCGGAAATCGACGTCATGGAGATTCCTGTTGGCTGCATGAGTCGATTATGGACGCGCTACCGACGCTCAACGTAGGACACGGACTGACACCTCTGTCGTCCGGACCGCCGCAGTACCGCACGTTTTTAAAAAATTGATCGGGCGGACTTGAAATACTCCGGATATACTCCAATTGGAGTATAGATTGGAGAAATCATGAAACTTGTTACCTCACAACAGCGCATCCCGGACAGCGACAAGGTCACCGTCAACGTCGGCCTCGTCGACCTGGCGCAGGTCGACCTGCTGGTCAACGAAGGCTTTTATTCGAACCGCACCGATTTCGTACGGACCGCCATCCGCAACCAGTTGCTGGTCCATGCCGACGCCATCCGCCAGACCGTCGTGCGCAAGCGCTACGTGGTCGGACAGCACCGGTACTCGCGCAAGGAACTCGAACAAGTCGTCGCGGCCGGGGAAAAACTCGACGTGCACGTACTGGGCCTGGCCGTCATCGAAGACGACGTGTCCGCCGAACTGGCCAGCGCCGCCATCGCCACGATCCAGGTCCTTGGCGCATTCATCGCCAGCCCCGCCGTCCGGCAGGCGCTCGCGGACCGCACTCACACCTGACAGGAAATTCAAATGAAACCGTTCGACCAGTTCCTCAAACAAATGATGGCTTCGGCGCAGCGCGTCCAGGCCAACGACGCCGCCGGCGCCACCGATATCATCCAGCGCGCCCTGCGCGACGCCGGGCTGATGGCGTCACCTTCGCAGGAAACGCAGGACACGCATGAAACACGGGACGCGCAGGCCGGCCCCGCCGGCTTCGTCGACCTGAACGCAGCCCCGTCCTGGGCCGCGCGCCCGCAGCCGGGACGCTGGGCGCGCATGCGGCGACCGAAGACAGACGGCGGCACGACCGCCGTCCCGCCCGATGCGACGGAGGACACGGCGCGCGGCCGCTTCGTCGACGGCGTGTTCGCCTGCGCCGCGGGCAAGCGGCGCTACAAGCTCTATATACCGCCGGGCGGCGCGCAGACGCAGCGTCCGCTGGTCGTGATGCTGCACGGCTGCACGCAGAACGCCGCCGATTTCGCGGCCGGCACGGGCATGAACGCGCTGGCGGACACGCACGATTGCCTGGTGCTCTACCCCGAACAGGAGCGCGGCGCCAACCCGTCGGGCTGCTGGAACTGGTTCGACCCCGCGCAACGCGCGCGCGACAGCGGCGAGCCTGCGATCCTGGCCGGCATGACCCGCCATGTGATGGCCGAGCACGGGGTCGACCCGGCGCGCGTGTATGCGGCCGGCCTGTCCGCCGGCGGCGCGATGGCGGCCATCCTCGGGGCTGAATTCCCCGAGCTGTACGCCGCGATCGGCGTCCATTCGGGACTCGCCGCGGGCAGCGGCAAGGACATGATCTCGGGACTGCACGCCATGAAGCATCCGGCGCGCGGCACGGTCGTGAAGAAGGGCGTGCCCGTCATCGTGTTCCACGGCGACGCCGACGCCGTCGTCCACCCGGGCAACGGCAAGGCGGTCCTGCAGCAGTTCACCGCCGCGCACGGCGGCCAGCTGAGCGAGCGCTCCGAACGCCACGACACCGCCGGCCGCCCGTACAGCCGGACCCGCTGGCATGACGCCGGGGGGCGGTGCGTTGCGGAGCACTGGCTGGTCCACGGGGCCGCGCACGCGTGGCAAGGCGGCAAGGCGACCGGTTCCCATACGGATCCCGGCGGGCCGTGCGCGTCGACGGCGATGCTGGCGTTCTTCCTCGGGCGCGCGGACTGACGCGCCGCGTGTTACCTGCGGCCGCGGGCGGCGGGACGCGGTCCGCCCCGGTGTTCGATGTGGCGGAACGTGATGCGTCCCTTGCTCAGGTCGTACGGCGACAGCTCGAGCTTGACCTGGTCGCCGGCGAGGATGCGGATGTGGTTCTTGCGCATCTTGCCCGACGTGTAGGCGATCAGCTTGTGACCGTTCTCGCAATCGATGCGAAAACGCGAATCGGGCAGCACTTCGGCGACGACGCCGTTCATTTCGATCAGTTCTTCTTTTGCCATTGTTAGGTCCTTGGTGGGCGTGAATCGGTGGGAGGGAACGACAATGGCGGGCCCGCGCGCGGCATGCCGTGCGCGGCATCCTGTGCGCGGAAAAAAAAGCCCGCGTGCTGCGGGCTTCGTTTCAATGTGATACCAACAGTTGAATCGCTGATCTGCCCTTGCTATCTGCAAGGTGCAAAGCGTCGGACGCCCGTGCCATCTGCACGGTGCTCGTTCGTGTAATCGACCAATAATCGGGATGACACCCCAGGCGGCATGCTCGGCGCTGCCATTACACATGGCAGGATACGTGCCTTCGAGAGAACGGCAGATCCATCAACCTGCCGTTGCGGCCAGTGTAACACGTCGGGGCAATGCGCGGGCGTTACGCCGGGATGCCGGTGCCGAACATGGTCTGCATGAGGGCGGCGTCGACCGGCCGGCTGAACAGGTAGCCCTGCGCCTCGTTGCAGTCGTGTGCCTTGAGGAAGGCGAGTTGCTTCTCGTCCTCGACGCCTTCGGCAATGACGCGCTGGTGCAGGTTCCTGCCCATGTCGATCACGGCGCCGACGATCGCCCCGTTCTTGCCCGCTGTGCCGTCGATCGCCCTGACGAAGGACTGGTCGATCTTGAGCACGTCGATCGGGAACTGGCTCAGGTAGCTCAGGCTGGAATAGCCGGTACCGAAGTCGTCCACCGCGATCTTGACGCCGACCTTCTTGAACCGCGCCAGCAAATCGGCGCTCGTGGCCACGTCGCGCATCAGGACCGTTTCGGTCAGCTCGAGCTGCACGCAGCCAGGATCGGCCCCCCGTCTCCTCGAAGATGGCCAGTGCGTGGTCGAAGAAATCGCGCTGGCGGAATTCGACGGCGGACACGTTGACCGCGATCGATACGCCCGGAATGCCCGCCTCGCGCCAGCGCACGGCCTGCAGGCAGGCTTCGCGCAACACCCAGCGTCCGATCGGCACGATGAGGCCGCATTCCTCGGCGATGGCGATGAACCGCTCCGGCTGCACCAGGCCCCATTCCGGATGCATCCAGCGCAGCAACGCCTCGACGCCGGTAATGCGATGGTTCTGCAGGTCGACCTTCGGCTGGTAGTGCAGCGTGAACTCGCCCTGCTCCAGCGCGCGTCGTAGATTGCTTTCGATCAGTTGCCGCTCCACGGCGCGCTGGTTCATGGCCTGATGGAAGAACTGGAAATTATTGCGCCCACGCTCTTTCGCGTGGTACATGGCCGTATCAGCATTCTTGATGAGCGTGGCCGCATCCGTGCCGTCGAACGGAAAGACGCCGATCCCGACGCTGGTCGAGGTGTGCACTTCCTGTTCGCCGAGCAGGAACGGCGTGGCGAGCGCATGCAGGATCTTTTTCGCCGTCAGCGCCGCGTCCTGCGGATGGCGCTCGTCGGCCAGCAGGATCACGAACTCGTCGCCGCCGTAGCGGCTGACGGTATCGGACGTGCGCACGCAGGCCTGCAGGCGTTCCGCGACCGCCTGCAGGAGCTGGTCGCCGACGCCGTGCCCCAGCGAATCGTTGATGTGCTTGAATTTGTCGAGGTCGAGGAACAGCAGGACCGGATACGCCTTGCTGCGCCTGGCCAGGGCGATCGCCAGTGAGACGCGGTCGTTCAGCAGCACGCGGCTGGGCAGGTTGGTCAGGTAGTCGTGCTGCGCCAGGTGCCGCATCTTCGCCGTCAACGCCACGTTGTGCGAGATGTCGCGGAACACCATCACGGCGCCCACGAGCTGCTGGTTCCAGTCGTGGATCGGCGCGGCCGAGTCCTCGATCGGAATGTGCCTGCCGCGGCGGTCGACGAGGACGCACTCGCCCGCGATGCCCGCGGCCGGGGCGCCCCGCAGGATGTAGTCGAGCGGATTGACGATCGCCTGCCCGGTGGCGGTGTCGACGATCTCGAGGACCTCGGTGACGGGCCGCCCGCGTGCCTCGTCGCGCGACCATGCGGTCATCCGTTCCGCCGCGACGTTCAGGTAATCGACGCCGCCATGCATGTCGACCGAGACGACGGCATCGCCGATCGAGTTGAGCGTGATCTGCGCCCTCGCCTGGGCGATGTACAGGCGCTGCTCCACCTTCATGCGCTCGATGAGGTTGCGCAGGGCTTGCGGCACCAGGTAATTGTCGAAGTAGCCGCGCGACAACCAGCCCTGGGCGCCGCGCTGGACCGCTTCCTTGGCCAGGGCCTCGTCGTCGAGATCGCACAGCGTCAGGATGGGCATGAGGCGGGCCGCGTCGTGCAGCCGGTCGAAACAGTCCATGCCGTGCGCGTCGGGCAAGGTCAGGTTCACGAGGACCGCATCGATGCCGCCGGCCGCCAGCCGCTGCAGGCCGGGGGCGAGGGCGGGCACGGCCTCCACGTCGAACGGGCCGTCGCGCGCATTGCCGAGCGCGTCCCTGAGAGCAAGGACGTCGTCCGCGACGGCGGAAATGATGAGGACTCGATTCGCCATGGCGTCTCCCGCGTACTTCCTTTGACCATCGGCCTGAAGAATGGTTCGCGGCATGGCGCGCCAGTCAAGCCGGCGGCGGCCGCGCGCCGGACATACCCCGGTACTGGCCATACGCGTGCAGGTGCGCCGCGAATGCCCGCAGCGCCGGCACGCCCGCGCGTTCGGCGCGATCTACCAGGCCGGCCAGCCGCGCCAGCGCCGCGCGCGAGTCGACCTGCCGTTCCTGCCAGAGCTGGCGCAACTCGGCGCGCATGCGCAGCGCCGGCGCCAGCGCGCCGTGCCGCTCGACGAGCGCGTCCAGCGCGCCGCGCTCGTCGGCGCTCATGTAGTCGGGATCGCGCCGCAGCAGGCGCTCGGCACGGTGGCGCTCGCGCATGCCGATCCGCGCCTGCGCCCGCCGCAGTTCGGCACGGAACACCTGCACGGCCATCTGCCCATGGGCGCGCAGGACGTGCTCGCGGCAGGCGATGATGCCGTCGAGCGTGGCGGTGCACAGCGCGGCCGCCCGCACGCGCCGCGCCGGCGGCCGCGGCGCCAGGCGCCTGACGCGCGCGAGTCCGGCCCAGGCGAGGAGGCGGATGTAGGCCCAGCCGATGTCGACCTCGAACCAGCGCACGGACAGCCTGGCGGACGTGGGAAAGGCGTGGTGGTTGCCGTGCAGTTCCTCGCCCCCGATCACGATGCCCCAGGGGACGATGTTCGCCACGGCGGTCGGGCCGTCGAAGCTGCGGTAGCCCAGGTAGTGGCCGATGCCGTTCACGATGCCGGCCGCCGTGACCGGGATCCACAGCATCTGCACGCCCCACACGCTCAAGCCGATGACGCCGAACATGGCGACGTCCGCGACCAGCAGCAGGCCCACGCCTTGCCACGGCAGGGCGCCGTACACGTGCCGCTCGAGCCAGTCGTCGGGCGTGCCGTGGCCGTAGCGGCGCACGGTCCCGGCGTCGCGCGCCTGGTCCCGGTACAGCTCGGTGCCCCGCAGCAGCACCCGGCGGATGCCGAACAGTTGCGGACTGTGCGGATCGCCTTCCCGCTCGCAGCAGGCATGGTGCTTGCGATGGACCGCCACCCACTCGCGCGTGGCCATGCCGGTGGCGATCCACAGCCAGAAGCGGAACACGTGGCTGACAGCCGGGTGCAGCGCGAGGGCGCGGTGCGCCTGGCAGCGGTGCAGGTAGATCGTCACGGCGACGATGGTCAGGTGGGTCGTCGCCGCCGTGTAGGCGACGATCTGCCAGGGGCGCCATGCGAGCATGCCATCCGCCAGGTACTCCAGGATCGCGTGCCATGTCTGCGCCATGCGCCGCCCTCCTTCATCGCAATGCAGCCAGCCTGCGCCCGATCGGGCGATCCGTCCAGTACGTGCCGTGCGGCATGCCCGGGAAATCGCTGGTTGGACGCTGGACCGGCATGTATGATGGCCCGAACCGACCACGGAGGATGGATGGACATGAGCGAGCGCCAGCGGCGCAGCGACGAGCCGACAGCCAATGCCGTGGCCCGCGGGTTGAACATCCTGGCAGTGCGCGACGCCGACGTCGCCCGACGCTACATGCAGCACAAGTGTGTGCCGGACCACGTGATCGAGCGTGTCCTCGACCGTCCCGGATTGCGCCGCCGGGAAAGCGCCGCGCAATCCATCTCGGAAGCGATCACGCCGTCCGCACCGCAAGACGAGTGACGGCGGCGCAGCGCAGGCTCAGGACGCGGGACGCGCTTCGGCCCGGTCGCGGTCGTTCTCGTCGTCGAGGACCGCGGCCTCCCGTTCCTTGCCGACGCTGCCGGACAGCACTTGCCCGTCTTCCTCGTCCGTCTCGGGCGGATCGAGCATGTCCGCGAGCATCGCCTGCAGCTCCGGCGTGTCCCATGGCAGGCCGCTGCGCTGCCGGACATGGATGTAATGCCTGATTTCGCTGTCCTGTTCGGCTGTCAGCGGCAAGCCGCGGAACATGTTCGCGGGTTCGGATTCCATCATGACGCCTCCTCGACGCTGCAAGCCAGCTTCTCGACGCTACGCGCTTTTCCCGCACGCGGGCGCACGTCAGGATGAGATCCGGAACACGTCTATTTACCGATGCAGAACCGGCTGAAGATCACCCCCAGCAGGTCGTCCGGCGTGAACTGCCCCGTGATGCTGGACAGCTGGTCCTGCGCGAGCCGCAGCTCCTCGGCGAAGAGGTCGAGCGACTGGTCGTCCTGCGCCGCATGGTCGGCGGCGTAGCGCAGGTGCTCGCGCGCCTGGCGCAGCGCGACGAGGTGGCGTTCGCGCGCGAGGTACAGCGATTCGCCCGTCTGCTGCCAGCCGGCGATGCGCAGCAGCTCGGCGCGCAGCAGGTCGATGCCGATCTTCTCGTGCGCGGACAGGTAGATGTTGACCGCGTCGGCGCCCGGGTCCACGGATGGCTGGTGGCCGGACAGGTCGATCTTGTTCCAGATACGCACGACGGGCACGCCAGCCGGGAACGCGGCGACGATGTCCTCGTCGGCCTTGGCCGGGCCGAGGCTCGCGTCGAGCAGGTGCAGGATCACGTCCGCCTTGCCCACTTCGCCCCATGTGCGCTCGATGCCGATGCGCTCGACGACGTCGATGCCCTCGTCGATGGCGCGGATGCCGGCCGTGTCGACGATGTTCAGCGGGATGCCCTCGACCTGGATCGTCTCGCTCACCTTGTCGCGCGTCGTGCCCGCGATCGGCGTGACGATGGCGACGTCCGATCCGGCCAGCGCGTTCAGCAGCGACGATTTACCGACGTTCGGCTGGCCGACCAGCACGACGTTCAACCCCTCGCGCAGCAGCGCGCCCTGCGCGGCCTGGCGGAACACGGCGTCCAGCGCGTCGACGATGCCCTTCAACTGGCCGCGCGCATTGGATTTTTCGAGGAAGTCGATCTCCTCTTCCGGGAAGTCGAGCGTCGCTTCGACGAGCATGCGCAGGTTGATCGTCTTGTCGACCAGCTCATGGACGACCTTCGAGAACGCGCCGGACAGCGACTGCGACGCCGACTTCGCGGCGGCCTCAGTGGATGCGTCGATCAGGTCGGCGACGGCCTCCGCCTGCGCGAGGTCGAGCTTGTCGTTCAGGAAGGCGCGGCGCGTGAATTCGCCCGGCTGCGCGAGGCGCAGGTCCAGGTCGCGGCCCGCCTCCAGCACGCGCGCGAGCAGCATCCGTAAGACGACGGGGCCGCCGTGGCCCTGCAGTTCCAGCACGTCCTCGCCCGTGTACGAATGCGGCGCCTTGAAGTACAGCGCGAGGCCTTCGTCGATGACGGTGCCCGCGGCGTCCTTGAACGGCACATAGGTGGCATGGCGGGGTGCGAGCTTCGTGCCGGGGAACAGCGCGGCCACGAGGGCGGACAAGTCCTTGCCGGAGGCGCGTACCACGCCGATGCCGCAGCGGCCGGGGGCGGTGGCGATGGCGGCGATGGGGGAGGTGTCGAGTTTCATGGGGTGGGATTGTAATTTATTAGTCGGACGCATGCCCATGAACGTCGTCCCCGCCTACGCGGGAACGACGGGCTGCGGCCAACAAAAAAAAAGCCCGTGCAAGCACGGGCTCCTCGCTCATCAGTCAGGTATTACTTGGCTGGCGCGAACTTCTTGGTGATGACGTACTGCTGCGCCATCGAGATCAGGTTGTTCACGACCCAGTACAGCACGAGGCCGGACGGGAAGAACAGGAAGATGACCGAGAACGCCAGCGGCATGAACATCATCATCTTGGCCTGCACCGGATCGGCCGGCTGCGGGTTCAGCTTCTGCGTGATGAACATCGAGATCGCGTACAGGATCGGCAGGATGAAGTACGGGTCCGGTGCCGTCAGGTCGTGGATCCAGCCCACCCACGGTGCGCCGCGCATCTCGACCGCAGCCTGCAGCACCCAGTACAGGGCCAGGAACACCGGCATCTGCACGAGGATCGGCAGGCAGCCGCCCAGCGGGTTGATCTTCTCGGCCTTGTACAGCTCCATCGTGGCCTGCTGCATCTTGACCGGATCGTTCTTGAAACGCTCGCGGATCGCCTGCATCTTCGGCGTCACCGTCTTCATCTTGGCCATGCTGCGGTAACCGGCCGCCGACAGCGGGAAGAACAGCAGCTTGATCAGGATCGTGAAGGCGATGATGGTCCAGCCCCAGTTGCCGATCATCGAGTGCAGCCAGTTCATCGTGGCGAAGATCGGCTTGGCGATGATCGCGGCCCACGCGTAGTCGCGCACCAGGTCCAGGCCCGGGGTCACCTTTTCCAGCAGGCTCTGCACCTGCGGGCCCGAGTACAGGCGTGCGGCGTTCGAGACGGTCGCGCCCGGTGCCACGGTGCCCAGCGGCTCGACGGCGCCGATCGCGTACAGGTTGTTACCCAGCGACTTCGTGTAGATGTCGCGCTGCGTGTTCGCCGGCGGGATGAAGGCCGAGACGAAGAAGTGCTGCGAGATCGCAATCCAGCCGTCTTTCGACTGCTTGGCGTGGTCGGCCGAACCCTTGCCGATCTTTTCGAAGGTCAGCTTCTGGTAGTGCTCTTCCGGCGTCCACAGGGTCGGGCCCGTGTAGCTGCTGTTGAAGTACGTGTCGCCTTCCGGCTTCATGCCGTCGTGCTCGAGCTGGAAGTACAGCGACGGGGTTACCGGTGCCTGGGTCAGGTTCGTCACGTCGTGGCGCACGTCGATCACGTAGTCGTTGCGCTTGAACGTGAAGGTCTTGGTCAGGCGCACGCCGCCCTGCTCCGCATCCAGCACGACCTGCACCTGGTTGTTGCTGTCCAGCGTGCGCGGGCCCGGGCGGACCGTGAACGGGGTGTTGTGGTTCGGCAGGACGCCGGCCGCGGTGGCGCCGGTCAGGCCCGTCTGGGCCACGTAGACGCGCGGACCGTTGGCCTGGAACAGCACCTGGTTCTTCGTCTGGTCGACCTTGTCGCGGTACTTCAGCAGCTCCAGGCGACGGATCACGCCGCCGGCCGTGTCGATGTCGGCTTTATAGACGTCCGTGGTGACGGTGATGACCTGGGTCTGGACCGGAGCCGGGGCCGCAGGCGTGCCCGGGACGGTGCCGGCCAGAGCCGGCGTCGACGCCGTCGGCAGGTCGTTCGGCTTGGCCGGGGTCGTCGTCTGCGCGACCTTGGCCGGCGGCTGCGCCGAGAACATCGACTGCTTGCCGTTGGCCACCATCCAGTCGTTCCACAGGACGACCAGCGAGACGGCGAACACGATCCACAGAATGGTACGTTTATTGATTTCCATTGGTCTTATTCAGGAATGCTTGCAACCGCAAGCGGTTGGTGAGGAATGCGGCTCCCCGGGACGCGGCACCAGGTCGACGCCGCCGTCGTTCCACGGATGGCAGCGGCAGACGCGGCGCAGGGCCAGCCATCCGCCGCGTGCGGCGCCGTGGATCTTGACGGCCTCGATCGCGTAATTGGAACAGGTCGGATAGAAACGGCAGTTCTGTCCGAGCATCGGAGACACCAACAACTGGTAACCGCGCAACAGCCAGACGAGCAACCGGTTCATGATAGTCCCGGTTCCGAACCTGGAGGCGCAACGCTTGCCGCCTGTGGAGCGGCCTGGGCTTTGCGCGGACGCGGCAACTGCGAGGCGAACAGGCGTGCCAGTTCGACGCGCAACTGCGCCTTCAACGCGGACGTCGTCGCCGGACCATCCTTGCCGTTGACCGGACGCGACAAACGCACGATACAGTCGAGCGCCGGCAGCTGCGTGGTCCGGAACAGTTCGCGCGTGATGCGCTTGATGGTGTTGCGCGTGACCGCGCGCGGGGCAAAACGTTTGGCCGCGACGACGCCCAGCCGCGCATGAGGCAGGGCATTCGGTCGGGTATAGAGCACGAAATGCGCGGTTTTTTGTGCAGGGCGCAAACGAAAAACGGATGAAAACTCATCCGTTTTTACGATACGCCGAACGCGCGCGAAGTCGTGCGAACCTTCGCCTGACATATGTCGTAGGCGTGGTCGATGCGGCTTTCCGGCCTTAGACAGCCAGGCGCTTGCGGCCCTTGGCGCGGCGAGCGTTCAGAACCAGACGGCCACCACGGGTAGCCATGCGTGCGCGGAAGCCGTGCGTGCGCTTGCGACGAACGACGGAAGGTTGGTAAGTACGTTTCATGGTGGTCTCGCTTAAAGCAAAATAGAATGCAAAGTGGGCTGAACTCACGCTGAGTCAGCATTGCGCCAATGACATTTCGCAGTTGTTAAGCCAGCGTCACGCCACAGCAAAGCTTGTCGCCTGTGTGCCATTTGTTGGGTTAACAAGGCGTACGGGCGGGGAACCCTGAATTATTCAGCATTTTGAGTTCAACTGTCAAGGCGACAGTTGTGTCAAGGCCGCGTTATTGTGCGCCGCAAACGGTTGCGCATGCACCTCAGGCGCCCAAGTTTCGGTGGAAAATTCCTGTATCGCCTGTGGATAACTTGCGAGAACACAGGTAAAATAGAGTGTTACGCTTAACTTAGTCGATGTATGGATAACTTTTGGCAGACCTGTTCCAACCAGTTGGAG
>Ga0187844_10000846_pt1 | contig 23786 bp, 17 predicted proteins | sample SpaLakP09_SKY_50_FD_134517 | JGI IMG/M metagenome (GOLD analysis project Ga0187844, IMG submission 134517) | Oligotrophic lake water microbial communities from Sparkling Lake, Wisconsin, USA - SP09_SKY_50 | ecosystem: Environmental > Aquatic > Freshwater > Lake | place: USA: Sparkling Lake...
AGGTTGGCTTCGTCCAGCGCGTCGAGCGGGATGCGCGCGACGAACGTGCCCGAGCGCGGCACGATTTCGATCAGGCCCTCGTCGGCCAGGCGCTGCACGGCCTCGTGCACCGGGGTGCGGCTCGTGCCGAATTCCTCGGCGATGTCGCGCTCCACGACGCGGGTGCCGGGCAGCATGTCCATCCCGACGATGCGCCGACGCAGGCACAGGTAGACGCGGCGCGACGCGGAGAGGCCGCTCTCCGGCTCGGTCACGGGATTGGGTGGGGCTTGGTGGTTCATGGCCGGAAGTGTAACGAATTGAGCATCGCGTCGCGCGGGATGATCGCGCCGCGGTGGCGGATCACCGTGCCGGCAAGGCGGTGCCCGGCGCGCGCCGCGTCGTCCGGTCCCTTGCCGGACAGGCGTGCGGCCATGTAGGCGGCGCCGAACGAATCGCCGGCGGCCGTCGTGTCGATCACGTCGTTCACCGGTTCGGGAGCGACTTCGTGCACGGTGCCGTCGTGCCAGACGACGGCGGGATCGCCGCCGCACTTGACGACCACCTCGCCCACGCCCAGCGTGCGCGTGCGCGCGATCGCGTCGCGCGCGTCGCCCGGGCCGTACAGCGCGACCTCGTCGTCCAGGGTCAGCAGCGCGATGTCGGCATGGCCGAGCACGCGGCCATAGGCCTCGCGCGCCGCGTCCGCGCTCTCCCACAGGCGCGGCCGGTAGTTGTTGTCGAAGACGACCTTGGCGCCCGCCGCGCGGCAGCGGGCCAGGGTCGCGATCAGGAGGTCGCGGTCGGTCGGGGAGAGGATCGCCAGGCTGATGCCCGACAGGTACACCATGCGCGCCTCGGCCAGTTGCCCGAGCACCCGGTCCGCGCCCGGCGCCGCCATCCAGTGGCGGGCGGCGGCGTCACGGCGCCAGTAGTGGAAGCGGCGCTCGCCGTCCGGGTCCGTCTCGATCATGTAGATGCCCGGCAGGCGGTCCGGCAGGCGCAGCACGCTGGCGGTGGCGATGCCTTCGCGCTCCCACGCGGCCAGCATCTCGGCGGACATGCCGTCGGTGCCCAGGCCCGTCACGTACGCGACGCTCGCCACCGCCGGATCGAGCAGGCGGGCCATGTACACGGCCGTGTTCAGCGTGTCGCCGCCGAAGCGGTAATCCAGCGTATCCTGCTCGCCGTGCTTCTGCAGTTCGATCATGCATTCGCCGATCGCGTAGATGGTATGTGCTGCCATCGTGTGTCCTTGTCGTGAATTAGCCCGGAGAGTTTACCGGATGCCGGCCACTGCCGGGGCATCTGTTTTGACGTTCGCGCGCGGACCGCCGTCGCGGACCAGCGTCCACACGACGATCGCCGCCAGCACGTCGAACACGGCCAGTACGACGAACAGCGGGCTGTAGCCCACGTGCGTGACCACGACGCCGAACAGCAGGGTGAACAACGTCGCGCCCAGGTAGCCGGACATCCCGGCCAGCCCGGTGGCGGTGGCCACTTCGTTCTTGCCGAAGACGTCCGACGTGATCGCGTACAGCGCGCCGGACAGCGTCTGGTGCGCGAAGCCGCCGATACACAGCAGGAAGATCGCGGTATAGGGGCTCGCGACAAGGCCGATGCAGCCCGGCGCGATCATGCACAGTGCCCCGAACGCGACGACCCATTTCCGTGACGCGAACAGCGACACATTGAAATGCCGGTGCACGAACGGCGACAAATAGCCGCCCAGCACGCATCCGATGTCCGCCGCGAGGAACGGCAGCCAGGCGAACACCGCGATCTCTTTCAGATCCATGTGACGTTCGGTCGCCATGTACAGCGGGATCCACGCGTTGAACGTCTGCCACGCCGGCTCGGACAGGAAGCGCGGGATCGCGATCGACCAGAAATTCCGGTTCCTGACGATCTGGCGCCACGACGCCCGTGCGGCACTGTCCTGGTGTTTCGCTTCCTGGCCCGACAGGATATGGTCGCGTTCCGCATCGGACAACAGCTTCTGGTCGCGCGGGTGCTTGTAGAACACGGTCCACAGCAGGGTCCATGCGATGCCCAGCACGCCGACGATGACGAATGCCGATTTCCAGCCCGCGTGCAGGATCGCCCACACGACGAGGGGCGGTGCGCACAGGGCGCCGATCGACGAGCCGATGTTGAACCAGCCGATCGCGACCGACCGTTCCCGCGCGGGGAACCACTCCGTCGTCGCCTTGACGCCGGCCGGGATGCCCGCCGCTTCCGTCAGCCCGAGCAGGCCACGGAAGAACGCCATGCTCTGCCAGCCCGAGGCGAGCGCAGCGCAGGCGCAGGCCAGCGACCACGCGAACGCGAACACGGCGAAGCCGATCTTGGTGCCGATCGCGTCCAGCACGAAGCCGGCCACCGGCTGCATGACGGCGTAGCAGACCTGCCACGCGACGACGATGTACGAATACTGCTTCGTGTCGATGTGCAGCTCGGCCATCATCGTCGGTGCCGCGACGGACAGCGTGTTGCGCGCCAGGTAGTTGACGATCAGGCCCAGCGTGACAAGGCCCACCATCCACCAGCGCATGCCCTTCATTTTTTGCATCGTAGTCTCCTCCCGCGCCTCTATGGACGAAATCGTAGGGTGGGCGGCCCTCCGCCCACGCGGACGCCGGCGTAACGCCGACGCCACGCGTGGGCACTGGGTGCCCACCCTACCTTCGGTTGTCGTTATGGTTTAAGCCAGCAGTGCGCGGATGCCGTGCTGCTCGATGTCGCGCAGGTTGGCGGCCAGTTGCGTCGTCAATCCCGGCACGGCGTTCAGGTCCCTGCCCCACAGCGCGGCGTGGGCGAGCCAGTTGCGGGCCAGGTCGTCCAGCGTCCACTCGGAGCAAGCCACCTTGTCCCAGCCCGCGCGGAACCATGCCAGCGTGGCCGGATCGTCCGCGAGGTCGATGGCACCGCCGCGGTACAGCACCATCGTCGCGGCCATTGCGAGCACGAGGCGGCGCGGCAGGCGGCCGTCGTTGAGTTCCGCGTAGCGCAGCAGCTGCGGCAGCACGCGTGCGGCGAACTTGCTCCAGCTGTTCAGCGCGATCGACGCGAGCCGGTGGTGGATCGCCGGATTGCGGAAGCGGCGCAGCACGTCGGCGGCGAACGCTTCGAGTTCCGTGCGGTCCATCTCCAGCGCGGGGATGATCTCCTCAATGATGGCGGCACGCAGGAACGCCCCCACCTGCGGGTCGTCGACGGCCGGGCCGACGGCTTCCAGGCCCGCCAGCAGCGCGACCGGCACCAGGGTCGTGTGGCCGCCGTTCAGGATGCCGACCTTGCGCTTCTTGTACGGCGTGATGTCGTCGACCAGCTTCACGTTGAGGTCCGCGCCCGCGAGCTTCAATTCGTCGCCGACCGACGCCGGTCCCTGGATCACGAACAGGTAGTAGTATTCCGCCGCGACGAGGAACGGATCCGCGTAGCCCAGTTCCTGTTCGATCTGTGCCGCGTCCGCGGCGGGGTAGCCGGTGACGATGCGGTCGACGAGCGTATTGCAGAACGTGCAGGCATCGCCGATCCACGCCGCGAAGCCGGCCGGTAGCTCCCACAGGCGGGCGTAGTGCAGCACGGCCTCTTTGAGCGCGGCGCCGTTCTTGTCAATCAGTTCGCACGGCAGCAGGATCAAGCCTTTATCCTGCGCGCCGTCGAACGCCTGGTAGCGGGCGAACAGCAGCTGCGTGAGCTTGGCGGGGAACGTCACCGGCGGGGCGTCAGCGGCGCGGTCGGTGTCGTTGACGACGATGCCCGCCTCCGTCGTGTTGGAGACGATGAAGCGCAGGTCGGGGTTGTTCGCCTGCGCCAGGTAGTCGCCATACATCGTGGCCGGGTCGATTTCGCGCTGCACGCATTCGACCTTGCGGTACTGCTTGACCGGCAGGCCCGCCTCGTCCAGGCCGCGCACGAGCACGGTGAACAGGCCGTCCTGCACGTCGAGCAGCGGTGTCGCCGAGCCTCCGCGCGGCCGCACGACGACGACGCCGGCATTCAGGCCGGTGCGTTCGTTCAGCAGGTCGACCTGCCAGTCGAAGAAACCGCGCATGAAATTCCCCTGCCCGAACTGCAGGATCTTGACGGGCAATGCGAACGGGGTGGTACGACGAAGTTGGGTCATGGGTCTGCCTTTACAGCGAAATATCGCGTTTCCAGAAAATGAAGTCGTACTGCTGCAGCCGGTCGGCCTTGCACTTGTATTGCCCGCCCGCCGTCGCGACCACCATGTCGAACAGGCCTTTCGCCACGTCGGGCAGCGGTTTTCCTTCGATGATGGGGCCGCAGTCGTAGTCGATCAGGTCCGACAGTTTCGCGGCCACGCGGCTGTTGCTGGAGATTTTCAGCACGGGCACGATGGGGTTGCCGGTCGGCGTGCCGAGGCCCGTCGAGAACAGCACGACGTTCGCGCCCGACGCCACCATGCCGGTGACGGATTCGACGTCGCCGCCCGGCGTGCACAGCAGCGCGAGGCCCTGTTTGTCGGTCTGCTCGCCGTAGTCGAGCACGGAGACGATCGGCGACGTGCCGCCCTTCTTCGCCGCGCCGGCCGACTTCATCGCGTCGGTAATGAGACCGTCGCGGATATTGCCGGGGCTCGGGTTGTCGGCGAAATGCGTGCCGACGGACAGCGCGCGCTGCTCGAAGTCGCGCATCATGCCGAGGAAGCGGCGCTTGTCGTCGTCCTCGACGCAGCGCTCGATCAGCGACGACTCCACGCCGCACAGTTCCGGAAACTCCGCGAGGATCGACGAGCCGCCGACGGCGACGACCATGTCCGATACATAGCCCATCGCCGGGTTGGCGGAGATGCCGGAGAAGCCATCCGAGCCGCCGCACTTGACGCCGATCTTCAGGTGCGACAGCGGCATCGTCCGGCGCTGCACCTTGTTCGCATCCTTCAGGTGCGTGAGGGTATCCTGCAGCACGGCCTTCATCATCTTCTCTTCGCTGTCCCATTGCTGCTGCTCGTAGATCAGCACGGGCTTGTCGAAGTCGGAGTTCTGCTTGGAGAGCGCGTCCTTGAACATGGCGATCTGCGCGTTCTGGCAGCCCAGCGAGAAGACGGTGATGCCGGCCACGTTCGGGTGGTCGGCATACGCGGCCAGGATCTTGCACAGCGAGCGCGCATCCGCGCGCGTGCCGCCGCAGCCGCCGTTATGGGTGATGATGCGCACGCCGTCGACGTTCGGGAACGGACGGACGACCGGCTTCGGCATCTCCATGTCTTCGCCGAGCAGCTGGAACGTCAGCGACGCGAGGTCGTTGGTCGCATACCCGAGCGGGCCTTCCAGCGCATTGCGCAGATGCTCGACGTTGCGGTTTTCGCAGAACACGAGCGGGAAGATCAGCCAGTAATTGGCGGTGCCCACGCGGCCGTCGGCGCGTACGACGCCGTCGAAGGTCGCTGTCGCCAGGTCCGACACGTCCGGCGGCGTCCAGGTGTAAGGCTTCGATTCCCCGATTTCGACTTCCGACGCGTAATGCGCCAGGTTGTCCGTCGTGACGGCCTCGCCCTTGCGGATCGGCTGCGTGGCCTTGCCGACGACGACGCCGTACATGGTCAGCAGGTCGCCCTCGGCGAAGGCGCGGCGCGCCAGCTTGTGCTTGGTCTTGACGGGCGTGGATACGAGGATGTTCTCCCCGTTCCACGTCACGACGTCACCCGGCGCCAGGTCGGCCAGCGCGACGAGCATGCTGTCGTCCGGGTGAATGCAGATTACTTTTTGCATGGTTGCCCAATCAGAGCTTGAAGTAGTTCTTGGCGTTTTCGTAGCAGATACCGCGCACGATGGTCGCCAGCGCATCGTAGTCTTCCGGGTACTCGCCGCTGGCGACCCATTCGCCCAGCTGGCGGCACACGAGCCGGCGGAAGTAGTCGTGACGCGGGTAGGACGCGAAGCTGCGCGAGTCCGTCACCATGCCCACGAAGATGCCCAGCACGGAGTGGTTGCCGAACGCGAGGATCTGGTTCAGGTTGCCCAGCTTGTGGTCGTTGAACCACCAGGCCGGGCCGAACTGCACCTTGCCGGCCACGCTGCCGTCCTGGAAATTGCCGATCATCTTCGAAAGCACTTCGTTCATCGCCGGGTTCAGGTTGAACAGCATCGTCTTCGGCAGCTGCTTGCGGGAGTCCAGCGCCGACAGCAGCGCCACGAGGCCGTTACTGGTCGTCATATCCGAAATCGAATCGAATCCGGTATCCGGACCCAGCGTCTCCAGCATACGCTGGTTATTGTTGCGCATCGCGCCGATGTGGAAGCACATCGTCCAGTCGTATTTCGCATACACGCCCCCGATCGCCTCCAGCAGGCCGCGCAGGTATTGCGCCTGTTCGAGGTCGCCCAGCAGCTCGCCGCGCATGCGCTTGGCGAACAGGCCGTCCAGCTGTTCCGCCGTGGCGGCGACGGCCGGCAGCGGGATGTCGATGGCGTGGTCGGAGATACGGCCGCCGCGCGCATGGAAGTATTCCACACGGTTGGCCAGTGCGGCGATCAACGACGTGAACGAATCGATCTTCACGTCCGCGACGTCGGCCAGGCGCGCCACATACTGTTCGAAGCCCGGGTTGTTGATGCGCATGTCCTTGTCCGGACGGTAGGCCGGCAGCACGCGCGTCTTCAGCGCCGACCGGGCGATCTCGGCGTGCTGCAGCAGGTCGTCGGCCGGGTCGTCCGTCGTGCAGGCGATTTCGACCTTGGCCTGCTCAAGGAAGGTCCACGTGTCCATGCCGGCCAGCTTCGCGTTCGCCTGTTCCCAGATCGCTTCCGCGTTCTTCGCGTTGATGACCAGGTCGATGCCGAAGATGCGGCGCAGTTCCAGGTGGCTCCAGTGATAGATCGGGTTGCCGATGGCGAGCGGCAGCACCTTGCAGAAGGCCAGGAATTTTTCCTTGTCCGAGCGGTCACCCGTGCAGTACTCCTCCGGCACGCCGGCCGTACGCATGAGCCGCCATTTGTAATGGTCGCCGCCCAGCCACAGCTCGGCGATGTTGCGGAACTTCTTGCGCTCGGCGATCTCGCCCTGCTGCAGGTGCGAGTGGTAGTCGATGACCGGCAAGTCGGCGGCGACGTCGTGGTACAGCTTGCGGGCGACATCGGTGGTGAGGAGGAAATCCCGGTCCATGAAGGCGGTCATAGCGTGTTGCTCCTTGGGTGGCTGATCTGATATATCAGGATGGTATGCCTAATATATTACCGACGCAAGAACTTTGTGCCTTCGCGGCCGCTGGGCCGGATGTTATGCTTCGGTCATCGGCTCGTGATGTACGGATACAACTCCCACGGCCATAACTAAAAACTTGGATCCAAGAATGCTCGACTCACTATTCAAACTACGCCAGAGCGGCACGGACACGCGCACGGAAATCCTGGCCGGCATCACCACGTTCCTGACGATGGCCTACATCATCTTCGTGAATCCTTCGATTCTCGGCGACGCCGGGATGCCGAAGGATGCCGTGTTCGTCGCCACCTGCCTCGTGGCCGCGCTTGGCAGCCTCGTGATGGGCCTGTACGCCAACTACCCGATCGCGATGGCGCCGGGGATGGGCCTGAACGCCTACTTCGCCTACGCCGTCGTGCTGGGCATGAAGGTGCCCTGGCAGGCGGCGCTGGGCGCGGTGTTCGTGTCGGGCTGCCTGTTCATCCTCGTGTCCGTGTTCGGCCTGCGCGCGATGATCGTGAACGGCATCTCGCGTTCCCTCCGGGTGGCGATCACGGTGGGTCTTGGGATGTTCCTCGCGCTGATCGCCCTGAAGAGTGCCGGCATCGTGGTCGCCAGCCCGGCGACGCTCGTGCAGGCGGGCGACCTGCACAAGCCAGAGGCCATCATGGCCGTCGTCGGCTTCCTGCTGATCGTCACGCTGGACCGCCTGAAGGTGCGCGGCGCGATCCTGATCGGCATCGTCGCCGTGACGATCCTCTCCTTCTTCTTCGGCGGGAACACGTTCCACGGCCTCGTCTCCGCCCCGCCGTCGATCGCGCCCACGCTGGGCCAGCTGGACATCAAGGGCGCCCTCGGCGTCGGCATCATCAACGTGGTGCTCGTGTTCTTCCTCGTCGAACTGTTCGACGCGACCGGCACCCTGATGGGCGTCGCGAGCCGCGCGGGCCTGCTTGTGGAAGGCAAGATGGAGCGCCTGAACAAGGCGCTGCTGGCCGACAGCGCGGCGATCGTCGCGGGCTCCGTGCTGGGCACGTCGAGCACCACGGCCTATATCGAAAGTGCCGCGGGCGTGCAGGCCGGCGGCCGCACGGGCCTGACGGCGGTGACGGTGGCCGTGCTGTTCCTGGCCTGCCTGTTCATCGCGCCCCTGGCCGGCGTGGTGCCCGCGTACGCGACGGCGCCCGCGCTGCTGTTCGTCGCCTGCCTGATGCTGCGCGACCTGGGCGACATCGAATGGAACGACACGACGGAAGCGATTCCGGCCGCCATCACGGCACTCGTGATCCCGTTCACCTATTCGATCGCGGAAGGCATCGCGTTCGGTTTCATCACCTATGCGCTGCTCAAGCTGACCACGGGCCGCGCGCGCGAAGTCAAGCCGGTGATCTGGGTGATCGCCGCCTTATTCGCCTTCAAGATTATCTACATCGGAAGCTGAGCGGCAGTTGATCACGCCGCGGCCGGCAATCGTCCGGCCGCCAGCAGTTGCGCGAATTCGGCCGCAGGCACGGCGCGGCTGAACAGCCAGCCCTGCACCATGTCGCATCCTAGGCCGGCCAGCAAAGCCAGCTGGCCGGCCGTCTCCACCCCTTCCGCCACGACCGACAGCCGCAGGCCATGGGCCATCGCGATGACGGCCCGCGCGATCGCCAGGTCGTCGGGGTCCGTTTCCAGGTCGTTCACGAACGAGCGGTCCAGCTTCAGGCGGTCGACCGGGAAGCGCTTCAGGTAGTTCAGGTTCGAGTACCCCGTGCCGAAATCGTCGATGGCGATCCGGATCCCCATCCCCTTCAGGCGGGCCAGCAGCGCCACGCTCTTGTCGGCATCGGCCATCGATGCGCTTTCCGTCAGTTCCAGCTCCAGCAGGCCGGGTTCGAGCCCGCAGTCGTCCAGCACCCGGCGCACGGTGCCGAGGATGCGTTCGTCGAACTGGTGCGCCGACAGGTTCACGGCCACGGGCACGACGGGCAGGCCCGCGCGCCGCCAGGCCTGCAGTTGGCGACACGCCTCGTGCAACACCCACTCCCCGATCTCGACGATGAGGCCCGATTCCTCGGCCAGCGGAATGAACTCGCATGGGGGGACAAGACCGCGCTCCGGATGGCGCCAGCGCAGCAGCGCCTCGGCACTGACGATCGCCCTGCCGTCGACGGCAATCTGCGGCTGGTAATGGAGCTCGAGCTCGTGGCGTTCGAGCGCGCGGCGCAGCGCGTTCTCCAGCTTGAAGCGGTCGTTCGCGTCGCGGTTCAGTTCCGGGCGGTAGAAGGCATAACGCTGGTCCACGCCGTCGGCAGCCTGGCGCAGCGCCGCCTCCGCGCCCCTCGCCAGCGTGTCGAACGCGACGCCGTCGTTCGGATACATCGCGATGCCGACGGTCGGGTCGAGGTGGAATTCGTCGTGCTGGTACGTGTACGGTGCGCCCAGCGCGGTCAGCACGCGCCGTGCGCACGTCGCCAGTTCGTCGGCGTCGGCGCGCAGCAGCGCCAGCGCGAAGGTACCCTCCGAGAAGCTCGCGACGACGTCCTGGCTGCCCACCTCGCGCAGGCGGGCGGCCGCTTCCTGCAGCAGAGCCTGCTCCGCGCCCGGGCCCAGTGCCGCGCGGATCAGCGCCATGCGCCCGAAGCGCACCAGCATGAAACCGAGGACGCGGCGGCCGGCCTGGGCCTGCGCTTTCATTCGGCGCAGGCGTTCGCGCAGCAGGTCGCGGTTCGGCAGGCCCGTGACGGCGTCGTAGTTGCTGGCATAGTGCAGGCGCTGCTCGGCGCCGCGCAGTTCGGTGACGTCGATGCCGGTGCCGAGGACGAATTCCACGCCGCCGTCCTCGCGCCGCAGCAACGTGTGGGTCCAGACGATGCTGCGTGTGCGCCCGTCGGGCGTGATCCAGTCGCCCTGCAGCCGCTGCGGCCGCGGGTCGTCCGGCAGGCCCGCGAACATGTGCCGGACGGCGTCCGGGTCGGCGGCGCCGCGCACGACCTCCCAGCAGCGCCGGCCCAGCGCCTGCGCCGCGCGCCAGCCCAGCGATTCCTCGCAGGCCCGGTTGAACGTGACGATGCGGCCATCCGGGTCGGTCATCAGCACGAGCGTGCCGGCCGTCTCCACGACGGCGGACAGGCGGTTGCGTTCCGAGCGCAGCGCATTCGTCCGCTCGACGACGAGCGCCTCGGCCCGCGTGTACAGGCGCGCGCGCTCGAGCGCGAGGGCGACCTGCTGCGCCACGCCGGCCAGCAGTTCGCGGTCCTCGGCACCGAATGCGTCGTGCCGGGCGTGCGCGTGCAGCCGGCCCAGTTGGCGCGTCCCGGCGAGCAAGGGCAGGCAGAGCTGCGCCGGGTCATCTGCCCCGCTGCCGTCGGCGCACGTGCAGGCGCTCGGCATGGGGCCCTCGCCGCGCTGCGCGAGCACGCGCACGGCACCGTCGGGCGCGGCGCTGGTGATGGCGGCCCCTGCAAGCGTGGGAAGGCCGGCCAGGTGGTCCAGTGCGGCACGGGCGACGTCCGTCTCGCCGGCTGCCTCGTTCAGCGCGCCCGCGATACGTCCGAGCAGCGCGAGCGAATCGACCATGCGCGCCAGGTCCGCGTTCAGGCGCTGGGTGTCCTCGTGCGTCGCGACGAGCAGTTCGTAGATGCGGCGCCGTTCGTCCGCCATCACTTCCAGCGGCCGCGCCGGGTCGCCCGCGTCGCGGCTGTGCAGGACGCGGCGCACCCGCTCGCGCAACTGGTCGGCATCATAGGGCTTGGGCAGGAAGCCGTCGGCCCCCGCGTCCAGGCTGCGCACGATGTCCTGCAGTGTGGTCAGGCGTGTCAGCAGCAGGACGGGTACGGCGGCCAGTCGCGGGTCGTCCTTCAGGGCCCGGCACAGCGCATAGCCGTCCATGCGCGGCATGGCGATGTCGCTGACCACGACGTCGGGCGCCATCGCGCGGGCCATGTCGAGGGCGACGACGCCGTCTGACGCCACGCGCACGCGCGCCGGGCAATCCGGATCCTGCGCCAGCACCCGGGCCAGGTGCTCGGCCTGCGTCGGGCTGTCCTCGACCACGAGGATCTCGTACGGCCCGGCCTTCTCTCTCTTGTGCGTTGTTGTCATCTTGTTCGCGCCGCCCTTCCTGAGCGGTCGTACCATCAACTCAAACCTTCGGTGGCCGGTGCAGCGCACACCCCGGCCGTCGGAACTTGCATTGATATTAGCTAAGATGGCTAACCATTAACATTCGTGGAAGGTCTGTCCATGGCGGCGGCCGTCATTACGAGCGTTGCGGATCGGCGCCGATTTGGCGCCGCCTGGCCTCGCTTCCCTATGGCATGACACAATATGGGGTAGGAAAATGCGAAGAAGCCTGTCACGAATTCTATGACAATTGCTCCGACACATTGTTGCCGCATGGCAACGCAGATATTAACCTGCGAGCCCGTGCTGGAGTGCGTAGCGGATCAGCGCCGCGTTCGTCGACAGCCCCATCTTGCGGAAGATGCGGGTGCGGTAGGTGTTCACGGAGCTGATGCTGATGCCCAGTTCGGCCGCCACCTGCTTGATCTGCAGGCCGGAACCGATGAGCGCGACGATCTCGGCCTCGCGCGGCGTCAGGCTGTGATGCGCAGGCCGCCCGCCCGGGCGCGCCTCGAGGGCAAGGAGTTCTCCGACCCGCGGCCCCAGCCACGTGCCGCCGGTCGCCGCGCGGCGCACCGCTTCCACCAGTTCGGCGGATGCCATCGTCTTCGAGACATAGCCGAGCGCACCCGCGCGCAGCGAGGCGAGCGCGAATTTTTCCTCAGCGTGCATGCTGAGGATCACGACCCGCAGGTCGGGAAAATGGCGCCGCAGTTCGGCGAGGCCCTCCAGCCCGTCGTAGTCGGGCAGTGTCAGGTCCAGGATCACGACGTCGGGGTGAACCTGGGCAATGAGGGCGATCGCTTGCTTCAAGTCTGCGGCTTCACCGACGATTTTTAGGTCGGTGCAGGGCCGTACGATCTTCTTGATTCCTTCGCGGATCAATTCATGATCGTCGGCGATGACTAGCCTGATCAATATGCTTCCTTCATACATGCACGCCGGTATGTTGGCAAAGAAAGTATTTTAGGCAACGTTCACGCACAATTGCAAACACAATCTTTGAGTAGTTAACAATTGCACCAGATTTTGAAGCTTTTCCCTAGGTAAATATGTAAAATTTCCGCGCGAAAGTATTTCGTCCAGCGCTTTGGGCTACAATGTCGCCTCCGCCGGCAGGATCGGTCTGCCGCAGATGATCCGTGAACGACAGGCTGCGCATCGCTCCCGATGGCGACGGAAGGCAGCCAACCTGATGCCTATGAAATCTCTGATGCTTTGCGTGCTGGCTTTGACCGGCGCGGGGGCGGCGATGGCCGCTCCGGACGACCTCGACAGCAGCGTGCCGTCGTCCAGTTACTTCACCCAGGCGCCCGCGACGGCGATACCGGAAGGCAGCAACTGGTATACGTCGGCCGAACTGGGCGCGATCACGACCTCGGGCAATACCGAAGGCACGTCCGTGACGGGCAAGGTCGACGCACGCCACGAAATGGCCAACTGGAGCAACGAGTACATCGTCAGCGGCTACTTCAAGGAGGACGTCACGCACAACGGAGACGGTACCACGACGCGCACCCGGTCGGCCGAGCGTTACCAGGTATCGGCCAAGGCGGCGTTCAAGCTGCTGGAAGACGGCAACCGCGCGTTCCTGCTCGGCTCCCACGTGAACGACAAGTTCGGTGCCTACACGCGCTATTCCTCGGTCGGCGTCGGCTACGGCACACAGTTGCTCAAACGCGACAACGAAACCGTCGACGTCGAAGTGGGTCCGGGTTATTTCCACGGCGAGAATGCGGCCGGCGGCGTCGAATCCGGCATGACCGTGCGCGGCGCGGCGCAGTTGCGCTGGCGCGTGAGCCCGTCTGCGGCGTTTTCGCAAAGCGTCAGTGTGGAACGGGGTACGTCGAACATGCACTCCATTGCCGAGACGGCGCTGTCCACCAAGATCAACGGCACGATGCAGATGAAGGCCGCGTTCAGCGCGCGCAATGACACGAACGTGCCTGAGACCAAGAAGAATACGGATACGCAGACGTCGCTGACGCTGGTGTATTCGTTCTGATTTCCAAATGAATACGGCCGGCAATGCCGGCCGTCGTTCGACTCACCTACCGCTTACTTCGCCAGAATCCTGCCGGTCAACTGGATCGTGCCCTGGCCCGTCGTCATGTCCTCGCCGCCCGTCATGTCGCCGCCACCCGTCGCCTTGGCGTAACGGCCGGTGCCGCCCGTGATCTGGAACGTCGCGTTGCTGAAGATAAACTTTGTGCCCTCGCCCGTCGGCACGAACTGGCCGCTGTAATTCGCATAGATCAGTTCGCCGGTCAGCGTGGTGATCAGGAATTTGCCTTCGCTGAAGGTGAACGACGTGCCGTTCGGCGTGATGCAGTCCGTGGCCAGGAACGTGACCTTGTTGCCGACGAGGCTGCTGGTGCCGAAGCCGAGGATGGTGCCACCGAAGTTCGACGCGCAACGGGCCGACGGTCCGGGGATTTCCTGCAGTACGCCGGAGACCTTGAAGTCCTTGTACGTCGCCGGATCGGCGGAAGCGCAGAATGCGGCAGACATCAGGACGGCGCCGGTGGCGAAACGCAGGACAGACTTGAACATGAAGTTCTCCAAATAAATTGTTGAACCCGAATTTTAGCGATTTGCTATCGTTTCAGGGGTGAAAGTGTGTATTTTATTGTAACGACGTTGCAAAATACAACACTTATCGTGTCACCATTTCAACAAATTTATACCTAGGAACGTGTCTTTGCGTAACGCGGCAACGCATCCGCGAGATGCAGCCAGCGCACCTGTTGTGAAGCAAAGGTATGGTCGGCTGGGGCAACCGCTTCCGGATCATCCAGGCTGCAGATCGTGACGTCGATCTCGTGGGGGTCGCCGGCGCCGTGCCATGTCAGCTGCGTGCCGCACCGGCCACAGAACTGGCGCTCGACGCCGGGGCTCGATGGGTTGCGGGCCGGGTCGCCGCGGGTCCAGTGCAGGGCGTCGCGGCGCACGCTGAACCACGCCAGGGCGGGCGCACCGCTGGCGCGGCGGCAGTCGACGCAATGGCACAGCGTGACGTTGAAAGGCGCACCCGACACTTCGTAGCGCACCGCGCCGCACATGCACCCGCCATGCAATCCCATCGCCCTCTCCCGTCGTCGGCGTCAACGCGCGGCGGCCGGCGTACTCTGCGGCGCCGGTGCCGTCAGCAGCAGCGCGGCGAGGCTGATGACGGCCGCCGCGCTCAAATACCAGCCCACGGTCTGCAGGCCGTAGTTGGTCGCGAGCCATGTTGCCACATAGGGCGCGAGCGAGGCGCCCAGGATGCCGGCCAGGTTGAACGTCAGCGACGCCCCCGTGTAGCGCACCTCGGCCGGGAACATTTCCGACAGCAACGTACCCAGCGGGCCATACGTCATGCCGATCAGGCACTGGCCCAGCACGAGGAACAGCGCGACGAGCGCCAGCTGGCCGGACCCGAACAGCGGGCCGAAAAGCAGGCCGAACAGCGCAAGTCCCACGGACACGAGGATCATGGCCGCGCGGCGGCCGTGGCGGTCGGCCAGCACGGCCGCGATCGGGATCGTCAGGCCGAAGAAGACGATGGCACCCAGTTGCAGCAGCAGGAAGGTCTGGCGCGAGTAGCCCAGCGCGGACGTGCCCCAGCTCAGCGCGAACACGGTCATCAGGTAGAACACGACGAACGTGGCTAGCGCGGCAAGCGTGCCGAGGATCAGCGCGCGCGGGTGGTTCGCGAACACGGCCGCGACGGGCAGTTTCACACGCTCGTTGCGGTCGAGCACGGCCTGGAAATCGGGCGTTTCCGTGATCTTCAGGCGCACGTACAGGCCGACGAGCACGAGCAGCGCGCTCGCGAGGAAGGGAATCCGCCAGCCGTAGCGCAGGAAATCGGCGTCCGACAACGTCTGCGACAGCAGCAGGAACACGCCGCTCGACAGGAAGAACCCGATCGGCGCGCCAAGCTGCGGGAACATGCCGTACCAGGCGCGCTTGCCCGGCGGCGCGTTCTCCGTCGCGAGCAGGACGGCGCCGCCCCACTCGCCGCCGAGGCCGAGGCCCTGGCCGAAGCGGCACAGCGCCAGGAGCAGCGGCGCCATGGTGCCGATGGTGGCATAGGTGGGCAGCAGGCCGATGAAGACGGTGGACAGGCCCATGGTCAGCAGCGCGGCCACGAGCGTCGCCTTGCGCCCGACGCGGTCGCCGAAGTGGCCGAACACGGCCGAGCCCACGGGACGCGCAAAGAAGGCGATGGCGAACGTGGCCAGCGACTGGAGCGTCGCCGCCGCCGCGTCGCCGGCCGGGAAGAACAGCTTCGGGAACACGAGCACGGCGGCCGTGGCGTAGATATAGAAGTCGAAGAACTCGATGGTGGTGCCGATCAGACTGGCGAACAGGACGGTCGCCGGGCGGTTCCGCGGGGTGTGCTGGACGGTTCGGGTCATGCGGCACCGGCCTGCGACAACGCGTCGGCGAGCTCGCTGCTCGCGACCGGGCGCACGACGCGCGCGACTTCCTGGCCATCCTTCAGTACGACGACGGTCGGCCACAGCTTCACCTTGAACGACCGGCCCAGCTTGCGTCCGGGGCCATCCTCGACCTTGATGTGCCTGACGCCAGGATACGGTGCCAGCGCGTCGTCGATGTGGCTGGCCGCCGCCTGGCAATAGCCGCACCAGTTCGTGCCGAAATCGAGGGCGACGACGCCCGGCAGCGCGTCGATGGCGCCGCGCTCGGGTTGCGCCGTGTCATAGGGTTTGCTCATGCATGTCTCCATGTTGTCGATCACGCTAGCCTACAACAAAATACCCGTTTGCCGTAAGTCCGGACCGCTTTTCGGGCGGTCGCAACGTGAAACACCGAACGGAATACGGCCGCGCACCGTGGCATCCTGACAGCATATCGACCAAGGAGGCCATCATGTCAGATAACCTGCAAAACCGCGGCCAGCAGGACCGCTCGCGCATCAACCTGCACGAAAAATGGGAAGTCCAGTACTGGACCAAGGAGCTGGGCGTGACGGAGGAAGAGCTGGCCAAGGCCGTCAAGGAAGCCGGCAGCAGCAGTGCCGACGCCGTGCGCGAGCACCTGCGCGGCACGCGCCACTGATCTTGTAAGCATCCTGCCTGACGCCCGCCCGGCCCCGCCGGCCGGGCGGTTCCCTCCGCGCGTGCTCCCGCGCAGCCCGCCTTTTCGAAAGGAGCCCGATGACTATCCGCGGCTATTTTTCCGATCTCGACATCAGCTGGACCAACGCGGCCGTGGCCCTCACCGCCGCGGTCGTCAGCTTCATCGCCATCCACGGCGCCGTGCACCTGTTCCGCCGCCGCCTCGACCAGCTGGACGACGCGCGGGCGCATAAGCCCATCGTCGAAGTCCTGCGCCATACGCTCGCGCGCACCAGCAACCTCGCCATTCTCGCGACCGCGATCCTGATCGGCGTGTCGATGCTGGACCTGCCGCCGCCATGGGACCAGCGCATCGGCCACCTGTGGTTCGTCACGCTCGGCGCGCAACTGGCCTTGTACCTGCATCACGCCATCGCCGTCACGGCGCGGCGCTACTTCCGCGTGCACGGCAAGGGCCTGGAAAACGAGCAGGTCACCGTCGCGCACACCCTGATGATCTGGGCGTTGCAATGGAGCGTGTGGACCGTGTTCCTGCTGGCGATGCTGTCCAACCTCGGCATCAACGTAACGACGTTCGTCGCGAGCCTTGGCATCGGCGGCGTGGCCGTCGCGCTGGCCGTGCAGAACATCCTCGGCGACCTGTTCGCGTCCCTGTCGATCGCGACCGACAAGCCGTTCGAGGTGGGCGACGCGATCTCGGTACCGGAATTCTCGGGCACGATCGAGCACGTGGGCCTCAAGACAACCCGCATCCGTGCGCTGTCGGGCGAGCAGATCGTCATCGCCAACGCGGAGCTGCTGCGCAAGGTCGTGCACAATTTCAAGCGCCAGAACACGCGCCGCGTGCAATACGCGTTGCGCATCAACCCCGCCACGCCGCACGACCTGGCGGCGCAGTTGCCGGAACGGGTGGGCGCCATCATCTCGGCCAAGGAAAAAGTGAAGCTGGACCACGTCAACCTGACGACGATGGACCAGAATTACCTGGAGTACGACATCGTCTACAACCTGACCGACGCCAACTACGGCCTGTACCTGAAGACGCAACAGGCCGTGCCGCTGGAGACGATGCAGCTGCTGCGCGAGCTGGGCATCTCGACGGCGCCGCGCGCGCAGGAGCTGCTGGTGCAGCAGCCGGCCGCCAACGACGGCGGCGTGCGCCGCCCCGACGGCCTCGCGACGCCCCAGGCCCGACCCATGCATTGACCAGCGGAACCGGACGCCGCGTCACGGCGTCCGGCTCTATCATCCGAGCCTCCAACGTTCGATCAGGAGGTCACGATGCAGCAACACCAACCCGCGCAACAACAGACGCCGCCCGGCCACGAGTCGCAATTGACGCCGAAGGCCGACCACGGCGAGACGAGCTATGTCGGCCACGGCCGGCTCAAGGACAAGACCACCGTCATCACGGGCGGCGACAGCGGCATCGGCCGCGCCGTCGCCCTCGCCTTCGCACGCGAAGGGGCCGACGTGCTGATTTCGTATCTCAACGAAGACGACGACGCGCGCGAGACCGAACGCCTCGTGCGCGAGGCCGGACGGAAGGCGGTGCTGGTCCCGGGGGACATTGCGGATCCCGCGCATTGCCGCGCGATCGTCGACAAGGCCGTGCAGGAATTCGGCCGCATCGACGTGCTGGTGAATAATGCGGCCTTCCAGATGACGCGCCAGTCGCTCGAAGACATTCCGGACGACGAATGGGACCGGACGTTCGCCGTCAACATCACGGCCATGTTCCACCTCTGCAAGGCGGCCGTGAAGCACATGAAGCCGGGATCGTCCATCATCAACACGACGTCGATCAATTCGGACAACCCCAAGCCGACCCTGCTCGCGTACGCGACGACGAAGGGCGCGATCGCCAACTTCACGGCCGGCCTCGCGCAGCTGCTGGCCGACAAGGGCATCCGTGTGAATTCCGTGGCGCCGGGGCCGATCTGGACGCCCCTGATCCCGTCGACGATGCCGCCCGACCAGGTGGAAAGCTTCGGCCAGCAGGTGCCGATGAAGCGGCCGGGCCAGCCGGTGGAGGTGGCGCCCGTCTACGTGATGCTGGCGTCCGACGAGGCCAGTTATATCTCGGGCGCGCGAATTCCGGTTACGGGTGGGACCCCAATCTTGTGAGTCGCGTGCCCACCGTGCGTATCCCCGTTCTAGGCGTCGTTCGGCGGCGGCAGCGTGATGCCTTCCTGCTGCAGCTCCGGCTGCGGCGGGGCCGGCTGTTCATTGTCCGGCGGCTGCGGCGTGTCGGCCGGCGGGCCGCCTTCCTGCTGCATGTCGCCGCCTTCTTCCATGTCTTCCTCGGGCGGTGCTTCGTGACGCGTCACGGGTTCGGGTTTGCGCCCGCCCGGGAACAGCGCGTCGGCGCTGACCTTGCCGCTGTCGAGCGCGGACTTGAAGAAGTCGCCCACCAGCAGGATGGCACTGTGGCCGCCCTGCCCCCAGTAATTCGACCGCATGGTGACGCGGTTGTCGTTGAAGCCCACCCACGCGCCCGCAACGAGGTTCGGGTGCATCATGATGAACCAGGCGTCCGCGTTGTTCTGCGTGGTGCCCGTCTTGCCCGCCACGTCGGCCGTGATGCCGAAGCGGTAGCGGATGCCCGTGCCCGTGCCGCGGTTGATCACGCCGCGCATCATGTCGATGAGCGCGACGGCCGACTCCTGCGACAGCACGCGCTGCGTCGGCTGCTGCGCGAAGTCCTCGATCACCTGGCCGTTGCGGTCCGTGATGCGGCGCACGAACAGCGGCTTGCGGTACTCGCCCTGCGCGGCGATCGTCGAATACGCGTTGACCATCTCCAGCAGGGTGACGGGACTGGAACCGAGCGCGATCGACGGCACGGGCGCCAGCTTGCTCGTGCGGACGCCCAGGTCCTGCGCCAGCTTGACGACGGGCGCCACGCCGATGTCGCGCACCACCTGCGCCGTGATCGTGTTCTTCGAATACACCAGGCCATCGCGCAGGGTCAGCTGGCGGCCCGTCGTACCGCTGTTGTCCGTCGGGCGCCAGACGGTGCCGTCGTTGAAGCGGATCGTCGTGACGGCGTCCAGGTACGGGTGCTCGGGCGCGATCCCCTTTTCCAGCGCGGCGGCGTACACGATCGGCTTGAAAGTCGAGCCGGGCTGGCGCGCGGCCTGGGCCACGTGGTCGTACTGCTCCTTCTCGAAGTCGCGGCTGCCCACCCACGCCTTGATCTCGCCCGTCGCCGGGTCCATCGCGAGGAAGCCCGCTTCCAGGCGCGATTTCGATGCCTTCAGCTGCCGGATGAATGCGCGGTCCGCCTTCAGGCGCTTCAGGACCGCGACGGGATTCTCGCCGCTCTCGACGGCCTTGCGGTAGTCGGACGATTCGCGGATGAACGTCTCCAGCATCTCGCCGTGCGACTGCCAGTAGTATTCGAACGGATTCACGCCGTCGCGCATGTCGACGTAGGTCTGCGTCGACGTCGCGTTGACCGGCCAGGAATGGGCCCAGTCGACGTCGGCGATGGCCTGCAGCGCACCGGCCTGGCGCTCGACGGCGCGCAGCGCGGCCTGCTGGAGGTCGTAGTCCAGCGTCGTCTGCACGACAAGGCCGTCCTGCTGCAGGTCGGCGTCGTGCTTGTTGGCCCAGTCCACGAGCCAGCGCCGCACGTAGGCGGTGAAATGGTCGTCCTTGCCCGTGCGTTCCGCCATGCGCGCGAAATGCAGGCGCAGCGGCCGTTTGACGAGCTGGCGGTATTTCGCGTCGTCGAACACGCCGGCCTTCAGCATCTGCCCCAGCACGACGTTGCGGCGCGCGAGCGAACGCTCCGGATTCGTCACGGGATTGTAGTAGGCGGTGCCCTTCAGCATGCCGACCAGCGTGGCCGCTTCCGTCTCGTTCAGCTGCGCCGCGCTCTTGTTGAAGTACGTGTGCGCCGCCGCCTCGATGCCGTAGGTGTTGTACAGGAACGGGACGGTGTTCAGGTAGGCTTCGAGGATCTCCGTCTTGCTGTACGTGTTCTCGATCTTGAAGGCGGTGATGAGTTCCTTCAGCTTGCGGTTGATGTTGCGCGCGCGGCCGATCTCGTCGCGGAACAGGTTGCGCGCGAGCTGCTGGGTGATCGTCGAGCCGCCCTGCGCATCGCCCTTCAGGTTGGCGACGAAGGCGCCGGCGATGCGCGTGAAGTCGACGCCGTGGTGGTCGTAGAAGCGGTGGTCTTCGGTCGCGATGAGGGCGTTGACGACGTTCGGCGACACCTGCGAGAGCGGCACCTTCATCTGGATGCCCTGTTCGAAGCTGGCCAGCTGGCGGCCGTCGGCCGAGACGACGACCGTGGGCCGGGCCACGCGGGCCTGCTTGACGTCAGCGATGCCGGGCGTGAGCGGGAACAGCAGCGCGATCCAGACGGCGAACAAGGCCGCCGCCAACAGGGCGAGCCCGGCGGCGATGTACAGCCAGCGCAGGTGCGGCGGTTTGGTCATCAGGTGCCCGTGCGCCTTCGCATAGGCTTCCCTGGCGCGGGCCCCGGCGCGGTCGATCATCCTGCGTTCGCGTCCGTCCCAGCCCTTGCCGTCGTTATGGTCATCCACTCTCGTTTCTTCCTGTCAGCTAGCTTGTCAATGGCGCCACAAGTATAGCCGACGGCCCGCCGACTTTCGGTTAGCGCACGCTCATACCGGCCACGTCGTGCGGGATCATGTGCCGGCCCGTGCGCAGCATGCGCTCGACGTCGGCGCCGGATGCCGCCTGTGCATACACGTGACCCTGCACCTCGTCGCAGCCGCGCCGGCGCAGGTACTCGAGCTGCGCTTGCGTTTCCACGCCCTCGGCGATCACGCGCATGCGCAGGCCGCGCGCGAGCTCGATGATGGCGGCGACCATCGCCGCGTCGTCCTCGCTGAACGGGATGTCGCGCACGAAGCTGCGGTCGATCTTGAGCACGTCCACGGGAAAGCGGCGCAGGTACGACAGGCTCGAATACCCGGTGCCGAAATCGTCGATGGACAGTTGCACGCCCATCTGCTTGAGCTCGCGCATCGTGCGGATCGCGCTTTCCACGTCGCCCATCACGAGGCTTTCCGTGATCTCCACCTCGAGGCAGGCGGCGGACAGGCCGGTCTCGTCCAGCACGCGGGCGATCTCGCGCACGAGGTTCGGCTCCGCGAACTGGCGCGCCGACAGGTTCACGGCGATCCGCAGGTGACCCAGGCCCGCGTGCTGCCACGCGCGGCTCTGCTTGCATGCCGTCCGGAGGACCCAGGCGCCGATGGGGACGATGAGGCCCGTTTCCTCGGCCAGGTTGATGAAGCGGTCGGGCCGCACCATGCCCATGCTCGGATGGCGCCACCGGATCAGCGCTTCCAGCCCGACGACCGCGCCCGACACCAGGTCGACCTGGGGCTGGTAGTACAGCTCGAACTCGTCGTGCACGAGCGCGCTGCGCAGGGCGCCTTCCAGCGCGAGGCGTTCGCGGGCGCGGGCATTCATGGTCGGCATGTAGAACTGCACCATGTTGCGCCCCAGTTCCTTGGACCGGTACATGGCCACTTCCGCGTGCTGGATCAGGGTGGCGGCGTCGTTGCCGTCCGCCGGGAACGCGGCCAGGCCGGCACTGCCCGTGAGGACGAGCTCCTGCCCGTGCAGGTCGAGCGGATGGGCGAGCGCCTGCAGCACGGCGCGCACGGTGGCCGCCGCGTCGGACTCGCTCTCGCGACCCGGCAGCACGAGAACGAATTCGTCGCCGCCGGTGCGGGCCGCCGTGTCGCTGCGCTCGACGGCCTCGCTGATGCGCTGCGCGGCCGCCTTCAGCAGCTCGTCGCCGGCGTCGTGGCCCAGGGTGTCGTTGACGAACTTGAAGTGGTCGAGGTCGAGCGCCGCCACCCACACCGGGCGTCCGGCCGCGAGATTGATCGCATTGTCGATGCGGTCGTGCACCAGCGCGCGGTTGGCGAGGCCCGTCAGCGTGTCGAAGCGGGCGCGCGCCTCCAGCTCCGCTTCGTAGCGCTTGGCCATCGTCACGTCGTATTGCGTCATCACGAAGTGCGTCGTCACGCCATCCTCGTTGTTGACGGGCGCGATGTAGACTTCGGCATACAGGTCCTCGCGGTCGCGCCGCCGCAGCCGCATCGATACATGGCCCTCGCGCCGTTCGCGGATGGCGGCGCGCAGTTCGGCCACGCCGGCCTGGTCGGGCTCGCGGCTGCCCATCTCGAGCAGGCCCCGCCCGACCACCTCGGACGCCGCGACGCCGCGCATGCGTTCGAACGCCGGGTTCACGTATTCGATGGGGTAGCCGGGCCGCGTCGCGCTCACGAGCAGGATGGCGTTCGCGCTGGCGTCGATGGCGCGCCGGTACAGGCGCAGCGCGTCGAGCGCGTCGTGCAGGTCGGCCGTGCGGCTCTCGACGAGCGCCTCGATGCGGCGCGTGTGCTTGACGCGGCTCTGTACGTAGCCGGACGTGGCCAGGCTTACGAGGCAGCCGAGGGCCAGCGCGATGAGCGCGCCGGCGCTGCCTTCCATCTCGCTGGACCGCCCGCTGACGCGCAGCTCCCACGGCATGCCGGCCACGTCGAACGCGTGGCGGTTCGTGAATACCGTGTCGCCGAGCCATGCGTGCCACACCGGACGGTTCGTACGCCCGAGGGCGTCGTGCGCATAGGCGAGCTGCGGGCCGTCCAGGCCCGGGCCGTACAGTTCGATCTTCAACCCGTTGCGCACCAACATGTTCGATTTGGCCAGCGTCGTGCCGACCAGCGTCGCCACGTCGATCACGACGGCCGTGTCGCCCAGCGCCGCATCGCTGCGGGCGGCCGCGTTCGCGAGCGGCGCGCCGCGCCGGTACACGGGCATCATCAACAGGAAGCCCAGGTGATCGCCGCGCTGCAGCAACGGCAGCATGAGGCTGGACGCCGGCTGGGCCGTGTCGATGGCGCGCATGAACGTGGAACCCTGCTGGGCGAACGAAAAGGCGTCGTAGCCCAGCGTGACTTCGTTGCCGGCCATCGGCTCGATATAGTCGACGACGAGGTAGCGCGGCCGCGCGGCCGCTCGTACGAGCGTGACCTTGTTGCCGTTCACGCGGCGTTCGCGGATCTCGAAGCCGGGCCGGAAGCGCTGGTTCTCCGCCTCGAAGGCGGCGCGCTCGTGGCTGGCCACCATCCGGTGGAACACGACGGCCTGCAGGTACGGGTGGCTGGCGAGCAGCGGCTGCGTGAAGGCGCCGAATTCGTCGCGGCTGGCGAGGCCGACGGAGGAAAACAGCGCGTTGGCCGCCTGCAGCACGTCGAGCGCGTCGCCGAAGCTGCGCGTCACGGTGGCGTTACGGATTTCCGCGCGCTGCAGGAATTCGGAGCGGGCCCGTTCGCGTTCCGCGTCGACCATCCCGACGACCAGCACGGCAGTAAGACCCAGTCCCGCCAGCAGTGTCAGCACTGCGGCAGGAGTCGGGGGCCGCGCGCGCGCGCGGCC